>Ga0184627_10000261_pt1 | contig 22232 bp, 19 predicted proteins | sample PLM3_127_b1_FD_133150 | JGI IMG/M metagenome (GOLD analysis project Ga0184627, IMG submission 133150) | Groundwater sediment microbial communities from an aquifer in East River, Colorado, USA - PLM3_127_b1 | ecosystem: Environmental > Terrestrial > Soil > Riparian zone | place: USA: East River...
CGGCGTGGGCGGTAGGATCCTTGCCTGACACTGGCCGGTTGTAGCCGCGTCCGACCACGGCTCCGTCCTTCACCACCACCGCCCCCACCGGCACCTCGCCGGACCCGGCCGCCTGCCGCGCCAGGCTAAGCGCCTCGCGCATGAAAACGTCGTCGGTCATTCCCACTCAATGGTAGCAGGCGGTTTGCTCGAGATATCGTAGGCCACGCGGTTGATGCCGCGCACCTCGTTGATGATGCGATTGGACACCTTCGCCAGCAGCTCGTGCGGCAGAGGCGCCCAGTGCGCGGTCATAAAATCGGTGGTTTGCACGGCGCGCAGGGCCACCACGTACTCGTAGGTGCGGCCGTCGCCCATCACTCCCACCGATTTCACCGGCAGGAACACCGCGAAAGCCTGGGCAGTCTTGTCATACCACCCCGCCGTGCGCAGTTCGTCTATGAAAATCGCATCGGCCCGGCGCAACAGGTCGGCATATTCCGCCTTCACCTCGCCGAGGATCCGCACGCCCAGGCCTGGCCCCGGGAAGGGATGACGGAACACCAATTCGCGGGGCAGCCCCAGGGCAAGACCGAGCGTGCGCACCTCGTCCTTGAACAGCTCCCGCAACGGCTCCAGCAGCTTGAGGTGCAGCGTGTCGGGCAGGCCACCGACGTTATGGTGCGACTTGATGTTGTGCGCCTTTTTCGATTTGGCGCCGGCGGATTCGATGACGTCGGGGTAGATCGTGCCTTGCGCCAGCCATTTTACCCGTGGCAGCTTCGCCGCCTCCCGCTGGAAAACCTCGATAAACTCCCGGCCGATGATCTTGCGTTTCTGCTCGGGGTCGGTCACGCCCCGCAAATGCCCCATGAATTGATCGCGGGCGTTCACGTGCACCACCCTGGCGCCGAGCTTGCCGGAGAAAGTGCCCATCACTTCCTCCGCTTCGTTGAACCTGAGCAGACCGTGGTCCACAAACACACAGGTAAGCTTGTCGCCGATAGCGCGATGGATTAGCGCCGCCGCCACCGATGAATCGACGCCCCCCGACAGGCCTAGCAGCACTTCCTCTGCGCCGACTTCCGAGCGGATGCGTGTCACCGCCTCCTCGATGAAGCTGGGCATGCTCCAGTCGCCAGACAACCCGCAGATCTGCCGCACGAAGCGCTCGAGGATTGCCTTGCCTTGCGCGGTATGCGTGACCTCGGGATGGAACTGCACGCCGTAATACTTGCGGCTCTCGTCCGCCATGCCCGCTATCGGGCAGGAGTCGGTGGAAGCCATAAGCTTGAAGCCGACCGGCATTTCAACCACCTTGTCGCCGTGGCTCATCCAGACGTCGAGCAGTCCGTTGCCCTCGCCATTCACCCGGTCCTGGATATCCTTGAGCAACGCCGTGTGCCCGCGCGCGCGCACCTCGGCGTAGCCGAACTCGCGCACCTTTCCCATTTCGACCTTGCCGCCCAGCTGCGCCGCGATTGCCTGCATGCCGTAGCAAATGCCGAGTACCGGCACGCCGAGGTCGAACACCACCTGCGGCGCCCGCGGCGTACCGCCTTCCCACACCGACGCCGGGCCACCGGAGAGAATGATCCCGCGCGGCTTGAAGTCGCGGACGAACTTGTCGTCCGTGTCGTAAGGATGGATTTCGCAGTAGACGCTCGCCTCGCGCACGCGCCGCGCGATCAACTGCGTGTACTGCGCGCCGAAGTCGAGGATGAGGATTTTTTCGTGCTGCATCTACACGTGAAACGTGAAAAGTGAAAAGTGAAACGCTATTCGGGACCAGGACCGGAAGCACATTTCACATTTCACGATTCACCTTTCACTCGACACGGTAGTTGGGCGCTTCCTTGATGATTTGCACGTCGTGGACGTGGGATTCGCGTACGCCCGCGGTCGTGATTTCCACGAACTCCGCCTTGTCGCGGACTTCCTCGATGGTGGCGCAGCCGAGGTAGCCCATGCTCGAGCTCAGTCCGCCCATCAGTTGATGCACCAGCGGCGCAAGCTGACCCTTGTACGGCACCCTGCCCTCGACCCCTTCGGGTACCAGCTTGTCGGTGTCGGGCTCGTCGTCCTGGAAATAACGGTCGGCTGCTCCCTGCTGCATCGCCGACAGCGACCCCATGCCGCGATAGGACTTGTAGGAACGCCCCTGGAACAACTCGGTCTCGCCCGGCGACTCCTCGGTGCCGGCGAACAGGCTGCCGATCATTACTGCGTGGGCGCCGGCGGCGATCGCCTTTGCAATATCGCCGGAGTAGCGGATGCCACCGTCGGCGATCAACGGCACGTCGGTCTTGGCCAGCCCCTTTAGCACATTAGCGATGGCGCTGATTTGCGGCACGCCGATGCCGGCCACGATTCGCGTCGTGCAGATCGAGCCCGGGCCGATACCGACTTTCACACCGTCCGCGCCATTGTCCACCAGCGCCTTGGCGGCGGCGGCCGTAGCGATGTTGCCGCCGATCACCTGCGTCTTGGGGAATGTGCGCTTGACCCACTTCACGCGGGCCAGCACATTCTTCGAGTGGCCATGGGCGGTGTCCACTACGATCACGTCCACGCCCGCCTCGATCAATGCCTCGGCGCGCTCCTCGGTGCCCTCGCCCACGCCGATCGCAGCGCCGACGCGCAGGCTCCCCAGGCTGTCCTTGCATGCATTGGGATGCTCGGTGGACTTGAGGATGTCCTTGACCGTGATCAACCCGCGCAACTCGAAGTTCTTGTTCACGACCAGCACGCGCTCGAGGCGGTGCTTGTGCATGAGCGCCAGCGCTTCTTCGCGCTTCGCCCCCTCCCGCACCGTGATCAGCCGCTGGCGCGGCGTCATGATGTTCTTGATCAGCTGATCGAGCTTGGTTTCGAAACGCAGGTCGCGGTTGGTGACGATGCCGACCACTTTGCCCGAGCTGTTAATCACGGGCAGCCCCGAGATCTTGTGCTGCTGGGTGAGCTGCAGCACGTCGCGCACTTTCATGGCGGGCGTAATCGTGATCGGGTCTTTCACGATGCCGCTTTCGAAGCGCTTGACCTTGGTTACCTCCGCCGCCTGCGCCTTGGGCGGCATATTTTTGTGGATGATGCCGATGCCGCCTTCCTGGGCAAGTGCGATCGCGAGCCGGCCATCGGTCACGGTATCCATCGCGGCCGAAACCAGAGGAATGTTGAGGGTGATGCCGCGGGTAAGCTTGGTTTTGAGGCTGACTTCGCGCGGGAGGACGGACGAGTGGGCGGGAATCAGCAGAACGTCGTCGAAGGTGAGGGCTTTCTGCACCACACGCATGTTTTCCACCCTTCGCAAAAACCGTATTATACGCATGTGCTCGTCAACCGTAAACGGATTGACGCGTTAATTGATTGACCGGGCAGGATAATTTCGTTATGTTGGGCTCGCGCCGCGAACCGCGGTCGGGCCGTGCCAGGAACCGGAAGGAGACCCAGTGAAATCCGCCATTGCGCTGTTGATGATGCTCGCGCCCTTTGCGGCCCACGGCCAGCTGCTGAAGTGCGTTGGCAAGGACGGCAAAGTCGAGTACGCCTCGCTGTGCCCGCCCGAAACCAAGGAAATACAGACCGGCATCAGGAACGTGCCGTCGGCGTCGCCCTCGGCGACGACGCAGAAATCGCTCGCCGAGCGCGAAGCGGATTTCAAGAAGCGCCAGATGGAGGGCGCCGAGGCGCGCCAGAAGGATGAGAAGATAGCCGCCGAGAGCCAGGAGAAGCAGGCCGCTTGCGAACAGGCGCGCACCTACCTCAAGAGCCTGCAAGTAGGCAATCGGATTGCCCGCGTTGACCCGAAAACCGGGGAGCGCGTCTTCCTGGAAGACCCCGACCGGCCCGGTGAAATCGCCAAGGCACAGCGCGCGATAGACGGCAACTGCAGGTGACGGCCGCGCGATCGTCAGCCGTCATCCTTGTGTAGACGGGGATCCAGCCCTCCCATCGTACCTTCCGCCCGAGCGGGGGAAGGGGATTCGCGCCTGCGGGGAATGACAAATCCTGAGGTTACTCAGCCGCGTCGCGGCCGCCGCGGCGCCCGTTGCGCGCGCTCTCGCCGGGCCTGCTTGGGATCTGCTATGAGCAGGCGGTAAATTTCCACCCTGTCGCCGTCTCGCAGCAAAGTTTCAGGCGACACCACCCTGCCAAAGACCCCCAAGCCGGCCCGCGCAAGGTCGACTTCCGGATAGCGTTGCAGGATGCCCGAGCGTTCGACCGCCAGTCGTGCGGTCGTCCCCTCTTCAACCTCGAGCGTGAGCAGAACCTGCCTGTCGCGCAGCGCATAGACAATCTCAACGCGTAGCATCCGCGCAGTCGGGCTCAGTCCGCTCACGGTTCACCGCTCACTGTTCACTGACTTGCTGCTATAGACCTGCCCCGCGCGCTTCACGAACGCCTCCACCAGCGTGCTGGCGATGTGGTGGAACACCGGGCCGATGATCTTGTCCAGCACCCGGCCGGCAAACTCGTAGCGCAAGTGCATTTCGATCTTGCAGCCGCGGCCCGCGAGATCGATGAAGCGCCAGTTTCCTTGGAACGAGCGAAACGGCCCTGCGATCAGCCGCAGCAGCATCTCAGCGGGCGCGCACTTGATGTTCTCGGTCGTGAAGCTTTGGCGTATGCCGTGATAGTTGATGAATATCGTGGCCCGCGTGGTCTTTGAGTCGCGATGGATCAGGGTAGTGTTGCCGCACCACGGCAGGAATTCCGGGTATTGCTCCACGCTGTCCACGAGCGAGAACATTTGCTCGGGCGTGAACTCGACCAGGACGGAATGGTTCACTTCAGCCACTGGCTCCGAACCTCATGAGATTACCAGTCGTTCTACTGCGAGTTGCCGGCGAGCCGCTGGTAGAATAGGCGCGTTCGCAGTCCCGGTTCCCGCCATGAGCATCGTCCAAAACCGCAAAGCCTCCCACGATTACTTCATCGAGCGCCGCATCGAGGCCGGGATCGCGCTCGAGGGCTGGGAGGTCAAGGCGATACGCGCCGGTCGCGCGCAGCTCAAGGAAGCGTACGTGATTGTCGGCAACGGCGAGCTCTTTCTCATCGGATCCCACATCAGCCCACTGCCTGCCGCATCCACCCACCTCAATCCCGACCCGGTGCGCACGCGCAAGCTGCTGCTGCACGCCGGGGAAATCAGCCAGTTGATCGGCAGCGTCGAGCGCGCAGGCTACACGCTGGTTCCCCTAGACCTGCATTTCAAGAAGGGACTCATCAAGCTCGAGATCGGCCTCGCCAAAGGCAAGAAGCAACACGATAAGCGCGAGGCGCAAAAGGACCGGGAATGGCGCAGGGAACAGCAACGGCTGCTGAAGATCACCCGCTGACGATCAGACCGGCCGCGCCCTGCCCAGGATACCGCGCAGCGCGTCCTGCAAGTCGGCTGGCAACACCACGATCTTGCTGTTGCCCGAGGCGCCAAGCTTGTCGAGCGCCTGGATATATTTTTCCCCGAGCAGAAACAGCATGGGCCCGTCGCGGTCGCCTACCGCGCCGGTGATCTTCTGAATCGCCTGGGCCGCGGACTCGGCCAGCGTCACCTGGGCCACGGCGTCGCGCTTGGCGCTCTCGAGCCGGCCTTCGGCCTCGAGGATCATCGCCTGCTTTGCGCCTTCCGCCTTGGTCACTACCGCTTTCCGCTCCCGCTCGGCCGCGGCCTGCAATTCCATCGACTTCACCATCGACTCCGACGGTTTGATGTCCTGGATCTCGACGGATTTTATGGTGAGCCCCCAATCGACCGCTTCGTCGGCGATGCTCTCTTTCAGCCGCAATTTTATTTTCTCGCGCGAGGACAGTGCCTGGTCGAGTTCCATCTCGCCGGTGATCGAGCGCAGCGTGGTCTGCACCAGCTGCCGGATCGCCTCGGCAAAGTCCACGACGCCGTAGACCGCCTTGATCGGATCGGTCACCTTGATGAAGGCGATCGCGTTAGTGATGATCACGACATTGTCCTTGGTGATCACCTCCTGCTCCGGAACATCGAGGATAATGTCCTTGGTAATGACCTTGTAGGCGACCTTGTCGATATAGGGCACGATAATGGTGAGTCCAGGGGTTAGCGTTTGATTGAATTTACCGAGCCGTTCGACGATCCACTCCTCCCCCTGCGGGACGATCCTGACTCCTTTCCAGACCGAGACGACGGCGAATATCAGTATCGCAATGACGACGATTTCGAACCCCATTGTGTCCTCCTAGGACCGGCCAACCTTCAGTATATTTCCCTCGATCTCGAGCACCTTGACGCGGTCCCCGACCTTGATCTCCTCGTCGGCGATCGCTTCCCAGAGATCGTCCCCGAGCAGCGGCTTCTGAAAGCGGACCTGGCCCCCGCCGTACGGACGGATTTCCCGGGTAACGAGGCCAACCTCACCGATCACCGTCCCCTTCGACATGCCGGCTCGGGTCTTGTGCATGCCGGGCTTGAACACCTTGAACCACAAGCCTATGAATGCCACCGAGCAGGCGACCCATAGCAGAATCTGCCAGGGGAAAAAAAGCGCGGGGAAAATCGCCAGCGTGATGCCGACAACGATCGCTCCGACGCCGAACCACATCAGGAAGAACGTCGGCACGGCAAGTTCGAGCAGCACGAGGACGATGCCCAGCACCACCCAGTGCCACCACAGGAATTGCATTTCGCCCACTGCGCCTCCCACCGGAATCCGGAACCATTAACGCACGATTAGCCCGTCACGGTACAACAACGAAAGAAAGTGGGGTGGCTGATGGGACTCGAACCCACAACACCTGGAATCACAATCCAGTACTCTACCTTTGAGCTACAGCCACCATCGGAAAAGGCAATGTTAAATGTTGAGTTTTGAGTGTTAAGTGAACACGAGCATCAACAAGGGGCAACTCAAAATTCAACACTCATCATTCAACACTGCCCGTCAGGGCAAAGTGTAGTGCGCCCGGCGGGAATCGAACCCACAACCCCCGGCTTAGAAGGCCGGTGCTCTATCCGTTGAGCTACGGGCGCCGTTACCCAGTCTGCCGCACCCGGCCGTAGGCCGCAAAGTCCAGCCTGCAGACCGCGCCGGGCCGCACCTCGGGCGCGGCGTAATATACCCTCGGAAACCTCTGATGGTCAATGGAAAACAGGCTTTTTACTCTCCTCGAATCTTAACTTGCGGGGCATCCCGATTTCAGATATAAAGTCGCTTTTTTCGAGCGATTGAGTTCATGACCACCGAGCTCCACAAGCCTTTCCCGCCCTACAAGCCCAAGGGGAAAGAGGATTACATGAACCCGCGCCAACTCGCCCATTTCCGCAAGATGCTGGAAGAAATGAAGCGGGACCTGTCGCAGGACATCGAGCGTACGGTGCATACAATGCAGGACGAGGCGACCATCTTCGCCGACCCCAACGACCGCGCGAGCCAGGAATCGGACATGTCACTGGAGCTGCGCAACCGTGACCGTGAGCGCAAGCTAATCAAGAAGATCGATGAGACCATCGCGCGCATCGACGCCGGTGAATACGGCTATTGCGAATCGTGCGGCGTGGAAATCGGACTGAAACGACTCGAGGCGCGGCCGACGGCCACTCTCTGCATCGACTGCAAGACGCTGGACGAACTGCGCGAACGCCAGGTTGCCAAGTAAAGGTAAGCGGTAAGCGGATAAAGAAGGGCGGCCAACGGCCGCCCTTTTTGCTGTACTGCCAATGCGCTAATGTGAAGAATTCGCAGCGGGAAATAACTGCTTATTGTTTATCGCTCGCCGCTTACCGTCTATTGCGCGGTCTGGGCGGCCTTGGCCTCGGCAGCCACGGCTTTCATAGACAGGCGCAGTCTGCCCTTGTCGTCTGCTTCCAGCACCTTGACACGGACCTGCTGGCCCTCCTTGAGGTGGTCCGCAACCGCATTGACGCGCTCGTTGGCAATCTGCGAGATGTGCAGCAGGCCATCCTTGCCCGGGAGCACGCTCACGATCGCGCCGAAGTCCAGCAGTTTCAGCACCGTGCCGTCGTAGATACGGCCGACTTCCACGTCGGCAGTGATGTCCTCGATGCGCTTCTTCGCCAGCTCCCCGGCCTCCGGGGATACGCAGGCGATGGTGACGGTGCCGTCGTCCTGGATGTCGATGGTCGTGCCGGTCTCCTCCGTCAGCGCGCGAATGACCGCCCCGCCCTTGCCGATCACGTCGCGGATCTTCTCCGGCTTGATCTTGATTGTGATCATCCGCGGCGCCCACATGGAAAGCTCGGAGCGTGGCGATTCCAGGGACTGCTTCATCTTTCCCAGGATATGCAGGCGGCCTTCACGGGCCTGGACCAGCGCCGCATGCATGATCTCCTTGGTAATGCCCTCGATCTTGATGTCCATCTGCAGCGCGGTAATGCCCGCCTCGGTGCCGGCGACCTTGAAATCCATGTCGCCCAGGTGATCCTCGTCGCCGAGTATGTCGGACAGCACCGCGAAACGGTTGCCTTCCTTGATCAGCCCCATTGCTATGCCTGCCACGTGCGCTTTCAGCGGAACGCCCGCGTCCATCAGGGCGAGGCAGCCACCGCACACGCTGGCCATCGAGCTCGAGCCATTGGATTCGGTGATCTCAGACACGACCCGCAGCGAGTAGGCAAACGCATCCGGAGCAGGAAGCATGGCTAGTAGCGCGCGCTTGGCGAGCCGCCCATGGCCGATCTCGCGGCGCTTGGGCGAACCCACCCGCCCGGTCTCCCCCGTGGCATAGGGAGGCATGTTGTAGTGCATCATGAAGCGATCATGGTACTCGCCCTGCAGCGCATCGATGCGCTGCTCGTCGCGCGAGGTGCCGAGCGTGGCCGTGACCAGAGCCTGGGTCTCGCCGCGGGTAAACAGGGCCGAGCCATGCGCGCGCGGCAGCAGCCCGGTGCGAATCGAGATTGGACGCACCGTGCGGGTATTGCGGCCATCGATGCGCGGCTCGCCGCTCAGGATCTGACCGCGCACGATCTTCGATTCCAGCGCGAAGCAGATTTCCTTCACCGCATTGGCTTCCGGCCCGCCTTCCGTGCCGACGCCGATCTCCGTGAAGACACGTTTCCAGATATCGTCGATCTTTTCGGAACGAGCCTGTTTCTGTTTCAGCTGGAACGCAGCGCGCAGATCGCTTTCGGCAACCTGCGTGATGCGCGAGCTAAGCGCTACGTCCTTGGCCGGCGGCATCCAATCCCATGCCGGTGCACCCGCTTCGTCCACCAGCTCCTTGATCACCTGTATCACCTGCTGCATCTGTTGATGGCCAAACACCACCGCGCCGAGCATCACGTCCTCGGGCAGCTCCTTCGCCTCCGATTCCACCATCAGCACCGCCTGCTCGGTGCCGGCCACCACCAGGTCGAGCTGCGAGGTCTGCAGTTCGGTGGCGGTCGGGTTGAGCACGTACTGCCCGTTGAAATAGCCCACGCGCGCAGCGCCGATCGGGCCGCTGAACGGGATCCCGGAAAGAGCGAGCGCCGCCGATGCGCCGATCATCGCCGGTATGTCGGAGTCGATCTCGTTGTTCGACGACAGCACCGTGGCGACCAGCTGCACTTCGTTATAAAAACCATCCGGGAACAGCGGGCGGATCGGGCGGTCGATCAGCCGGCAGGTGAGAATTTCCTTCTCCGACGGACGCCCCTCGCGCCTGAAAAAGCCGCCGGGAATCTTGCCGGCGGCGTAGGTGCGTTCCTGGTAGTCCACGGTGAGCGGCAGAAAATCCTTCCCCGCCTGCGCCTGCTTTGCGCCAACCACGGTGACCAGCACCATGGTGTCTTCCATGTTGACCAGCACTGCGCCCGACGCCTGGCGTGCAATTTCACCGGTTTCGAGTACCAGCCGGTGCCGGCCCCATATCAGCGATTTCTTGATGTGGTTCAAAGTAATGTCCCTTCAGAAATAAAAAAAGACCGCGCGCGCGGTCTCAGGTGAATTGACAATAAGTGTTACCGCGCAAGGCGTGGCACTGGAACGGTCGCTGGCAACGGCACCCATGAAGGTGTCTTACTTGCGCAAGCCGAGGCGGTCGATCACCTGGCGGTACTTGTCGGCGTTCGCCTGCTTGAGATAATCGAGCAGCTTGCGCCGGCGGCTTACCATGCGCAGCAACCCGCGCCGCGAATGATGGTCCTTGACGTGCGTCTTGAAATGCTCCGTCAGATCCGTGATGCGCGCCGTCAGCAACGCGATCTGGACCTCGGGGGATCCCGTGTCGTCCTTGGCGCGCTGGTATTCCTTCACCAGATCCGCCTTTTGGTTGGTGGTAACCGCCATCGTTTTCTCCGCTGTCCCTCGTGTCTTTTCAAGTGTCTTGTCAGAGGCGCATTATTTTACTATCTAACCCACGGTTTCTCAACAAATACTTGCCCCGGAAACGGAAAGGTCCCGGGATTGCGCCCGCAGCCGCCGCGGCACAATGCGCCCGGGGGGCGTGACCTCGACCACCCCCAGAAACTCGCGATTCGGCCCATAAATACGCGCCAGGCCTGCCACACGGGCATCGGCGCGCTCCACGGGCTGCCCACGGGTCAAGCGCAGGGCCTCGGCGGCATCGAGATCCAGCCGCGGGAGCCCGGCAACCAGCTCGTCGGCGGGCAGCAGCAGCGTATCCCGCTCGGCTGGCGACAGCCGTTCTATCTGCTCTAAAGTGATTGCCCGGGCAGACAGGGTGAAGCTGCCGACCCCCTCCCGTCGCAATCCGGCCAGGCAGGCGCCGCAGCCCAGGGCATTTCCTATATCCTCAGCCAGCACGCGCACGTAGGTGCCTTTGCTGCAGCTCACGGCAAGCTGCAGCTGGTCACCCTCGATCTTCATCAGGATCAGGCTGTGGATGAGGATGCTGCGCGGCGCCCGCAGGACCTCGCCCCCGGCGCGTGCCAGCCGGTAGAGCGGCTGCCCGCCATGCTTGATCGCGCTGTACATGGGAGGGATCTGCTGGATGGGCCCGCGAAAGCGGCTGAGCACTGCCTCCACCTCATCCCGGCTTGCCGAGACTGGAATGCGTTTGACGATCTCGCCTTCCAGATCTCCGGTAGTGGTGGTAACGCCGAGTTGAACCGAGGCGAGATATCGCTTGTCCGCGCCCAGCAATAAGTGGGAAAACTTGGTCGCTTCACCCAGGCATACCGGCAACAATCCGGTCGCCATGGGGTCGAGCGTCCCGGTATGTCCGCCTTTCGCCGCGAGGAACAGCCGGCGCACTTTCTGCAGCGCCGTGTTCGAACTTATGCCGGCCGGCTTGTCCAGCAGCAGCACCCCGTCCACGGCGCGCCATGGCACGCGCATGCCGCTCATTTTTTCTTTCTCTTGCGGTTACGGGCGGCATCCTGGGCGACGGCGGCATCGATCAGTTGCGAGATGCGCATGCCGCGCTCGACCGATTCGTCGTACTTGAACTGCAACTGCGGCACTATGCGTAGTTTCATGCGGTGCGCCAGCTGGCTGCGCAGGAATCCGGCCGCGTGCTGCAAGCCTGCCGTGGCATCGACGATGCCCGGCTGATCGCACAGCGAAGTGAAATAGACCCTGGCGTGGGATTGATCCGGGCTGACCTCGACGTCGACGATGGTGATCATGCCGACGCGCGGATCCTTGAGTTCCAGGCGGATGATGTCGGACAGCTCGCGTTGCACCTGCTCCGCGATGCGCCGGCTGCGGGGAAAATCGCGCGCCATGGGCTCGCGAGTGCTTAGTGTCTTAGTGTCAAATGTTGAGTGCTGAGTTCTGAAATACCCTGCGCGCCTACTCCAACGCACAACTCAATACTAAAAACTCAACACTCAAAACTGCACTCACAGAGTGCGCGCGACTTCGACCACTTCGTAGGCTTCGATCTGGTCACCCACCTTGATTTCGTCGAAATTCTTGAGGGAAAGACCACACTCGAAACCGGCCTTGACCTCTCTCGCGTCATCCTTGAAGCGCTTGAGCGACTCGAGCTCGCCATCGTGTATCACCACGTTGTCCCGCAACAAGCGCACCTTGGCATTGCGTCGTATCAGGCCCTCGGACACGTAGCAGCCGGCAATGGTGCCGACCTTGGAGATCTTGAACGTCTGGCGCACTTCGACCAGCCCGAGGATGCTCTCCTTTTTCTCCGGCGCCAGCATACCGGTCAGCGCCGCCTTGACGACATCGACGGCATCGTAAATCACATCGTAGTAGCGAATATCGATGCCGCTGCTTTCAGCGAGCTTGCGCGCCGCGGCATCGGCCCGCGTGTTGAAACCGATGATCACCGCCTTCGAGGCCAGCGCCAGATTGACGTCGGACTCCGTAATGCCGCCTACGGCGACATGCACGATATTGACCTTGACCTCGTCCGTCGACAGCTTGGTCAGGGCATGCGCCAGGCCTTCGTACGAGCCCTGCACGTCGGACTTGATGATAAGCGAAAGAACCTTGGCCTGGCCTTCCCCCATCTGCTCGAAGATGTTCTCGAGCTTCGCCGATTGCTGCTTGGCGAGCTTCACATCGCGGTATTTTCCCTGGCGGAACAGGGCGATCTCGCGCGCCTTGCGCTCGTCACCCAGCGCCAGCACTTCCGAACCCGCGGCCGGCACATCCGACAGCCCGAGAATTTCCACCGGGATCGACGGTCCCGCCGTTTCGATGGTTGCGCCGACCTCGTCCACCAGGGCCCGCACGCGCCCGAACACCGCACCGGCGAGCACAACGTCACCGCGCTTGAGCGTGCCTGACTGCACCAGTACCGTCGCGATCGGTCCGCGCCCTTTGTCGAGCCGCGATTCGATCACGATGCCTCTTGCCGGGGCATCCCTCGGCGCCTTCAGTTCCAGCACCTCGGCTTGCAGCAGCAACCGGTCGAGCAGGTTGTCGATGCCTTTCCCGGTCTTGGCCGATACCTCGACGAACATGGTGTCGCCGCCCCACTCTTCCGGCACCACTTCCCTCGCAGCCAGGTCCTGCTTGACCCGGTCCGGATTCGCTTCCGGCTTGTCGATCTTGTTCAGCGCGACCAGCAGCGACACTTTTGCCGCCTTGGCATGGTGGATGGCCTCGATGGTTTGCGGCATGACGCCATCGTCGGCGGCAACCACCAGCACCACGATGTCTGTAACCTTGGCGCCACGCGCGCGCATCGCAGTGAACGCCTCGTGGCCCGGCGTGTCGAGGAAGGTGACCATACCCCTGGGCGTATTCACGTGATACGCGCCAATGTGCTGGGTGATACCGCCCGCCTCGCCGCTGGCAACCTTGGTACGCCGAATGGCATCGAGCAATGATGTTTTGCCATGGTCCACGTGCCCCATGACGGTGACCACCGGCGCCCGCGGCTCCAGCTTGATCTCGGCGGGAGACGCCTGGCTCTGCTCGGCAAGGAATGCGTCGGGGTCGTCGAGCTTGGCGCGTTTGGCGACGTGCCCCATTTCCTCCACCACAATCATTGCCGTGTCCTGGTCGAGCACCTGGTTGATGGTCGCCATGTTACCGAGCTTCATCAGCGCCTTGATCACTTCGGCGGCTTTCACCGACATCTTGTGTGCGAGGTCGGCGACGGTAATCGTTTCCGGCACCATGATGTCCCGCACCACCGGCTCGCTTGGTGCGGAGAACGCGCGCTGCGCCTCACCTTCTTCCGCGTGGCTGGCATGCCCGGGCCGCGCCTTGCGCGCGCGCCAGCCCAGCCCGCCGGTCGCATCGCCGCGCGTCTTGATGCTGCGACGCTTGACCGTCTCGTCCTTCCACACGACCTCCTTGGTGGGCGGCTTCTTGGCTTTCTTTTCCGCCTTCTGCGCTTTTTCCTCGGGCTTGACCGTTGGTTTGTGCAACGTGCCCTCGACCGGCGGCTGCGCCGCCGCCTGCGCCTCTGTAGCGGGTTGCGCTTCCTCCGCCGCTTTCGCCTCCGCTACCGCATCCGTGGACTCTTTCTTGCGGCGCTTTACTTCGGCGTCTTCAGCCTGCCGCGCGGCAAGCTCGGTCTGCCGCCTGGCATCAGCCTCGCGCAACGCAATTTGCTTGGCATCGAGAACCGGCTTCGGCGGTTCAGCCGGCGTTTCCGGCTCGGGCGCTTCGCGCTTCACCAGCACCCGCTTCTTGCGCACCTCGATCTGTATGGTGCGCGACTTTCCAGTGCTGTCTGACTTCTTGATTTCGGTGGTTTGACGGCGCGTCAGGGTAATCTTCTGCTTCGCCTCGGCCGCGCCGTGCGCCTTGCGCAAATGCTCGAGCAGCTGCGTCTTGTCCTTCTCCGTGAGCGCAGTGTTCTCGGAGAGGGCCTTGTCCACGCCCGCAGCCTGCAACTGCTCGATGAGGAGCGTCGTGGGCAGGCCCAGTTGCTGGGCGAACTGTGTAACGTTTATTTGCGCCATCGGTTTACCGGTGTCAGGAGTTGGCTTCTGCAAACCACGGCGCGCGTGCCGCCATGATGAGCTGCTTGGCGCGCTCGCCGTCGAGGCTCGTCAATTCCACCAGATCGTCACTTGCGAAATCGGCGAGCGCCTCCTGGGTGCCCACGCCTTTCGCGGCCAGCAGGCGGGCGGTGTCATTGTCCATGCCTTCGACCTTCATCAGATCCTCGATGTCATGCTCGACCTGCTCCTCGCTCACGATCGCCTGGGTCAGCAGCGCGTTGCGGGCGCGGCTGCGCAACTCATTGATGGTGGCCTCGTCAAAGGATTCAATCTCCTGCATCTCCGTGATCGGGACATAGGCAACCTCCTCCAGGGTGTTGAAGCCTTCCTGGACCAGGATCTCGGCGACCTCCTCGTCGACGTCGATCTTTTCCATGAACATCGTCTTGACGCGCGTCGCCTCCTCCTCGCTCTTCTTCTGGGACTCCTCTTTCGTCATGATGTTGAGTTCCCAGCCGGTGAGCTCGCTCGCCAACCGCACGTTCTGTCCGTTGCGGCCAATTGCCTGGGCGAGGTTTTCTTCGTCCACCACGATATCCATGCCGTGTGCTTCCTCGTCCACCTTGATCTTGCTGACTTCGGCCGGCGCCAGCGCGTTGACCACGAACTGCGCCGGGTCCTCGGCCCACAGGATGATGTCCACGCGCTCGCCGGCGAGCTCCGAGGTCACCGCCTGCACGCGCGATCCGCGCATGCCGACGCAGGTTCCGATCGGGTCTATGCGCCGGTCCTTGGATAGCACCGCGATCTTCGCCCGCGAGCCGGGATCGCGCGCCGCCGCCTTAATCTCGAGCAAACCGTCCTCCAGCTCCGGCACCTCGAGCTCGAACAGCTTGACCAGGAATTCGGGCGCGGTACGCGACAGAATCAGCTGCGGGCCGCGGCTGGCGCGATCGGTCTTCCACACGTAGGCTCGCACGCGGTCTCCCACGCGCAGGTTCTCCTTCGGGATCATTTGGTCCCGGGGCAGCACGGCCTCCAGCCGCCCCGATTCGATGATGCCGTTGCCGCGTTCCATGCGCTTGATCACGCCGGTGACAAGGGGCTCTTTGCGGGCCAGAAAATCGTTGAGGATCTGCTCGCGCTCGGCCTCACGGATCTTCTGCAGGATCACCTGCTTTGCCGTCTGCGCGCCGATGCGCCCGACCTCCAGCCCGCCCAGCGGTTTCTCGATGTACTCGCCCGCCTGGATGTCGGGGTTCTGCTTTTTCGCTTCGCTCAGCGGAATCTGGCGCGCCGGCTCCTCGATCTCGCCTTCGTTCATCACCTGCCAGCGGCGGAAAAACGAAAACTCGCCCGTGGTACGGTCGACCGACGCGCGCACGTCCACGTCTTCCTGAAAACGCTTCTTGGTGGCGGACGCGAGCGCGAGCTCAAGCGCGCCGAACACGATTTCCTTGTCGACGTTCTTTTCGCGCCCCAGGGCGTCCACCAGCAGCAAAATTTCCCGGCTCATTCCCGCTCTCCTGAGCTAAATATTCGGCACCAGACGCGCCGTTTCAACGTTACCGAGCTCGAGCGACAGCACTTTGCCGTCGACCTCGAGCTGCAGGCGGCCGGCGCTTGCTTCGCGCACCACGCCCACGAAGTTGCGCTGCCCGTCCACCGGCACCCGCATCTTCACGCGCGCCCGCTGCCCTGCGAAACGCACGAAATCCCGTTCCTCCCTCAGCAACCGGTCCAGCCCCGGTGACGATACTTCCAGCCGATCGTAGCGCACGTTTTCCACGTCCAGCACCCGGCTCACCTGGTGGCTAACCGCGGCACAGTCGTCAACGTTGATGCCGCCCGCCTTGTCGATATAAATACGCAACAATCGACCCCTGCCAGGCCGTTCCACCCCGACCAGTTCGTAGCCCATACCAACCACGGTTGTTTCCAGTAACCCATTCAAATCCATGGCAAATCTGCCCCACAAACAAAAAATGGGCGGACCGCCCATCTCTGTTTTCCCCTGAACTGGGGGCTGCAGTGTAACAAAAATCCCGCCCAAATCCAATAGTTATGGGCGCTCGCTGCGGTTCGGGCTGCACTCATTTCAATGTCTGCGCCGTGGCATCGGATAGCGGGGCGGACTCCCGCCGATCACCCTTGCCCAGGCTTCGATACTGTATATAATTACAGTATCCAGCCATGGACGAACTGACCCCCCGCCAGGAACAAATCCTGCGCCTGATCAGCGAGCAGATCGCCAATTCGGGCCTGCCGCCGACGCGGGCCGAAATTTGCCGCGCCATGGGTTTCCGCTCCCCCAATGCCGCCGAAGAACACCTGCAGGCGCTGGCGCGTAAAGGCGCAATCGAGATGCTGGCAGGCGTCTCCCGCGGCATCCGGCTGAAACAGCAGCCGGGCATACCGGTCGTGGGCCGGGTCGCCGCCGGCAGCCCCATCCTCGCTGAACAGCACATTGAGGATCGCTACCGTATCGATCCCGCCCTGTTCAAGCCTCATGCCGACTATCTGCTGCGGGTGCGTGGCGCGAGCATGCGGGATGCGGGGATACTCGACGGTGATCTGCTGGCAGTGCACAGCACCAGACACTTCCGTTCCGGTCAGATCGTGGTGGCGCGACTCCACGACGAAGTCACGGTCAAACGCATCCGCCAGCGCCGGCATCTGATCGAGTTGCGCCCGGAGAACCCTGCCTTCGAAGCCATCGTGGTGGACACTCGCCATCAACCGCTCGTCATCGAAGGTGTTGTCGTCGGAGTCCTCCGCAACGGCAAACCCTGAAAGCAGAGCCGGATGCAGTCCCTCGATGCTGTCCTCAATCATCCCGCCATCTGGCGCGGGAACGATTGCGCGCGAGTAGCGATCCCCAGCATCCCTACCGGTTTCCCCGAATTGGATGCAGCGCTTCCGGGAGGTGGCTGGCCGGCGGCCGTACTGACCGAGATTTACGCCGAGCGCCCGGGTATCGGTGAATTGCAGCTCCTCATGCCTGCCGCCGCCCGTCTCACCCGGGCCGGGCACTGGATCATGCTGATCGCGCCGCCGCATATCCCTTATGCTCCGGCGTTTGTCGCACATGGACTGAGGCTTCCCCGCCTGGTCCTGGTGCGCACTTCCAATGCCGAGGAAAGCTTCTGGGCCTGCGAACAGGCGTTGCGCTACCAGGGCTGCGGCGCGGTTCTCGCATGGATCGATCGCGCGCCCGAGCGCGCATTGAAGCGCCTGCAACTGGCGGCTGAGGCCGGCAGCGCGGCCGCCCTGTTGTTCCGTTCGGCCCGTGTCATCCCGGCCTCGCCTGCCGCGCTGCGGCTGCATATAGGACGCCTGCAAAACCGGACCGTGGTGCGCGTCCTCAAACGCCGCGGCAGCGATCTGGCGGCGCCCATCGTGCTCGATTTGACGAGCTCACCTGCTACGCCCACTGACGCGCGCCGTACGAACCATGATGTCTGTCTGCTGGAAACGGCGCCGTGAAGTCCGGCCAGATCGTAAACAGTCATGCTGTGGCTCGCGCTTCGCCTTCCTTTGCTCCCCCTCGAGATCTTCACGCGCGGGGCGGCGATGTCAGGCCCTCTCGCCGCCGTCACCTCTTCCGCGACTAACGCCGAGATCGTCGTCTGCAACCAGGAAGCGCGCCGGCACGGTATTGCCGCCGGCATGTCGGTTGCAGCGGCGCAAGCGCTTGCCTCCAGTCTGCGGATCTTCGCGCGCGATGTGACTGCGGAACGCGCTGCGCTTGAGCGCGTGGCCGCATGGTCGCTTCAATTCACTCCGACTATCAGCATCGCCACCTCGACCGAGGTATTGCTCGAAGTCGCAGGATCACTCAGCCTCTTTGGCGGTCTCAATCGCCTGTGGACGGATGTCGAGCAAAAAGCCATCGCGATGGGTTACACGACCTTCATTGCCGGTGCCCCCACGCCTCTCGCCGCACAACTGTTCGCGCGCGCCGGCCTGTCACCGAGGATTCGCCATTACGATGCGTTGCGCTTAAGCCTCGAACAGCTGCCAGCGAGCGTACTCGAACTATCCGTGACTTCGAGAAACGTGTTGCAGGATATCGGTATCCGCACCCTCGGAGAATGTCTCAAATTGCCGAGAGACGGACTGGCGCGGCGGACCGGGAAAGAACTGCTCGACCAGCTTGATCGCGCGCTGGGGCACATTCCGGACCCGCGTCCAGCCTTCACCCCGCCTGAAAACTTCAAGGCGGCGCTGCCGCTGCCCGCGCCGGTGGCGAGGGCCGAAGTGCTGTTGTTTGCAAGCCGTCGCCTGATTACTGAGCTGTGCGGACTGCTTGCCGCAACCGGGAAAGGCGTGCAACGCCTGGAATTCTCGCTGTCGCACGAGGACGGCGACGATACCCGATTCGCACTGGATCTCATGGCGGCGAGCCGGGATCCCGCGCACTTGACGAACGTGCTGCGAGAGCGCCTGGCACGCCTGGCGCTGCCCAGCCCGGCGATTGTGATGACCTTGCAGAGCGGGATGCTGCTACCGCTCGCTTCCAGCAGCCTGTCGTTCCTGCCGGATGATCGGGAGCAGGCCGCAAGCTTCGTCCAACTCGTCGAACGCCTGCGAGCGCGGCTGGGCCACAACTCGGTGCAGGGTTTCGACACCCTCGCCGACCACCGGCCGGAATGCGCCTGGAGCACGGGTGAGCCGGGATGGGAGAGCGTGACACCGATGAAATGGCCACCATCGGCGCGCCCGCTCTGGCTGCTCGATCCGCCCCGCCCTCTGCTTGAAATCGTGGAAATACCACAGTACGAAGGCCCCCTGACGCTCATGACCAGGCCTGAATGCATCGAATCGGGATGGTGGGACGGCAACGATGTCCGGCGTGAGTACTTCGTCGCCTGCAATCCGGCGCAGTCCCTGCTCTGGATCTACCGTGAAAGCCGCAAGAACGGCGGCTGGTACCTGCACGGCTTCTTTTCCTGAATTCCATGCAGCTGCCCTCCCTTGCCTACGCGGAGCTGCATTGCCTTTCCAACTTCAGCTTCCTGCGCGGCGCTTCCCATCCCGAAGAACTGGTCGAACGCGCGCACCAGCTGGGGTACCACGCACTGGCAATCACCGATGAATGCTCGGTCGCCGGCGTTGTGCGCGCTCACGAGGCTGCCAGAAAACTCCCTATCCAGCTCATCGTCGGCAGCGAAATCCGGATCGAGGACGGTCTCCAGCTCGTGCTGTTGGCCGCCAATCGCGAGGGCTATGGCAACCTGTGCGCCCTGATTACCCGCGGCCGGATACGGGAGAAGAAAGGCGGATATCGCCTGACGCGCGACGATTTGAACGGGGGATTGCCGGGCTGCCTCGCGCTGCTGGTGCCGGGGACAGAGCCCGATCATGGCGAGGCGCGTTTTGTTGCTGAACGTTTTCCCCGCCGGGCATGGATTGCGGCCGGGCTGTTTTGCGGGCCGAACGACAAAGCGCGGCTGGCGCGATTATACGAGCTGGGTAAAAGCTCGGGCTTGCCGCTGGTTGCGGCTGGCGACGTGCATATGCATGTTCGCTCGCGCCGTCCCCTGCAGGATGTCCTGACGGCCATCCGTCTCGGCGTCCCCGTGCGGCAAGCGGGATATGCGCTCCACCCCAACGCCGAGCGGCATCTGCGTCCCCCGCTGCGGCTGGCGCGGCTATATCCGCCGGAACTCCTTGCTGAATCGCTGGAGATTGCCGCGCGCTGCCATTTTTCGCTCGATAGCCTGCGCTACGAATACCCCGATGAGGTCGTTCCCGCAGGATATACGCCGGTGACTTATCTGCGGGAACTGACCGAGAACGGGCTGGCTCGCCATTTTCCGCAAGGCGTAAAAGAAAAAATCCGCAACCAGGTCGAGAAAGAGCTCGCACTTATCCAGGAACTGGAATACGAGCCTTTCTTCCTGACGGTCTACGACATCGTCGAGTTTGCGAAAAGCCAGGGCATTCTGTGCCAGGGCCGCGGCTCCGCAGCCAACTCGATGGTGTGCTATGCGCTCGGCATCACCGCGGTCGGGCCAGACCGCCTGGATATGCTATTCGAGCGGTTCATTTCACGGGAAAGACGGGAGCCGCCCGATATCGATGTCGACTTCGAGCACCAGCGGCGGGAGGAAGTCATCCAGTACATTTACCGGAAGTACGGGCGGGACCGTGCCGCGATCGCCGCCACCCTCATCACTTACCGGCGGCGCAGCGCCGTGCGCGACGTCGGCAAGGCTCTGGGTCTGAGCCCCGTGCAACTGGACCGCCTGGCGAAGTCGCTGGCAGGGTGGGATCACCACGGCACCCTGCGGGAACGCTTGAGCGAATCCGGATTCGACCCTGACAGCGTGAAAACCCGGCAGTTCATCGAACTGGTCCGCGACCTCATTGGATTTCCACGTCATCTGTCGCAGCATGTCGGTGGCTTCGTCATCGCGCGCGGCCTGCTGTCGCGTCTGGTGCCGATCGAGAATGCCGCCATGCCCGAGCGCAGCATTATCCAGTGGAACAAGGACGATCTCGAGTCGCTGAAATTGATCAAGGTCGATGTGCTCGCGCTCGGCATGCTGTCGGCGATCCGGCGCGCGCTCGAATTCGTGGACGGTTCCCGCCCGGCCTCATCCGTAATGCAGGAGATTCTCGACAAGAAGGAAGACCCAGCGATATTCGAGATGATCCAGAAAGCCGACACCATCGGTGTGTTCCAGATTGAATCCCGGGCCCAGATGTCCATGCTGCCGCGGCTCAAACCTGCGAATTTCTACGACCTCGTCATCGAAGTCGCCATCGTGCGCCCGGGCCCGATCCAGGGAGACATGGTCCACCCCTACCTGCAGCGCCGGATGGATCCGGTCAAGGTCGTCTACGAAAAGGATGAATTGAGAAGCGTTCTTGGACGCACGCTGGGGGTCCCTATTTTCCAGGAACAGGTCATGCACCTCGCCATGGTGGCCGCCGACTTCACGGCGGACGACGCGGACGGGCTCAGGCGCTCCATGGCCGCGTGGCGGCGCAAAGGTGACATGGAAAAGTACGAGGGCAAGCTCAGGAAGGGGATGGAGGAGAAAGGGTATTCCCGGAACTTCATAGCAAGAATATGCAAGCAGATTCAGGGGTTTGGAGATTACGGCTTTCCCGAATCCCATGCCGCCAGTTTTGCCCTGCTGGCCTATGTCTCCTCCTGGCTCAAGCACTATGAGCCGGCTGCTTTTCTGGCGGCCCTGCTCAACAGCCAGCCCATGGGCTTCTACCGTCCCTCGGCATTGGTGCAGGACGCGCGCCGGCATGGCGTTGAAGTGCGCGCGGTGGACGTGACGGTGAGCGAATGGGATGCCACGCTCGAAGGCAACGGCGCTGGCCAACCCGCCGTGCGGCTTGGATTCTCCCTGGTCAAAGGGGCGTCTGCGGACAGCGTAGAACGCATTTCTGCAGCGCGCGCGGAACGCGCTTTTGACAGTATCGATGATCTTGCCCGGCGCGCCGGGCTGACGCGCCGCGATCTGCGCAGCATGGCGGAGGCAGGCGCGTTTGCAACCCTTGCCGGACACCGGCGGAATGCCCACTGGCTGGCGGCCGGCGAAAAACCATCAGGAATTCTGCAAGACGCCCCCATCGACGAGCCGTTGCCTTGCCTTCCCGCTCCCTCGGAAGGGACAAATCTGGTGGCGGATTACGCCAGCCTGGGCCTGACGCTGGGTCGGCACCCGCTGGCGCTGCTGCGGCAGCGCCTGCAACGCATGCGTCTTGCCACAGCAGCCGATATCCAGCAGCTGCCCTCCGGCAAAACGGCCCGTACGGCCGGCATCGTCACCGGGCGGCAGAGGCCGCAAACAGCCAAAGGCACGACCTTCGTCACCCTGGAGGATGAAACCGGCTACGTGAACGTCGTGGTGTGGAGCAGTCTCGCGGAGCGGCAGCGACGCGAATTACTCGGCTCGAGCCTGCTCGGCGTGGAAGGCGTCATGCAGAA
>Ga0184627_10000262_pt1 | contig 22221 bp, 20 predicted proteins | sample PLM3_127_b1_FD_133150 | JGI IMG/M metagenome (GOLD analysis project Ga0184627, IMG submission 133150) | Groundwater sediment microbial communities from an aquifer in East River, Colorado, USA - PLM3_127_b1 | ecosystem: Environmental > Terrestrial > Soil > Riparian zone | place: USA: East River...
AGCTCCGCCGCCGCGACGCCGCTGCGAGCGGCGCCGACAACCACCACGCGACGATTCCGGACCGAGAAGTCGCTGTCACCCACGCCATCACCGCAGCTTCAATGTCGTCAGGCTGAAGAGCGCAAAGATCACCGCCAGAATCAGAAAGCGGGTGATCACCTTCGGCTCGCTCCATCCAATCAGCTCGAAGTGATGATGGATGGGCGCCATCTTGAAGACGCGCTGTCCCCTGAGCTTGAACGAGCCGACCTGAATGATCACGGAGAGCGCTTCGATGACGAAGACGCCGCCGACGATCGGCAGCAGCAGTTCCTGCTTGATGAGAATGGCGACGGTGCCGAGCGCACCGCCCAGCGCCAGCGATCCGACGTCGCCCATGAACATGTCGGCGGGATACGAGTTGTACCAGAGGAATCCCAGGCTGGCCCCGACGAGCGCGCCGCAAAAGATAGTCAGTTCGCCGGTCGTCGAAAAGTGGACCAGCAGCAGGTACTCGGCCAGCACCGCGTGTCCCGTGACGTACGCCAGCGCGGTAAAGGCCGCGGCCGCGACGCCAAACGTGCTGATGGCGAGGCCATCGAGCCCGTCGGTGAGGTTGACGGCGTTCGTGGAGCTGACGAGCACGAGCACCGCGAACGGGATGTAGAACCAGCCCAGATCCGGGATCAGGTTCTTGAAAAATGGAAAGATGAGGCGCGTGTTGTACAGATTGTTGGCGGCCAGCGCCATCAGTGCCAGGCCCACGCCAATGGCGATGAGGATCTGCAGCCCCATCTTGTAGCGGGGCCGCAGGCCATGGTGCGAGCGGCGGACGATCTTCAGATAGTCGTCGGCGAAGCCCACGGCTCCGAAGGCGCAGGTCGCCAGCACGGCAATCCAGATGTAGGGGTTCGTGAGGTCTGCCCAGAGCAGCGTCGGCCCCACGGCGGCCGTCAGGATCAGGAGACCACCCATGGTGGGCGTCCCGGCCTTCGCGCGGTGAGACTGCGGTCCTTCCTGGCGAATCACCTGCCCGATCTGAAAGTCGCGCAGCCTCCTGATCATCCACGGCCCCAGCAGCAGGCTGATCACCAGGGCGGTCAGGCTGGCCGCCGCCGTGCGGAACGTGATGTAGCGCGTGACGTTGAACACACCGATGAACGGGGCGAAGTCCGGCAGCAGGTGGTACAGCATCAGGCGAACTCCGCCGCAACGGCGTCCGCGACGACATCCGTCCGGGTGCCGCGCGAGCCCTTGACGAGCACGAGGTCGCCTGCGTGGATGGCGGCAGTGACCTCGCGCGTGGCCAGCTCGCTCTTCTCGGCGTACCGGACGGCAGACGCGGGCATCCCCGCCTCGATGGCGGCGTCGGCCAGGACGCGCGCGGGCTCTCCACCAATCGTAAACAGCAATCGCAGCCCGGCGGCGGCGGCGGCGCGGCCGGATTCGCGATGGAGCGCCAGCGAGTGTTCGCCGAGCTCGAGCATCTCGCCGAGCACCGCCACCTTCCGGGACACGCGGGTCTCCCTGGCCATGACGTCGAGCGCCGCGGCCAGCGCCGTTGGACTCGAGTTGTAGGAGTCGTCTATCAAGACGATCCCGTCGCGCAGCCGGCGCACCGCGCCGCGCCGATCGGAGGCCTTCAGTCGCGCCGCGGCGTCTGCGATGTCGTCGAATGGCGTGCCGAGATCCAGCGCGACGGCCGTCGCGGCCAGGACGTTGGCGAGATTGCCGCGGCCGAGCAGCGGCGTGTGGATCAGTCGCTCGCCGGCGGGCGCGACCACGCGCGCGCGCATCCCCTCGACGCCGAGATCCTCGATGTCACGCGCGCGTACCGTCGCCCGGTCCGACGTGCCGAACGTCAGCATCCGGCCCGCGAAGGCGCCGACTCGCGCCATCACCCGCGGATCATCGGCGTTGCAGACGAGGACGTCGCTCGGGTCCGCGCGTTCGAGGATCTCCGCTTTCGCGTCGGCAATCGCGTCCGGCGAGGCGAAGAACCCGATGTGGGCATCGCCCACATTGGTCCAGACGCGCACGTCCGGGTCCGCGATGGCGACGAGCGTGCTGATCTCTCCCGCGTGGCTCATGCCTAGTTCCATCACCGCGACCTCGGGGCGCTCGCGCAATTGCAGCAACGAGAGCGGCAGCCCGATGTGGTTGTTCAGGTTCCCCTTGTTCCTCACCACCCTGAAGCGCCCGGACAGCAATTCCGCGATCGCTTCCTTCGTGGTGGTCTTCCCGGCACTGCCGGTAATCGCAATGACCCTTGTCCCGCTCGCCTTCCGAACCGCCCGCGCCAGGTCCTGCAGCGCCTGGATCGTGTCGTCAACCTCGACGATCGCGACGTTCCGGCGGATCGCAGCATCAACACTTGCCCGACTCTGGTCCGTGTGACCCGCCCTACTCCTCTCCGTGTTGGCCGGGTCTTGTTCTGTAGACCCGGCGAACCCACGCTCGACGATGGCACCGGCCGCGCCCTTCTGGAACGCCTCCACCACAAAGTCATGCCCGTCGAAGCGAAGGCCCCGCAGGGCGACAAAAAAGTCCCCCGGCTGCATCGCCCGCGTGTCGATCACGACGTTCCCGATTTCCCCGCTTCGATCGCCCGACCGGAGGTGGCCGCCGACCGCCTCGGCTACCCACCCCGGCGTGAGGTGAAGTTCCTCACCCAACCCGCAACCTGAGACGCCGTGCGTCGAGCGCCTCGCGTGCCACCGCCACGTCGTCAAACGGCCGCGACTCGCCTTCGATCTCCTGGTACTTCTCGTGGCCCTTGCCGGCGATCAGCACCACGTCGCCGGGCCCCGCCTGGCCGACCGCGTGCTGGATCGCCTTCCGCCGGTCGACGATCGTCAGCAACTCCGCTCCCCGCCGCCGTGTTTCCGGCTGCGCGCCGAGGTTGACTTCGTCGATGATGCGGTTCGGATCCTCGGTTCGCGGGTTGTCCGAGGTGATGACCACGACATCACTGAGCCGCGCCGCCACCATGCCCATGAGCGGCCGCTTCGTGCGATCGCGGTCGCCGCCGGCGCCGAACACCGTGATCAGCCGGCGCGCGGCGAGCGGGCGCGCCGTCTCCAGCAGGTTTCGCAGCGCGTCGTCGGTATGCGCGTAGTCAACGACGACCGTGATGTCGTCGCTGGGCGATGACGCCCGCTCGAAGCGTCCCGGCACGCCGTGAAGCTGCGAGAGGCCGCGCTCGATCGCGTCGAGCCGCAGGCCGAGCGCCGCGGTGACGCTCACCGCCGCAAGGATGTTGTAGACGTTGGGCCGGCCCACGAGCGGAGACCGCACGTGAACGGTCCCTTGCGGCGTTCGAGCGTCGAATTCCAGCCCGTCGAGCGAAAACGATAATGGTCCCGGTGTCACATCTGCAGCCCGGTTGAGCGCGTAGGTGACGGAACGCCGTGTGACCTCGATGATCGCGGCGGCGCGCGGATCGTCCGCGTTGATGGCCGCGGGGGCGTCCGCCGGGAGCATCTCGAACAGGCGGCGCTTCGCGGTGAAGTAGTCCTCCATGTCCGCATGAAAATCGAGGTGGTCGCGCGTGAGGTTGGTGAAGACCGCGGCCGCAAACTGAATTCCGTCCGCGCGGCGGAGCGCGAGCGCATGCGACGACACTTCCATGGCGCACGCTCCGCACCCGGCCTCCACCATCTCACGCATCATTCGTTGCAGCTCGGGCGCCTCGGGCGTCGTTCTCGTGGCTGCCAACTCACGCGTTCCGGTCCGGTAGGTCACCGTGCCCATCAACCCGCATCGCGTGTCCGCAGCCTCGAAGATCGATGCCACGATATAGCCGGTCGTCGTCTTGCCGTTGGTCCCCGTGATGCCCACGACGCGCATCTGGCGGCTCGGGTGCCCGAAAAACTCCGCGGCGAGCCACGCAAGCGCCAGCCGGGCGTCCTTCACCAGGATCCACGGCACGTTCGGCGGGTCCAGCGCGGTCGGCGTAGTGGACCGCCCGGCCAGCGCTGCCTCGCCGGGTCGCGCCGCGACCCGACCTGTGTCGGACGCGGAACCCGCCCTGCTGAGACCGGGGTCGCGTTCGGCAACGATGGCCGCCGCGCCGGCCTCGATCGCCTGGTGCGCGAAGTCCGCTCCGTCGGCCTTGAGCCCGCGAAGCGCCACGAACACCCAACCCGCTTCCACGCGGCGCGAGTCGTGCGTCACACCGCGGCACGGCACGTCGAGGACCCGGGCATCGCCGGGCATTCGCGGTCGCTCATCCGGCGACACTGCCTGCGCGAAGCCTTGCATCAGTTCGCCGACGGTCATGGCCCTGCGCCGGTTGCCGGAACACCCGGCGGCTCGGCACTCACGTGCCGTTCGAGCCTGAGCGTGGCCATCGCGCCACGCTCGATTGGGCCGCCGGCCACGGGCGCCTGTCCGACGACGATGCCGGCGCCCTGAAGACGCGCGGTCATGCCGAGTCGGGCCAGCATGCGCAACGCGTCGCGCGCGCCGAGGCCGCGGAGATCGGGGAAGACCGCGGCGGATCCGATCGCTGTGCCGGCCAGCGTCACGATCGCCGGGAGCTCGGCCTGGCCGGACGTCGGCCGCGCGTGCGGGTCTTCACGCCCCGCCACCAGCACCGGGGCGGCGCGGTTCACGGAAGGAGGCACGCCGTGATGGCGCAGTGCCGCGTCCGCAATCCGCTGGAAGATGGGCGCTGCCACGGTACCTCCGTAATAGGCGTTCCTACCGTGAGGCGAATCGATGACGACGACGATCGTGAAGGCAGGCTCGCGCGACGGAACAAAGCCGACAAACGATGCGTTGTACTCGGACGTCGAATACCGGCCGTTGACGACCTTCTGCGCTGTGCCGGTCTTTCCGGCGACGGTAAACCCCGGAACTGCCGCGCGGGGCGCCGTTCCCCGCGCGACAACCTGCTCCATGATTTCAGTCAGCAGCGCCGCCGTGCCTGCGGAGACCGTCCGCCGGACCACGTTGTGCGGCACCGGGGTGCGCCTGCCGTCGGCAATCACCGCCCGAACGACGCGCGGCTCGAACAACTCGCCGCCGTTGGCAATTGAGCTGACGGCCGCAGCCATCTGCAGCGGCGTGACGGCCACCTGATAGCCCATCGAGACCGATGCCAGGGCGCTGTCGGTCAACTTCGCGGGATCCCAGACGATGCCCGCGCTTTCACCCGGAAAATCGGGCGACGATCGGCGGCCAAAACCGAAGCGCTTCACATACAGGCCGAGCCGCTCGGGCCCGAGCCGCTGGCCCACCTTGATGGCGCCAACGTTGCTCGATCTCACGATCACGTCGGTGAACGAGAGCACGCCGTAGGAGTGGTCGTCGTCGATGACGCGCGCGCCGAACCGGATCTGTCCGGCGCTGACGTCGATCGAATCGCCGGGCTCGACAACGTGTTCCTCGAAGGCCGCGGACGCGGTGACGATCTTGAATGTCGAGCCTGGCTCGTACAGATCCTGGATCGCGCGGTTGCGCTGCGTGTCCGGGCGCGCCTCGCGGTAGGCGTTGGGATTGAAGCTGGGCCAGTTGGCGAGCGCCAGGATTTCGCCCGTTCGCGGATCCATCACCACCGCTGTGCCGCTTGCGGCGCGATTTTCCTCGACGCCGGAGCGAAGCTCCCGCTCCGCGACATGCTGGAGGTACTGATCGATCGTCAGCTCGAGCGTCGCTCCGGTCGTCGGAGGGCGCTCGATCCGGCTGAACGCGTGCCGGCGCGCATCGGTCTGAACCAGCACGGTCCCGGGACGGCCCTTGATGAGCGAGTCGTAGGCCGCCTCGAGCCCATTGAGCCCCGTGTTGTCGATGCCGACGTATCCCAGGACATGCGCGGCGAGCTCCTTGTTGGGATAGAAGCGCCGGTTCTCCTTCATGAAGCCGATGCCCTCGACCTCGAGGGCCGCGACGCGGCGCGCCTCGTCCGGCGACACCTGGCGGCGCACGTAGGCGAATGCCCGGCCGTGGCGGATGCGCTCCGCCAGCGCCCGCCGCTCGCGGACGCCGCAGTCCTCGAGCGCGCCGCAGAGCGCCGCGGCGGCGGCGTCGCGATCGCTGATTTCCGTGGGGACCGCGTAGATGGAGTCGGCGTCGACGCTGTACGCCAGCACGCGGCCGCTGCGGTCGAGGATATCGCCCCGCTTGGCGGTCGTCTCTACGGTGCGGAGCTGCTGCCGTTCGGCTCGCGCCGTGAGATCCGCGTGGCGCCCCACCTGCAGGTACACGAGGCGCGCCTCGATGGCCGCCGACCAGGCCACGAGCACGGCGATGGCGACGATGATCCGCCGCTTCAGCGTGATGCGCCAGGCGAACGCGGGCTTGTCGGCCACTGACTGGATCACCCCTCACACGAGGGTGCGACGTGCACCCTCACACTCAGCTCCACGTGTCCTACCGGCGCGCAACCGCCGAGCGCGGCGGCGGCGACGCGGGCAGCACCCGCTCGATCACCGATGTCTCGTCCGGGCCTGGCGCGACCATCCGGAGACGCTCAGTCGCAAGACGCTCGATGCGGATCGGGGAGCGCAGCGTGTCGAGCTCGAGCCGCAGGTGGCGGTTGATCTCTGTTTCCGCCGCCCGGTCGCGCTGCATCTGCTCGAGGCGGTACCCGTGGCGGAGCAGCTCGAAGTGCTGCCACGCCCAGAACAGCAGCACGGACACGAGGAACACGCCCACGGTCGTCGCCCGCCACATCTCGCGGTGTCGATCGCGATCGACCTCGCGCACGATTGGGTTGTTGCGAACGTCCTTCTTGATTGCGTACTCGAAAGTTTCGCCCGTCATGATCTCCGCCTCAATGCGTAGCTCGGTTGATCGGTAGCTAGGTGGCTGGGGCTCATGGATGGCAGCCACCAAGCTACCCAACCACCTAGCTACCAAGCCACCTAGACACCCAGCGACCCAGCGACCCAGCCACCCAGCCACCCAGCCACCCAGCTACCTGCTACCTAGCCACCCAGTTGGCGCTCCGCGGCGCGCAGCTTTGCGCTTCGCGCGCGTGGGTTCCGTTCCACTTCGGCCTCGCTCGGCACGACCGGCCGCTTCGTGCGGACGGTCAGCCCGCGTCCGCCGGCGGCCTGCAGGGAGCGCAGCGTGTGCTTCACGACCCGATCCTCCAGCGAGTGAAAGCTGATGACCGCCATCCGTCCGCCCGGCGTCAGCCGCCGGGCCGCCTGCCCCAGAAACGCGTCGAGGCCCTCGAGCTCGCAATTGATCCAGATGCGGATCGCCTGGAACGTCCGCGTCGCCGGGTCAATGCGCGAGTACCCCTTTCGCGGAACCGCGCGGCGCACGATGTCGGCAAGCTGTCCCGTGGTGGCGACGGGCGACCGCATGCGAGCCGCGACGATCGCGCGCCCGATCCGCCGCGCGTGCCGCTCCTCACCGAATTCGTAAATGACGTCCGCCAGCGTGCGTTCGTCGGCGTCGCGTATCGCCTCCGCGGCCGTGGGACCAGCCGTCGTGTCCATCCGCATGTCCAGCGGCTCGTCGCGCCGGAAGCTGAATCCGCGTCCGGGCGAGTCGAGTTGCATCGACGAGACACCCAGGTCCGCCAGCAGCCCGTCGACACCCGCGATCCCCTCCGCATCGAGCACCTCGTCGAGGCGGCGGTAATCGCTGTGTACCAACGTCACGCGGTCCCCGTACGGTGCCAGTGCGGCGGTGGCCTCGGCCAGCGCCGCCGGGTCACGATCGAGCCCGATCACCCTCGAGGCCCCCGCGTCCAGCATCGCGCGCGAGTGCCCGCCATAGCCGACCGTGCAGTCGACGAACACGCCGCCTCGCGCGGGCGCGAGATGCTCGAGCACCTCGGTCACCAGTACCGGCTCGTGCATCGCTCAAGCCTAGATCCCGTGCCCCGACAGGCCCAGGCCGTCGTCGTCGGTCCATGGCTCGCGCTGCAGCTTGTGGAGGAACCGCTCTTCGTTCCAGACCTCGAGGTAGTTGATGCGCCCGAAGACGCGCACGTCGCCGACGATCGCCGCGCTCTCGCGCAGGTTCGCGGGAATCACCACGCGTCCCTGGCCGTCGAGCTCGCCCGCCTGGCCGAAGTAATTCACGCGATCGAGAAACTTGAGGCGCGACGGATGGTTGCCGGGCATCTGCAGCAGCTTCCCTTCGATCGCCAGCCACGCGGGCATCGGGTAGATACGGACGCAGTCCCCCGTGAGGCTCGTCACAAACACGTCGGGTCCGTGCTGGTCCTGAATGACCCCCCGAAATACCGTGGGCACTTTCAACCGGCCCTTGTCGTCGATACGGGCCGAAGAGCTGCCTCTCAATCCCTGATGCTCCACTTTGCTCCACAAAAATCCACATGGATAGTAGACAGGTATCAGACGGGATGTCAACCGTATAAACCACTCATCCATGGGCAGTTACGCCAAAGTGACAACTTTCGCTTGTTCTTCGTCTCACGGGGGTCAGACCCCATAAATCGATCCGCGTTTGCGGTCTGACCCCCTGACATGACCCCCGCAGCAGATGGCGTGCTAGTCTGGCGAATTCATGCTGCGCGCGGCGCTTATTGGCTTTTCCTCCAGCGGCAAGACCACCCTGTTTCAGCTGATGACCAGCGCGCGCGACTCGCCGCGCGGCCGGAGCGACGTGAGCATCGGCATCTCGAAAGTGCCTGATGCCCGCCTCGACGCGCTGACGGCGATGTACAACCCGCGCAAGCGCGTGCCCGCCACCGTGGAGTTCACGGACATGGCGGCGCCCGTAAGCGCCGGCGCTCAGGCGCTTGTCGATGTGGCGGGCTACAAGAACGCCGACGCCCTCGTCCACGTGATCCGCGCGTTTCGCGATCCCGCCGTCCCGCATCCGTCAGGCGCCGTCGACCCGGCGCGCGACGGCCAGGCGATGGAAGACGAGTTGATGCTCGCGGACCTGGGCGTCGCCGAGCGCCGGCTGGAGCGCATCGACAAGGACTTGAAGAAGGCGCGCTCGGCGGACCTCGAGAAGGAGCGCGACCTGGTGCAACGCTGCAGGCAGGCGCTGGAGGAGGGCAGGCCGCTGCGTGCGCTGGAGCTGGCGGGCGAGGATCTCAAGCGCCTCCGCGGATTCCAGTTCCTGTCGGCGAAGCCGCTCTTGCTCGTCATCAACCTGGACGAGGCGGATGTGGCGGGCGTAGGCGCGAGCGTCGAGCGCGCCGCGGAGCAGACCGGGCTGACCGGCTTCCTGGCGCACGCCGCAACCCGCGCCGTGGCGCTCTGCGCGACGATCGAGCTCGAGATCGCACAGCTCGAGGGCGCCGATGCCGCCGCGTTCCTCGCGGATCTCGGCCTGGCCGAATCCGGCCTGGATCGCGTGATACGGGCCAGCTACGACCTGCTCGGCTACATGTCGTTCTTCACGGTCGGCGAGGACGAATGCCGCGCGTGGTCGGTCGCCCGCGGTACGCCCGCACAGGCGGCCGCCGGCGAGATTCACAGCGACATCCAGCGCGGTTTCATACGCGCCGAGGTGGTCGCCTACGACGCGCTCATCGCTCGCGGGTCGATGGCTGCCTGCCGCGAACACGGCGAAGTCCGCCTGGAAGGCAAGGAGTACATCGTCCAGGATGGCGATATCATCAACTTCCGATTTGCCACCTGAACAGACACGCGTAGGTCACCTTTTGACCGTTGACCTACGAGAGACGGTTTAGTTGGCTGACCCTTCATCGGTCTCCGTCGTCATTCCGGCCATGGACGAAGCTGGCGCGATCGGCCCGATCGTATCGCGGCTGCACGCGGTCGCGCGCTGGCATGAAGTGCTCGTGGTCGACGATGGGTCGAGCGATGCGACGGGGGACGCGGCGCGGGCCGCCGGCGCGCGTGTCATCCGCCACCCGTACAACAAGGGTAATGGCGCAGCGGTGAAGACAGGGATCCGCCACGCCGCAGGGGAATTCATCCTGATTCTCGACGCCGACGGCCAGCATCCACCGGAAGAGGCGCCACGCCTCGTGAGCCGTCTTGGCGAGTACGACCTCGTGGTTGGCGCCCGCGCGTCGTCCACGCACGCGACGCTCGGCCGCCGCGGCGGCAACGCGATCCTGAATGGCCTCGCCAGCTACCTGACGGGGATTCCGATTCCGGATCTGACATCCGGGTTTCGCGGGGCACGGCGCGATTGCCTGCGCGAGTTCCTGCACCTGATCCCGAACGGTTTTTCGACGCCGACGACCACGACGCTGGCGTTCATGCGGGCCGGCTACAATGTGGCGTTCGAGCCGATACATGCCCGGCAACGCCTGGGACGCTCGAAGATCCGATTCACGCGGGACGGCACGAGGTTTCTGTTGATCCTGCTGAAAGTCGTGACGCTCTTCAGCCCGCTCCGCATCTTTGGCCCGGTCAGTCTCCTGTCGTTGCTCGCAGGCATGGCGTACGGGCTGTGGAACGTCGCGGTCATGGGGAGAATCCCCAACGGCGCGGTGTTGTTGATTCTGTTTGCCGTCGTCGTGTTCCTGGTGGGGCTCGTGTCGGAGCAGGTCTCGTCGCTGCGCTTCGAGGGCCCGACGAAACATTGATGCGCCCTTCACCTCCACGAGCCATGGAGATGCGGAGGAAATCCTTGAAAGGTGCTCTCCGTGCCTCCGTGCCTCCGTGGCCCATCTCGGTGAAAGGGCGTTAGCCGGCGCATGCGACCGCTGGTGATCGTTCCCACCTACAACGAGCGCGACAATCTGCCCGTTGTCGTGGCCGCGCTTCTGCGCATCCCGGACATACAGGTGCTGATCGTGGACGACGGGTCGCCTGACGGTACGGGCGACCTCGCCGATGCACTCGTGGGCGACGGTCACGGTCAGGTCGCCGTGGTGCATCGAACAGGGGCGCGGGGGCTTGGTCTGTCCTTGATCGACGGGCTGCAGCGCGCGCTGCGCACCGACGCGACCCGGATCTGCCAGATGGATGCGGACCTGTCGCACGACCCCGCGGACGTTCCCCGCCTGCTCGCCGCCACCGACCACGCGGATCTCGTGATCGGGTCGCGCTACGTGCCGGGCGGACGCATCGAGAACTGGCCAAAACGCCGGATGCTGCTGAGCGCATTCGCCAACCGGTACATTCGCGCGATCGCGGGGTTGCGGATCAACGACAGCACGAGCGGCTTTCGGTGCTGGCGCCGCGAAGCGCTTCAGCGCCTGCCGCTGCATCAGATCTCATCGAATGGATATGCCTTCCTCGTGGAGCTCGCGTGGGAAGCGGCGTCTGCCGGCTGCCGCATCACGGAAGTGCCCATTACGTTTGTCGAGCGGCGGCACGGCGCGTCGAAGCTGTCGGCACGCGTGCTCGTCGAGTCGGCCCTGGTTCCGTGGCGGCTCGCGGCGCGCCGACGCCCATCACGTTGAACAGCCGCTCGCTCACCTCGCGAGCCGCCGAAATGACCGCCGGTCGTTCATCGACGGGTGGCTCCTCCATCAACGCCGGATAGAGATGCTGGACTGCGAAGAATCGTCCAACCGGTCCTCTCGACCATGACCACGTAGCCTCTTGCCCGACGGTCTTCGAGCAGCAGCCGGAGCTCGCCGACGTCGGCCGCCGGCCACGGGCTCAGCGAGTCGGATGCGAGAACGTAGTCGGCATCGGGCGCGCGAGCCTCCAGGACGTAAATCCGGTCTCTGCGACTCAGATGGGGCACAACTGCGGCTTGCGCCACGACGGATGCACCCTCCGGGATCATTCGCACAAGGGCACGGCCGACTGCCGCTGAGTCCGTCGAGGCGTAATGAGATGGTGCGAAGATCCGCCACAATGGCTGGCGACCGGGCAGGACCGCGGACAGCAGGACGCTCGCGGCGGCCGCTCCCGTCATGAGGAGCCGCGCGCGATCGTCTGTCAGGTGCCGCGCGATCCGCGCAAGGCCGTCCGCAGCGCTCATCGCCAGAATCGGTGCGAGCGGCGCCGAGTAATGGAACACCATGCCCCAGTGATTCGGGCTGTCGGAGAGGAAGCGCGTCAACGCAAAGGGGACGACGAGAATGGCGAGGGGCGAAGCGAGAGAGAAAAATGCGAATGGCGCAAACCAGAGAATCGCTGTCTCGACCTTGACAGGAGGTGTCACCAAGGAGACCGGCAGCAGCCACGGCCGCGCAAGCACGCTCGCATAGGCGGAGGTATAGCCGTACGTTCCGGCGTCGCTCGATCCGGGAACGATGACGCCGATGATCAGGAACGCCGCCGCGATGCTCGCCACGACGGCGGTCGCGCCCTGGCGTGGTTCGCCGCGAATGACGAGGTAGATGCCGAGACCGGCCACCAGGGGAATGTGGTCCTCCTTGATCAGCAGCATCGCGACGGCCGACAGCCAGAACAGCGTCCACTGGCGCCGGTCGATTGCCAGGATCGCGGTGGCGATCGCGAGTGGCGCGAATGCCGTCTCGTGGACATCGAACGCCATGGCCCGTTGAATCCCCCAGAAGGAGCCGTACGCGATCGCGAAGCCGAACGCGGCGCCGGAGGGAAGCCGGCTGCGCATGAACAGGAACACCGGAACGATGGATGCGGCAAAGAGTGCCGCTTGTGCAGCGATGAGCGTTTCCGGTCCCGGTCTCAGCCAGTACAGCGGCGCGAACAGCGCGATAACCGGAAAGAAGTGATCGCCGAGAAAGTTGGTGAAACCCCGGATGCTGCTGGCCGGAGCCTCGAAGCGGCTGATATGCCACACGACCTGATCAAAGATGCCGAGATCGAACGCGCTGCTGCCGAAATGCCAGTGCCGGAACAGCCCATAGAGCGCGTAGGCGATTCCGAAGAACGCGACGATGACGACGAGTATGCGCCGCTCCGAGCGGTCCACGGCACCAACATCGTAACGTCAATGCAGGTCGGGCGGGCCCCGCAGAGCGGACCCGCCGGAGCACGCCTTGTCCGCACAGCCTTTCCGGGCTACGATTTGACGCTTTTCATGAAGGTTCCCGACAGGACCCGTCCCCCTGGCGTCAGCATGTTCTTTCCTGCCTATAACGACGGCGGGACGATCGCGAGCCTCGTCATCCGCGCCGTGCAGGTGGCGTCCCGGCTGACGCCCGACTTCGAGGTCATCATCGTCAACGACGGCAGTACCGACTCGACGCGCGACATCGCCGAGGAGCTCGCACGCACGTATCCGCAGGTGCGCGCAGTCCATCATTCGCGGAACCGCGGTTACGGCGGCGCGCTGCGCACCGGCTTCGCCGCGGCGACCAAGGACCTCATCGCGTACACGGACGGCGACGCGCAGTACGACCCCGCTGAGCTCGAGGTCCTGTGGAACCGGCTCACGCCGGACACGGACGTCGTGACCGGGTACAAGATCAGCCGCTCGGATCCCTGGCACCGCATCGTCATCGGGCGCATTTATCATTACAGCGTGAAGTGCCTCTTCCGGCTGCGCGTCCGCGACGTCGACTGCGACTTTCGGCTGATGCGCCGCGAGATCTTCGATCGCGTCAGGCTCGAGCGCGACACCGGCGTCATCTGCCTCGAGATGATGCGCAAGATCCAGGATGCGGGCTTCCGGGTCGTCGAGGTCCCCGTGCACCACTATCATCGGACGCACGGCCGCTCGCAGTTCTTCCACTTCCGCCGCATCTTCTGGACCGGCATCGACGTGCTGAAGCTGTGGGTGACGCTCGTGATCCTTGGCCGCGGACGGGACAGCACTCCCGTCCTGTTTCGCAACCCGACGATCAGCAGCGCGGTGCCCCCGGAATCGATGAAGCGATGATCGCAAGGCCGGCCTCGAGCGGCGCCGATTACCGGGAGTTCTACCGCGACCGCCGCGTCATGATTACCGGCGGGCTTGGATTCATCGGCAGCACGCTCGCGCACCAGCTCGCCGGTCTCGGCGCGCGCGTGCTGATCGTCGACTCCCTGATCCCGGAGTACGGCGGCAACCTGTTCAACATCGCCGGCATCGAAGAGCGCCTGCGCGTCAACATCGCCGACGTGCGCCAGTCGAGCACGATGAACTACCTGGTCCGCGACCAGGAGGTGATCTTCAACCTCGCCGGCCAGGTCAGCCACATCGACAGCATGCAGGATCCCTACACGGACCTCGAGATCAACTGCCGCAGCCAGTTGTCGATCCTCGAGGCGTGCCGCCGCTACAACCCGGCGGTGAAGGTCGTGTTCGCGGGTACCCGCCAGGTCTACGGGCGCCCCGACAGCCTGCCCGTCACCGAGCAGCACCTGGTCAAGCCAACCGACGTGAACGGGATCAACAAGGCGGCGGGCGAGTACTACCACCTGGTGTACAACGACGTCTTCGGCGTGCGCGCCTGCTCGCTGCGCCTGACCAACGTGTACGGCCCGCGCCAGTTGATCAAGCACAACCGGCAGGGGTTCATCGCCTGGTTCATACGGCTGGCCCTGGAAGACCATGAGATCCAGATCTATGGCGACGGCTCGCAGCTCCGCGACTTCGTCTTCGTGGACGATGCGGCGGACGCATTCCTGCGGGCCGGTGCGGACGATTCGTCCAACGGAAAGGTCTTCAACGTGGGCGGCCTCGAGCCGATCTCGCACCGTGATCTCGTGGAACTGCTCGTGTCGGTTGCCGGGACCGGCCGCGCCCGCTGCGTCGACTGGCCTCCCGAGAAGAAGGCGATCGACATCGGCGATTTCTACGCCGATTCCTCTCTCATCCACCGTACGCTTGGCTGGCAGCCGCTGACGCCGCTGCGCGCCGGCTTCGCACGCACGCTGGACTACTACCGCGCCCACCTGCACCACTACGTCCCGACGACCGCATCGCAGGTCGCCGCGCTGTGAGTGGGCATCCGACGGGCCGGCTAGTGTTTCGTCTCAGAAGTCCTGTGAGCACCGAGGGCGGCGATGCGCCCGGCTGGCAAGGCGCGACGACCGAGAATACTGGCGCGTATTTGAGGGAGACGCAACGCAGCCAGCCGGGATGCAGCGCCGGCCGAATGCAACGGGACTTCTGGGACGAGACACTAGAGCCGGCCCCTGCGTACGAGGACGCCCAGGCGTGAAGGCGCTCATCACGGGCGGCGCAGGCTTCATCGGGTCGCATCTCGCGGAGCGGCTCCTCGACCTCGGCCACGAGGTGGCCGTCCTCGACGACCTGTCGACCGGTTCGATCGACAATATCGAGCACCTCAAAGGCACCAGCCATTTCTCGTACGTCGTTGATTCGGTCACCAGCGAGTCGCTCCTCGCCGAGATGATCGACCGCAGCGACGTCGTGTTCCATCTGGCCGCCGCGGTGGGCGTGAAGCTCATCGTCGAGCAGCCCGTGCATACGATCGAAACCAACGTGCACGGCACCGAAGTCGTCCTGAAGCACGCCAACAAGAAGAAGAAGCTCGTCTTCATCGCGTCGACCTCGGAGGTGTACGGCAAGAGCACCGACGTGCCGTTTCGCGAGGAGGCGGATCTCGTGTTGGGTCCGTCGGCCAAGCACCGCTGGGCGTACGCGTGCAGCAAGCTCATCGACGAATTCCTGGCCCTCGCGTACTGGAGAGAGAAGAAACTGCCGGTCGTCATCGTTCGCCTCTTCAATACCGTGGGGCCGCGCCAGACTGGGCGGTACGGCATGGTGCTTCCCACCTTCGTCCGCCAGGCGCTGGCAGGCGATCCCATCACCGTCTTCGGCGACGGCACACAGTCGCGCAGCTTCACCTATGTCGGCGACGTCGTGGACGCGCTCGTGGCGCTGGCCTCGGAGCCGCGGGCCATCGGCGAGGTGTTCAACATCGGCAACAGGGGCGAAATCTCGATTCGCGACCTCGCCGAGCGCGTGAAAACCCTTACCGGGAGCAATTCCCCGATCCAGCTCGTCCCTTACGACGAGGCGTACGAGGCGGGGTTCGAGGACATGCCGCGGCGTGTCCCGGACATTTCGAAGATCCGGTCCCTTATCGGGTACGAGCCGAAAGTCGGCCTCGACGACATCATCCGGCGGGTCATCGAGCATTTCCGCGAGCATGAGGTGCCTTCCCGGGCCGGCTAACCGCCTCCGCCTGAGCTACGGCGGGTCAAGAAGCCGGTCCCTACGACAAATACGTAGAGGCCGCCTTTAGGCGGTCCTTGGGCCTTCCGACGTCGTATAATCAGGGCTCACATGCATTTCCTGATATTGGCGCTTGCGGCGTTGTTGCTCTCCTCCTTGCCGGCTGGTGCGCAGCAGTCGGTCAAGCTGCAGTTCAACAGCGGCCAGGTCACCCTCAGCGCGCAGAACGCGCCGGTCCGGGTGATTCTCGCGGAATGGGCACGCCTGGGCGGGGCGACCATCGTCAACGGCGACCGCGTCGCCGGCCCCCCGGTGACCCTCGAGCTCACGGGCGTGTCGGAGCGCCAGGCGCTCGATATCGTCCTGCGCAGCGTCGCCGGTTACATGCTCGCGCCCCGCCGCGAGGGAACGAGCGGGGCGTCGGCGTTCGACCGTATCCTGATCCTGCCCACGAGTGTGGCGCCCAGGAACCCGGTGCCCGCGGTCGCGGCGGGCGGCCCGCGACCGGTCCTGCCGCGCCCGGGAATCATCGCACGTCCACCCGAGACGAGTGTCGAAGGACCGATTGACCCTGGACAGGACGACGATCCCCCCGAGGATCCTCCGGCATTCAATCAGCCCCGTCCCGGTGATCCGCGCATGGTCCAGCCGCCGTTCGTGATGCGGCCGCCGGGACGGTCGGGCGTCGTCCAGCCGGGCATCGTCGACGACTCTGCCGAAACCGCCGATGAAGCGGCGGATCCGAACACATCGGGGGCCGGCGTCGCGCCGACGCCGACGAACCCGTTCGGCATCCCATTCGGATCGTCAACGAAACCCGGTGTCGTGACGCCAGTGCCCCAGCCGCAGCAGCAGGGACCAAACCGCGTACCGCCAAACCGCGTACAATAAAGCGGGCCTCGCGTTCGCACTCCACCGCAGGGCCGGGTCCCCCGTCGCGCACGCTTGCGCGATGGGGTGGAGATGTGCGCGGCGGGACCCCGCGCTGACGCGCCGCCGGCGCTTCTTCCATGTCAGAGATCGATCGCTTCAAGCCCGACGACCGCCGTGGGGTCGATACGCTGTACCGCCGTACGCACGGACCGGACGCGGCGGAAGCCAACCGCCTGCGATGGGACTGGCAGCACCGGCGGAATCCCTACAATCGGACCGGCGAGCCCGGCATCTGGGTGGCCCGTGAAGGGCCGACCGTCATTGGCCAGTACCCGACGTTGCCTGTCCGCATCTCGCTCAAAGGGCTCGAGGTCGAAGGCGCCTGGGGCACCGGCGCGCTGGTGGCCCCCGAGCGAGACAGCCAGGGCCTCGATGAAGCGCTCGCCAGGGCCTGGGACCGCAATAGCGGCGCGGTGCTGACGCTGGGCGCTGCGGGCGCGTCCCGGGGGATGCTCGACAAGCTGCACTGGCCGTCCGCTCATCTGCTGCCCTGTCTCGTCAAACCGCTCACCCGCCGCGCGGTGCGCCTTCCTCATTGGCCCACGATGCTGAACCGCTTCGTGTCGGCGATTTCGCTGCCTGTCGTGGCCGTCGTGTCGCGGTCGCGCCCGCTCCGCGCGGAGTGCGAGCCGATCCGGCGCTTCGACTCGTCATTCAGCGCGCTGTGGGAGCGGCTCGCGCCGAAATTCGATCTGGCCGTCCGCCGCGACGCGCCCTACCTGAACTGGCGCTACATCGAGCCCCCTCACGTCCGCTACTCCGTCGTCGCGCTGCGGCGCCATGGTGAGCTGCACGGCTATGTCGTCTACCGCCATCGTCACGAGCCGCTCGGCCGCGTGACGGTGCTGGTCGACTTTCTGGTCGATCCGGACGACGTGTCGGGCCTGAAGACGCTCCTGCGCTGGGTGGATCGCGCCGCGCGCGTCGAGGACGCCGACAAGGTGCGCTGCTACGCGATGCACGGTGCATTCCGGCGCGTGCTCCGGCGCAACGGCTACTTCAACGTGAAGTCGACGCTCGAGGTCAGCGTCAAGGTCAACGCGGTGCAAGTGCCGAAAGGCTTTTACGACGAGACCGACGGCTGGCACATCACCTACGGCGATTCCGATCAGGATCATTGACGGCCGGGCCGAACACCCGCGCCGGGTACAAGCCAGGTTCCTATGCGACTCACCGACACGGTCAACGCCGACATCACGGCGGCGATGAAGGCAAGGGACTCTCCTCGTCTGTCCGCGCTGCGCATGATGAAGGCCGCCATGGTCAACAAGGGCGTGGAGAAGGGCCGGGACCTGGAGGACGCCGAAGTCCTGCAGGTGGTCTCGGCGCTCGTGAAGCAGCGCCGCGACTCGATCGAGCAGTTCTCGAAGGCGGGGCGAACCGACCTGGTGGAGAAGGAAACCGCAGAAATCGCGGTTCTGGAGGCCTACCTGCCTCCTGCTGCCACCGCCGGGGAGATTGACGCCGCCGTTGCCGCCGCCATTACCGAGACCGGCGCCACCTCGCCGAAGGACATCGGCAAGGTGATGAAGGCCGTCATGCCGAAGCTCGCCGGCAAGAACGCCGACGGCCGGACCATCAACGAGTCAGTCCGCCGCAAGCTTGGCGCCTAGCCTCGCCCGCTCCGCCGCGTCGGCCGGCGCGGCGACGATGACGAGCCGCATCCTTGGCGTGGTGCGCGAGCAGGTCCTCGCGGCGCTGTTCGGCGCCGGCAACGCGATGGACGCCTACAACGTCGCCTATCGCATTCCCAACCTGGTGCGCGACCTCTTTGCCGAGGGCGCCATGAGCAGCGCCTTCGTGCCGACCTTCACGCGCCATCTGACGACCCAGGGCAAGGCGTCCGCGTGGCGGCTCGGCAACCTGGTCGTCAACTCGCTGATGGTGATCACGGCCTGCCTCGTGATTGCCGGGATCGTGTTCGCCGAGCCTCTGGTCACCCTCTTCGCCTCCGCGTACCGCGGCGTCCCGGGCAAGCTCGAGCTCACGGTGTTCCTGACGCGCCTCATGCTGCCGTTCCTCACGTTCGTGGCGCTGGCCGCCGCGTTCATGGGCATGCTCAACTCGCTGAACCGGTTCTTCATCCCGGCGCTGTCGCCGGCGATGTACAACGTGGCGACGATTACGTGTGCGCTGGTGCTCGTGCCGCTCATGCCGGGCGTCGGGCTGCCGGCGATCACCGCGATCGCGATCGGGTCGCTGCTCGGCGGCGTCGCGCAGCTCGCGCTGCAATGGCCCGCGCTTCGGAGCGAAGGCTTCAGGTACCGTCCGATCCTCGACTGGCGCGACGAGAGCCTCAGGCGCGTGCTGGTGCTGATGGGGCCTGGCACGATCGGCCTCGCGGCCACGCAGGTCAACGTGTTCGTGAACACGGTGCTCGCGACGGGCCAGGGCACCGGCGCCGTCTCCTGGCTGAACTATGCGTTCCGCCTGATGTACCTGCCGATCGGGCTGTTCGGCGTCTCGATTGCCACCGTGACGTTGCCGGCCGTGTCGCGACACGCGGCGCGGCACGACGAGGGCGCCGCCCGCACCACCATCGCCGACGGCCTGTCGCTGATGTTGATGCTCAACGTCCCGGCCACGGTGGGCCTGGTGGTGCTCGCGACGCCGATCGTGCGCGTCATTTTCGAGCGGAGCGCATTTACGCCGGCGGACACGGCGGCCACGGCCGCCGCGGTGCAGTTCTACGCGATCGGGCTTGTCGGCTACTCCATCGTGCGCATCGCCTCACCGGTCTTCTACGCCCTCGGGCAGAACCGGACGCCGGTCATGGTCAGCGTCGCCACCGTGCTGGTGAACGCGCTCCTGAACGTGGTCCTCGTGAGAGTGATGGGTTTCCGCGGCCTTGCGCTGGGCACGTCCATCGCCGCGCTCTTCAATGCGGCGCTGCTCATGTTCTTTCTGCGCCGGAGACTTCACGGTATCGAAGGCGGACGCGTGGCCGGATCGCTGGTGCGCATCGGCATTGCGTCGGCGCTCATGGGGATCGCGGCGATGGCGACCGACGCCGCAGCCGGCGTCTGGCTGGCGGGTGGCGGGCTGGTGCCCCAGATCGCCAGGCTGGCAGCCACGATCGGCGTCGCGCTCGGCGTCCTCTCCGCGGCAGCCTACGTGCTGCGCATCCGGGAGTTCCATGACGGCGTGGCCCTCGTAGGGAGACGGTTCCGCATCACGCCTCGATGACATCGCGGCCTCTCGGACTCCACCCGACCGTCCTGCTGCTCGCCGGCACACATTTCATCGTGGACGGCTACAGCAACATCTACGCGCCACTCCTGCCGCTGCTCATTCCGCACCTGAACCTGTCGCTGGCCGCGGCCGGCACGCTCATGATGTGTTTTCAGATGGCGAATTCCGTCGCGCAGCTCGGATTCGGCCACATTGCCGATCGGTGGCGCCCTCGCGTGCTGGTCGTCGCCGGTCCGCTCGTGGCCGTGACGATTCTCGCGCTCGTGGGGCTGGCGTCCAGCCCCTGGATGCTCGGCGTCATCCTGGTGGCCGGCGGGCTTGGCGCCGCGGCCTTTCATCCTCCCGCCGCCGCCCTCGTGCATCGCCTCAGTGGCGAGCGCAAGGGCTTCGCGATGTCCTTTCACATCACCGGCGGGTCGCTCGGGTTTTCGCTCGGGCCGCTGATCTTTGCGCCATTTGCCGAGCGCCACGGGCTGCAGTGGACTCCGTTTCTCATGATCCCGGCGCTCGCGGTGCTTGCGCTCGTTCTGCCGCGGGTTCCCCCGATCGAACACCCGCGGGAGCACGGCGAGCTCGTGGGATTCGGCGCGCTGTGGCCCTACAGGAAGCCGCTGGCGCTTCTCTATCTGATCGTCGTGATTCGCACACTCGCGGCGCTGAGCTTCGCCACCTTCATGCCGGTGATGCTCACGCGGCGCGGCATGTCGGTGTCGGAAGCGGGCACGGCCATCGCGGCGTACCTCTTCGCGAGCAGCGTCGGCGGGTTTCTCGGCGGTCCGCTCGCGGATCGCTGGGGTCCGCGCAACGTCATCATGTGGTCGCTCGTGCTGTCAGTCCCCTTCCTCGCCATGGCACCCATGCAGACAGGATGGACGTTTGTGGCTGTGGTATCGCTCGGGGGTTTCCTGCTGCAGTCGACACTGCCGGTGAACGTGACCTTCGGCCAGATGATCGCCCCTATCAGCGCCGCGACGGTCTCGTCGCTGATGATGGGCTTCGCCTGGGGAACGGGGGGGCTCAGCGTGCCATTCGTGGGAATGCTGGCAGACCGCATTGGGATTGAGAGTACACTCGTCGCAATGTCCTTCATGCCGCTGGTGGCCGCGATGATTGCCGCGCCGCTTCCCGGGGGCAAACTCGGGCACACGCCGGCCCGCGCCTCTGACGTGGGCCACGCAGACACTACGGGCAGGGATGTTGCTCAGTAGGGTCGAGTTGTAACAGACTGGAACCACCGATGCGCCTTGTCGAATTTGCAACCGGGCCGCTCCGATGTCGCGGCCCGCAGTTCGCGCTCGGAGGCTTGTTGTGAATCGTACTCGGTCAGTCCGGACGGTCCAGTAAGTGCGTTCCCGTTATCCGTCCTCCACGTCGACGTTCGCATCCTCGTTCGGCCCGGGGCCCCTGACGCCGGCGATCAAGGCACTCGTAGCAGCGAATGCCGCTGTGTTCGTCGTGTCTTTCCTTGTGCCGGCCCTCGACCTTGCGTTGCAGCGGACTTTCGGCCTGCAGCCACAAAGCGTTATCGAGCAGCTGCGTATCTGGCAGCTGTTCACGTACATGTTCCTGCATGGGAGCTTCTTCCATGTCCTCTTCAACATGCTTGCGCTCTGGATGTTTGGCGTGGAGCTGGAGCGGATGTGGGGCAGCCGCTTTTTTACGAAGTTCTACTTCATCGCCGGCGGCGGGGCCGCGCTGACGACGCTGCTGCTGTCGTTCACGCCGCTGCCGTTCGCCGACCAGTTGTACCGCTCGGTGACAATCGGCGCGTCTGGCGCGGTGTACGGCGTGCTGCTTGCCTACGCAAGGTACTTTCCGCATCGCCCGATCTACCTGTACTTCGTCTTTCCGATTCCAGCGAAGTACTTCGTGATGATCATGGGCGCGATTTCGCTGCTGTCCTCCATGAACGGACCCGGCGGCGGTGTGGCACATACGACGCACCTCGGAGGCCTTGTGGCCGCCTATCTGTACCTGAAGAGCGGGACAGGCACGAACCTGATGGCGGAAATCAAGTACCGGTACCTGAAATGGCGCATCAACCGGATGCGCCGGCGGTTCGACGTGTACTCAGGCGGCCGCGTCGACGACGTCGACCGTCACGTGCATTAAATTAGCCACACAGATCACCAAGACGTTCTAGCCACAAAGATCACGCAAGTCGTCTTCGTGATCTGTGTGGCTAAACCG
>Ga0184627_10000264_pt1 | contig 21996 bp, 18 predicted proteins | sample PLM3_127_b1_FD_133150 | JGI IMG/M metagenome (GOLD analysis project Ga0184627, IMG submission 133150) | Groundwater sediment microbial communities from an aquifer in East River, Colorado, USA - PLM3_127_b1 | ecosystem: Environmental > Terrestrial > Soil > Riparian zone | place: USA: East River...
ATAAAAATGGCTTGCAAGGCAACCTTGCAAGCCATTTTTATCTGGTCGGGGCGGTGAGATTTGAACTCACGACCACCGGCACCCCATGCCGGTACGCTACCAGGCTGCGCTACGCCCCGAAGCCGTGAATTATACCAAGGGCCGCTGCAGATCCTGGACGAAATTCGAGGACGTACATTAAGTTTTGCGCGGCTAGGAGCCGCGCAAAACTTCGAGCACGCTCTGGATTTCCTTGCGCAGCGAAGCGAGCCCGGCGCCGGCGCGCGACGACAGCCGCCCGGCCTTGGATGACGGCTCCGAAACCAGCTCGTCGAGCCGGTTGCGCGCGCCGCTGATGGTAAAGCCCTGATCGTAGAGGAGCTCGCGAATGCGACGTATCAGCAACACTTCGTGGTGCTGGTAATAGCGGCGGTTGCCGCGCCGCTTGACCGGCTTCAGTTGCGTAAATTCCTGTTCCCAATAGCGCAGCACGTGCGGCTTCACGCCGCACAGCTCGCTCACTTCGCCAATGGTGAAGTAGCGCTTCGCCGGGATCGGCGGCAGCTGCGTCCTGGGGCTATGACTTGCTTCCATGGTAGTTCTGTTCCACCATCGCCTTCAGCTTCTGCGACGCATGGAACGTCACTACGCGGCGCGCCGTGATCGGGATTTCTTCCCCGGTCTTGGGATTGCGGCCGGGCCGCTGCGGCTTGTCACGCAACTGGAAATTGCCGAAGCCGGAGAGCTTGACGCCCTTCCCGGTTTCGAGCGCGGTTCTCACTTCCTCGAAGAACGACTCGACCATGTCCTTCGCTTCGCGCTTGTTGAACCCGACCTTCTCGAACAACAGGTCCGCGAGTTCGGCCTTGGTTAACGTCATCTTGTCCCCTTTCAACGGAGTTTCGCGTTGAATTGTTGTTGCAGTATCCGGCGCAAATGGGAGACCGCGGATTCGACTTCCGCTTCGGTCAGAGTCTTGCGAGTATCCTGTAATAACACCCTGAAAGCAAGACTCTTTTTTCCTTTTTCTACACCCATTCCGCGGTAGATGTCAAACAGCCCGATTTCAGTGACGATCGCAGGCTTTTCCCGCAGCAGGCCTTCCAGTATTGCCTGGTAACTGACTCCCTCGTCTATTTCGAACGCGATGTCGCGCCGCACCGGCGGAAATTTCGAAGTCTCGTTATACGCCGGCAACCCCCGCTCGCCGATCACATCGAAGTCGAGCTCGAACAGGATCGGGGGGAGCGGGAGATCATACTTCCGTTGCCAGCGCGGATGCAATTCCCCGATCCAGCCCGCTGTCATATCCCCGATGACGATGCTCGCCGATTTGCCGGGATGCAGCGCCGGATGCTCCAGCGGCCGGAATGCGCCCGTGGCCGGGGACAGCAGCGCCTCGACGTCGCCCTTGATGTCGTAGAAATCGCCGGGCCGCCCCTTCAGCCCCCATTGCTCGTGGCGAGCATCGCCGTAGGAGATTCCTCCTATCCGCACCGGCTGGTGGTAGGAACCCGATGCCCCTGACATGAAGCAGCGGCCGACCTCGAACAGCCTGGCGCGGGGCTGCTTGCGGGCAAGGTTGCGCCCGAGACAGTCGATCAGGCTTCCCGCGAGAGTCGAGCGCATCACGCTCATCTGGCTGGAGATCGGATTGGCCAGGGCCACCGCGGCGTTGTTACCCGCGAGATCGCGCTCCCAGGCCGCATCCACGAAGCTATAGCTCACGATCTCCTGGTAGTCGCGCGCGACGAGCAGCCTGCGGATCGCCGCGAGGCTGCGCCTTCCGTCCAGCACCGGCAGCAGCGTCGCCGGTACCGCGGGCATGGTGGCCGGTATCCGGTCGTAGCCATGAATGCGCGCCAGCTCCTCGATCAGGTCTTCTTCAATCGCGATATCGAAGCGATAGCTCGGCGGCGTCACCCGGAACTCGCCGTCGGCAACGGAGAACTCCAGGCGCAGGCGGCGCAGGATTTCGCTCGCCTGGATGCCGTCGAGCTTGATGCCGAGCAGTCGCTCCGCCCGCGCGAGCCGCAGCCGAACCGGTTCGCGCGTGGGCAGCGTCGCCCGCGCCTCGGTGACCGGCCCCGCGGTGCCGCCGCAAATCTCGAGCACCAGCTGGGAGGCGCGTTCCAGCGCCGGCAAGGTTCCCGCGAAATCGACGCCGCGCTCGAAACGGTAGGAAGAATCGGAGGAGAAATTGAGCTGCCGGCTCTTGCCGGTAATCGCGTCGGGACTGAAGAACGCGCTTTCCAGGAATACCTCGCGGGTGGCGTCGCCCACCGCGGTATCCAGCCCGCCCATGATGCCCGCCAGCGCCACCGCCTTGCCATCGTCCGCAATGACGAGGAACGACGGCGTCAGCGACGGCGCCTCGCCGTTCAGCAGCGTGAGTTGCTCGCCGGCCCTGGCGAAACGCACCCGGATGCCGCCGATCAGTTTTGCGGCGTCGAAGGCGTGCAGCGGCTGTCCCAGCTCGAGCATGACGTAATTTGTGATGTCCACCAGTGCGCTCACGGGACGGATACCACTCATCGCAAGCCTGCGCGTCATCCATTCCGGCGTCGCGGCGGTCGCATTGACCCCGCGCACCATCCGACCGCAGTAACGCGGGCAGGCCTGCGGCGCCTCCAGCGTGACACTCAACCGGTCGTTGATCGTGGCACGCGCCGGCTTGATGTCGGTCAAGCTCAAAGGCGCACCGGTCACCGCCGCCACTTCGCGCGCGATGCCGGAGATACTCAGGCAATCGCCCCGGTTGGGCGTGGGCTTGGTCGTGAACACCCAGTCATCACGGTCAGGTTCCACCTGCTCCACGTCGAGCCCACCCATGGAGAGCGCATCCGCGAGCTCGCGCGTCGCGAGCGGCGGATTGACGAAGGTGCGGAGCCAGTTTTCCGAAAACTTCATTCTTGGCGTCTTGGCGGCTCAGTTAAACTGCTTAAGGAAGCGCAAATCATTCTCGAAGAACAGCCGCAGATCCTTCACGCCGTAGCGCAGCATCGTGAGACGGTCCACACCGAGCCCGAAAGCGAAGCCCTGATGCTTCTCGGTATCGATGCCCACGTTCCTGAAAACGTTGGGATGCACCATGCCCGCTCCCCCCATCTCGAGCCAGCCATCGCCGAAGCTCATGTCGATCTCGGCCGACGGCTCGGTAAACGGGAAGAACGACGGCCGAAAGCGCACTCCGAGATCGCCGCGCTCGAAAAACTTCCGCAGAAACTCGATCAGCACGCCCTTGAGGTCGGCGAAGGTAATGCGTTCGTCCACCCACAGGCCTTCGACCTGGTGAAACATGGGCGAGTGGGTCGCGTCCGAATCCACGCGGTAGACACGCCCCGGTGCGATGATCTTCAGCGGCGGGCGATGGCTCTCCATGTAGCGGATCTGGATCGGCGAGGCATGCGTGCGCAGCAGGTGCTTGCCGTCCGCCAGGTAGAAGGTGTCATGCATTGAGCGCGCCGGGTGGTTCTCCGGCTGGTTCAACGCGGTGAAGTTGTAGTAGTCGGTCTCGATCTCGGGACCGTCGGCCACCTCGAAACCCATGGAGCGGAACAACGCCTCGATACGCTCCAGGGTGCGCGTGACCGGGTGCAGCCCGCCGATGCCGAGGCCGCGCCCCGGCAACGTCACGTCGAGCGTCTCTTCGGCCAGGCGCGCCTCCAGCCTGCGGTTCTGGATGCGTCTGCGCTGCTCCTCGAGCGCCGCTTCCAGTTGCTCCTTGGCGGCGTTGACGCGTCCGCCGAACGCCGGACGCTCGGCCGCCGGCAGCTTCGACAACCCTTTCAGCAACTGCGTCAGCCTCCCGGCTTTTCCGAGGTAACGCGCTTTGGCCTGCTCGAGCTGGTCGGCATCGTCGATGCCCGCGAACGTCGCGAGCGCTTCCTTCACGATGGCGTCAACGTCTTGCGTCATGGGAAAACGGCTCCAAGAAAAAAGGGAGGCTCCCCGTCACGCCAGAGCCTCCCCCCTCGCGAACCGGCAGGTTCAGTTCAGGCGCCGAGGCTGGCCTTGGCCCTTTCCACGAACTTCGAAAACGCCGGCTTGTCGAGCACCGCGATATCCGCCAGCACCTTGCGGTCGACGGCGATCGCCGCCTTCTTCAGGCCGTTCATGAAGCGGCTGTAGGACATGCCGTGCTCGCGGGCGGCGGCGTTGATGCGCGCGATCCACAGCGCGCGAAATTCGCCTTTACGGTCACGGCGGTCGCGGTAAGCGTACTGCCCGGCGCGCATGACCGCTTCGTTGGCGATGCGGAAAACGTTTTTCCTGCGGCCGCGGAAACCCTTGGCCTTCTGCAGTACCTTCTTGTGCGCGGCGCGGGCGGTAACGCCCCGTTTGACTCGTGGCATGGCGTTCTCCTAGCAGCCTGTCGGACTTAACATCCGACAGGCTGCTAACAGCAAAACCGCCCGCGGATCTTGAATGTACCCCGGATTATTAACCACTCGTGCCCTTCCAAGAACACGCAAATAGGCCAAGGATATGGGTTTCATTAGCTTTTTCTCCCGTAATCGTGCAGGCGGTTTTGCATTAGGAGTTTGTCGGGCCCAGGTCCGACAAACTCCTAGTAGGGCAGCATGACGCGGACCGATGCCTTGTCCGCCTGGTGCACGCCCGTGCTGCCGCGCAGGTGCCGCTTGCGCTTGGTGTTCTTCTTGGTGAGGATATGGCGCAGGAAAGCCTGGCCGCGCTTGATGCCGCCGCCGGCGCGCTTGCGGAAGCGCTTCGCAGCAGCGCGCTTGGTCTTCAACTTGGGCATGACAATTCCTCTGTTTTAGTTTAGCGCCGGGTGCCTGCCGGGAAGGCAGGACTTCGCGAACCCGGACAACTACTTCTTGGTGATGCCGGCTTCGGCTTCCGCCTCGGCCTTGGGGGCGGCCGCCTTTGCAGGCGCCGCCGCTTTCTTCGGTGTCGCCGCTTTGGCAGCGGGCTTCGGGGCGGTCTTGCCGCCCTTCTTCGGCGCCAGCACCATGATCAACTGGCGGCCTTCCATCTTCGGGTACTGCTCCACCACGCTGTACTGCTCGAGATCGCCCCGCACCCGCTCGATCAGGCGCACCCCCAGTTCCTGATGCGCCATCTCGCGTCCACGGTAACGCAGGGTGACCTTCGTTTTGTCGCCTTCCTCGAGGAAACGGACCAGGTTCCGCAGCTTGATCTTGTAGTCGCCCTCGTCGGTGCCGGGCCGGAACTTGATTTCCTTGACGATGATCTGCTTCTGCTTGAGCTTCGCTTCGTGCCGCTTCTTGGCCTCACGGTACTTGTATTTCCCGTAATCCATGATGCGGCAGACCGGCGGCACTGCCGTCGGCGCGATCTCCACCAGATCGAGCTCGGCCTCTTCCGCGAGCTTGTTGGCGGACACGATGCTCACCACGCCAACCTGCTCGCCGTTGGCCCCGATCAAACGGACTTCCGGCGCGTTGATCTCGCCGTTGATCCGCGGTTCCTTTTCCTGTGCGATGTAGCGCCCCCCGTGTCCCGTTAATCCTGCGTCGTGCGCCCGAGCCGGGCTTCCTCAGCCCTGAGCCTGGAGACGAAATCGGCCAGACTCATCTGGCCGAGATCCTCGCCCTTGCGGGTTCGCACGGCAACCTTTTCGACCGCCACTTCCTTGTCACCGACGATGACCTGGTAGGGCAGCTTCTGCAGACTATGTTCCCGAATTTTATAGGAAATTTTCTCGTTCCTCAAGTCGGCCATAGCGCGCAAACCAGCCTGCTTGAGCTGGCCAGCGACGCGCTCGGCATAGCCGGCCTGGTGCTCGGTGATGCTCAGGACTACCACTTGCAGCGGCGCCAGCCACAGCGGCATCGCCCCCGCGTAATGCTCGATCAGGATGCCGATGAAGCGCTCGAACGAACCGAGCACCGCCCGGTGCAGCATCACCGGCACGTGGCGCGCATTGTCGTCCCCGACGTATTCCGCCCCGAGCCGGCCGGGCATCGAGAAATCGAGCTGCATGGTGCCGCACTGCCAGACTCGGCCCAGGCTGTCCTTCAGCGAGAACTCGATCTTGGGGCCATAGAACGCGCCCTCCCCCGGCTGCACGTCGAACTTCAGCCCCTTGTGCTCGAGCGCGGTTTTGAGGGCCGCCTCGGCCTTGTCCCATTGCTCGTCCGAGCCGACGCGCTTTGCCGGCCGGGTGGACAGCTTGACCAGGATGTCGTCAAAGCCGAAATCGGCGTAGACGCGCTGCAAGAGGTCGATGAAGCGGATGACTTCCGGCTCGATCTGCGCCTCGGTGCAGAATATGTGCGCGTCGTCCTGCGTGAAGCCGCGCACCCGCATCAGCCCGTGCAGCGCGCCGGAGGGCTCGTTGCGGTGACAGGAGCCAAATTCGGCCAGCCGCAACGGCAGGTCACGGTAACTCTTCAGACCCTGGTTGAAGATCTGGACGTGTCCCGGGCAGTTCATCGGCTTCACCGCGTAATCGCGCGATTCCGATTCGGTGAAGAACATGTTCTCGCGGAAATTGTCCCAGTGCCCCGAGCGCTTCCACAGCGAGACGTCGAGCACCAGCGGCGCGCGCACCTCGGCATAACCGTTCTCGTCGAGGACACGCCGCATGTACTGCTCGATGCGCTGCCAGATCGTCCAGCCCCGCGCATGCCAGAACACCATCCCCGGCGCCTCATCCTGCATGTGGAACAGCTCGAGTTGCTTGCCGAGCTTGCGATGGTCGCGCTTTTCCGCTTCTTCCAGCCGGTGCAGATACGCTTCCTGGTCTTCCTTCTTCGCCCACGCCGTGCCGTAGATTCGCTGCAGCATCGCGTTCTTCGAGTCGCCCCGCCAGTACGCGCCGGCGACCCGCATCAGCTTGAACACCTTCAACTTGCCGGTGGACGGCACGTGCGGCCCGCGGCACAGATCGATGAAGTTGTTCTGCCGGTAGAGCGAAATCTTTTCGCTGGCGGGTATTGCCGCGATGATTTCAGCTTTGTAGTGCTCGCCCTGCTCCTTGAAGAATTTCACCGCCTCGTCGCGCGACATCACCTGGCGCTCGACCTTGAGGTCGCGCTTGGCGATTTCCTGCATGCGCTTCTCGATGGCGGCGAGATCTTCCGGGGTGAACGGCCGCTGGTAGGCGAAATCGTAGTAGAAGCCGTCCTCGATCACCGGACCGATGGTGACCTGCGCGTCGGGAAACAGCTCCTTCACCGCATGCGCCAGCAGGTGGGCCGCGGAATGCCGCAGCAGGTCCAGCCCTTCGCGGTCCTTGTCGGTGACGATCGCCACGTCCGCGTCTGCATCGACGCGAAACGAGGTATCGACCAGCGTGCCGTTCACCTTGCCCGCCAACGCGGCGCGCGCGAGCCCGGGACCGATCGACTGGGCGACCTCGTCCACGGTCACCGGCCGGTCGAATTTCTTGACCGAGCCGTCGGGCAGTCGGATATCCGGCATAATCTCCGTTGCTTAAAAAACAAGAGCCAGATACGGCTTGCGCCGTCCCTGACTCGTTTCACCTATGTCCTGCGTGTTGAGCGGCGCGGCGCGTCCGTTCCAACACGCAGAGTTAAAACGGCGCTCCGCGTCCGTTTTAACAATTGGTAGGCGCGATTGGAATCGAACCAACGACCTCATCCATGTCAAGGATGCGCTCTAGCCAACTGAGCTACGCGCCTGAAGGGTGTGGATTTTATCGGAATCATGTCACAGGTTCAAATAAGATCAGTGCTGATATTCGCCGCCGCGCTCGCCGCGACGCAGATCGAGGCAGCCGGCGCGAGCGAGTTGATCGAGATTCCGGCTGGCGTGTTCACGATGGGCAGCGAACGGGGGCCCGACGACGAGCATCCTGCGCACCGCGTTGCGCTATCGATGTTTTCCATCGACCGCTATCCAGTCACCAACGCGGCGTTCGCTGAATTTCTGAACGCGGTGGGCCCCTTCAATGCGGGCAACGAACGGCTGTTTGACTTCGACGACCCCGACGCCAGGGTCCATCGCTCCGGCGGAAAGTGGCTCCCCGATTCCGGATTCGAAGAGCATCCCGTGGTCGAGGTAACGTGGGCCGGCGCGCGCGATTACTGCGCGTGGCGCGGCAAGCGGCTGCCCACCGAGGCCGAATGGGAAAAGGCGGCGCGCGGCGACGACGGCAGGCGCTACCCGTGGGGCAATTCGCCTCCCGATGCCACGCGCGCCCGGTTTGCCGCCCGTTTCAACGAAACCGCCCCGGTGCAGGCATTCGCGGCCGGCGCGAGCCCGTACGGGGTGCATGACATGGCGGGCAACGCCTGGGAGTGGGTATCGAGCGCGTACCGTCCCTACCCCTATGACGCGAAGGACGGTCGCGAGGATGTCAGGGCGGGTCCGCTACGGGGCACGCGAGGAGGCGGCCACGACTCTCCGCCAGAGGAAATCACCGTCACGCAGCGCGGGCGCAATCTTTCCCGCAACCCCGCCTCGGGCCATCACAATATCGGTTTTCGCTGCGCGAAGCAGTGACCCTCAACGCAAAAGACGCGAAGTACGCTAAGAACGCCTAACAAAATGACCGGCCCTGCTTTACTCCCCTCCTTTTCAAGGAGGGGTGGATGCGAAAAGACTCAAATCGCGCCTTCCAGGCGCGGTAGACCCGGGATGGTTACGTGGGCACCTCTTGCTCCCACCACCCCGCCCGCTTGCGCGGGCACCCCTCCTCTGGCAGGAGAGGAATGCCTTTTTGTTAGGCGCTCTAAGAAAGATAAGTAAGCGGATTCTTAAATGAATATCCAGGCTATTGCGCGGGGATTGCTCGATGCCCTCGACCGGGGCGGAACGATTCCGTCTATCGTCGAGCACAATCCCGGTTTCGGTTGGGAACAGGGTTACGCGGTGGCAGCCGAAATCCTGAAGCTGCGCCGCGCCCGAGGCGAGCGCACAGTCGGCCGCAAGATCGGCTTCACCAACCGCAATATCTGGGCCGAGTACGGCGCCACCGCCCCGATCTGGGCGCACATCTACGACCGGACGCTGGTCCGGGTCACCGGCCAGCAGGCAGCGGTGTCGCTCACGGGCAGCGCGCGGCCGCGACTGGAACCTGAGATCGCCTTCAAGCTCAAAACGCCGCTGCCCGCCGGTACCAGCGATCCCGAGACGGTACTGCGCTCGATCGAATGGTACGCTCCCAGCTTCGAAATCGTGGACTGCCATTTTGCCGACTGGAAGTTCGGCCCGGCCGATGCGGCCGCGGATTTCTCCCTGCACTGGCGGCTGATCGTCGGCCCGCCGTGTCAGCTTCGCTCCGCGGAGGTCCCGGCACTGGCCACGCAATTGCGCGACTGCCGGGTGACGCTCAGCCGCAACGGCGTGGTGGCGGACCGCGGCGTCGGCGCCAACGCGCTCGGCCACCCGCTCTCGGCGCTCGCTCATCTCGCCGAAGTGCTGTCGCGCCAACCGCAGTTCGAGATGCTGGCCACGGGAGAAATCATCACCACCGGCACCCTCACCGCGGCGCTGCCGATCCGCCCCGGCGAAACCTGGTCCTCGCACTACGAAGGCTTGCCCGGTGTAACGGGCCTCACGCTCATCCTCACCGAGTGAAAAACAATTTTTATCTTCGCGCAGCGCGCGCAACGCCGCGCACGCCACGGATCACCATGAGCAGGCGCTGCAACTGGCCGATATCGGTGACCTCGACGGTGTAGCGCAGCCGCACCGCGGCTTCCTCCTCCACCGAATGCGAGCCGACGATGTGAATCTTCTCCCGCGCGAGCACTTCGGAAATGTCGCGCGCCAGTGCAGCTCGCCTGGCGGCGACGATCTCGATGTCCACCGGGAACGCCCCGCCCCCGGACTCGCCCCATTCGGCAGTGACCTGGCGCTTGGACTCGAGCCGTTTCAGGCTGGCGCAATGGGCGCGGTGGATGGTGACGCCGCGACCGCGCGTGACGAAGCCGACGATGGCGTCCGGCGGCGCCGGCTTGCAGCACTTCGCGGGCACCGTAAGCAGCCGGTCCACGCCCACGACCAGCACGCTGCCCTTGCGCGGCGCGGCCCGACTTCTGCGCGCCGGTGGCGCGGCGGCCTCCTCCCGGCCTTCAACCGCCGGCGCCGGCGCGCGCGGGTCGAGCGCGCGCACGGCCTGTTCCAGCTGCCCGCTGCGGATCTCGCCACGCCCGACCTCGGCGAGAAAATCGTCGGCCTTCGTGAACCCGAGCTGCGCGGCGAGCCGGTCGAGGCCGAGCGCGGTCATGCCCTGGCGGCGCAGTTCTTTCTCCACCACGGTCCGGCCCTGTGCCACCGCCGACTCCAGGTTCTGGCGGTTGAACCACTGGCGGATCTTGGCGCGCCCGCCCGCGCTCCTGGCGTAACCGAGCTCCGGGTTGAGCCAGTCGCGGCTGGGCCCACCCTGCTTCGCGGCGCGTATCTCGACCTGCTGGCCGTTCACGAGCGGCGTGTTGAGCGGCACCATGACGCCATCCACCGTGGCGCCGCGGCAGCGATGCCCCACCTCGGTGTGCACGTGATAGGCGAAGTCAACCGGCGTGGCGCCTTTCGTCAGGGCGATCACCCGGCCCTGTGGCGTCAGCAGGTAGATCGTGTCCTCGAACAGGCCGGTGCGGAAGCGTTGCGCCAGCTCGCCGGCGTCCGGGAATTCGTCCTTCCACTCCAGCACCTGCCGCAACCAGGCGATCTTCCGGTCGTAGGCCTGCTCGCCGCGCGAGCCTTCCTTGTAGCGCCAGTGCGCCGCGACGCCCAGTTCGGAATGCTGGTGCATCTCGTGGGTGCGAATCTGCACTTCCAGCGCTTTGTCCTGGGGCCCGACGACGGCGGTATGGAGCGATCGGTACTGGTTGCTTTTCGGCTTCGCGATGTAGTCGTCGAATTCCTTGGGTATCGGCGTCCACAAGGTATGGACGAGGCCCAGCGCCGCGTAGCAGTCCGTCCCGTCCTGGACCAGTATGCGCACGGCACGGATATCATAAAGAGACTTAAAATCAATACCTTTAATTTTCATCTTCTTGTAAATACTGAAGATGTGCTTGGGTCGCCCAGTGACCTCGGCAGTGACACCAGCGCGGTTGAGTTCGCCCTTCAGCTGCGCGATGACCGTCTCGATGTAACGCTCCCGGTCCAGGCGTTTCTCGTCGAGCAGCCGGGCGATCTTCTGGTAGGTCTCGGGTTCGAGCAGGCGGAATGCGAGGTTCTCCATCTCCCACTTGAGGTGCCAGACCCCGAGACGGCTGGCGAGCGGCGCGAAGATGTCCTGCGTCAGCAAAGCGGTGGCGCGCCGGGCCGCAGCGTCGCCGGACCTCACCGCAAAGCGCAGCTCCTGCATGTGGTCGGCCAGCTTGACCAGCACGACGCGGGTGTCCTGGACCATGGCAAGCAGCATCTTGCGCATTGCTTCGAGCTGGGACGCCTGTTCAGCAGGCGGCGCGGAAGAAGCGCGGCTCGACAGCGCGTGGATCTGCTCCATCCGCGCCACCCCTTCGACGAGTTCCGCGACCACCGCGCCGCAACGCTCCGTCACCAAACGCATCCGTTCCGGAATCAGCCGGGCGATCGGAGCAAGCAGCGCCGCGGCGAGTGCCTCGCCGTCGAGGTTCAGTTCGGAAACGATGGCCGCGGTGCCGAGCGCGTGATCGAGCGCAGACTCTCCGCTCGCCAGGCGGGCATCGCCGTAATGGGACTGGGCGAGCAACAGCGCGGACTGCACGCGCTCCCTTTCGCCCGGGCTCAGCGGACCGGCAAGCGCGAGCAGCCCTTCCTGTTCCACGGTGAAATCGTGGGCCGCCGGGCGCACCAGTTTCAAACGGGATGTCTTTGCCATATTGCTGTATTTATTACCGTTTCTTCCGTATGCTGGAACCGGGCCACGTCTCGGCATGCACCGGGGCTCCACCGCGCACCAGATTCAGGCGTATCTTTGGCCCATTCTCGGTTTTGGTGCGAGCCTGCGGGCGACGCGAAGGCCGCTGCCGGCCGCGTCCACGCGACTTACAGCGGCGCGGGCAGCATCCGAGCATACGACCGCTGTTTGGCACAACGGTTGCTTTAATACGGGAATTGCGCCCAGGGGCCCGGGCAGGAACATGAACAGGCGCGCATTTTATAACGAGATGTACGAAGCCGAGGGCGGCGTGCGCCCGCACTACGGGCCATATGCCGAGTGGCTCAATGGCACGGCGATCGAGTACCTGCTGCAGAAGCAGCGCGAAGCCGACGCGCTCTATACCCGCCTCGGCATCACGTTCGCGGTCTACGGCGACGAGTCCGGCGTCGAGCGCGCCATTCCGTTCGACATCATCCCCCGCATCATGCAGCCCGGGGCCTGGAAGAAGATCGACGACGGCGTCTGCCAGCGACTGCGCGCCTTGAACGCCTTCCTCAAGGACATCTACCACGGGCAGGAAATACTCCGCGCCGGCGTGATACCCGCCGAGCAGGTGCTCGGCAACAAGCTCTACCGCCCCGAGATGCGCGGCTTCGATGTGCCCGGCGACGTCTACGTGCACGTTGCCGGCGTGGACGTGGTGCAGACCGGCGCCGAGGAGTTCTACGTGCTGGAGGACAACCTGCGGACGCCGTCCGGTGTGTCCTACATGCTGGAAAACCGCAAGATGATGATGCGGTTGTTCCCGGAACTGTTCTCGCGCGTGGCGATCGCACCGGTGGATCACTACACCGACCTGCTGCTCGACAACCTGCGCGTCGTCGCACCCGCCGGCCGGGCGGACCCGACGGTGGTGGTACTGACTCCCGGCGCCTACAACAGCGCCTATTTCGAGCACGCCTTCCTCGCCCTGCAGATGGGCGTCGAGCTGGTCGAGGGCCAGGACTTGACCGTCGCTGACAACACCGTTTACATGCGCACCACCCGCGGCCCACAGCGCGTGGACGTGATCTACCGCCGCGTGGACGACGATTTTCTCGATCCCCTTGCCTTTCGGCCGGACTCCATCCTCGGTGTGCCCGGCCTGTTCGCCGCCTACCGCGCCGGACGGGTGACGCTCGCCAACGCCATCGGCACCGGCGTGGCGGACGACAAGTCCACCTACGTCTACGTGCCCGACATGATCCGCTTCTACCTCGGCGAGGAGCCAATCCTGCAGAACGTGCCGACCTGGCAGTTGCGCAAGGAGGAGGACTGCAAGCACGTCCTCTCCCGCCTTTCCGAGTTGGTCGTAAAGGAGGTCCAGGGCTCGGGCGGCTACGGCATGCTGGTGGGTCCCGCCGCGACCCGCGACGAGATCGAGGCCTTCCGCAGCCGCATCCTGCAGAATCCGGGCAACTACATCGCCCAGCCCACGCTCGCGCTCTCCGCCTGCCCCACCTTCATCGGTACTGGGATCGCGCCGCGGCACGTGGACCTTCGCCCCTACGTACTCTCCGGCAAGCGCGTGTCGGTCGTGCCCGGCGCGCTGACGCGAGTCGCCCTGCGCGAAGGCTCCCTGGTGGTGAACTCGTCGCAGGGCGGCGGCACGAAAGATACCTGGGTACTCGAAGGATAAAGATGAAGGCGAAAGGCGAAAGGCGAAAGGAGGACGGATGTACGAGGAAGCGGCGCTTGCGGCCGCCGGGATGTGTTGTTACTTTCGACTTCCGACTTTCGACTTTCGACTTGCATGTTAAGTCGCACCGCTAACAACCTCTACTGGATGTCGCGCCACATCGAGCGCGCGGAAAACACCGCGCGCGTGCTGGATGTAACCTACCGCATGTCGCTGCTGCCGTACCGCACGCCGGACCAGGCCTGGGCCGACCCGTGGGCGCTGCCGCTGGTCATCACCGGCCACGCCACGTCCTATTACGAGCGCTACAGTGGATCACTCAGCTCGGAGCGCGTGCTGCGCTTCATGGCCCTCGACCCCGCCAATCCCTCGAGCATCTACTCCTGCATCCAGTCGGCGCGCGAAAACGCGCGCACCGTGCGCGGCGCGATCACCTCGGAAATGTACGAGGACATCAACGGGCTGTGGCTGGAGATGCGCAACCGCACCAACGAGAGCCTGTTCACCCAGGGCATCAGCGAGTTCTTCGAATGGGTGAAGATGCGCTCCCACCGGTTCCGCGGCGTCACCGTCGGCACCCTGCTGCGCGATGAGGCCTACCAGTTCATCCGGCTCGGCACTTTCATGGAGCGCGCCGACAACACGGCGCGCATACTCGACGTCAAGTACCACACGCTCCTGCCGAGCGTATCCGACGTCGGCGGCGCGGTGGACTACTACCAGTGGGGCGCGCTGCTGCGCTCGGTCAGCGCATTCGATGCGTACCGCAAGGTCTACCGCGACGTGATAACCCCGATGAAGGTGGCGGAGCTGTTGATCCTCCGCGACGACGTGCCGCGCTCGCTGCACGCGTGCACCAAGGAGATCTACGAAATCCTGCGCGGCCTGTGCGACGCGTCATCGCGCGAGCCGGAGCGCCTCGCCGGCGAACTCAACGCGCAGCTGCGTTACGGCCGCACCGAGCACATCGTCACGTTCGGCCTGCACGAATACCTGATGGGCGTGCTCGACAAGCTCTCGGTGCTCGACGACGAGATCAACCAGCACTTCCTGGTGCCGGTCTATCCGAACCAGCAACAGCAACAGAGCGCCACTACCGTGCTTCAGAGATAGTCAGCTTGTCAGCCCCTGGCGTTTACAATAAGCTTGCGCGCTGCAAGTTACTGAACGGACGCACAATAGATGACTTATTGCGTTGGAGTCATGCTGGATGCCGGCATGGTGTTCGCGTCGGATTCGCGCACCAACGCCGGCGTGGACCATGTCTCGAGCTTCCGCAAGATGCATCTCTTTGCGGCCGAAGGCGAGCGCGTCATCGCGCTGCTCACCTCGGGCAACCTGTCGGTCACGCAGAGCACGGTCAGCCTGATCGACCAGCACGCACGCGACCCGGACGCGCACAAGACCGTGATGAACGTAAACTCCATGTACGAGGTGGCGGAACTCGTCGGAGCCGCCCTGCGCGAGGTACGGCAGCGCGATGGCGCCTACCTGCAGCAGAGCAATGTGGACGGCAGCGCCTCGTTCATCATCGGCGGCCAGATCCGCGGCGAGCAGCAGCGCCTGTTCAACCTCTACACCGAGGGCAACTTCATCGAGGCGACCCGCGAGACGCCCTATTTCCAGATCGGCGAGAGCAAGTATGGCAAGCCGGTCATCGACCGCGTGGTCAAAGCCGGCACCGGCCTGCTCGAGGCCACCAAGTGCGTGCTGGTGTCGTTCGACTCCACCATCCGCAGCAATATTTCCGTCGGCCTGCCGATAGACCTCATGATCTACAACCGCAACAGCCTGCGCGTCGGCTTCCAGCGCCGCATCGAGGAAAGCGACGACTACTTCACCATGATCCACAACCAGTGGGGAGAAGGCCTGCGCAGGGTGTTCGCGCAGCTGCCCAATCCCGACTGGGATGTCTCCAGCTCCACGTGATTTCTCCGCGGGCGCTGCCGCGGCGCGCGGCATGAGCGTCCTCGTCTCCCTGCAGCACCGCACCGGCTACCGTTACGACCGCCCGGTCGCGCTCGGACCGCACGAGATCCGGCTGAAACCCACGCCGGCCGGCCGCACGCCGGTAACCGCCTACGCCCTTGCGGTGCGCCCGGCGCAGCACACGATGAACTGGCACTACGACGCGGCGGGCAACCCCGTTGCGCGCGTGCTGTTCCTGGAGAAGATTCGAGCGCTGGAGATCGATGTCGACGTGACCGCCGATCTCGCGCCGGTCAACCCGTTCGATTTCCTGGTCGAGCCCGCCGCCGAGCGCTTTCCGTTCCGCTACCCCGATGCGGACCGTCCGGACCTCGCCCCCTTCCTAGCGCCCGTCGAGAACGGCGCGGGGCTGCGGCGCTGGCTGACAGGCTTGCAATCCCCGAAGCCGCCCGGCCCGCGCGGCACGATCGAATTCCTGACCCAGATCAACCAGCGACTGAAGCAGGACATTGCCTATGTCACGCGCATGGAGCACGGGGTGCAGCCGTGCGAAGACACGCTGCGGCTGGGACAGGGATCGTGCCGCGACAGCAGCTGGCTGCTGGTGCAGGTCCTGCGCCATTTGGGCGTCGCCGCGAGATTCGTGTCCGGTTACCTGATCCAGCTCGCGGGCGACGCCTCCGACGCCCCGAAAACCGACAGCGCCGACCTCCACGCCTGGTGCGAGGCCTACCTGCCGGGCGCCGGCTGGGTCGGCTTCGATCCCACCTCAGGGCTGCTCACCGCGGAAGGCCACATTCCGCTCGCGCGAGGCAGCACGCCAGCGCTGGCCGCGCCGGTGACCGGAACGGTCGAGCCCTGCCGCACGCAATTGGACTTCTCGCTGGCGGTCACGCGGCTGCCATGAACCCGCCCTATACCGAAGCGCAATGGCGCGCTATCAACGCACTAGGCCGCCGCGTGGACGCGAGCCTGCAGGCGCTCGACGTGCGGCTCACGCAGGGCGGCGAGCCGACCTTCGTCGCGGCCAGCGGCGGCGACGCGCTCGAATGGAACACCAGCGCGATGGGCCCGGACAAGCGCCGCCTGGCGGAGCAGTTACTGCACCGGCTCCAGGCCCGCTTCGCGCCGGGCGGGTTCATGTATTTCGGGCAGGGCAAATGGTACCCGGGTGAACCCCTGCCGCGCTGGGCGCTCGGCGCCTTCTGGCGCCGGGACGGCAAGCCGCTGTGGCAGGACCCCGCGCTCATCGCCGGCGATGCCGGCGGCGCTACACGCTATGACGCGGGGCACGCGCTGCGCCTGATCACGGCGATTGCGGCAAAGCTGGGCGTGGCGGCCGATTGCGTCGTGCCGGCCTACGAAGATCCGTGGCCGGCCCTCGACCTGGAAAGCCACCTGCCGAAGAATGTCGATCCCCTGCGCAGCGATCTCGGCGACGACCGGGAGCGCGCGCGGCTGGCGCGCCTGCTGCGGCAGGGGCTCGGCAGCGTCGCCGGCTACGCCCTGCCGCTCGCCGCCGTGGAGCCGCCGGCCAACGCCGCGTGGCGCAGTAGCCGCTGGACGCTGCGGCGCGAGCGGCTGTACGTGGTGCCGGGCGATTCGCCCATCGGCTACCGGCTGCCGCTCGACACCCTGCCGCAAGACGAGCCCGTGCAGACCGCGTTGTGCGTGGAAGCGCGCGAGGGCCGACTGCACGTGTTCCTGCCGCCGGTCGACGCGTTGCGGGATTACGCGGCGCTCGTCTCCGCGATCGAGCACAGCGCGCGGAAACTGGCGTTGCCGATCCTGCCCGAAGGCTACGAGCCCCCCTACGACAGCGAAGTGCTGGTGCTCAGAGTGACGCCGGACCCCGGCGTCATCGAGGTCAACGTGCACCCCGCGGCAAGCTGGGACGATCTCGCGGAAATCACCACCACCGTGTACGAGGAGGCGCGCAAGCTCGGCCTCGTCGCGGAGAAATTCCAGCGCGACGGCCGCCGCACCGGCACCGGCGGCGGCAGCCACATCACGCTCGGCGGCGTCACGCCGGCGGAGAGCCCGCTCTTGCGCCGCCCCGAGGTGATGGCGAGCCTGATCGGCTACTGGCAGAACCACCCGGCCCTGTCCTTTCTCTTCTCCGGCACCTACATCGGCCCCACCAGCCAGGCGCCGCGCGTGGACGAGGCGCGGGAGACCAGCCTTTACGAGCTGGAGATCGCGTTCCAGCAACTGGAGCGACTACGGTCATCCGTCGCGCCTGACCCGCAGCTGGTCGATCGCCTGCTGCGTAATCTGCTGGTGGACATCACCGGCAACACGCATCGCGCGGAGTTCTGCATCGACAAGCTCTACTCTCCCGACGGACCGACCGGACGGCTCGGCCTGCTCGAGCTGCGCGCGTTCGAGATGGCGCCGCACCTGCGCATGGCGCTGGTTCAATTCCTGCTGGTGCGCGCGCTGGTCGCCCGCTTCTGGGAAAAACCCCACCACGGCCGGCTGATTGCCTGGGGCGCGGCGCTGCACGACCGTTTCATGCTGCCGCACTACCTCGGCGCGGACCTGCGCGAAGTGGTGGTGGAGCTGAACGCGGCCGGCTGCGCTTTCGAATTCGACTGGCTGGCCCCGTTTTTCGATTTCCGTTTCCCGCTGTGCGGTAGCGTCGCCTGCGCTGGCGTCACCCTGGAATTGCGGCACGGGCTCGAGCCGTGGCCGGTGCTCGGCGAGGCGGCCACGGCGGCCGGCACCGCGCGCGCGGTCGATGCGTCCCTGGAACGGGTGCAGGTCCGGCTGTCCGGGATGGACGACAAGCGCTACGCCCTCCTCTGCAACGGGCGGCGAGTGCCGCTGCAGGCCGCCGGGGCCGCAGGCGAGTTCGTGGCCGGCGTGCGTTTCCGCGCGCGCGCGTTTCCCGCGATGCTCCACCCCACGATCAGCCCCCACGTACCGCTCGCCTTCGATATCGTGGACCTCCAGAGCGGCCGCACGATCGGCGGCTGCGACTATCATATGACCGCGCCGGGTGAGGAAAAATACGAGCGTCTTCCGGCAGATGAGAGCGAAGCGAAAGCACGGTGCGCCGCGCGCTTCATCGCGCGCGGCCCTGCCGCCACCACCCTGCGCGTCCCCGCGGAGTCGCCGGACCCGGGCGCGCCCTGCACCCTCGACCTCCGTCGAGCGCCCAATGCGTCATGAAGCGCCGCTGCACATGGTGTGGAGGCAACGACCTGCAGCTTGTCTACCACGACCGCGAATGGGGCGTCCCGGTCCACGACGACCGCCGGTGGTTCGAATTCCTGATTCTCGAGGGCGCGCAGGCGGGCCTGTCGTGGGACACCATACTCAAGAAGCGCGAGAACTACCGCAAGGCGTTCGCCCGCTTCGATCCGCAGAAGGTCGCGCGCTTCGGCAGCAGGGAGCGCGCCGCGCTGATGAAGAACCCGGGCATCGTGCGCAACCGCCTGAAGATCGCGTCGGCAGCCACGAATGCGCAGGCCTTCCTCGCCGTACAACGCGAATTCGGCAGCTTCGACCGCTACATCTGGCAGTTTACCGGCGGCAAGCCGAAGCGCAACCGCTGGCGCGCGATGCCACAGGTCCCCGCCGCCACACCCGAATCCGATGCCATGAGCAAGGACCTCAAGCGGCGCGGCTTTCGCTTCGTCGGCTCCACCATCTGCTACGCCTTCATGCAGGCGACGGGGATCGTGAACGACCACCTCGTCACTTGCTTTCGCTACCGCGAAAGCAAGTTCCAAAGGCGAAAGTCGAAAGTCGGAAGGAGAAAGTAAAACCCGTCCGGCAGGGCTCTTTTCTCTTTTCGCCTTTTCTTCAGGTGCCCCAAAGCCAAAAACTGTCCCGGCGCTCGCGCCGGGAAAATACCCTTTCGCCTTTCGACTTTCGCCTTCCGACTTCAGGACGATCCCGTCGCCCCTCATTAGAAGCCAGGCCGCAAAACACTCAGTAATCTTCTGGATCCGGAACGGGATCGTCCGGTAACGTCGTCTGCCAGTAGCGCCGGTACTGCGCGCGGTACGGCGCCACGCCGATGGCGCCGTCGGAGCGGATCGTGATGGTCACTGCGCCGTCGCGGTCAGTGCGGTAGATCGCTGTCCCGGCGTCGCGGTAGCGTTCCACCACTTCACGATGGGGATGACCCAGCCGGTTGCGGTAGCCGACCGGAAACACGACGACGCGCGGCGCTACCGCCTGCAGAAAATCAGGGGTCGAGGACGTGCGGCTGCCATGGTGGGGCGCCAGCAGCACGTCGGCAGTCAGGCTTTCCTGCGCGCGCGCCAGCAATTCCGCTTCGGCGCGACGCTCGATATCGGCGGCAAGGAGGGCCCGACCGCCGGGCGCCTCGATCTTGAGGACGCAGCCACGGTCGTTGTCCTTGATCCACGACTCGCCGTAGCTCGCCGGGGTCGGATGCAGTATCTCGAATCGCACGCCATCCCACTCCCATAGCTGGCCCGACTCGCAGCGCAATGCCGGGCCGGCCTGCACCACCAGCGGATCGAGGTCGGGCAGTGACGTCTTCAGCCAGTGCACGGGCAGCGCCTGGAGCACCGACATGGCGCCGCCCCAGTGATCGTCGTCGTCATGCGTGACGATGAAGCCGTCGAGCTGTTTCACGCCCACCGACCGCAGGTACGGCACGATGATGCGGTTGCCGCTGTCCGCGCCCGGCCCGAACGCCGGGCCCGCGTCGTAGAGCAGCGCGTGCCGCGCCGTTCGCACCACCGCCGCCAGGCCCTGCCCCACGTCCAGCACGACGATCTCGACATCGCCCGCCCGGATCGCGGCCGGCGCCATCGCAAACAGCGGCAACAGCCCGATCGCGCCCAGCCAACGCGCCGGTAGCCCGCGGGGAGCGAGCAGCCAGGCCAGCGCCGCGATGGCCACGATCACGGTCCACGCCGGCGGCGCATGCTGCTGCCACACCGCGTCGGGGAATGCCGCGAGCCAGTCGAGCAAGACCATGCACCCCTCCATCACGAGATGCGAAGCCTGCAGGACCAGGTCGGATGGCAGAACGACCCCGACCAGCGCGAGCGGCGCGACAACCAGGCTCACAACCGGAATCGCGATGGCGTTGGCGAGCGGCGCCACGATGGAGACCTGCTGGAACAGCGCGAGCAGCGGCGGTATCAGCGCCAGCGTGACCGCGATCTGCACCCTGCACCAAATCGCCAGCCAGTGCTCCCGCCCGATGCGGCCCGCCGTTACGTACATGATAACGGCCACCGCGCCGAACGACAGCCAGAATCCCGGCGCCAGCACCGCCCACGGATCCAGCACCACCACGACGAGCAGCGCGGCGCACAGCACTACCGAGGGCGACTCGAAGAGTCCGAGCCAGAGCGCGGCCGCGATCACGGCGAGCATATAGACTGTGCGCTGGGCCGGCACCGCGAATCCGGCCAGCGCCGCGTAGAACAACGCTGCGGCGAACGCCGCCACCACGGCCGCCTTCACCGCCGGCAACGCCAGCGTCAGGCGGGGTGCGCGCCGCCACAGTCCGCTCACTAACGCGAATACGAGGCCGGAGACCATCGTCACGTGCAGTCCCGAGATGCTCATCAGGTGGTTCACGCCGGTGCGCGTGAAGATCTGCCACTGCTCCGGCGGGATCGCGCGCTGGTCGCCGATCGCGAGCGCGGCGATGACGCCGGCGTACGGTGCATCCGGCAGCGCGGACTGGATGCGGGCGCGCGCGTGACTTCGCAGGCGCTCGATCCAGTAGCCGGGGCGGTGCACCATCTCCGCAGTCCGCTGGCTCCCCGTTCGCGGCCGCACGTAACCGGTCCCGCGCAGGTTGCGCTCCAGCAGCCATGCCTCGTAGTCGAAGCCATGCGGGTTGGCGCTGCCGTGCGGGCGCTTCAGCCGTACCGTCAGCCGCCAGCGCTCTCCCGGCTCGAGCGGCGGGAAAGTCGCCGGCCGGCCGTCACGCGGCGGGCTGCCCCACCACGACAGCACGATGTGCTGCGGCACGCGCGCGTCGGGCGTCAGCACGCGCTCGACGTCGAACTCGAAACGCACACCGCGCGCGGATACCTGCGGCAGGCCCGCCACCACGCCGATCACCGCGATATCGCGCCCTTCCCACGCCGGCGGCAGCTCGTCGGCGAGCCGCTGCTGCGCGCACCACGCCGCCCAGGAAAATCCCAGCGCGAAGCATGCCGCCTTCACCAGCATTTTCCGAGCCAGCGCCAGCCACGCGCTCTCGGCGCGGACCGCCAACGCTGCCAGGCCAACCGCCGCCAATGCCCACGCCCAGCCGGCGCCGGGCAGCACGGGCTGCTGCTGCAGCCACCAGACGCCCGCCGTGAAGCAGAATATGTTGACCCGCATTGGCCACTAACGCACGACGCCGCGGGCGGGAATACGATCAATTGAACCGCCAAGACGCCAAGAGAAGCAGGAATAGACAGGATCAAGTCCAAGACGTCATCCTTCGCATCCCGGCCGCCCCACAGGCCTATTTAAGTAGAATGCGCTCATCACTTCGAGACGCTCTCGATAAAACATGCCACGCAAGTTCTTCCGCAGATTCCTGCCGAGCCACGAGGCCATCAGGAACAACCGCTACATCGCGCGGCTCGGGCCGTGGCTGCAGCATCACAACCTGTGGCACCTGCACTGCCGCTGTGTCGCGCGC
>Ga0184627_10000265_pt1 | contig 21994 bp, 15 predicted proteins | sample PLM3_127_b1_FD_133150 | JGI IMG/M metagenome (GOLD analysis project Ga0184627, IMG submission 133150) | Groundwater sediment microbial communities from an aquifer in East River, Colorado, USA - PLM3_127_b1 | ecosystem: Environmental > Terrestrial > Soil > Riparian zone | place: USA: East River...
CAGTGAATTTCATTCGGGCGGGGCGAAAACCGTGTTAGGGCCATCAGGCAAATTGGCAGCGAGCTTGTCCGCCCTGCCGGGCACGGCGTTGCTCGAGCCGCTCTGGCGCGAGCTTGAACAGCGCGCCGACGCATCGTTCTTTCAGAGCTGGCACTGGATCGGAACGTGGCTGGATTGCCTGCACGCGGGCACTGCCGCCGAGATGCTGCGGGTGGAACGCGAGGGCGCTGTAGTGGGACTCGGTATTCTTGTTCCGCGCACGGTGTATCGGCACGGATTGCTGCGTTCGCGAGGGCTGTTCCTGAACCGCACCGGAGATCCGCGACTCGATGAGATCACCATCGAGCACAACGGATTCCTCGCCGAGCGCGGAGCCGAACGCGAGGTGGCGCAGGCTTGCGCGGACTACTTGCTGGCAGGGCGCGCGGATTGGGACGAGTTGTTCCTGGATGGCATGCGCCATCCGGAACTCGTGGACGGGCTTTCCCTGGAGCACGCGCAAGTACGCACGCGCAGCCGGGACCCTTGCCGCTACGTGGACCTCGCCGCGCTGCGAGCGAACGGTCAGGAATACGTCGCGGCTCTGGGCCGGAGCACCCGCTACAACATTCGGCGCAGCCTGCGCGAGTACGAAAAGCGGGGGGCGCTGGAGCTCGATGAGGCAACGGACCCGGTACAGGCGCGTGCGTATCTCGAGCGACTGCGCCATTTTCACCAGCGCTACTGGGAACAGAAGGGTGAGCCCGGTTCGTTTGCCAACGTGTTCTTCGCGAAATTCCACGAAAGACTGATCGAGCGTGCGCTTTCTGATGGCGCGGTCCAGCTGCTTCGGGTGAGCGCGGGCGGGGCGGAGCTCGGCTACCTTTACAACTACGTGTACCGCGGGCGCGTCTACAACTACCAGAGCGGGTTTGACTATGCCGGCGGCGGCCTGCACGAGCGCCCCGGTCTGGTATGTCATTTGCTTGCGATAGAACACAACTTGCGTAAAGGTCATGCGGTCTACGATTTCATGGCGGGTGACAGCGACTACAAGCGCAACCTCTCAACGGCCTCGCAGACGCTCGCGTGGCAGGTCATACAGCGTCCGCGCCTCAAGCTGCGGATCGAGGACACATTGCGCCGCGTGCGCGACCGGCTGACCGGGCGGGGAGCGTCGCCTTCGGCCATCGCGCCAGAGTTCGACGCCGAGCCGAGCCGGGAAGCGCGTGCGCCATGAAAAACGCCTTCACCGTTGACGTCGAGGACTATTTTCAAGTTGAGGGGTTTGCGCAAGTCATTGACCGAAACTCGTGGGACGGATTTCGCACCCGCGTGCGTGCAAACATTGCGAGGCTGCTGGAGATGCTCGCACGGCGCGACGTTCGCGCGACCTTTTTCGTCCTCGGCTGGGTGGCACGCAAGCATCCCGAGATCGTGCGCGAGATCGCCGCCGCAGGTCATGAGGTCGCCTCGCACGGAATGACCCACAAACTGATCTATACGCAGACGCCGGCGGAGTTCCAGCGCGAGACGCGCGACGCCAAGGCGCTGCTCGAGGGCTTGTGCCAGAGGCCGGTCGTGGGCTACCGCGCGGCGACCTACTCGATCACCCGACGCTCGCTGTGGGCGCTCGACATCCTTTGCGAGGAGGGCTTCCGCTACGATTCGAGTATCTTCCCGATGCGCCACGACCGCTACGGGATTCCCGACGCCGAGCCCAGGCCGCACGTCCTCACGACACCCGGCGGCGCCCGGTTGGTGGAGTTCCCGATTTCGGTGCTGCGCTACGCCGGAGCCAAAGTTCCGGTCGCGGGCGGGGGTTATTTCCGGCTGTTTCCGTACCGGTTTACGCGCTGGGCGCTGCGCCGGTTGAACCGGCAGCAGCAGGAGTTCGTGTTCTACGTCCATCCCTGGGAGGTTGATCCGGAGCAGCCGCGGGTGCGCGCGGCGAGCGCAGTGTCTCGCTTTCGGCACTACCTTAACCTGGACCGGGTCGCGCAACGCCTCGGCCGCCTGCTCGACGACTTCGAGTTCGACACGATGCACGCGGTCCTGGTGCATCGCAACTTGCTGCCCGGCCCCGTGACCGGCTGACGGAACACAGTATGGCGGGAACGCAGCAGGATATCGGTCGCTTTTTCCGGCACTCGGGGATCTACGCCCTGGGCAACGCGCTCAACCGGCTTGGGGCGTTCCTGCTGCTGCCGATCTACACCAACTACCTGTCGGTTGCGCAGTATGGCGCGCTCGAGCTGTTCTACGTGATCGACGCGGTGGTCTCGGGGATTTTGTCAATCGGCATCGCGCACGCCACGCTGCGCTTTTACTTCGAATACACCGAGCAGGGCGAGCGCAACACGGTCGTGAGCACGAACCTCATTGCATCATTTGCGATCACCGTGGCGGGGGTGCTGCCGCTCGCCTTCTTGGCCGAGAATATTGCGCGCTATTTTTTCGACGACGCCGCCATGGCCCTTGGCGTGTGGCTGATCCTCGCGACTCTGGTGTTCGAACTGTCGAGCCAGGTCTCGCTTGCCTATCTGCGCGCCAAGGAGCACTCCGTGTTCTTCATTGCGGTGTCTTTCGGCAAGCTCATCGTGCAAATCGCCGTGAATGCAGTCCTGCTGATGCGATTCGACGCTGGAGTGCTCGGCGTGCTGACCGGAAATCTCGCCGCCGTGGCGCTCGGTTGGGCCGTTTTGACCGGCTTTACGGTACGCCGCTGCGGCATGCGATTTGCTCTGAAAAAGCTGATCCCGGTCCTGAAGTACAGCTTTCCGTTCCTTCTCTCCACGATCGTGGCCCTGGTGTCGGCAAACGTCGACCGCTTCCTGATCAATAACTTACTGAGCCTTCAGGCGCTGGGCCTCTATGCGCTCGCCACCAAGTTCTCAAAGCTGCTGACCGACCTCATCGGCGAACCCCTCAACCAGGCGTACGGCGCGTTCCGCTTTACGATCATGGGCAAGGAGGACGCCGCAGCGATCCAGGCGCGCATTGTGCGCTACCTGTTCGTCGCCGGCTCCTTTGTGGCTTTGGGGCTGGCGTATTTCACCGACGCGGTGTTGCGTGTGATGTCTGCGCCCGAGTACTGGGGGGCGGCTGCTCTGGTGCCGATCCTGGCGCTTGCCGGGTCGATCAGACTGCTGACCTACCCGCTGCAGACGGGCATCCTTTACGGCAAGCACACGCGCCACATTTTCTACATCGGCGCGGTAATGGCGGTCGTCAATGCCGCGGGAGGACTGGCGCTGATCGCCTGGCTGGGTGTGACCGGCGCGTGCCTAACGGTGCTGCTCGCTTCGGTGGTCCAGATCGCCCTCACCAACCATGTTTCCCAGCGCTACTTCCGCGTGACCTACGAGTACCCGCGGCTGCTGCGCGTGCTGGGACTCACCGTTGCTTTCTACCTCATCTCATTGATGTTCGTGCCGTTTGGAATGTGGACCGTGTTCGTGTTGAAGTGGGTATTGCTTGCGCTCTATGCTTTCGTGCTGTTGAGGGTGGGTGTGTTCGAGGCCGAAGAGATGGTGCAGGTGCGTTTGTTTCTCGGACGCCAATGGCGTGCTCTGCGCGGAACGTAGAGCCCTGATCCAACAAAAGTAAGACACTTAGTGCGATGAGCGCTTCGATTGTTCCAGTCTGGGTATTTTTACTCAGCTTGTTGCTGGCGCCTCAGCTTTGGTGGCAGCCAATGCTTGATTGGCGCGTTGATTTCTTCGTTTACCCGTTCTGGCTGCTCGTGCTCATTCTGAGCGGACGGGTTCGAGAGGTCTTCCGGTTCCAGGCGCAGGATTGGTTCTTTTTGGCATGGTTGTTTTGGATCCTGGTAAGCATGCTTGTCAATGGATGGAACGATGTCAGCGGCGATCAGACTTTTCGGCATGTCCGTTATCTGGTTATCTATCGCTTTCTTGTCGCCACGATTGAAGACGAAAGGGACCTCAGAAGGGTGTCGTTTGCGGTGTTGACTTGCGCACTTCTCTTGGCTGTAGAAGGAATTCAGCACATGCACAGCTCCGATGGAAAGGGGTGGGCTGGGCAAACCTTTGGCTGGATTGACGAGGCGGCTGCCCAAATTGGTCTCGGCGCGCGGATCCAATGGGTCGGAATATTCGACGGTCCAGGGGTTTTTTGTACTGTTTTTACGGCAGCCCTGCCATTTGCAATCAAGTACGCAGTTGCGCCGTATTCCTATTCGCTTTTTGCGAGAATCGTTCCGTTGAGTCTGCTTGTGGGTCCGCTTCTCGCGGCGTCTTACTACACCGGTTCGCGCGGAGGGCTCCTGGCTAGCGCTGCGGTAGTCGGGGCGTTCGTAGTCTCACGGTTCCGGATTCAAGTAAAGCAGCTCATGGTGTTTGCTGTCATTGGTTCCGTCCTGTTTCTTTCCGCGCCTTCCTATCTCACCGCTTCGAAGGATGCATCCAAGTCAGCGCAGAACCGCGTGAAGATGTGGAACAAGGGCTACGAAATGGTTCAAGAGAATCCCGCGTTTGGTGTCGGGAAAGGCAACTTTGCGCGTGAATCCGGCTTGCTTGTGGCCCATAACTCTGGACTTGAGGTTATGGCGGAGTTGGGTTTTCCAGGGTTCTTTGCATGGCTTGGGCTGATCTACTTTGGATTCAAGGTTGTGATTGTCAGAATAAAGGAATTGGACGCTTCCGACACGACGCATGCGCGTGAGAGACAAACGCTGATAGCGCTGGTGATCAGTTTGATCGGCTACCTCGTCAGCTCTCTTTTTGTGACCTTGGAGACGGATATCCAGTATTTCCTGCTCGGGATGTGTGCCGCCGTAGCTCGCTGGAGTAAAGTCAAGGTTGCTTTGTCTCGGCGGGATCTTGGATTTATCGGGTTAATCATGTTTGTCTACTTTGCTGCATTAAAACTGTTCGTGATGAGTTATTGGTGAGGGACTTGAGTGCCCGGGGATAGGCATGTGGGAGAGATGATTCTTTCGTATTCGAGAATGTGGAAGGCCTTGGTCCCGTGGCGCCTTGTTCTTGTCGTCCTCTTTCTTGCTGTGACGAATATCCATGCGAACGTTCGTTACCGTATCGGGTTGCTTTACCATAACTTCGATGGAATGGACGGCGTTTTGGTGTTCGCGATGCTTTGGCTGCTATCTGTTTTTGGGATTTTGGCGATCTCCAGGATTCGGAGTCGACTGTACAAGGGTGTCTTTCTGCTGGTGTTCTTCGGCTTTACATTTTTTGGCGTGGCTTTCGAATACTCGATCGGGACGCAATTGAAATACGACAATTTCGCAATCGCCTGGGAAGGGCGTGCGCACGGGGCCGATGCAATTGGCTTCTATTGGGGTTCGATAGTGGTCGCCTTCTTGGTGAGCGCAGTTGGATGCGCGGCGATTTCAACATCGCGCGCTGCGCATCGTCCCGCGGGTAGCGACCCGGTGACGCCGGAAAGGGGCGTACTCGGTTTTCCCGGCGTTGCTGGTTTCGTTGCATCGTTGCCCTTCTTTGCAGTATGTGCGCTCCTATTCGTTCGAGGCGGCAGTGGCTCGGACGGATTGCCCATCCAATACAAGGCCCCCGCGCTGTTTGCCATGGTGTTGGTGAATGAAGCCTTTGCGGAAATTCCGGAAAGAAGAAAAGTCGAGGTCGGGCCTGTCGAGAAGGGGATCAGAAACATAGTTTTGATTGTTGATGAAAGCGTACGCGGTGACTATGCGTCCAGTTCGGAGTTGCTGCCGAGTCTTGGAAGAATGAGTCGCTATCGCCACGATTTTGGCATCGCGGTGTCGGCTACAAATTGCAGCGCGGGTAGTAACATGACCCTCCGAATGGGGGCAGCACAGAAAGGGTTTCAGGACACTATCAACTTGAACCCGTATATTTGGGACTATGCGCGTCGTGCCGGATATAGGTCTGTGTTCGTTGAGGCCCAGTATATTCGTGGTCGCCTCAACAACCGTATTTCTCTCGATGAGAAGGCTCGGATCGATGAATTCATCTGGGCTGATGGACGTGACAGATTTTCGCGTGACTTGGCGGCGGCAAGATTGGTCCGATCTTGGATACGGCGCGAAGGGAAGCACTTTGTGTATGTGGTCAAGTCCGGGATCCATTTCCCTTATGAAGGTTCGTATGATGTCGAATCCGCTCACTATCATCCTCATATGGATGGAATGGTCGTTCCGGATCGCGAGCGGATGAGAAATTCCTACAAGAATGCGATTCGGTATGCGATTGACGGATTCTTTAGGGAGTTGGCTGAAGGGGGCCTTGATCTCAGTGATTCGATCATCATTTACACCTCAGATCATGGGCAAAACTTGCTTGATAACGGGTCGCAGTTAACTCATTGCTCGGTTGACAATTCGACCACATCCGAGGTGTTGGTTCCTCTTATGGTATTTTCTGGCCAACCTCAGATCGTAGAAAAGCTTAGAAAATACGCGGTGATCAATCGAGACAAACTGAGTCATTTCAACATAGTCCCGACCATCCTCGAAGTGATGGGGTTTCCGCCCACAGATGGTTCGTCCACCATTTTCGATCGTGTAGATGATGCTCGCGGTTTCTACACGGGGGTCGTGCGGATAGGGAATAGGAGCGGGCCTGGAAAGTTCAATCAGCTTCGCTTTGTTCCAGTTTCTGCGGCAGAGGTTGGTCGGCACCGTAACGACGTGCGGTAGCAAGTGGCCCTGTTCGGTCCGTTGACATGTCGCTCTCGACGGGGACGCCGGAGGGACTGGCCATCACGGTCTTGCCCGCGCCGAGCTTTCGACTCGCGTTGCGATCCGTCAGCCGGGGGCCGTCTCCAGTTGCCTGCGAATGAAATGCTGATCAGACCGACGCAAGGCCTTGGGAACCGGTAAGAAAGATGCGCTCGCGTGGCTGTTCGCGGCCACGCGGATCTCGGCGTTGGGTGCGCGCCTGCCTGCTGGGCCGTCCCGCACGCTTGCGATTCTTGCCTACCACCGCGTCTTCGACATCGGCCCAGAAGAAGACTTCCCCTACGACCCAGAACTTGTGAGCGCGTCGGTAGCAGACTTCAACTGGCAGATGGAGATGTTGCGCCGCCATTTCCGGCCCCTGCATCTGGGGGAGGCGCTGCGTTGCCTGGATGAAAACCGGCCGCTGCCGCCGCGCGCAGTGGCGGTGACGTTCGACGACGGCCACCGCGACAACTACACGAACGCGTTCCCGGTACTGCGCAGGGTCGGGGTGCCCGCTACGATCTTTCTGTCCACGGGCTATATGGACCAGGAGGAGACCTTCTGGTTCGACGAGCTTGCGTTCCGACTTCATCGTACGCCGCGACGCGAGCTTGGGTTGCGGACGCTCGGGCTGAGGCTGGCGCTCGGGAATGCGGCGCAGCGCCGTCGCGCGACGCAAGACGTGCTTGCGCGGCTGAAAGCGGTGCCGAACACGGAGCGGCTTGCCGCGCTGCGCGAGCTGGCGGCCGAAAGCGGCGTCGACGGCACGGGTAGCGATGCGCGCAGCCGCCCACTTACTTGGCAGCAGGTGAGGGAGATGCAGGATGGCGGGGTCGAATTCGGATCGCATACCGTGAGCCACCCGATCCTGTCGCGACTGCGCGATGATGAGCTTCGTGCCGAGCTGAGTTCTTCAAAGCAGGAACTCGAGCGGCGACTGGGACGGCAGGTGGAGTGTCTTGCCTACCCGGTCGGAGGGGAGACGGCCTACGATGAGCGGGTTGTAAATGTGGCGCGCGAATGCGGATATCGAATGGCGCTGACCTATGTTTCCGGAGTAAACCGCTGGCCACCGGGCGACCGCTATCGTCTGCGGCGACTGCACGTCGAGCGCTACACGACGCGCGCCCGCTTTACCGGGATGCTCGCGTTCCCGAGGTTGTTCTGCTGATACAAGACGTATGAATGGACAGATTCCACATGCTCCTGGAGAAGGTCGCGGCGTTGAATGAAGGCGCAAGACGGTCTTCGCCGGCGGGCGTATTGAGCGCGGCGGTGCGCCATGGTTGAGTGGATGTTCTTCGTTTCGGCGGCCCTGCTCGCCTATCACTACGTGCTTTATCCGGCGTTGGTGATCGGCTGTGCGCGCCTGGCGCGCCGGCATTCGGCGCCGCCGCCGACGCAATGGCCGCGGGTGTCATTCGTCATTGCAGCCTACAACGAGGAGCGCGCGATTGCGGACAAGCTCCGCAACACGCTCGCGCTCGACTACCCGAAAGACCGCTTCGAGATCATCGTCGTGTCGGACGGGTCGGACGATGCAACCGAGGCGATCGTACGCTCGTTCGCGCCACAAGGCGTGGACTCGCTGCATGAACCGCAGCGCCGCGGCAAGACTGCCGCGTTGAACCGCGCGGTGAAGCACGCAAACGGAGACATTGTGGTCTTCTCCGACGCGAACAACGAGTTCGCTCCCGACGCGATCAAAAAGCTGGTGCGTCATTTCGGGGACCCGCGCGTCGGCGGGGTGTGCGGGGCGAAGCGCATCAAACCCGCTGCGGAGCGCCAGTCTTCCGTGGGCGACGGCCTGTACTGGCGCTACGAGTCGGCGGTGAAGTTCGCCGAGAGCATTCTCGGGACGATAACCAACGCGGACGGCGAGATCTTCGCGGTGCGCCGCGATCTCTACCGGCCGGTACCGGAGCACATCATCAATGACGATGCGCAGATCACGCTCGATCTCGTAGTGCAGGGCTACCGTGTCCGCTATGAGCCGGAGGCGCACTCGTACGAGTTCGCCTCGATTCACATCCGTGACGACTTCCATGTCAAGGTGCGCATGGTCGCAGGCGGATTTCAGACGCTGGTCGAAAACGCCGCAGCACTGTTCCCGCTGCGGTCGTGGTTCGCGTGGGCATTTTTCTCCCACAAGACCTTGCGCTGGCTGGCGCCGCTGTTCCTGATCCTGGTGCTGGCCACGTCGGCGGCGCTGAGCGCTGAGCCGCTTTATCTTGCCGCGCTCGCGGCGCAGCTCGGCTTTTACGGGCTCGCGCTCGCAGGTTACTGGCGCATTGGGCGGGCGCCCATGAACGCCATGACCTACGTTCCGTTCTATTTCACGACCATGAACCTGGCGGCGCTATGCGGGCTGCTGCGCTTTCTTCTTCGGCGCCAGACGGTGCAGTGGCGTAAGGCGCAGCGATGACGGCGGCTGTGCTCGCGGTGGCGGTGCTCGCAGGTGCTTTGGCGCTGGGAGGGGTGCTGCGCTCGCGCAACATGCAGTTCTGGATCGGTGGCTACGTGCGTCAGCTTGCGCGTCGGCCACGGCGCCCTCGGGGCGGGACCCGGCACGTGTACTTCTGCTTTGCCGATCACTACGAGCCGTTCTGGGGCAAGGTCGACGTCGCGCGAGCGCGGGCGAGGGTGCGGCGCTGGGTGGAGGGGTACCCGGGGCTGGCGGCGCGGCATCGCGACAGCGATGGGCGGGTGCCGCGCCACAGCTTCTTTTACCCGGAGGAAGAATACGATCCGCAGATTCTGGAATGGCTCGCGGAGTTCTGCCGTGCAGGCTACGGGGACGTGGAGGTGCATCTGCACCACGACAACGATACGGCGGAAAATCTGCGGCACACGCTGCTGCGCTACAAGGAGCGGCTGTTCAACGACCACGGGTTGCTGCGGCGCGATGCAGCGACCGACGAGATCGCATACTGCTTCATTCACGGCAACTGGGCGCTGGACAATTCGCGTCCCGATGGTCGCTGGTGCGGCGTCGACGATGAGATCAGCGTGCTGCTGGAGACCGGTTGCCGCTGCGACATGACCATGCCCTCGGCGCCGAGCGACACGCAGACACGGAAGATCAACTCGATCTACTTTGCCGCCGGGCAGCCGGGCCGGCGCAAATCCCATAATCGCGGGCGTGATGCGGCGGTCGGCGAGTGGCGGCGCCCGGGGGAACTGCTTCTGGTGCAGGGGCCGCTCACGCTCAATTGGCGCGCGCGCAAATTCGGGCTCATCCCGCGAATTGAGAACGGGGAGATTTCGGCCGATGCGCCTCCGACGCGAGAGCGCGCACAGCTATGGGTGGACTGCGCGGTGACGGTTATCGGCGCCGAGGAGCACGTCTTTGTGAAGGTGCATACGCATGGGGCGGACGAGCGCACGACCGATATGCTGTTTGGCGGCGGTTTCGAGTCTCTCTGGGGGAGCCTCGGGGCTCTATATCGCGATCGTCCCGGGTACGCGCTGCATTACGTCAGCGCCTGGGAGATGTACGGCAAGATCGAGGCACTGTGCCGCACGGTTGGGGGGGCGCCGTGAAGGTGCTGCACGTTATCGAGTCGCTCGAATTCGGCGGCGCTGAAAAGGTGGTCGTGGATCTGGCAAACGCCCTGGTCGCGCGCGTACCCGTGGGGATCTGCTGCGTGAAACGGCTCGGTGAGCTGCGCGCGGCGCTGGACGCGCGTATCGCGGTGTACTGCCTTGACAAGCGAGAGGGAAACGATTTCAGGCTCCCGCGGCGGCTCGCGCGCCTGGCCGCGGACGAGGGCTACGATGTCGTGCACAGCCACGCTTGGGGTGTCTTCCTGGAGCCGGCGCTGGCTCGCACGCGCGTCGCGCCGCGGCGCCTGGTTCATACAGTGCATGGACAGTATCTTACGTACCCGCCCGGGAGGATGAGCAAATTGAAGCGTCGCTTCCGTCGGGCCCTGGAACGATGGCTGGCACCGCGCTACGACGCCATCGTGGCCGTATCGGGGTCGGTCCGAGACTATGTGCGACGGGATTTGCGGATCGGCGAGCCGCGGTTGGTCATGATTCACAACGGTGTTCGCGCGCAAGAGTCGGTGGCGGTTGCGCGAGCTGATGGCGCGCTGACATTCATCACGGTCGGCCGGCTGGCGGAGGTGAAGAACCAGGTGCTGATGCTGGAGGCGTTTGCGCGCGTGGCGCGCGAGCACGCCGGCGCTCGTCTGCGCATCATTGGCGACGGGCCTGAGCGCGGCGCGCTGGAGGCGCAGGTCCGCCGGCTGGGCCTCGACGGGCGGGTCGAGTTGCTCGGATTCCGCGGCGACATCGAGGCGCTGCTCGCCGAGGCGCATGTATTTCTGATGTCCTCGCATTACGAGGGAATCTCGATTGCCATTCTCGAGGCGATGCGTGCCCGTTTGCCGGTCGTTGCCAGCCGCGTGGGCGGGGTTCCCGACACCGTCGCGGATGGGCGCAGCGGGATCCTGTTCGCCGATGGCGATGAGGAGGGAATGGCTGAGGCAATGGGTCGTCTTGCGCGCTCTCGCAGCGAGCGTGAGTCGATGGGCGAGGAAGGCTTTCGGCGCTTGCGGGACGAATTCTCGATAGAGTCGACGGTCGACAAGTATTACGATCTCTACCGCGCCGGAATTCAGGCCTGACCGCACAACGAGCTTGCCGCAATGCACCCCCTGTTCAAGCGCATCCTTCAGCCGCTGCTCCAGCCGATCATCCGGTTCAGGGGCGATCGCGGCTCGGTTTACCTGACGTTTGACGATGGCCCGCATCCGGAACGCACCCCGATGGCGCTCGCTGCGCTCGAGCGGGCGGGCGCCGTGGCCACCTTCTTCATGGCCGGAGCAGAGGCGGAGAAGCGTCCGCAACTCGCGCGTCGGGTCGCGGAGGCGGGCCACGCGGTCGGCTATCACTCCTACAACCACCCGCACATGCGCGTATTGTCGACAGCAAGGCAGCACGAGGAACTGCGGGGCATTTCCCGGCTGGAGCACGTTCTTGAGCGGCCGGTGCGGCTTTACCGCCCGCCCTACGGCGAGCTCACTCTTTCGCAATTGGGCTGGTGCCTGGCCCGTGGGGTGCGCGTCGTGATGTGGTCCTTGGAAACCGGTGACTCGTTTGCGACCGATGCGGGAGCCGTGGCGCAACGCACCTGCGCGGCGCTGCGGGGAGGCGATATCGTCTTGCTTCACGACGACACGGCCGCGGCAATCGACAGCCTGCCGCTCATCCTTGAGGGCGTGCGGCGCGCGGGCTTGTCCTTCGGTCGCCTGTAGGCTTGCCCCATCGAGCGATTTCCATGACCGTCGCGAGGCCAACCGTCCTTCACACGATCAGCGCCTTCGACGTTTTCGGTCCGGAGAAGACCGTGATCAACGAATGCCTGGCCCTGCGCGATGCGGGTTGGGAGAGCGCCATCGTCAATTTCTGGGACGCGGAGGAGACTCCGATCGCGCGCAAGATCGCCTCCGCGGGCGTGCGCTACTGCTGCATTCCGTCGCACGGCAAGCTTGATCGGCGCGCGGTCGCCGCGTTGCGCAAGCTGATCGGGACCCGATCCGGGCTGGTCGTGCACAGTCACGGGTACAAGGCGGATCTCTACTCGCTGATTGCCGCGCGCCAGGAACGCCGGCCGGTGGTGACGACGGTGCACGGGTGGACGTCGGAGAACTTGAAGGTGAGGCTGTACGAGCGGGTGCAGGCGATGGCGTGGCGGTTCTTCGACCGGGTGATCTGCGTCTCGGAGAGCTACCGTAAAGTCGCGCGCCAGCGCGGGGTGCCGGAGGCCCGCCTGGTGCGGGTCCCGAACGGGATCAAGCCGGCCTACGCGTCGCCGATCGAGGAGCGCGAGCGTGAGTCGTTGCGGGCGGCGCTGGGTATCGCGCCCGGCGATACGGTGGTCGCGATCATCGGGCGGCTCGGCATCGAGAAGGGCCACGGTCTGTTCATCGAGGGGGCGCGCCGTATCCTCGCCTCTGGGGCAAAAGCGGTTTTCCTGATCATCGGCGAGGGTGCGGAACGGGCCCGAATTGAGGGGCTGATCGAGGCGGACGGGCTCGGCGGGCGGGTGAAACTGCTCGGGCATCGCGACGACGTCGCCCGGCTGTACAAGGTGATCGATATTCTGGCGATCTGCTCGGTGCGCGAGGGGCTGCCCAACGTACTTCTGGAGGCGATGCTGAACGCAGTGCCGGCGGTGGCGACGGCGGTCGGCGGGATCCCGGAAGTCGTGCAGTCAGGCGTAAACGGCGTGCTTGCGGCGCCGGGTGACGATGAGGGTTATGTCCGGGCACTGGCGGGTCTGGTCTCCGATTCCGGCGGGCGCGCTGCGCTTGGCCACGCCGCGCGCGAGACGATCATGCGCGACTATCTGTTTGAGCGGCGAATGGAGCGCATCATGGCGATTTACGAGGAGCTTGGTCGCGCGGCGAATCAGCCGAACCGCGGCAAGGCTGCCGCCTGAAGGACCGCGATGCTGCTCCACGCGTTGCTGGGACTGCTGGTGGCAGGGCTATGGGTGATGTTCGGCTACCAAGCCGTGCTCGCGCGCTGGGGGTGGTCGGTGCGGGCGGGTCCGGCGCCGAGCGAAGCCTTGCGTCTCGCCGTGCTGATTCCCGCGCACAACGAGGAGGCGGCCCTCGGCGCGCTGCTGGCCTCGCTGCGCGCCGTGGATTACCCCTCGTCGCGGCTATTCGTGCTGGTGATCGCCGATCACTGCTCGGACGGCACGGCGCGCGTCGCGCAGGCGGCGGACGTGGCCTGCCTCGAGCGCGCGAGCGGCACGCGCGGAAAAGCGGTGTCGCTGCGCGACGGACTGGATTGGCTGGATTCGCACCGCCCGGGGTGGGCCGACGGCGTGGCGTTTTTCGACGCCGACAATGTGGTCGACGCGGGGTTTTTTCGCCACGCCGCTGGACACCTTGTCGCGGGCACGCCGGTCGTCCAAGGGTGCGTGGGTATTGCCAACCGGGACGTCACTCTGTTTGCGCGCCTCAACTACATCAATGCGATGGTCGAGAACCGCTTCAAGGAACTCGCGCGAAGCCAGGCTGGGCTCAGCTGCCAGCTGCGCGGGCACGGCATGGCGTTCCGCAGCGACGTGCTCAGGCAGGTCGATTGGCGGGGCGACTCGCTGGCCGAAGACAAAGGCATGGTCGTGCGTTTGGTCCTCTCCGGAACGCGCGTGGTATGGGAAGAGCGCGCCCGCGTAGAGAGCGTGCTGCCCGCGACTACGCGGGAGGCCGCGGCTCAGCGGCGGCGCTGGGCGGGCGGCAAGGCGGCGGTCGCCAGAGCGTCGATCCGCGCGCTCTGGCGGAAGTGGCGCAAGGACTCCGATCGGGTTGCGCTCGACCTGATGGTGGATTTCCTCATGCCCTCGCACGCCGTGCAGTTGAGTCTGGTGTTCGGGGTGATTGCGCTATCGGCGCTGTTCGTCGGCCCGTACTCCCCGATTTTCCTCGCGGCGCTCCTGCTCGTTCCGGCCTACTTCGCCTATTTCTATCTCGCGAGTTGGCGGTCCGGCGTTCCCTGGCGCATTTTTCTCAGTTTTTTCGCCGCACCGATCTACATCTTCTGGCGCACATGGATCAACCTTACGCGGCGCTCGGGGACGCGCCGCTGGCGGTGATCGCTCTTCTCATTCGGTAAGCGCAAAGCTGTCGAGCACCTCGCCGTGAATGTTGTAGGCGGTCACGGAAAGTTGCGCCGAGGTGACGACCGCATGGATGAAGCCGTCACGGACTTTGGGGAGCTGCGGCGGCCGGTCCGTGCCGTCGTAGATGATCGGCGCACCGTCGCGCATCGCGACAAAATCGTAACCTTCGCCGTACGCCCTCACCGCCCTGTCGTAGCCGGGTGTCCCGCAGGGGTCGTGGTTTGTCTTGCGGCTGTGCAGGCTGGCGCCGCCGATGCCGACCACAAGGTACACGATGCCGCGAGTCGATTCGACCACCCCGCAATTCGAGTCGCGCACGATGCGGCCGGCGGAATCCACGCGCAGGCGCTTGCTGCGCTGGTAGAGATGGTCGTGCGCGACGACGGCCAGCTGCACGCCATGGCGCTGCAGGATCGGAGCAAGCCACTGGCGCATCAAGCGATTCTGTCGGATATCGCCGTAGGTGCCGTGTTCGCCGTGCGCGAAGATCGCGTGGTGAAAAAACGCGATGCGCCATTTGCGCTTCGTAGCGGCGAGGTCTCGATCGAGCCAAGCGAGCATTTCGCGTTGCCCCGAAGTGCCGGGACGCTCGAATTTCATGGAATCGATAACGACGAAATGAGCGTCGCCGGAATCGAAACTGTAGTAGCGCTCGGCATCCCCGGAGGGAGCGCGGGTGGCGATGGGGTTGACGAATGAGTCCAGGAACCCGCGCGGCGTCGCCGTTTCGTTCTGGCCGTACTCGTGATTGCCGAGCACGGCGATGAACGGGCGCGAGGCGAGCAGGCTCTTCTCGCCGTGACCGCGGTCTCCCTTGCCGCTCATCTGGTCGAAGAAGTTGTAGTTGAAGTCAACGTACGTGCCGTTGTAGTAGGCGATGTCGCCGAGTCCGACCACGAAATCGTGTGGATAGCGCTCGCTCCCATCCGGGTGACGCGACAGGACAGCGTCACGCACCGCGCGCGGCGTGCTGTATCTGGTGCCGGAGTCGCCGAAAGCCACGAAGCGCACGGCGTCGGCCCGCTGTCCTTCCATCGTTTTTAGCGGGATGCCGGCAGCGATGAGCTCTTCGTCGTGGAGCAACTGGTAGCGGTAGTGCGCGCCGGCATCGAGTCCGTCGATCGACGCCTCATTCTGGAAGAAACCCCTCGGAAGTCCAGTCACTTCGGGCGGGAAGGCCTGGGAACGGCCGGGTAGCGTCAGCCAGGCGTCCACCCCCTCCGGTTGAAGTTGCAGCAACGCCTTTCCCGGCGTGCTTGTGGCCCAGACCACCGTGACCGTGTGCGGATAGTGGCTCTGTATGTAGGGATAGCGGAACAGCAGCGACTTGCCGGCTGCAGTGGGGACGCGATGGGAGAGCGTTGAGACCGCGTCGCGACCGGTGCGAAAATGCCACTGGCGTTGGATTTCAGGGCCTTTGCCGCCGGGGCCGTCGACGCGGAGCGTAACTGTATATCTGGTAAGGGGCGCGAGAGGTTTGGCCGGCCAAAGTACGACCGTACGCCCGCCGCGGCTGAGGCGGCCCTCGACCCCTTCGATGCCGAGATGCACGCGCGCGAAGCCTGCCTCATCCAAGGGCGCGCCGAAGGCCACGAGCAGCGCCGCGTTCGTGGCTACATCCTGCGCATCGGGTGCCGGCGAGATCTCGGCAACCGCCAGCTCGGGAACAGGGACCTGGATTTCTGCGGCGGGTTGTTCCCGACCGGCGGGCAGGTCGGCCGGCGCCGGCGGCGTTACCTGGCAGCCCGCGGCCAACGCTGCGGACAGCACCAACACCCACGAGTGTCGCGTTACGCATTCGCGGGGGCGGCAGCGAGGTTCCGTCGCTTCGGCCGCGGGTGTGGACCGGGCGGGTGCGCGGCCGTGCAGCCGCATCTCTTGCGCTGTATCGCGCCCGTAGCCCAGGGGATTCACGTGCGATGAAAGGCGCTAGTAACTGAATTCATGCGCGCCGATGTCGCCTCCGCGCGGCGGGCGCATTGCACCGGCGAAGTCGCTCGTCACATGTGGTGTTGGAGTGCCGCGGCCCGCTGCGGGACTCGCGGCTGCGGGGCGCAGGGTCGCAAGCGTGGCGAAGAGCGGGTCCGCGACGCGGCTATGAGCATCGAGGCCGGTGGCTCGCTGCCACTGGGAGAACGGCACCTGCTCGAGGCGTCGGTCGCGCCACGTGAACGTCGCGGCGCTCGCGCCGCGCGCGGTCCAGTAGAGATTGTGGTCGATCACCAGGGTCGCGGGGTCGGTGAGCGCGCCGGAGGTGACCTTGATGAGCGGAAGCTCGGCTGCGCCATGGATGATGTTGTTCATGATCTCAATGTGCGTCCCGGCCTGGCGGACCTCGGATTCGTTCGAGATCAGAATTGCGCCGTGCAGATTGGATCGTGTTTGGTAGCAACTGTTGTTGTAGATGCGCACCCGGAACGATGATGCGGTCGCGAAACAGCTCCAGCCGGCGTTGCGTACCACGTTGTTGCGGATAATGCCGTCGTAGCTCTCGTACTTGCCGTCGCGCAGGCGGTGCGCGTCGGTGGATTGGCCGAGCATGATGCCGTGCGAAAAGGTGTTCTCGACAAGGTTGGCTTCGAACACCGTATTACGGGCGTTGCCCTTGGCGTACATTCCGATCGACGGGATGTCGTGCACGTGATTGCGTAAGACCTGAGTGCGGTCCGCGCCGACGATGTCGATGCCCTGGGCGTTGGCGCCCGGCCTGGCGCGGGGATGGTGGATCTCGTTCTCAATGATCTCGACGTCGTCGGCCGTGTGAACGAGCTTGACCACGTCCGCCGACGATCCGTGGAGGTTATTGCCTCTCAGGCGAACATGCGGCGTATCGATTTTGACGACATAGTCATCACCGCCGCCCGCGCCGCTGCCTTCGATCTCCAGGCCCTCGACGATCCAATAGAGCGGCTGGCAGGGATAGTTGTTGGGGGTGTCCTCGTCGCAGCTGCTGTGATAGAAGTAGAGCGTGGGCCGGCGCGGCCGGTCTGCGACGATGCGAGCCTTTTCTCCGCCGTATGCCCGCAGCGTGATCCAGGCATCCGGTGCGCCGGGCTTGCTGATTCTCACGCCCTTGTAGGTGCCGGCCCGCAGTTCGATGACATCTCCAGGGCCGACCATGTTGATGGCGCGCGCGATCGTGAGCAAAGGGGCATCGAGACTGATGCCTGTATTGCTGTCGAGGCCGTTCTCGGCCACGTAGAAAGTGCGGGCGTGCGTCGTGCCCGCGGCCAGCAGCAGCGCCAGCAAGGCGTGGAAAAGCCGCATCCGGACTGTTGTCCTTTGTATTTGAGCGGGTGCGAGATGCCGCTTGACTATACGCCGCCGCTTACGGCCGGGCAACTTCAAGCACCCAGCATGCGCTTCGCGTGAACTGCGCCGTCAGGAACTCGCAAACTGACTCCGTGAGAGCCTTTCAGCGCGTGAAGCTGTCGATTACCGTTCCGTCGGCCTTGATCGCCTTGACCGAGAAGGTCGAGCCGGTCACGTCGATCTTCATGTAGTGGTACTCGACGGTGCGCGTGGCGATGAACCAGGGGAGGGCGTTGAAGCCGTGGGGGTCCGAGCCGCCGCCGCCAGTGACGACATACACCGTACCGTTGATGTTGTCCTCGGTGCCGGTGGGGAAGCTCGTCGAGGCGAACACCGCCTTGCTGCGCTCGTAGACGTGGTTGTGGCCCGAGAACACCACCTTGACTTTGCCGCTGTGACTGCTGACTTCCTTGGACAGCGTCGGCCAGGAGACGTTTGCATCGTGCCCGTAGGAGCTGGTGAATAGCGGCGCGTGCAGGAACACGAAGATGTGCTCGATCGCCGGGTTCGCGCCGGCGGCGGCGAGGTCGGCGCGCAGCCAATCGAGCTGGTGGATATTGTAGTAATTGTCGTAGTTCGACTGGTCTGTCGAGGCGCAGTTGTTGCATACCTCGAGATCGTGATAATCGTCGTTCAGCCGGAGCACGGCGAAATGGGCGTTCTTGTGGTTGAACGAGTAGTAGAGGTATCTCGAGTAGACATCGCTCATCGTCACCGTCTTCGAGCAGGCGAGCGAGTAGAACTGGATATCGCTGTAGCGCGTAGCGCTGGGGTCGAGAAAGTAGGGCTGCTGCGTGTGGTTTGGCACAAGCGGAGTCGGGTTGAACACGTCGCAGAAGCCGTGGCCGAACGGGTCCGGATACCAGCCGCTGCCCCAGTTGTCATCGTGGTTGCCGACGACCGGGAAGTAGAAGGTCGGCAGCCCGGCGGCGGGGGTCTTGTTCTGCAACGGCGCGATCATGTTCTTGAAGCTGCCAAAGCTCGTGGGTCCGGTGCAAGGGCCGTTCTCCACCCAGTTGGTATTGCTGTTGTAGCCGGTGATCATGTCGCCGAGGTGGAAAACGAAATCCGCGGCTTCGCCCACCATGCGATTCACCAGCCCGATATGCACGGCGTTGGCGCTGCAATCGACGCCTGCGCGGCTGTCGCCGTAGGCCATGAAGGAGAAACTCGTGCCGGGATACTCGTACGCGCCGATGTCGGTCGTCGCCCCGGCCGGCCGCGCCGCGCCGGTGAAATCGGTGATCACGAGGGGCGTGTTGAGGCCGGCATCGATCGCGGGGCTGGTCGGATTGAGCGTGAGGTCGGTGGTGCTCGCGTACTGGGGATCGACGGCGAGGCTGGTGTCGCTGTGGCCGGTTAGGCTTGTATAGTTCGTTCTCCAGGGAGCGACGTCTACGTTGGTGAACTGGCTGTCCCAGGTAAATTTTGGCGCTCCGCCAGTGATGAAATAGATGTTCTTGTCGATGAAAAGCGTGGTGTTGTCGGTCAGGGCCGGTCCCATGAAATTGCTGATCTTGATGACCGGACGGCTCGCGGAACCGTAGATGATGTTGTTCTTGATCTCGATATTGGTGCCCGATTGGGCGAGCTCGGACTCGTTGCTGATCAGGATGGAGCCGTGCATCACCTGCCCGGTGTTATAGCAGGAGTTGTTGTAGATGCGCACGTTGAACGACGAGGCGGTCGCGAGGCAGGGCCCGCCCGTGTTGCGCACGATGTTGTTGCGGATGATCCCGTCGTAGCTCTCGTAGTTGCCGTCCACCACCCGGATCGCGTCGGTGGACTGGCCGAGCATGAGGGCGTTCGCGCCGCTGCTGAGGGCCATGTTTTCGAGCCGGTTGCTCTCGAAAACGGCGCGCCGTGAGTTGCCCTTGGCGTAGATGCCGATGTCGTCGATGTCGTGCAGGTAGTTGTTCGCCACGCGAACGTCGTCCGCCCCCACGATGTCCACGCCCTGGGCGTTGCCCGAGGGCGTGACGATGGCGGGGTTCTGCCAGATCTCGTTGTTGAGAACCTCGACGCCGTTGGCGGTGCGCACCAGTTTCACCACGTCGGCCTTGGCGCAGCAAATCCTGTTGCCGATCAGCTTGACTTTCGGCGTGTCGATCTTGATCGCGTTGCCGTCGCCGCCGCCGTTCGGGCTGCCTCGGATCTCGAGTCCCTGCACGATCCAGTAGAGCGGCTGGCAGTCGGTGTTGCCGCTGCCGTTGAGGATCACGCTCTCATCGCAGAGGCTGTGGTAGAAGTAAAACGTCGGCCCGGAGCCCGTGCTGCTCACGATCACCTGCTCGTTCTGGTAGGCGCGCATCGTGATCCACCCCGTAGGGCTTCCCGGGGTGTCGATGAGCTTGGATTCGACATACGTGCCTGCGCGGATCTCGATGGTGTCGCCGGGTCCGACCGTATTGATGGCCTTGTTCAGCGTACGGAACGGAGTGTTGAGAGAGGTTCCGTTGTTGGTGTCCGCCCCGTTCGTGGCGACGTAATAGGTCGTGCCCGCGACCGGAACGGTGTTATAGCTGACCTGCAAGGTACTGGTGCCGATGTTCCCGGCGGCGTCGCGCGCCGACACCGTAATGATGTTGGTTCCCGTCTGCAGCGCGATCCCGTTGACGCTCCAGCTGCCGGTGCCGGTCGCAGTGCCGGAGCCGCCCATGCTGTTCGACCAGGTGACCTGCGTCACCCCGAGGTTGTCCGATGCGCTGCCACTGAGATCAAGAGGGGTAGCAAGCGCCGTATAGGTCGATGCCGCGGTCGGATTCACGATCGCCACCGTGGGCCGCATCGTATCGGCGGTGCTGCCGCCGCCCCCGCTCGTACCGTCCTCGCCCGATGACGAGGTGCAGGCAACCAGCGAAACGGCGATCGCCGACAGCAGCAGGGCCATGAGATGACGCCGGGCTGCAGCGGAGAAACCGGCCGCGAGCGAGAAGTGTAGGTGCGACATTTCGTTCGCCTCTTGCGCTGACGTTGCTCCTCCCCTCAAGGTCTGCTCCATCGTGGGATCTCTCTGACGCTCGACTTGTTTTGTCGCGCGCGAGCCGTCAGCCAAACTCCTTCGTCGGAAGATGGTACATTCAAATCGGAACCGTTCCGCCGGGAATAATTCACGTTCCCCTTACGACAGTCCGCTCGGACGGCGGGGCAGAATGCGCCGGGAGCGTTTCCCGCAGCGTGAGCGATGCGGGGTTCGGGATTTCGCGGAAAGTCAGGGAGAGCAGGCGCATGCGCGCACCCATCACGGACATCGTTCACGTCTTCTTTTCCCTGCCGTTCTATCTGCTGCTTGCCCTGTCGCTGATCGCCGTCGCCGCCTGGCGCGCAGGAAGGGGATCGCGCCTCTACCGATGGCGCTACCCCTTGGTGCTGCTCGCAATGCTGGTCTATGCGGCCGGCGCGCCGGCGGTGCCGGCCGCGATCGCCGCGTGGATCGAGGGCCGCCATCCGGTGCCGGATGTCACCGCGGAGCAGCGTCGGCCGGACAACGCCATCATCGTGCTGGCCGCCGGCTGGCTGCGCAGCACTCCGACAGGGTATGAACAGAAACTCGGGGAGGGAGGCTGGGAGCGGACGATCGCCGCGGTCGACTTGTGGCGGCGCATCGGGGGTCGCCTCCTGTTCACAGGAGCGCCGGCGCCCGACGGTCGCGGTTCCGCCGCGGCGGCGATGGCGCGATTGGCCCGCGCGCTGGGGGTGCCCGACGATGCCCTCCTCGTGGAGGGTGCCTCTCTCAACACCCGGGAGAATCTGCTCTACTCGAAAAGATTGCTGGGCGACGGGAGCCACACCCTCTGGCTGGTGACCAGCGCGCTGCACATGCCGCGCAGCGTGGCCTCGGCGCGCGCGCTTGGACTGGAGGTGATTCCCTACCCTTGCGATTTCCGGGCCGATCAGCGCCTGAGCTGGCAAATGCTCGTGCCGGCGAACGAAGCGCCGGGCGGTCTGGAAAGCGCGCTGCACGAGCTCGTAGGCATGGCGGTCTACCATTGGCGCGGCTGGAATTGAAACCTCGTGCATTACTGCGGTGTGAAGAGATCCGCCGTGTTGACCGCCCCGGCGCCGTCGAATCCTCCGGTGATCAACACCTTTGCCGATGGTAGAAGCATCGCGGCATGATTGGCGCGGGCGCGGGTCATCGAGCCGGTGTTGGTAAATTGTCCTGAAGCCGGGTCGTAAGTTTCGGTCGTCGCGAGCGTGTCTGCGGCGGCGTTGCTGAAGTGCCCGCCCGTGACGAGCACCTTGTTGTTCGCGAGCAGGGTCGCGGCATGGTTCCTGCGCGGCACGGCCATGCTTCCGGTGGCGTGGAAGGTGCCGGTGGCCGGATCGTAGATCTCGGCGCTGGCAAGCGGGTTGTTGCTGCTCTCCTCGCCGCC
>Ga0184627_10000267_pt1 | contig 21834 bp, 15 predicted proteins | sample PLM3_127_b1_FD_133150 | JGI IMG/M metagenome (GOLD analysis project Ga0184627, IMG submission 133150) | Groundwater sediment microbial communities from an aquifer in East River, Colorado, USA - PLM3_127_b1 | ecosystem: Environmental > Terrestrial > Soil > Riparian zone | place: USA: East River...
CTAGTCCATCGACATCCCCTCGCGCGTCGGGGCCACCGTGCGCCCGAGCACGGCGTCGACACGGTGGACACGATTGCGTCCCGCCCTCTTTCCGTGGTTCACCGCCTCCGTCGCCTCCGTCAGCAATTGCTCCGCCCGGACGCTCCGATCGACCGTCTCGGCGACCAGTACACCTACGGTTACCGTTACCGGGAACTGCTGGTCAGAGCGGTAATCGTGGAGCTGGAGCCGTTCCTGGACCATGATCCGCACGCGGTCGGCGAGGCGTTCGGCGTCTCCCCCCTGTATCTCCGGTAGGAGAACGGCGAACGTGTTTCCGGATGACCGTGCCACCCAGTCCGTCTCGCGGAAGTAGTTCCGCACCACGATGCCAATGCGCTCGATGATGCGATCGCCGGCGCCGTACCCGTGTGTGGCGTTGATATCGCCCAGGCGATCCACGTCGAGGAGAATCAGCGCGAACGGGCGGCCGAATCGTTCGGCCCGCTGGATCTCCCTTTCGAGAGCGGCCAGGAAGACGGCCCTCGTATACAAGGTCGTCAGCGAGTCGAAGATGCCCGCCTCGCCCTTTTCGCGTGTCGCGTACTCGGAGAACGCCCCGCAGACGTCGAACGACGCCCGGCGCACCATCTGCGTAATTGCCGGCCACGGTTCGGACGTGGCGCCGAATGATTCATCGACCGCGAGCTCGTCGACGGCGGATCGTTCCATCAGGTACGCGATATTGAAAGCGTCGCGGAGGTCGATTTCCTTCTCCCCCATCATCTGTCCGAGCTCCACGACGGCGGCGGTCCGGGAATCGAGCGTGCCCTCGCGTATGGCGTGTGTCATGAGTTGAAAGATCAGGCCGGCGAGGCGAGCCAGATTCTCGAGGGCGACGCTCCCCATGCCCGCAAACGGATAAATGGCAATCGTATCCTTGAGGATCGCATCCGCGCGGCCCTCCAGGGAGCGCGCGGCGTGCATGCGCAGTTCGGCCACGTCCTGCACGTAATCGCCATCGGCGTCCGGGAGATCAGCCACCATGGATGATGGTAGTCCAGTAAGCTCTACAGGACGACATTTGCGCTGGCACTGGCGGAACCAAAGTAAGCCAGAATGCATGGAGGGGATTTGTCCACGGCTCCCAGGGGGTATACGTGCGTACGATGATCGGTGAGTGTCTCCGCCAGGCGGGGATTATCACCGAAACCGACTTGCAGACAGCGCTGGTCGAGCACAAGCGGTCCGGCGATCGCCTGGGGTCTGTGCTCATCCGGATGGGCCTGGCAACGGAGCGCCAGATTGCCAAGGCGCTTGCCTATCAGCTCGGGTTCTCCTACGTCGATCTCCTTGAACACCCGCCCGCGCCCGCCGCGGTTCTCCTGATCCCGAAGGAGGTTGCGCTCAAGCGCAACTGCATCGCCGTGGCCGTCGAGAAAAACATGCTCACCGTGGCGATGTCCGACCCGCTGCTGTTCACGCTGGTGCAGGACCTCGAGTTCCAGACCGGCCATCGAATCAAGCAGGTGGTCGCCACGCGCGAGGAAATCATCGACGCCATTCACCGATGGTATCCCGACAACAAGGCCCTCACCCGCGTCACGAAGCCTGACGCCGGCCGCGAGGGCCGCGAGCTCCGCGGTGCGCGCCCCGCACGCACCGACGACACGGCCCAGGGTGGCGCGCTCGCGCCGCGGTCGGATGGCATCCGGATCGCCATGCGCCCGGACGAGGACGTGTTCGAGCCATCCACCGCGGGCAAGGGCTCCACGCCGGAGACCGCGCCGATCATCGACATGGTCGAACTGGTGATCAAAAGCGCGCTCAAGAGCCGGGCGAGCGACATCCACATCGAGCCGACCGAGGGCGATGTCGTCGTCCGTCACCGCCTCGACGGCATGTTGAAGGAAGTCATGGACCTGCCGAAGTGGGTCCACGAAGGGCTGGTGGCCCGCATCAAGATCATGGCGGGCCTCGACATCGCGGAGAAGCGCCTCCCGCAGGACGGCCGAATCCGGGCCGCCACGGAGGACGGGCAGGAGATCGACCTTCGCGTGTCGTCGCTGCGCACGATCTTCGGCGAGAAGATCGTATTGCGCGTCCTCGACCACCGCAAGGGGGTGCCGCCCCTTGAAGAGCTCGGCTTCTCGGCCGCCGCACTCGAGCTCATCCGGTACTTCCTGCGCCATCAGCACGGGATGATTCTCGTGGTCGGCCCGACCGGCTCAGGCAAGACCACGACGTTGTGCTCGGCGCTGGCCGCGGTTCGCTCGGAACGAACCAACATTGTGACGATCGAGGATCCGGTCGAGTACCAGATTTCGGGCGTCAATCAGACCCAGATCAACGCCAAGATCGGCCTCACGTTCGCGAGCGCGCTGCGTTCGATTCTGCGACAGGATCCGGATGTCGTGCTGCTCGGCGAAATCCGCGACCAGGAGACGGCGCGGATCGCGATGCAGGCGGCGCAGACCGGCCACCTCGTCCTGTCAACGCTCCATACCGACGATGCCCCGTCGTCGGTGACGCGCTTGACCGACATCGGGATCGAGCCGTACGTGTCGGCGTCGGCGCTGATTGGCGTCATCGCGCAGCGGCTGGTGCGGCGGCTCTGCACCGATTGCAGGCGCCCGTACACGCCGGAGAACGAAACACTCCGCGCGATGAGCGTGACCGAATCGGAAGCCGCGACGCTGACCTTTTATCGGGCGGTCGGCTGCGACCAGTGCAATCAGACCGGCTACAAGGGCCGGGTCGGCATCTACGAGATCATGCCCGTCACCAACGAGCTGCGGCGCCAGATCACGAAGACAGGCGCCGAGTCGCAGATTCGCGAGGCGGCGCTGACGGCCGGCATGATCTCGCTTGGCGAGGACGGCCTGCTGAAAGTGAAGGCAGGCGTCACGACGCCGCAGGAGCTCCTCCGGGTCGTCACGGAAGTGCGCGAGACAAAGGCGGTGTGTCCGAATTGCGGGACGGGTGTGTCGAGGGATTTCGTCGCGTGTCCGGGCTGCGGACATCGCGTCGGCGGCGGCTGTGCGCATTGCGGCCGGCCCATGCAGCCGGACTGGAAGTTCTGCGCGTATTGCGCGAGGGGTGCCGAGACGGCCGCCTCCCGCAGGTCGAAGAAGCTGGCGTCCCTGCAGGGGGTTTCGGAACTCCCGGCCGCGAGCAACATCGCCGAATTCAAGAAATAGCCTCCACCCGGCCGGCGCCCCGGTCCGGTAGACTGCAAGCGGTGCAGAGTTACTACGACATGCTCGAGGTTGCCCCGACGGCGACCGCCGACGAGATCAAACGCGCGTTCCGGCGCGAGATCGCCAGGTACCACCCGGACAAGGTCCATCACCTCGGGCGGGAGTTCCAGGAAATCGCCGCCGTTAAGGCGGCGGAGCTCACACAGGCATACCGGATCCTCGGCGATGATTCGTTGCGGGCCGACTACGACGCGCAACTGAAAGCCGCGGGCCCCCCGCTGCCCGGGCCTGCGCCCCCACCGCAGGCGAAGGATGCCGCCGCTCGTCCTGAATCGACCGGCTGGCCAGCCCAGGACCGCCCAGACATTGCCGGGCCCGACCCCGTGTCCGGCCGCGCGTTCTCGCGGGATCGCGCGGGCGCCAGCGATTTGGTGCGGAGAGCCACCGTGATGCGCTTCCGTCAGGCGCTGAACGAGGAGTTCGGCGAGTTCGAGGAGGCGCCGGTCCAGGGCTTTGACGTCGCGTGCGTGCCGCCCAAGGGGGGATTTCTGAGCCGCAGCGTTCCGCCACGGATGCTGGGCCGGTTCGTCGCGCAGGTCGATGCCACGTCGGTCCAGGAGAGCTGGGCGATGGCGTCGCGGATGAAGAAGGACGATCAACGCGATCTGTGCGTCTTTCTCATGGGGCCGGCGGTGGCCCCGGCGGGAGAACTGGGCAGGGCCATCGCGGAGCAGCGGCGCAAACCGATGCCGGCGGGAGGCAAGCTCGTCATGGTGCCGGTGAACACCAGGACCTGGTCCGCGCACATCCCGAATGACGCGCCGCCCGTGGTGAAAGCGCTGATCACACGGCTGCAATCCGGCTGAAGGCCATGCCGCTCATCGAAACCCGGGACCTCTGGAAGACGTACGTGATGGGGGCTGAGGAGATCCATGCCCTGCGCGGCGTGTCGGTGGAAATCGAGCGTGGCGAGTACGTCGCCATCATGGGACCTTCCGGGTCCGGCAAGTCGACGCTGATGAATCTGGTCGGCTGCCTTGATACGCCCACGAGCGGCAGCTACCTGCTGAACGGCAAGCGCGTCAGCGCCATGAACGACAACGAGCTGGCGCGGATCCGCAACGAGGAAATCGGCTTCGTCTTCCAGACGTTCAACCTGCTTCCGCGCGCCTCCGCGCTGCACAACGTGGAGCTTCCGCTGGTGTACGCCGGGGTGACGGCCCGAGACCGCGAAGAGCGCGCGAAGGGCGCGCTCGAGAAGGTGGACCTCCTGCCGCGGATGACGCACCGCCCCAACGAGCTGTCAGGCGGTCAGCGCCAGCGCGTGGCTATCGCGCGCGCGCTCGTGAACAACCCTTCGCTGCTCCTCGCTGACGAACCCACCGGCAACCTCGACTCGAAGACCGGCGCGGAAATCATGGCGCTTTTCGCCCGCCTTCACCAGGCCGGCAACACCATCCTGCTCGTCACCCACGAAGCCGACGTCGCGGCATTCGCGCACCGCATTCTTCATCTGCGCGACGGGCAAGTGGAAAGGGACGTCCGGCCGGCCGCCTGACCTTCATCGAGAAGGCGCTCAGCGGGCTCACCGCGCGCCAGCGTTACGGGAGCGCGTCTGCCGGAATCGGGTCGAGCAGCGAGATGCGGATGGGTTCATTCAGCCGCCATTGCGCCCAATCCACATGGACGCGCGTGGCTTCAACGGAGACACGCTGAAGGCGGACGGACGGCTCAAAGCACTCTCGCAGCACCGGTGCTATCGACGACCAATCGACAGGCCCCGCCGCAGCACGGATGACGACGTCGGCCTGTGTTCGTGTGACCCGGCAATGATGAATCTGCGCGCTGTCGTCCACGGCGACGATCCAATACGCCTGCCCGGCTTTGTCCTCGTACTCGGCGGGGCTGCTGTAAGTCGTCGAATACATGTCGTAGATGGAGAACACGGGAGGGATGTCCAGCTTCAGTCCAGACACGACGATCTGCTGGGCCACAACCATGATGACGAGCGTGCTCGTGAGCCGCAGGCGCCACGACCCCGACGTGGGTGATGTTTGGTGAGCGACGGAGGCGGCGGGCGCGGCGGGCGTCCGTATCAAGTGCCACGGCAGGAATGACAGGAGCAGCACCCACCACAAGGGCCAGAACACACCCTGGAACAGCAGGAAACCGGCCAAGAGGGAGAGCCCGGCCCCCCCCGCGGCCAGCCGGTATCGGTACTTTCGCGAGCAGATCGCGAAAATGGCGACGCTTTCGATGGCAATCGCGGCGAATGACAGGAATACCGCCACCCAGTGGTACGCGCCGACCCGCAGGCCCCAATCGACCAGCGCGTCCGGCGAGTCCGACAGGAAGTGGTATTTCACGGTTCCGTTCAGAATCCACGCAAGGCCGCTTTCCCGGAGCTTGGCCTCTGCCGCCGCCAGAAAGACGACACCGAACACCAGGCTCGGGATCCAGACGGTATAGCCGTATTCCTGCGGCGTCACGCCTTCGGGCCGCCGGTTGCCGCGCAGCCATGCGTCAACACTCCAGGCGTCGCCCCATCTCGACCACGTCAGAAACATGAGCGCGAGCAGCGGCGCGCTGATCGTGTGAAAGGTTGTCTGAGTGGTGTGGAGTACGCCCCACGCAACGGCGCCAATCGTCAACATGACAAACGCTGTGCGCGCCATCGCGCCGACCACGAACAGTACGCTCCAGAAGACGAGCCACGGCCGGATCCATGCACCGAGCCACGGGGCCGCCGTGAATATCCACAACACCGCGGGCGGAGCCGAGACCCGGGTCCCCGGATTGGCAGCCCAGGCGCCGGCCACTGGTCTCTCGACGAAATAGAGCAGCAGAGCGATTCCAAGCACGATCCGGAACAACGCGACCGACTCGGCGGACGCCGGGGGAATCCGTCCGGCAACCCAGGAGGTGAGTTGCCCTGAGGCACGATGCCATGCCTCGCGTGGGTCGAGAAACGCATCCCTGACCGCGAGTGCGCGGCCCTGGACCAGACGGGGCGCGGCCACCCCGAGGAACGCGAGACCGATGCTGGCAAGCCCACCCAGAAAACACAAGGCAGTCAGTATTTCCAGGCCGGCCGGCACCAAGGGGCGAGACGTGAGATACGGCAGCCGGGGCGCCAGGTACCCGGTTCGAAACTTCGTCCTGTGGATCTGATGGGTGTCCTCGACTGCGGGATCGCGGACGAGCGCCATGACGTTGTCGCGAGAACGGTCGGTCAGGGCGTAGCCGAAGGTACGACCCTCCTTCGGTTCGGCCAGCGCGAGATGGTACCGCTGCTCTAATCGCTGCCGCGAAGCGTCATCGACGGTGGGGCCCCATCTGACATGGACGTACACGGGTCGATCCCCGAACTGCAGCCGGAGGGTGGCATAGGCCGTTGCCGCGAGAGCCCAGAACACGAGCGCGGTCACGACGAGACGGGAAGCAGCGCGTCGGGCGTCAGGGCTCATGACCGTTACCTAGTACAACCCGCGTAGGTCAAAAGTCAAAAGTCACATTCCGATTCGGCATTTGCCTTTTGACCTTTGCCTTTGACGTACGTTAGTCACACCGCCGCCCAATGCGACGCGCCGATTTCCCTGAGCGGCGCCTCGCGGTCAAACGATGCGGGATCGAGCGAGATGCGCTGACGGGTCGCGTCCGGATCCAGCACCGGAACCGCGCTGAGCAGCGCGCGCGTGTATGGGTGCGCCGGACTGGCAAACAGCGCTCGCGTGTCGCCCATCTCCACGAGTTTTCCGAGGTACATCACCGCGACGCGGTTGCAGATGTGCTCAACGAGGCGCAGGTCGTGCGCGATGAACAGGTACGTGAGCTTCAGCCGTTCCTTCAGGTCGAGCATCAGGCGGACCACTTGCGCCTGGATCGACACGTCGAGCGCGGACACGGCCTCGTCCGCGATGATGAGCGCCGGATTGAGCGCCAGGGCGCGGGCGATGCCGATGCGCTGGCGCTGGCCGCCGCTGAACTCATGGGGATACCGAGTCAGGTGGTCCGGGTCGAGGCCCACGAGATTGAACAGGTCGGCGACGCGCCCCCGTCGCTCGGCCTTCGGCCCGAGCTTGTGGATGATGAGCGGCTCCTCCACGATATCTCCCGCCCGCATCCTCGGGTTCAGCGACGAGTACGGGTCCTGAAACACGATCTGCATATCGCGCCGCGCCTGGCGCATGCGGGCTCGCGAAAACTCCAGGACATTTTCACTGCGGAAGAGCACCTCACCGGACGAGGCCTCGACCAGTCGCAGAATGCACCGACCCGTGGTGCTCTTCCCGCTGCCCGACTCTCCAACGAGGCCGAACATCTCGCCTTCCTGGATTCCAAAGCTCACGTCGTCCACTGCTTTCACGATGGAGGGCGGACGCCACAGGCCCTGCTTTCGCACGAAATGCTTGACGAGATGGCGTACTTCGAGGAGAGGTGGGGTCAGAACCCCTTCATGAGTCGACTCAACGCCTGGAGTCATCGCGTGTGGGGGGGTCTGACCCCTGTGCCAGGCACCGCGGCCAGCAGGCTTCGCGTGTAGTCGTGGACCGGCGCGCGAAGAATCTGCCTGACCGGGCCTTGTTCCACGAGGGCGCCCCGGTACATGACCGCGACCCGGTCGGCCATTTCGGCAATAACGCCGAAGTCGTGCGTGATGAGGAGAAGCGCGAGGTTGTACTGCGCGCGCAGTTCGCGCAGCAGGTCGAGCACCTGAGCCTGGATCGTGACGTCGAGCGCGGTTGTCGGCTCGTCCGCAATGACGAGCGCCGGATGACACGCGAGCGCAATCGCAATCATCACCCGCTGTCGCATCCCGCCGGAGAGCTGGTGCGGGTAATCGCGCACTCGCCGGGCCGCGTCGGGAATGCGCACCGCGTTGAGGAGGTCGACGGCGCGCTCCCGCGCCTCGCGCACGCCCGCCTTCCCGTGGACCGTCAGGGCTTCGGCGATCTGATCGCCCACGCGCATCACGGGATTGAGCGCGGTCATCGGTTCCTGGAAAATCAGCGAGATGCGGGCGCCGCGAATCCGCCGCATGTCCCGTTCGGGCAGCGCAAGGAGATCGCGCCCTTCGAACAAGATGCGGCCGGCGGTGACGCGGCCGGGCGGTTGAAGCAGCCGGAGAATCGCAAACGCGGTCACCGATTTGCCGCTGCCCGACTCGCCGACAAGGCCGAGCGTCTCGCCCGGCGCAATCTGGAAGCTGGCGTTGTCGACCGCTGTGACGGCTGACCGCGCTCCCTCGAAGAGCACGGTGAGATGCTGGACGTCCAGGAGAGGCTCAGCCACCGGGTGTCAGATCTCCTGGTACTCGCCGAAGACCCGCCGAAGCGCGTCGGCGATTTCGCCGAGCGTAGCGTGCTTTTCCACCGCCGCGATGATCGGCGGCACGAGGTTCGATCCGTCCTGCGCGGCCTGCGCGACGCGGGCGAGCGCCTCACGAACGTCCTGCAGGCTGCGTCCGGCGCGCACGGCGCGAACCCGCTCGATCTGCTGCCGCTCCATCTCGGGATTCGGGACTCGGGGCTCGGGATTCGGGACTCGGGGCTCGGGACTCGGGACTCGGGGCTCGAGCGGGCGAGTCCCGGATCCCGAATCGCGAGTCCCGAGTCCCGAATCCCGAGTCCCGAATCGGTTCACCCCCACGACGATCGCCTCGCCCGCGTCGATGGCCTGCTGCGCCCGGTAAGCAGCATCCTGGATCTGCTGCTGGATGGAGCCGGTCTCGACGGCCGGCAGCGCGCCCCCGGCCGCGTCGATCCGCGCGAGCAGCTCCGTCGCGTCCCGCTCGATGCGGTTGGTCAGCGTCTCGATGGTGTACGCGCCGGCCACCGGGTCCACCGTGTTGGCGACGCCGCTTTCGTGGAGAAGGATTTGCTGCGTGCGAAGCGCAATCGTGGCGCTGTCCTCGCTCGGCAGCGCGAGCGCCTCGTCGCGACCGTTGCAGTGCAGCGACTGCGTGCCGCCAAGCACCGCCGCGAGCGCCTGCAGCGCGACGCGCACGATGTTGTTGTCGGGCTGCTGGGCCGTCAGCGTGCTGCCCGCGGTCTGCGCGTGGAACCGAAGCTGCTGCGCCCTCGGGTGCGTCGCGCCGAAGCGATCGCGCATGATCCGCGCCCACATCCGTCGCGCGGCGCGGAACTTGGCGATCTCTTCGAGGAAATTGTTATGGGCGCTGAAAAAGAAGGAGATCCGCTGTCCGAACATGTTGACGTCGAGACCGGTGTCGATGGCCGCCTGCACGTACACGCCTGCGTGCGCCAGCGTGAACGCCACCTCCTGGACGGCGGTCGCGCCGGCTTCGCGGATGTGATACCCGCTGATCGAAATCGGATTCCACTGCGGCATCTCCCGCGCGCAGAATGCCATGACGTCGGTCACGATGCGCAGCGACGGCCGCGGCGGATAAATGTACGTGCCCCGCGCCACGTACTCCTTGAGGATGTCATTCTGCAGCGTGCCGGACAGCGTGTGGAGGGCCGCGCCCTGCCGCTTCGCCACCGCCGCGTAGAGGGCGAGCAGGATCATGGCCGTGGCGTTGATGGTCATCGACGTCGAGACCCGTTCGAGCGGAATCGCGTCGAAGAGCGCGGCCATGTCCTCGATCGAGTCGATGGCGACGCCGACCCTGCCCACCTCGCCTGCCGCGAGCGGATGATCCGAGTCGTAGCCGATCTGTGTGGGGAGGTCGAACGCGACGCTGAGCCCGGTCACGCCGCGGGCGAGCAGGTAGCGAAAGCGGCCGTTCGACTCGGCCGCGGTCGCGAAGCCCGCGTACTGGCGCATCGTCCAGGGGCGGCCGCGGTACATGTCTGGCTGGACGCCGCGGGTGAAGGGAAAGAGGCCCGGAGCACCGATATCCCGCTCGAAATCGGAATCTGCCAGGTCCTCCGGCGCCGCGAAGTGGCGTGAGTGCGGGCGCGTGGGCATCGGCGTCGGGATTTTACTCCGCGAGGGGAGGTTGCTAGGTTGCTGGGTGGCTAGGTTGCTGGGTTGCTGGGTTGCTGGGTTGCTGGGTTGCTGGGTCTAGCTACCGAGCCGCCTAGCCACCCAGCTACCCAGCTACCTAGTTACTCAGCTACCCAGCTACCCACGAACAGGCGGGTCGTCTGTTCGCGCCCCGAATGACGGGAAATACGCCGGTTTGTTGACACCTCTCGGCACTGCCTCTACAATGCCCTCAAGTCTTCCTGGAAGGCTAAACCCCTGTGTATGAAACCTTTGGCGCCCGATCCCTGCCGATCTCCCCGGTTGAGCAGGTTCGGATCGGGAGACGCCCCGGATTCCCGGCCCGGCGGCGGTGAGGAGGAGCAGGAATGGATGACGTCGTGAACCGGTTCGCAAAAGACCTGGCCGACGCGATCGCCGCTGCTGTTGCCGAGAACCCTCAGGTTGAAGCCTGCCGCGCCAAGGCGCGGGAGGCCGGCTTCGACATGCGCGTGACGCTCGAAGCGGTCGTGGGCTTCGTGAACCGGACCAGCGGAAGCTCAGTGACAAAGATCACGACGCCGGCCCGCCTGCTGCCTGCGCGGCGATCCTTCGACCTGACCGCCAACGATCGCCGGTTCCTCCGTTCGCTGCGCATCGGCGCGGACGAGGCGAAGGAAGCGGTCGAATAACAAACCCGCGCCCGGTTCCGAGTTCCAGGTTCCGGGTTCCAGTTCGGGGTTCACAGTTCGAGGTTTGGGGCTGGCGCGTAAACGCCGGCCCTTTCCACGTCCGCGCGGTCTTCTTCCAGGTGCGCGCGATCTTCTTCTACGTACGCGCGACCTTCTTCCCCGTACCCGCACGGGCGCGCGATCTTTCTCCACGTACGCGCGATCTTGCTTGCCTGGGCCGCTGGCACGCGACTAGAATGCCTCGCTTCCCATACATGATCGATCGCGCGCGGTTCTGGGTCAGCGGCGTCCTGGCGGCGTCCTGGGTGTTCAACGCCTCGTGTGGCGGACGGGAGATCGCATCTCCGGTCGCTCCCAGTGTTATCCCCACGATGGCTCTCACGACACCGGGGTCGGCTCGAGGTTCCGAACCGGGCACGGCGGCGTCGGCGGAGTCTGACGTGCCCCAGCCTGCCGGGGCGGTGGAAGCCGTCCTTATCGGCGCCGGGGACATCGCGGTTTGCGACGCCATCCACAGAGCTGGCGCCACCGCGCGTTTGATGGCGAGCCTGTTGAGCGATCGCCGCGCAATAGGCATCACCCTGGGAGACAACTCCAATAACGACGGCCGCCCGGAGGAGTACGCGAACTGCTTTCGCGGCACGTGGGGCCAACTCGATGTGAGGCCGTCCCCCGGAAATCATGACGACTACGACGAGCAATGGGGCCATGGCGGCAACGCGTACTTTGAGTACTTCGGCGCGCGAGCCGGGCCGGCGCATCGGGGTTACTACTCGTTTGACGCTGGGACCTGGCACGTCGTCTCGTTGAACAGCGAGATCATCAACCGAGGCAGTCAGGAGATCGCGCAATTGGCGTGGCTCAAGTCCGACCTCTCGGCTGCGCCGGAAGGCGCCTGTACCCTCGCATATTTCCATCGGCCGATGGTGTCGTCAGGGGAGTTTGCTGCCCGGCGAATGAGCCGGCTGTGGGATGTTCTTTATGCGGCGGGCGTCGACCTCGTGATCAACGGGCACGAGCATTTCTATGAACGGTTCGCGCCGCAAACGCCGCGCGGCGCTCTGGATCATGCCTTCGGCATCCGGCAGTTCATTGTCGGTACGGGAGGAGCTGAATTTCATCGATCTGGCCCGCGAGCCCCTCAAAGCGAGCTCGTGATCGAGGAGGCGCTGGGCGTGATCAAGCTGACGCTGCGCCCCACTGAATACGACTGGGAGTTTATCGACGTCGACCACGTCGTCCGGGATTCGGGCAGCGACCGCTGCCACGGCAAGCCCCTTAGGTAACCTTCCCCTGATTGGCGACGGCTTCGCTGGCCTTCTTCACCGCCTCCGGGTCGCCCAGGTAAAACTTCTGCAACGGCTCGAGGTCGTCGTTCAGCAGGTACACCAGGGGAATTCCGGTGGGAATGTTCACGTCGACAATCTCCTGGTCGGCGACGTTATCCAGGTACTTCACCAGCGCCCGCAGGCTGTTGCCGTGTGCCGCGATGAGGACTTTGCGGCCGGCGCGGATATCAGGCGCAATCGTCTCGTGCCAGTACGGGAGAAACCGTGCGACGGTGTCTTTCAGCGATTCGGTGAGGGGCAGTTCGGCGCGTGTCAGGTCGCTGTAACGGCGATCGTGTGAAGGGTGCCGCGGGTCGTCCGCCGTGAGCGGCGGCGGAGGGATGTCGTAGCTTCGCCGCCAGATCTTGACCTGCGCTTCTCCATGCTGCGCGGCGGTTTCCGCCTTGTTGAGTCCCTGCAAGGCTCCGTAGTGCCGCTCGTTCAAGCGCCACGCGCGATGCACGGGAATCCACATCAGGTCCATCTCGTCGAGGGCAATCCACAGTGTGCGGATCGCGCGCTTCAGGACCGAGGTGTAGGCCACGTCGAATTCGAACTTCTCCGCCGCCATCAGCCGGCCGGCGTCCTGCGCTTCGGCGCGGCCCTTTTCGCTGAGATCGACGTCAGTCCATCCCGTGAATCGGTTTTCCCGATTCCAGACGCTTTCACCGTGTCGAAGGAGAACGAGTCTGAGCATTAGTGATTCCGACTTGAGAAATTGACGAATCTACGAATTGACGGATTGGATTGCACCATTGGCCCGCTTGAAATTCGTCAATTCGTCAATTCGTCGATGAAGAAAGTTGCCGGATCGCACCGCGACCGGCGTACCTGGCGCCTGCGCCCAGCTCCTCTTCGATGCGGAGGAGCTGGTTGTACTTGGCCGTGCGGTCGCTGCGGCTTGCCGAGCCCGTCTTGATCTGTCCCGCCGAGGTGCCCACCGCCAGATCGGCGATCGTGCTGTCCTCGGTTTCCCCCGAGCGGTGAGAAATGATCGTCGCGTACCCGGCCTCGCGCGCCACCGCGATGGCGTCGAGGGTTTCCGAGACGGTGCCGATTTGATTCAGCTTCACGAGCAGCGCATTCCCGGCGCCTTCCGCGATCCCTTTCCGCAGAATCTCAGGATTGGTCACGAAGACATCATCGCCGACGAGCTGCACCCGATCTCCCAGCGCGCGCGTGAGCGCCGTCCATCCGTCCCAGTCGGCTTCCGCGACGCCGTCTTCGATTGAGACGATCGGATACTGCCGGACCCAGTCGGCGTACATCTCCACCATCTCTGTGGACGTGCGAGTGGCCTCACCGGACTTGCGGAACACATACCGCCCGCCGTCCCACAGTTCGCTCGACGCGACGTCGAGGGCGAGGTAGACGTCGTGGCCCGCGCGCAGGCCGGCCCTGCGGGTCGCATCAAGGACGATGTCGAGCGCTTCGCGGTTGGACTTGAGGTTCGGCGCAAATCCGCCTTCGTCGCCGACACCAGTGGAATGTCCGGCCTTTTTGAGAATCGAGCGCAGTGCGTGAAAAATCTCGGTGCCCGCGCGGAGCGCCTCCGCGAAGGTCGGCAAGCCCACGGGCATCACCATGAACTCCTGCAGGTCCACGCTGCTGTCGGCGTGCGCCCCGCCGTTGAGGATGTTCATCATGGGCACCGGCAGCAGGTAGGGTCCTTCCGCCGATGCGCCGCTCAATCGGGCGAGGTGCGCGTAGAGCGGCTGTTGCGCCGCCGCGGCCGCGGCTTTCGCCGCCGCCATCGACACGCCGAGCAGCGCATTGGCACCGAGGCGGCTCTTGGTCGGGGTACCGTCCAGCTCCACCAGCAGGCGATCGATGGCGCGTTGATCGAGCGGATGACCGCGCAGCGCGTCCGCAATTTCCCCATTGACGTGGGCGACGGCGGCTCGGACGCCCTTTCCAAGGTAGCGGCGCGTGTCGCCATCGCGCAGCTCCAGCGCTTCCCGTTCCCCGGTCGACGCGCCGGACGGCACCGCCGCCCGTCCGAACGCGGCGCCCGCCCAGACATCGACTTCGACGGTGGGATTGCCGCGTGAATCCAGAATTTCACGACCATGGATGCTGGTGATTGTCATAAAAACATGCCGGTCAGAAGGCAAAGGTCACAAGTCACACGTCGAAGGGTTCGCGGTTGAGTCCATCTGATCTGCTCCTGTGACGTGTGACCGTGTCACGCTTGCGCGGGCCCACTGCGATCGGCAATCGCTTCGGCGCGGAGCGCGTCTTCGCTGATCGGCCCAATCAAGGGCTCTTCGTCAGCCGTCACCACGACGACGCCGCCTTCGGTGACCGTATGCCGCCGCCGATCCTCATCGCGGTCGTAGCCGATGAGCGCGCCGCGGGGGATGAGGACGTCGCGGTCGACGATCGCGCGTCGAAGGCGGGCATGGCGGCCCACCCGCACGCCTGGCATCAGAATCGACTGCTCAATCTCGCAGAAGCTGTGGACGCGAACGTTGGGGCACAGGATGCTCCCGGCAATTCTGCTGCCCGAGACGATGCACCCGCCGGAAATGATGGAATCGAGCGCCTGCCCGCATCGGCCCCCCTGGTCCGCGAACACGAACTTGGCAGGCGGCGCCTGCGGCTGGTACGTGCGGAGCGGCCATTCCGGGTCGTACAGATTGAATTCGGGATTCACCTGGCACAAATCCATGTTGGCTTCGAAGTACGCGTCGAGGGTCCCGATGTCCCGCCAGTATTTCGCCGCCTTCTTGTTCTCGTCGTAGAAGTGGTAGCAGAGCACCGGCGCATGCTGAATCAGCGACGGGATGATGTTCCGGCCGAAGTCGTGCTGGCTGTCCGGCCGCGCGGCGTCCTCCTCCAGCTCCCTGACCAGGACGTCCGCGCGAAAAATGTAAATACCCATCGATCCCAGCGTCACGTCCGGCGAGCCCGGGACCGGCGAGGCATGCTCGGGTTTTTCCTGGAAGCCGGTCACGCGATCGTGCTCGTCAACCGTGACGATCCCGAATCGGCGTCCCTCGGCGACGGGCACCTCGAGGCCCGCGAGCGTCACGTCCGCGTTTCTCTCGACGTGGAAGCGAAGCATCTTCGAATAATCCATCTTGTACACGTGATCGCCCGCGAGCACGATGACGTGGCTCGGCGCCTCACGCGCGAGGGAATAGAGATTCTGATAGACCGCGTCGGCGGTGCCCAGGTACCAGTGTTCGCCGACCCGTTTTTGCGGGGGCAGGATCTCGATGAACTCTCCGAGCTCTTCCGACACGACGTTCCAGCCCATCCGGATGTGCCGGTTCAGCGAGAGCGACTTGTACTGGGTGACGATGAAGATGTGCCGCAGCCCGGAGTTGATGCAATTGCTCAGCGTGAAATCGACGATCCGGTACGGGCCGCCGAAGTAGACCGCCGGCTTCGCCCTCTCCTTGGTCAGCGGATACAGGCGCTCGCCGGCGCCGCCCGCGAGAAGAATAACGAGGATATCGTCGAGGTCCATGGTGATCTTCGTAGGTCAAAGGTCAAAGGTCAGTCAAAAATCAAAGGTGGTCAAAGGTACGATGTGCCCTTTGACCTTTGACTCTTGACCTACGTCGCACCTTAGGGGCTGCGATGATAACACGCGCCAACACGGCGTTCCTGCCAATATCCTTAGCAACTTCTGCTGTTTCGGCGGTTTGACTTGACCATGGTTCGTGCCTATGATCAGGCGATTCAGATGCTTGGATGGCTCCCGTTCCGGGGCCTCGTCTTCCGGAGAGGCATGATGCATATTCGTCGGGTTCTCACGCTGGCGATCGCGGCGGCTACGCTAGCCGGTGCGCCGGTCCTCGTCGCGCAGCAGAATAATCAGCAGCCGAACCGCCGCGATCAGGAGCGGCGCAGCCAGCAGGAGCAGCGCGACATCCAGGCGCTCGTCCAGCTGGTCGATGACGTCGCCACGGGCAAGCAGCCGGCGCCCACCGACATCGGCGTGCGATGGGAAGGGAATCACTTCCTCAGGGGCGCGGACGGATCGACCTATATCCCGTTTACCGTGGCGATTGACGCGGCGAAGCTGGCCGCGCCAGGCACCGCCTTCTACGTGCGCGTCGTCAACAAGAATGCGACGCCGGCGCCCGCCGCCGAACAAGGCAACCGCGGGCGCAACCAGCCCGCGCCTGTCACGTACCCGTGGGACAACGTGAACTTCCTCGATGTGCGGGCCGACGGCAAGATCTCGCGCGCCATGGCGCTCAAGCCGGGCGAATACGAAGTGTTCATCACCGTCAAGGAAAAGAGCCCGCTGGAGCCGCAGCGCAACCAGCCGCCCGCGAAGGCCGGCATGCTGCGCCGTGATCTCAGCGTGCCCGACTTCAACGGACCCGATCTCAAAACCAGCTCCGTGTTCATCGGCGACATCGAGCAGATCACCGCGCCGCTGACCCCCGCGCAGCAGCAGGAAAACCCGTACACGTTCGGCAACATGCGTGTCGTGCCGTCGGCTGATCTCAAGTTGAAGAAGAGCGGAGAGCTGCAGGTGTTGTTCTGGGTGTACGGAACGCAACAGACGAGCGGCAAACCGGATGTGCAGATCGATTACAACTTCCACCTGAAGGCGGCGGAGGGCGAGAAGTACTTCAACAAGACCGCACCACAGGTGCTGAACGCCTCCACGCTGCCGCCCCAGTTCGATGTCGCGGCGGGTCACCAGCTTCCGGGCAGTCTCGTCGTCCCGCTCATGAGCTTCCCGGTTGGTGAATATCGGCTCGAAATCAAGGTCACCGACAAAATCTCCGGCAAGACGCTGACGCAGAACGCCAGTTTCACCGTCGAGGCCTGATCCGCTAGGAGAATCGCTGCGCCCATGATCCGCCCCTTCACCCCGCTTTCCCTCGCTGCGGTGATGTGCGTGGCGGCAAGCGCCGCGCCGGCGTCCGCGCAGCTCCGGCCGCAGCCGCAGGCCATTGCGCAGGTGGTGGCCCTGCCCCAGGCCGAGCTGTATGGGACCGTGCTGGATGACCACGGCGAACCGCTCGCAGGGGCGGTCGTGTCGGCGCTCGGTTCGACCACGGCCTTCGCGGTGTCCGACAGCGACGGCCGCTTCGCGTTCCGCAGCCTTCCGTACGGGCCATATCTCGTCCGCGCCCACCTCCAGGGCTATCTGCCGGCACGCGCGCGCCTGATCCAGATCAATCGCGCCTCGAACACGGCCTCGACCGTGGTCCTGACGCGGCGCGCCGACGGCGATCGGCCGGCCCCCGTACTGGCCGCGGGCGTCGGTCCGGCCGAGGTGGTGGCTGGCTCGGATGATGAGGCGGAGACCCACGATCACGGTGAAGTCGCGTGGCGGCTGCGTCATTTGAAGCGCAGCGTCCTCAAGGACGCCGCGACGGGATTGATCGAGGCCGCCGGCGCGAGCGGCTCGTTCCTGGACGACTCGCTCGGCGGCCTGGGCCGCGCGGTCGTCGGCTCGCCTGCCCGGCTTGCCACGTCGTTGCTTGCCGAGGTGCCGTGGAACGGCCAGTTCGATCTCCTCACCAGCACGTCATTCGATCGCCCGCAGGATTTGTTGTCGATGCAGACCTGGCTGCCGCGCGGGGTCGCGTTCCTCTCGCTCGAGGCGCCGACCGGCGGCGGTCACTGGGCGATGCGCGGCGCCATGACCCAGGGCGACCTCTCATCATGGCTCGTCGCCGGGTCCTACCAACGCGCCCCGGCGGTCCACCGCTACGATGCCGGGCTGTCGTACGGCATGCAGCGGTATCTCGGCGGCAACGCCGATGCGCTTGCCGCGGTCTCCGAAGGCGGCCGTAACGTTGGCGTGATCTACGGGTACGACGACTGGACGATCAATCCGCGACTGACCGTGAGCTACGGCGCGAAGTACGCGCGCTACGATTATCTGGCACAGCAGGCGCTGCTCAGCCCGCGCGCGAGCGTGACCGTGACGCCGAGCGAGAACGACAGCTTCAAGGTGCGCGCGGCCGTTTCGCGCCGAACGGCCGCTCCGGGCGCCGAGGAGTTCATTCCGCCATCGAGCGGCCCGTGGCTGCCTCCCGAGCGGACGTTCTCACCCGTCTCGTCAAGCCACGGTTTCGTGCCGGAGCAAGTCGATCACGTCGAGGTCGCCGCTGAACGCGAATGGGCGGGCCACATCGTGACGGGCGTACGCGCGTTTCGGCAGACCGTTGACGATCAGATCGTCACCCTCTTCGGGGTCGTGCGGCCCGGGACGGCGGCCGCGCGCCTCGGTCACTATTACGTGGCGTCGGCGGGCGATGTGGACGCCCGCGGCTGGGGCGTCAGCGTGAGCCGCACGACGGCCACCGGGATCCGGGCGTCGATCGATTACACCAACGTGCGGTCAAACTGGGTCCGGCGCTCGCCCGACGCCGAGGCGCTGGCGCTCGTCGCCGTGTCAGTGCTTCGCGATAACGACGAGCGCGTCCACGACCTCACGACGTCGGTCGAGAGCACGCTGCCGGTGACCGAGACCAAGGTGTTCGCCGTGTACAGGATCAATTCGCGGTTCGCGGATGCAGGCGCCGCGACGGCCGGGCCGGGGACGCGGTTCGACGTGCAGCTCAATCAGTCGCTGCCGTTCCTGAACTTCTCCGGGGCGCAATGGGAAATGCTGGTTGCGATCCGGAGCCTGTTCCACGACGACTTCCTGGACGCCTCGATCTACGACGAGCTGCTTGTGGTGCGGTCTCCGAAGCGCGTGGTCGGAGGCGTCACCGTTCGGTTCTGAAGAAGAGAAAGTCAAAAGTCACAAGTCACACGTCAAATCGACTCAACGGCAAGGAGACTCGATTTGACCTTCGGCTTTTGACCTTTGACTTTTTTTTGCTCCGTTTTCGCCGTCCATTTCGTTGAACAGCGAGTCCTTGTGGTTGGATCCGGCGTAACTCGACCGTCCGAGTTGTGGCGGTAAACTATTTATTATCAGTGATTTACGACGAGCACGACGTGACACGCAGTGGTATATCGTTTGCTCCTTCGCAAGACGACGCAGGAGCGCACGGACGCCTGCGCCATCACTCCATGAGCGTGAGGGTAGGGTCGACGGCCGGCACGGCTGCGTTCAGGACACGGTGGGCGCGGCCCGGACTGCCCATTGTGGTGGTCGCGGCGCTACTGTGTCTCGGCGTGGCCAACATCGTGGCGCGGGCGAGCTTCCGCGAGGTGGAGGACGGCGTCCTCTGGGTGCAGGGGCCGGAGGGCGTGCTGGCTGCCGATATCGCGGACGGCACCTCTGCGGCAACGGTAGGACTCGCGCGCGGCGATGTGCTGCTCGCGATTGATGACCGACCCGTCCAGGACGTGTCCGACGTGGTCAGGGCGCTGCACGCGGCGGAGGCCGGCGCGACGGCCCGGTACACCGTCCTCCGGCTCGGCGCGCGCGAAGTCGTCGATCTTCGCATTGCACCGATCCCGAACGGCGCGCGACCGTTTTACTTCCTGCTCGCCTCGCTTGGCATTTTTACGCTGCTCGTTGGAGGCGCCGTCAGGCTGCGCCGCCCGCGCGACCCGGCCACGCTCCATTTCTTCTGGCTGTCGGTCGCATTCTTCGGCCTGTTCACGTTCTCGTTCAGTGGCCGCCTCGATCGACTCGACTGGATCTTCTACTGGGGCGACGTCCTCTCCATCCTGCTGCTGCCCGCTCTGTTCCTGCATTTTGCGCTGGTCTTCCCCGAGCGCAGCCGGCGGTGGACGTCGGGTGGCGCCGGTCGCTTCCTGGTTCCGCTGATTTACGTGCCGGCGCTGCTGCTCGGCGCTGCGCGCATCATCGCCCTCGCACGCAGCGGAGCGAACGCGCCGGTGTTCATGGGTATCGTGGCGACGCTCGACCGCCTCGAGTATGTCTACCTGGTGGGCTGTTTCCTGGCCGGGCTGTCCGCGCTCATTCGTGCGCTCGCGGAGGTGCGCTCGATCACGGCGCGGCGCCAGCTTCGCTGGATCGCCTGGGGGACCGCGCTCGGGGTCGCGCCCTTCGTCCTCGGCTACGCGCTTCCGTGGGCGATGGGCGTTGAGCCGTCGCTGTGGATGCAGCTCTCCGCCATTCCGCTGAGTTTCATTCCGCTGGCCTACGCGTCTGCGATCGTGCGGTACCGGCTGTTGGACGTCGAGGTGATCGTCAAGCGCGCTCTCGTCTACGCGGCGGCGCTCGCAGCCGTCGTGGCCATCTACGTCGTGCTGCTGCAGGGATTCGAGCGCGTCTTTTCCACCGGCGACACCGGGCACAGCTGGGTGCTCGCCGCGGTGGTCACCGTGATTGCCCTGCTGCTCGCGCCGCCGGTGAAGCAGGCGATCCAGAACGCCCTCGATCGCGCCTTCTACCGCGATCGCTACGACTATCGCCGCGCCCTGGTCGGGTTTGCGCGCGATTTGAACAGCGACCTCGACCTGAACCGGTTGGCGGAGCGGCTGGTCTCGCGGGTCATGGAAACCCTGCTCGTGGATCGGATGGCGCTGATGCTGGCGGACGAATCGGCGCCGCATTTCGGATCGGTCCGCGCCTCCGGCTTCGGCGATTGTCATCCTCCCGCGCTGCCAAGGCGGTCGGGAATCGGCGCGCGGCTGGACGCGGGCCACACCGTCGCGCTCGACGACCCGATTGCCGCCAGCCGGTTCGCGGCCGAAGACGTGGAGTTCTGGCGCGACGCGGGCCTGTACTACTTCATCCCGTGCGTGTCGAACGAAGGCACGATTGCCCTGCTGGCGCTGGGGCGAAAGAACACCGGAGAGCCGCTGAGCAGCGAGGACACGGCGCTGCTGTCCGCCGTCGCCGGCCAGATCGCCACCGCGCTCGAGAACGCGCGCCTGTACCGGCAGCTCCACGTGAAGGCCCTCGAGCTCGACCGGCTGCGCGCCTTCAACGAGAACATTCTCGAGTCGCTGGACGACGGCCTGCTCGTCACCGATCTTGGCGATCGCATCGTCCGGTGGAACAAGGCGCTCGAGCAGCTCTACGGCGTGTCACGCGTCGACGCCGTGGGACGGCCGCTCCGCGACGTGTTCGACGCGCCTGTCGTGGAGGCGATTGGCGCGGCGCGCCGCGACACACCGAACGGGGCCACGCTCTCCCGCATCCCGCTCACCGGCCGTGGCGACGCGGCCCGCCGCACGATGATCGTGAACGCGGCCGTTGTCCCGCTGCGCGCGTCCGACGACCAGGCGACCACGACGGCCGGGACCATCGTCATCCTGGAAGACATCACCAGGCGGGTCGAGCTCGAGGAGCAGCTGCAGATCTCCGAAAAGATGGCATCGATCGGCCTGCTGGCGGCCGGTGTCGCCCACGAGGTGAACACGCCGCTGACCGGAATCTCCAGCTTCACCCAGATGCTCCTCGAGGGCGCGGATCCGCAGGATCCGCGCACGCGGCTGCTGGAGAAGATCGAACGCCAGACGTTCAGGGCCGCCAAGATCGTGAATGGGCTGCTGAACCTGTCACGACCGCCTTCGACCGCGAGAGGGGACGTCGCACCCGTCGATCTCAACACGGTCATCAACGACGTGTTGTCGCTGCTGGAGCACCAGTTCGAGCTCCAGCACATCAGGGTGCGCCGCGAACTGTGGACGGGCCCTGTGATGGTCGTCGGGTTGGAGCACAAGCTGCAGCAGGTGTTTCTCAACCTGTTCCTGAACGCCAAGGACGCCATGCCCAAGGGGGGCTGGTTGTCGGTGACGACGTCCGTCAACGACGGCAAAGCGACGGCAGAACTTGCCGATACCGGGTCCGGC
>Ga0184627_10000268_pt1 | contig 21797 bp, 19 predicted proteins | sample PLM3_127_b1_FD_133150 | JGI IMG/M metagenome (GOLD analysis project Ga0184627, IMG submission 133150) | Groundwater sediment microbial communities from an aquifer in East River, Colorado, USA - PLM3_127_b1 | ecosystem: Environmental > Terrestrial > Soil > Riparian zone | place: USA: East River...
CATCCCGCCCGGCTGCGTTGCTCCTCCCTCAAATATGGCCCAATATTCTCGGTCGTCGCGCCTTGCCGGCCGGGCGCATCGACGCCCTCGGTGCACCAGCTATTTCGTGGACACTACACTAGTGAGACACTAGCTCGAAGGCGTGTACGAGCGCGTGGATGAAGGCCGCGGCTCTCGTGTCGGTCACTTGTAATCGATTACAGCCTGTGGTATAGTCCCTCGGTTTGCGCCGTCGGACCGCACGCCAGGCGGACCGCCCGTTGACTCCCGTGTTCTTGGAGACACGCCATGCATACTCGCACCGCCGCGTTCGCCGCCGCGCTGCTGATCGTGGCCGCCATGCTCGGCGGTCCCGTCGCCGCGCACCATTCGTTCGCCATGTTCGAGATGGACAGGGACGTCACCTACAAGGGCGTCGTTACTGAATACAGGTGGCTCAATCCGCACGCCCACATCACGGTTGACATCAAGGCGGGACCCGGCGTTGATCCAACCACCGTCGGCACGTGGGACGTTGAAGGAGGCTCGACCAACATCATGGGACGGCAGGGGTGGACGCGCGCCACGTTCAAGCCCGGCGACTCGATCACTCTGGTCGGCCATCCGATGAAGGACGGATCCAAGGGCGTCTCGCTCTTCTACGTGATCATGCCCGACGGCAAGCGGCTGTACCACGACATCGCGAGGCCCAAGGGCGAGGCCGGGCAGTAGCCGCTGGAGGCAGTGATGCGCACACGCACGTTCGCATGCGGCGCGGCGGCGCTGGTCGTTCTCCTTGGAAGCTCCGCGACAAACCACGCACAGCAACAAGGAGTGGCTGACCTGACCGATGGCTGGGTTCGGATCGATACGGAAGGGTCCGGCAGCTTTGGCGGTCTGACCGCGAAGTTCCCCCAGGCGGTGCTGACGCGCGAGGCCGCGGCGCAGGTGAAGGCGACGCCGCCGCCCCCCCCGCGCCTCGACTACGCCAGGGACCCTTCGAAACCGAAGGGCGAGGGTGAGGCCTACATCGTGACCGACGGTCGTTGCGGCGGCGGCGGTGTCCCCCTCGAGCCAAACTCGGCGGCGTTCTTCATCACGCAAACACAGGACAAGATTCTGATTACGCGGGAGGGATCGGGGGCGCGCCACCTCTTCCTCGACGGTCGTGCGCACCCGGATCCCACACACTGGACGCCCAACGCGCAGGGGCACTCCCTGGCGCGCTACGAGAAGGGCGATCTGGTGGTCGATACGGTAGGCCTGACACCCGGCAACGTGACCGCGGGGGGGCGCCGCAGCCCGGAGACGCACCTCATGGAACGGTTCCGTGTGTCGCCCGACGGGAAGCGCCTGACGATTACCTACACGTGGCAGGACCCGAAGATCTACGTGAAGCCGCACTCGTATGCACTCGTATTCGAACGGCTGCCGGAAGGGAATTATGCGATCGAGGACTGGTGCGATCCGTCCGATCCCCGGACCGGCCAGTCGATCGTCGTGCCGAAGCAACTTCGGTGACGGAGAGGGGAATGCTGAAGCACGTACTCATCGCGGCGGCGATCGCCCTGGGCGCTTCCAGCGCAGCAGCGCAGCAGCGGGACATCAGCGGCTCGTGGGAGTTGTCATTCGACGGCCGACGCGTCCCAACCGCCAGCCTCGTTCCCGGCGTCACACCGGCGATGCTCGAAGACATTGCGCAGAAGGATGCGCAGTCGGTGCGTTGGTGCCTCCTGCTCGGCCTCCCGTTCACCATGACTCAGTCGCGGCCGATCGACATCCGCCAGGGCACGCGCCACATCGTCATCTCTGCCGAGTCGCAGGTCGCGCCGACCCGCTACCTCTATCTGAATCGCGCCACGCACATCAACAAAGAGGAGTTCGAGCCGACCACGAGCGGTGATTCCATCGCGCGGTGGGAGGGCGATACACTCGTCGTCGAAACCGTGGGCTTCTCCGCGACCAAGGGGATGCGGTCGATTCCCGGTGGCGGCTACCGTACGGAGGACACACGGCTGACGGAGCGGTTCCGGCTGCTGAAGAACGGCTCGATGCTCTCGGTCACCTCGACGTGGGAGGATCCGAAGGTGTTCCGCGCGCCCCACACCTACGAACTGCGATACCAGCGGCTTCCGGCCAACTACGCGCCGCGCCCGGCGCTTGCGTGCGACGCGTTTGACGCGGAGCGCGTCGCCTTCCTCGAGCAGCGGTGAGGCCGCATAACGGACTAAGGACTCGTCCGGGAATAACTATGCCATTCTGGACGCCGATGCATCCCGCCTGGCTTCGTTGCTCCTCGTTTGCATACGCCCAGTATGCGCGCTCGTCGCGCCTTGCGGGCGCCTCGACGCCCATAACGGCACACTTATTCCCGGACGAATCCTAACGTGGCGCCCGAGCGGTGCTCCCGCGGACCATCAGTGTGTGCGGGAGCGTGATCGAAACCGGGGCGATCTCGTTGCCGTCGAGGATCTCGAGGAGAAGCCGGACGGTCCCTTCGCCGATTTCGCGCATGGGTTGCGCGACCGTGGTCAGCGGAGGGTCCGTGTAGCGTGCGAACTGGATGTCATCGAATCCGACGACGGAGAGACTCTCGGGCACGCGACGTCCGCGGCGCTTCGCCGTTTGAATGACGCCGATCGCCATGCCGTCGTTGAAGCAGAATACGGCCGTCGGGGCATCCTTCCGCGTCAGCAACTGGTCAGCCATGGCCGCGCCGGAGGCAATCGAGAAGTCGCCCTGGACGACGATCAGTTCGCTCTCGGCACCTTCCGATTTCGCCTGCGACTTCACGCCCCGCAGACGGTCGCGGCTGAGAGGACTCACGAGCGGCCCCGTGATCACGCCGATGCGGCGGTGTCCCAGACGGTAGAGGTGGTCCATCGCTTCGGCCGAGGCCTTGGCGTTGTCGATGTGGACGCTGGGTACGCCGAGCCGCGGGCTGAACTCACATCCGTTGACGACGGGCGCGCACCGCGGCGCCATGCCTTTCACCAGGGCCGCCGCTTCCTTGGGCAGGCGATGGCCGAGGAAAATCAAGCCGTCCGCCTCCTTGCTCTTGAGCATGGACGCATAGCGTTCTTCACGCTTGTCGTCGTGCTGCGTGTCGCCAAGCAGAACGGCGTAGCCCTTTCGCTGCGCGGCGTCCTCGATGCCTTGCAGGATTTGCGAGAAGAACGGGTTCGAGATGTCCGGCACAGTGACGAGAAGCTTCCGCGTGCGCAGCGTTCGGAGGTTCGCGGCCGCTGAATTCGGCGTGTAACCGAGCCTTTCGACCGCTTGCATGACCTTCTTGCGCGTTTCGGGCGCGACCACATCGGGCCGGCTGAGGACGCGCGAGACGGTGGCGGTGGAGACGCCGGCGCGCCTGGCGACTTCGTAAATGTTTGACATGAGTTGCGGGGCTGGCCCGCTGATTTTAGCCCGTCGCTCGGCGTGTGACGATATGCAACTGTTTACACTGGCGATTGTAACGGGATCTGACAGGCGCGACAGGCGCGCTGCTGGCCGGGTGGCAGATCCAGACGATTGCCGGCTATCAGACGGGCCTGCCGTTCACGTCACCAACTCAGCGGCGCGCATGCACACCGGCGGCGCCGACCGTCCCAACATGACGAGTGATCCCCCCGCCAGATGCGGTGTGCGACGACGCCGATCTTCTGACATGCTCCGGCCGGTGCCGGAGGCCAGCACGCGGGGCGGGCCAGGCGCCCGCCTCACGCCGCCGCCACAGCCGATGCCCTTGTCCCCGCTACGGCTTGCTGTTACTATCTGCAAACGTTTACAGGCTGAACTTGGGAGGCATTATCTGCATCTCAAGGATCGGAGGAAGAACAACGGCCCCAACGTGCCGTGGGGCGAGGGCGACACGCCCATCCGCGAGGTCCTGCAGCTCATGAAGCGGGAGAAGTACGACTTCATGGCGACGATCGAGCTCGAGTATCCGATTCCACAAGGCTCCGACACGATGACCGAGCTGGCGAAATGCGTGCGGTTCGTTGAGGAAGCGCTGGCGACCACGTAGATGTATACGAGAATACGAGTACCCAAGTGCGCTGACGCCGGTGGACGAGGTGCGCAGATGTTACGAGTACATCGGGAGGTCGCTCGCGTGAACGGCCTGGCTGGCGTCAGGGGGAGGCGGTAATGCAGCGGATTGGTATGGGCCTGGTGGGTCCCGGCTTCGTTGGAATGCACCACGTGGACGCGGTGCGGCGACTCGGGTTCGTCGACGTGGTCGCTATCGCCGACGCGGACGAGGGTCTCGCGCGAGCCAAGGCCGACGCGCTTGGCGTGCCGAAAGCGTATGGCAGCTTCGAAGAACTCGCCGCCGATCCCGACGTGCACGTCGTCCACAACACCACGCCCAATTTCCTGCACGGGCCCGTCGTTCGCGCGGCAATTGCGCACCGCAAGCACATCGTGTCGGAGAAGCCGCTGGCCTCGTCAGCTGCTGAAGCTCGTGCGCTCTGGTTCGCGGCCCGCGACGCCGGCGTTGTCCATGCCGTGACATTCAACTACCGTGGGAACCCGATGGTGCAGCAGGCGCGCGCAATGGTCGCCGCTGGTGAGGTCGGTCCTGTGCATTACGTGCACGGCGCTTATCTCCAGGACTGGTTGCTCAAGCCGACCGACTTTTCCTGGCGCCTTGAGCCCGAGAAGGGTGGCGCCAGTTCGGCTGTCGCCGATATTGGCTCGCATTGGTGCGACCTGGCGCAGCATGTCACCGGGCAGCGCATCGAGTCTGTGCTGGCGGATCTCACAACGGTGGTGCCGATTCGCTACAAGCCGCGCGAGCCGCGGGAGGCCTTCGCGACGGGCGCGGACGAACGCGGCGAACCGTTCCAGATGCGCAGCGAGGATCTCGCGACGCTCCTGTTGAGGTTCGAGGGCGGCGCCAAGGGCGTCGTGTCGGTCGGCCAGGTCTGTGCTGGGCACAAGAACGACTTCTGGCTCGAGGTCAGCGGCTCCGCCTTGTCGCTGAAGTGGCGGCAGGAACAGCAGAATGAATTGTGGATGGGCCGGCGAGACGCCGCGAACGCCGTGATGGCAAAGGACCCTTCGCTGCTCGCCCCGGCTGCGCGCGCCTACGCCCGTCTGCCGGGCGGGCATCAGGAAGGTTGGTCCGACGCCTTGTTCAACGTGTTGCGCGACGTGTATGACGCCGTGCTGCACCAAAGGCCCGCGGGCTCGTCTTCTTCGGCCTTCGCCACCTTCGAAGACGGTTATCGCGTCGCGTGCCTCGTCGACGCGGTCCTTGCAAGCCATCGCCAGGGTGGCGTCTGGACCAGCGTTCACGCATCCGAGTTGGTGGGGAGTCTTCAATGAAGCTGGGCGTGTTCACCCCCGTGTTCAACGGCCTCTCGACAGCCGAGATGATCGCGAAGGTGCAGTCGCTGCGTCACGTGCAGGCCATCGAACTGGGCACCGGCGGCTGGCCCGGGCGCGCGCATCTCGATGATCTGACCGAGATGATCGAAGGGCACTGCCGCGCCACGACGTATCGCCAGATGGTGACGGACGCGGGGCTGACCATCAGCGCGCTTTCGTGCCACGGCAATCCACTGCATCCGACTCCGGCCATCGCGTGCAGCGACGACGCGCTCTTCCGGCAGACCGTCCGCCTTGCGGCGAAGATGCAGGTGCCCACCGTCGTGACGTTCTCTGGCTGTCCAGGCGACTCGGAGGGCGCGAAGCACCCGAACTGGATCACGACGCCGTGGCCGCCCGAGTTCCTCGACGTGCTCGACTGGCAGTGGGAACAGAAGGCCATCCCGTATTGGTCCGACGCTGCGACATTCGCTGCAGACCATGGCGTCACGATCGCGCTCGAGGCACATCCAGGTTTTCTCGTCTACAACGTGGACACGATGCTGAAGCTGCGCGCGGCCGTCGGCCCCGCCGTCGGGAACAATTTCGATCCGAGCCACCTGTTCTGGCAGGGTGTGGAGATGCCGGCGGCTATCCGCGCTCTTGGCGACTGCATCTTCCACGTGCACGCGAAGGACGTCGCCTTGGATCGGCAGAACACTGCAGTCAACGGCGTGCTGGACGTAAAGAGCTACCGTCGCGTGGGCGAGCGCTCGTGGCTGTTCCGCACGGTGGGCTGGGGGCACGACGCGCTGGTGTGGAAGCAGATTGTCAGCGCGCTGCGCCTGGTCGGCTACGACTACGTCGTCAGCATCGAGCACGAGGACGCGCTGGCCTCGATCGATGAAGGCCTGGGCGCGGCGGTCGATCTACTCAGCCGCGTCGTCTTGACGGAACCGCCAGTTGCTCCTTGGTGGACATAAGGACCATCAGATGAATCCTTCGCGCCTCTTCCGGGCGAGCTGTCTCGCTCTGATCGCCACCGCTATGTCTTTCGCGATCCGCGGTGACATCATGGGTGACTTCGAGCGGGAGTTCGGACTCACGGCCACCGAGGTTGGCTGGATTTCCGGCGCGGCATTCTGGGGCTTTGGCCTGTCAATCCTGTTCGGTGGACCTCTGGTCGACGCACTCGGTATGGCGACGCTCGCGCGCCTTGCTGCGGCGGGCCACATCCTCGGTACGGTCCTGACGATCGTCGCGCCCAGCTTCGCGATGCTGTTCGTCGCGACGCTCATCATTGGCATCGCCAACGGCCTCGTCGAGGCGTTTGTCAATCCGTTGATTGCCACGCTGTATCCGCAGGACAAGACGTCGAAGTTCGTGGCGCTCCACGCATGGTTTCCGGGAGGCATCGTCATCGGCGGATTGCTCGCGTACGCGTTCACGCAACTCGGCCTCGGGTGGCAGGCCAAGATGCTGCTGCTGATCGTGCCGTCGGTCATCTACACGGTGATGTTCGCCAGCCAGCGGTTCCCGCCGACCGAGAGCGCGGCGGCCGGCGTGTCTTTCAGCGGCATGTTCGTCGAGATAAGGCGCCCGCTCTTCCTGCTGACCTGGATCTGCATGTGGCTGACCGCCGCGACCGAGCTCGGCCCCGGGCAGTGGTACGCCAACATCTTCAATGAGGTGATGAGGAGCGGGACGCAGGCCGGCATCATCCTGCTCGTGTTCGTCAACGGCATCATGTGGGTGATGCGCAACTTCGTCGGTTGGATTCCACACCGGGTGTCGCCCACGCTGCTCATCGCGGTGACCGCGCCGGTCGCCGCAGCCGGTCTCTTTCTCTTCGGCCAGGCGACGACCGCCCCGATCTGGTTTGTCGCCGCCGCACTACTCGCGATTGGCACCGCCTTCTGGTGGCCGACGATGCTCGGCATCACGTCGGAGCGCTTTCCGCGCGGTGGCCCGTTGCTGCTCGCCATCATCGGCGCGTCAGGCGCCGTGTCTACCGCGCTCGCCGGTCCCGTTATGGGATGGATCAACGATACGTACGGCGCCGGCAACGTGCTGCCGATGTGGGCGATTCTGCCTGCGGTACTCGCCGGCGTGTTCCTGGCGATCTACTTGAGCGATCGCGCCAGGGGCGGCTATCGAATCGAATCCATCCATTACGCCGGCCAGCGCGCGCGCTTGTAGACGGGCCGAGGGCATGGCGACGTCGCTCGAAGACGCACGCGATCGCGACGCCGCTGACCTGCCTCGCGCGCTGGCACGCCGTACGTCCCCGCACGAGGAGGCCGTGAGAGGCACGAGCTCACACACAGGCCGCGCGGACGCGAACTCGGGCTCGTAGTGCCAACTCCTCCAGCGATACCCCACTCCACGTGCCCGCTGTCAGGATGGCAGCCGGAAGACGTCGGTGAACGCGTAGCAGTCATATTCGAGGACGCGCGGGTTCGATTCGATTCGCCGGTAGAGCGGCATGCGGATCTTCCAGGGCCGCCTGAACACTTTCGGGTCCTCGATGGTGACATCGTAGTCGATGTGGTCGGCGTCGATGAACGTCAAGCGCTCGACCACATGCAGTGCCTCGCTGTGGAAGTTGCCGGCCTTGTCGAATCGTGTCTGATCCGTGAAGTGGATGACATCGACAACGAGCGTGTCGCTCTCCCAGCGGCCGCGCGAGTCGCCCAGCCACCATTCGATCGGCCCGCGCGGATGCTCGGTGCCGTTCGTATAGATGTGCCTGGTCGTGTGGATGTACTCGTGGAGGAACGTCAGCTTCTCCGAATTCTGCACGATTCGAAACGGGTACGGCATGTACGTCAGGCGCGGCACGCCGGACAGGAAGCACTTCGCATCCGTGTCCTCCGTCAAGCGGTTCGCGTAGTTCTGTTTCTTTCGCTCGAGCGCCCACGGCTGGTACGGGATCTCGCCTCCGACGACGACGCCAGCGCCCGGCGGCACGCCTGTGTCGGCGTGGTGATCCTGAAGGTCCCACGCGGCGGTGTTCAGCACCTGCCAGACGCCGTTGAAGTCCGGTTTCCCGTCCGCGGTCCGCGGGATGCCAGCTGCCAGCGGCGCCTGGGCTGCTGCGGCCTGGCACCACAGCGACAGCGCGACAGTCGCGACAGTCGCGACGGTCGTCGTCTGCCTGCTCATGGCCGCTTCGCCTTGTCTCCGAGCTTGTGCTCGACGTTGCGCTCGCCCTCATAGCACGACGTTTCCCACTGCTCGATCTTTTCGCGGCTGCGCGTGAACTCGTTACGCGCCATCCAGGGCTGCGTGAACACCTTGGAATCAGTGCTGACGACCTCGTAATGCACCACGTCAGGGCTCACGAATACCCACCGTTCCTCGAGCGTCAGCCGATCGCTGTGAAAGTTTCCGTACGCGTCGTACCACGCATGCTCATTGAGATTCCGCACGCTGACGACGAGCGTGTTGCCTTCCCAACGGCCCACCGAGTCGCCCTGCCAGAGCTTGGCGCGATCGTCGAGATGCGGACGTCCGTCCAGCGCAATGGTTCGCGAAGCGCTGTTGTACCCGTAAAGAAAGAAGAGGTACCCCGGGGTCTGGACGATCTCGAAGCCCGTATCCAGGCTCTGGCGCGGGATGCCCATCTGCAGGCAACGCGCGTTCGAGTCGATGTGGACGAGCTCGGTAGGATTGAAGAAGTTCTTCTCGATTTCGGCGCGCAGCGCACGCGCCCATGGTTGGTAGGGGATTTTCCCGTCGGGCGTTTGCACGACCCGGGGCGGCGGGAAGTCCTCGGGCTTGCGGCCCGTGATCGTCACCTCGTCCGGGTGAATGCCCTTCTCCAGATCGAAGTTGGCGCCGCGTGAGCCTTCCCAGGATTTGGACCACTGACCCTGCACATCCGGCTGGCCGTCCGCGGTGCGTGGCCCGGTCCACGGAGAAGTGGGCGTCGTCTGCGCCGCCGCGCTCAGGGCGCCGAAGACCACCATCATTCCGGCCACCAGGGCGGGCCTCAGACGCATTGCTGCTCTCCTTCGCTCGGCACGTTTCGGGCGCAGCTTCCCTCATCCGCGGCCGGGTGGTCAAGCTAAATCGACGAAATGTCCAATTCGTAAACGTTTGCATTACGCCTTTGGGCGAGCGGTCAGCCGGCCAGCCCACCCCAGCGTGGACGCGGCTGATCCGTCGCCCGACTGACGCCATTGGTTCCCCTCCCCCGACCCCGTGCCTGCGCGAAACCCCGTGTCCACCGCTGGTTTTCTGTCATCGATTGCATCCGAGAAATCTTCCTTGTAACCGTTTACAAATTTACGTATACTCCGCTGCCGACGCGGTGCGTGCCCCGCGCATCACAGACAGGGAGACACCATGTATTCACGACGAAAGTTCGGCTGGATGGCGCTCTCGGGCGCGTCGCTCGCGCTGATGCCGAAGTTCGGCGCGCGCGTGTTCGCCGGCGGCATCGAATCGACGGTGCGCGGCGTCAAGATCGGGCTGATCACCGGCTCGCTGAACCCCTTGCCCGAGGCGCCGGGCAAGGATCCGATCGACCGCATCATCGAGCAGTGCCTGCAGCTCGGCGCGGCCAACGTCGAGTTGGTGTCGGTGTTCGCGCCCGGACAGCCGCAGGTCGTCAACGGCGGCCGCTTCGGGCACCCGCCGGCCCCCGGCGCGATGACCTCGGACTACCAGAAGACGCGGCAAGCCCTGCGCGAGTGGCGGGTCGCCCTGCCGCTCGATCGTTTTCGCGAGGTGCGCCGGAAGTTCGACGCGGCCGGGCTCAATCTGTTCTCGTACGTGATGACCATCACGAACGACATGACCGACGCGGAGATCGAGGCCATTTTCCGGCAGATGCAGGCGCTCGGCGTGCCGATGTTCACGACCAACCAGACGCGCGTCAGCGAAGGCCCGCGAATCGTGCCGTTTTCGGAGAAATACAACATCAAGGCGGCATGGCACCCGCACGCGCAGGTGCAGGATCCGAACGAGATCGCCACTCCCGAGAGCATCGAGAAGGTGCTCGCCATGTCGAAGTCGTTCGTGGTGAACCTGGACATCGGCCATTTCACCGCCGGCAATAACGACTCGGTCGCGTTCATCAAGAAGCATCACGAGCGGATCACCCATCTGCACATCAAGGACCGCAGGCGCAACGACGGGCCGAACGTGCAGCTCGGCACCGGCGATACGCCGATCAAAGAGGCCGCGTCGCTCATCAGGCAGAACCGCTGGCCGATCATGCTGATCCTGGAGCGTGAGTACCGGGACGCGCCGGGCACGCCGGTCGAGCAGACGAAGTGGCAGCTCGACTACCTGAAGGGCCTGCTCGAGACGACGTAACAGCGACACGACCCGTATGGGACCGCGCGCCACGCCCGCGGCCGGCGCGCGAACCGAAATTGGTGAGCACATCCGATGTCCATCCAGTGCGTGCTGCGCAGGAAGAAATGTAAACGTTTGCCAGGAGAACTTATGCCCTCAGCACGGTCTGCCGCCCGCGTGATCTTTCTCATGATCCTGTCCATCCCTCCCGCGGCGCTCGCACAGGTGACGACCGCTGACATCGTCGGGCGAGTCACCGACGCCAGCGGCGGGACGCTGCCTGGCGTCACGGTGACGATCGAGCACGCGGGCACCGCCGATGTGCGCACCGCGGTCACCGGCGAGACCGGCGACTATGTGTTCAACCTGCTGCCGATTGGGACCTACACAGTGCGAATCGAACTGCCGGGCTTCCAGACGCAATCGGCCAAGGTCGTGCTGTCCACCGGCGACCGCGCCCGCCTCGACGCCAAGCTCGCGCTCGGTCAACTGGAGGAGACGTTGACGGTGACGGCGGAGACGCCGCTGGTGCAGACCGACACCTCCACCGTCGGCGCGCTGGTGACCGAGCAGATCGTGCAGAACGCGCCGGCGGCCGGCCGCAACTTCGTCCGGCTGATCCAGTCGCTGCCGGGCGCGAACGAAGGGGCACCGAACGCGCTCGGCAGCGGCACGAGGCCCGACGATCGGCGGCAGTCGTCGGCCATTTCGATCAACGGCGCCAACGACAACCAGAACAACCAGTTGATCGACGGCATCGACAACAACGAGCGGGCGATCGGCACCATCGGCGTCAAACCGTCGATTGATGCCATTGCCGAAATCAAGGTGCAGACGAACCTGTACACGGCCGAGGCGGGGCGCACGGCGGGCGGCGTGGTCAACGTCATCACCAAGTCGGGCAGCAACGAGTTCCACGGGTCCGCGTTCGAGTTCTGGCGCAACGACCGGTTCGACTCGCGGAACTTCTTCGAGACGACCAAGCCGGAGCTGAAGCAGCACCAATTCGGTGGCAGCCTGGGTGGACCGGTGCGGAGGGACCGGACGTTCTTCTTTGCGGATCTCGAGCGGCTGCAGGCGCATAACGGCGTCGCGAACGTGCTGACCGTACCGACGGCGAGGATGCGGCGGGGTGACTTCTCCGAGATTCCCGGTGTGATCTACGATCCGGCCAACGGGCGCGCGGCGTTTGCCGGCAAGGTCATTCCCGCCGATCGGCTGAACCCGATCGCGCTGAGGTACATGGGGCTCTACCCGGAGCCCACGGCCGCCGGGTTGGCGAACAACTACGCGAGCACCACGTTGCGTACCCAGGATGGCGTGACCGGCGACGCGCGGATCGACCACAAGTTCAGCCCGAACGACCTGCTCTTCGCCCGGTATTCCTACAACACGATCGATACGTTCACCCCGGGTGGCTGTCCCCCGACCGCGGACGGTATCGATCCGGGCTGTCATCTCGGGCAGAATCTGGGTTTCCCCGGACCGAACATCACCAAGGCCCATGGCGTGCACGTCAGCGATGTGCATGTCTTCAGCACGTCGCTCATCGGTGAGTTCAAGGTCGGGTACCTGAAGACCGACATCAATTCGCTGCCGGCGAACTACCAGAAGAATCTGAGCCGCGCGTTCGGCCTCGTGAACGTCAACGGCGGCGACGACATCACATCCGGCCTTTCGCTGGTGAACCCAGCCGGCTACGCGCTGCTCGGTGACCAGACCAACGTGCCGCTGATCAACCACAACGATACGTGGCAGTACAGCGGGTCGCTGACCAAGACGCGGGGCGCCCACAACATCAAGATGGGGGCTGGCATCATCACGCGCCAGTTCGGCGTGATCCAGAGCGGCTCGCCGGTCGGCGTCTTCAGCTTCGACGCCTCGCTGACCAACAGCGGCGTCGGCGGCACGGGCGGGAACTCGATTGCGTCGTTTCTGCTCGGCTATCCGTCGCAGGTGGTGCGGCAGCACGCGCTCGTCAACCAGCACATCAACGTCAAGGAGCCGAACGCCTACGTGCAGGACGACTGGCGCGCGACGTCATGGCTGACGGTGAACCTTGGCGTCCGTTACGACGTGTTCACCCCCTTTCAGGAAAAAGACGGCCAGATCGCCAACCTCGATCTCGCCACCTCCCGCATGCTCATCCCGGGACGGGATGGCGCGACGGAGACGGCGGGTGTCAAGACCGACTACGGGAACCTCGCGCCGCGGTTGGGGCTCTCCGCCACGCTGCCATGGTCGATCGTTGCCAGGGGCGGATACGGCTTGTCGTACTTTCCGGGCAACATCGCGTCGTTCGCCTACATGAAGAACGCGCCGTTCGTGGCCAACTACGGCCCCGTCATCAGTGCCGGCACGGCCGGCGGCGCGCCGACCGTGCTGCTGTCGTCGGGGCTGCCCGCCCCTGTGGCAAACGACCCGAGCCCGGCCGCCCTCGTCGGCCAGATCCGGGCCGTTGACCTGAACTTCAAGTCGACGCGGGTGCAGCAGTTCAACGTCATCCTCGAGAAGGACGTCGCTGGCAACGTCGTGTCGGCGGGCTATGTCGGGTCGCGTGGTGACCGCGTCGCCCTCAACCCGAACATCAACCTCGCGCCCGCGGCGGCCGGCGCGGTACAGGCACGGCGTCGTTTTGCGGCGACCTTGCCGGGCGTGGCGGACATCACGTTGTTCCAGAGCATCTTCGAGACGAGCTACAACGCGATGCAGCTCGTGTTCCAGCGACGGTACCTGGGTGGCCTGGCGTTCAACACGAACTACACGCTGGCGCACAACGTGGCCACGACCCAGTCGCCGTGGGATCCGTTCCTGATCGACCGCGCCGATGCGAACCTCGACGTGCGTCATCGCTGGGTCATGACGGTCAACTACGAGCTGCCGTTTGCCCGATCGCGCACAGGCCTCGCCGGGGCCGTGCTCGGTGGCTGGCAGGTCAACGCCGTGGCGTACTGGCAATCAGGGCTGCCGTTCAATGTGGCGAACGCCGCGGCACGCACCAACACCGGCGGCACCGACCGACCGAACCTGATCGGCGATCCAGAGCTCCCGGAGAGCGAACGTACGTTGCAGCGATGGTTCAACACCGCCGCGTTCCAGGCGCAACCACAGTTCACGGCGGGAAACACGCCGCTGAATGTGATGCACGGACCGACGCAGCGCCGGCTCGACATGTCGGTCTTCAAGGACTTCACGCTGCGCGACAGTTGGCGGATGCAGCTGCGTGCCGAGGTCTACAACGTCACCAATACGCCGAGCTTCGCGAACCCGAACAGCACGTTCGGCAATCCGGCGTTCGGCACCATCTCGGGTACGGGTAACGCGATTCCGCGGCAGATGTTGTTTGCCGCCAAGCTGCTGTTCTAGGGGGCATTTTCTCTCAGGGCCGCGAGTGGGACACTAGGCCGAGGTCCCCGCCGCGCACGCCTGTGCGGTGGGGTGCCAGTCGCGAAGGCGCGGAGCGGTCAACGAAGAGCCCTCGGCGCGACCCCGCGTCTTGACGGCCTGTCGAAACGAGGAGGCGGACCTTCAAGTCGGCCGGAAAGGGACCACGATGTTGACGCGACGCGATTTCGGGAAGGCCATGCTGGCGTCGGTGCCCCTGGCCTCGGCGGCGTGGGCCCAGGCGCCGGCGCGGGTGCCGCGCTATGCCTCCCGCTTCGGCGGCGTGCGCGTCGGCGCGCAGACCTACTGCTACCGGTCGCTTCGCGACACGGCACAGCTCTGGTCGGCACGAGGCGTGGACCAGTTGATGGACCGCACGGTGGATGCGTTCGTCCAGAACCAGATCGATCTCGCCGAGTTCTGGATCGCGTTCGTCGAGCCGCCTGGCGGACCGGGCCGCGGTCCTACCGATCTGGTCATGCGCGAGGCGTTGCGGCAATGGCGCCGGTCGAGGCCACTCGACATATTCGAGCGCGCGCGTGACACATTCACACGGGCGGGCATCGAAATCTATTCGTGTATGTACAACTTCGCCGACGATCTCACCGACGACGAGGTCGAGTTCGCCTTCGATGTGGCGAGGACACTTCGAACCAATATCATCTCGGCGAACTGCACCCAGGCGTCCATCAAGCGCGCCGCCGGTTTCGCTGACCGGCACAAGGTGTATGTGGCCGCCCACGCCGAGAACGCGCCGTTCGATCGCAACCCGGACGGCATGGTGTACGAGAAGAACCTCGTCGCCGCGCTGAGCCATTCACCCTTCATCAAGGTGACGCTCGACACCGGGCATTTCACGGCATTCGGCGGCGACGCGGTCACGTTCGTCGCCAGGTATCATGACCGCGTGGCGAATCTGCATTTGAAGGATCGCCTGCGGCGCGCAGAGGACCGGAACGACCAGAACACGACCGAGTGGGGGAAGGGCGACGCTCCGCTCGCGCAGGTCCTTCAGTTGATGAAAAAGGAGCGATACACGTTCCCCGCGTGCATCGAATACGAGTATCCGGGGAAGGGCACCGCCGTTCAGGAAGTCCAAAAGTGCCTCGACTACGCGAAGGCGGCGCTGAATACATGAGCGACAGGCCTCCGGTCGACGAGGTGAAGAAGTGCCTGGACTTCATCCGCCAGGCCGTCGCCTGACGAAGGACCGAGAAGCCTTCAGCGCGGGCTCCGTTGGCGCTCGGCTTACATTTCGAAGGTACACTCCACTAGAATTGCGTTGGAGGTGTGGCGTGATGACTAGGCTACAAGTCCTTGCCCTCGGAGTCGTCGGGATCGTCGCGGCTGCCAGTCCGTTATTCGCACATCACTCATGGCCCGTCGATAATTCGCGGGAGATCACCGTGAAAGGGACCGTGACGGAGTACACCTGGGCTAATCCACATGTGATGATTGGTCTCGACGTCCGGGAAGCCAGCGGCAAGGTCGAGAAGTGGAACGTCGGGGGCCCCAGTACGACTCGTATGGCGGGGAACGGTTGGGACACGAATACCCTCAAGATGGGAGACGCGATCACCGCTATCGGGTATCGCTTCGCAGACGGCTCGAATATTCTGCGATTACAGAAGGTTGTGATGCCCAACGGGAAGGAACTCTTCCTCTACGGCAGACAGTAGGCCGCATTCGAGCGGTCCTGTGTAAGTGACCACTGCACAGGGCTACAAGGGTCGCGCCAGGTAACGGAACGTCCAGCCCGCCAGGCGGTGTGCCGACACCGTGCTGCGGAGGTGACTATCAGGCTTAGCAGCTACGCCCCGAACTGCCGAAGGTGGTGATCGATGTGGAGGTAGGCCCAACGGAGCCACGCGGCCTCGGACATCCTGCCGAATATCGGATGCACCTGCCAGTCGACACTCGTCGTCTGCATGGTGACGAGCTCCACGAGCGCCTCGAGCTGGGCGACGTCCGCCGCGAAGTCCACCGGCCTCGTGCCGCCCACCTCTTGATCGATTTCCGGCCTCGTGGCGATTCCCGCCGGCCACCGCAGGGGAAGGTACAGCGCGGTCCACTTGACGATCGTCCGGGGAAGCAGCCCGGTGGCGTGGCTCACGGGCTTCTGGCCTGTCACGACGCGAAACGAGTCGCTGAGATGACACACCATCTGGTGCGCCGACATCCGCCCCCAACGACCGGCACTCTCCGGTCGCACGCCGCGCAACCGCCGCAGAATTTCGGCCTTGTCGCGCGGCCTCCCCAGCGTCCTCATGCCGCCTGTCCGTCACCGGCCTAGCAGTTGTTCTCCGCCGGCGTCGAGGAACGCGGTCAGCGCGCGCTGCCGACCCGCTTCCGCGTTCGCCAGGAGGGTTTGAAAGGCTGGATCGCTCCGCAGCGCGTTGAATTGCCGGCTGGCGGAGAGCGTCGGCGCCGCGCAGTAACCCTTGGCGACAGCGCGCCGAAGATGGTCGAGCCCCGCTTCGTGCTCGCCGACGTCGCAGAGGAGCCATCCCTCCAGGAAGATCGCCTCCGGGTCGTCCTGAATCTTCAGCGTGCTGAGCGCGGGGAAGCTGACGAGCATGTCCGCGGCGCGGCCCTCGAGCCACGCCATCAGGTAGTCGGCCCACCACTGCAAGGTCGGAAGGCGCGACTTGCCGCGCATGTCGAGCAGCGCCTGACGTGCGTCATCGCGACGCCCCGCCAGCCCGAGGCCGATGACCCGAAGCCCTTCGTCGGCCCCCGGGTCAACAGAGGGCCGATCGACCGCGAGGAGCCGATCGATGTCACCGGTCATGAGCAGCGTCTGCTCGAGGCTGGTGGAGACGTTCGGGTCGAGCCGGCGTGCCTCGGCATGCGCGGCGATCGCCTCCGTATTGAGTCCGCAATAGCGACCCGCGTGGACGAGCCCCGCAAAGAGCTCAGGATCGTTGCCGTGACGGTTGGCCTCGCCCAGAAGGCGCACCAGCGCGTGCTGCGCCTGACCGATGTCCGCTTCGAGATGTGCGTAGAACTTGTGCGCCACCGACAGGCGCGGGTCGAGTGCGAGGGCGCGCTCGAAGGCTTCCTGCGCGTGCGTTTCACTATCGGCAGTGCCGTCGATGAACTTGCCGATCACACGGTGACAGCGACCGAGGTGCGCCCATGCGGGAGCGAAGCGTGGATCCAGCTCCAGCGCGCGCAGATACAAATCGCGCGCCGGTGGGAGTCCGGCATACGTGCGGGCCAGCTCGTTCGCCCGCAGGTAGAACTCGTAGGCTCGGGCGTTGTGCGGCGCATCCGGCGTCGGCGGCGTCACGTCCGCCTTCAGCGGGAGCGAGAGCGCCTCCACCACGCGCCGGGCGATGTCGTCCTGCAGCCGGAACAAGTCGCCCAGCGATGACTGGGTCGTGTGAGAGGTGAGCAGCGTCCCGCCCGGGGCTTCGACGAGCTGCGCCGTGGCTCGCAACTCTCCACCGGAGCGCAGCAGCGTTCCCATGACGACGCGGTCGACGTCGGCCTCCGTCGCCAGGGCCTTGAGATCGGGCGCCTCCCCGGCAAAGCGCGCAGCGGTGGCGCTGGAGCGCACAACCAGCGAGCCGACGCGCGACAACGACGTCGCGATGGCGTCCGGGAGGCTGAAGGCCAGAAAGTCCGTCTCGGGATCGGGACGCAAAACGCGGAAGGGCAGCACCACGACGCGTGTGAGCACGTGGGCCAGGGCGCGCGTGTCGTCGCTGTCTACGCCGCGCACATCGCGCAGCTCCTCGGCCATCGCGTCGGCCGATATCGGGCGTCCCGCGGGCCGCTTGGCCAGCGCGCGGCGGATCACACGGTCCACCGCGGCCACAGCGGGAGAGCCCGTGAGCGCCGGGGGCTGCTCGTGGATCGTGGCGTGCAGGACATCGATGACGGTACGGCCTCCGAACGCCGGGCGGCCGGCCAGCATCTCGAACAGGATGGCGCCCGCCGCGAACAGATCGCAGCGCGCGTCGACGGCCTCGCCCGTCGCCTGCTCGGGCGCCATGTAGCGCGGCGTGCCGAGCGCCACGCCGGTGTGCGTCAGCCCCACGGCCGAGCCCAGCGAGGGCTCCAGCTCGAGGCGCGCAAGGCCGAAGTCGAGCAGTTTCACGCCGTGAGGCGTGAGGAACACATTGGATGGCTTGAGGTCGCGGTGGATGAGACCGCGCCCGTGTAACGCCGAGAGTCCGGCGAGCATGCCGAGACCAATCGGCACCGTTTCGGACACGCTCAACGGTCCATCCTGCAGGCGGTCGGCCAACGACACGCCTTCGAGGAGCTCCATCGCGATGAACAGCGTGCCCTCGTCCTCGCCGATTTCGTGGATCTGGCAGACGTTCGGATGGTTCACGCTCGCGGCAGCCCGGGCTTCGCGCCAGAAGCGCTTGCGCGCGGTGTCGTCGCTCGCTGGCGACGACATCGTCTTCAGGGCGACGGTGCGCTCCAGCCGCTCGTCGCGCGCCGCGTAGACGACGCCCATCCCGCCTTCCCCGAGCTTGCGCGCGATGACGTAGTGCCCGATACGGGCAGGCAGGTCCGCTCGATCCTGAGTGCTCGCGGAACGAGAAAAGGGAGGCGGAGACGGCGCCGCTCCCGTCAGCCAGTGGTAAAGGGCGCGCCGCCATCCCGGGGGCGTGCTGTCGACCGGCTTGTCCGCCACGGGAATGTCGATCTTATCCTCAGCCGCCGCAGATACTAGAATGCCTCCGCCGGGTAGCAGCACGATGCCATTCAAGAGTCAGGCGCAGCGACGTAAATTCGCCCAACTCCTCGTGGATGGCAAGATCTCCAACGAGACGTTTGAGGAGTGGAATCGCGAAACGGGAAGCAAGAGACTTCCGAAGCGCGTGAAGCGTAAAGCGTCAAAGAAACCCGTAGCCAGGACCGTCCGCACACGCACGGCCCGGGCGCGAAAGAGGTGAGTGAAGGAGCGATGCTGAAATCGAAGCGGATCCTGACGATAGCGCTGTGTGTTGCTGGCTCGACGCTTATGTTTGGCCAGGACCAGGCACCGCCGCTGCCACCGCCGCCGGCAAATCCGCCGGCGCCGTCTCTGCAGTCTCCGAACGATCCAGGCCTTGCCGCCCTCATCGCGACCTGCAAGACCCCGCCTCCGGCCCGAGGCCGAGGCGCCGGGCGCGGCGGTCAGCCGCAAGGGCCCAGGAACACCATGGTGACGGACATCCCCGGCGTCATTGCGGCGGGGCAGCGATGGAAATTCCTCTGGCAGGAGGCAGGCAACAATGGCGACGGCATCGTCGGGACCGATGAGGGCGGCCTGCTGATTGCGCAAAACGATAACAGCAGGGTCGTGAAGCTCGAGAGCGATGGCAAAACGTCGGTTGTCTATTCGGACACGCACACCGGAGGCTCGGTTTCAATCAACTCGAAGGGCGCAGTGTTTATCGTGTCGAGGGGTCTCAAGACCGGTATCGTGCAGCTCTCGCCGCGTCGCGCAGTCCTGGCGAGCAGCTATCAGGGCGATGTGCTGGATTGCATCGGTGGGAACCCCAACGATTTGACCGCCGACAGCAAGGGCGGTGTGTACTTCACCATGGGTGGTGTCTATTACGCCAACCCGGCGGGTGTGGTCACCAAGTACGGCGAGAACATCGGACCCAACGGGATCATCCTCAGCGGCGATGAGAAGACGCTTTACGTCACCAACGGCCCGACGCTCGCGGCCTTCGATGTCCAGCCGGACAGCTCGCTCAGCAACCAGCGCGAGCTCGCCAAACTCGAGGGCGGCGGCAACGGCGACGGCAGCACCATTGATGCCGGCGGCCGCATCTACGTCACCACCAACCCCGGCGTCCAGGTGATCAGTCCCGAAGGCAAGTACCTCGGCGTCATTCCGACCCCGCGTGGAGTCATCAGCGTGGCGTTTGGCGGCCCCGACAAGAAAACGCTCTTCGTGCTCGCTCGAGGCGCCAGAGATGCCAGTGGCAATGAAGTCGCCAACGCAGCCCAGGTGTACGCGATCCAGATGATTGCGCAGGGCTACAAGGGTCGCGCCAAGTAACGGACACTCAGGTTCACGTCAACCAAAAATCTCTTCAAGCCCGTACGCGCACGCTGCCTGCATGCGGTCGGGGGGCAACACTCGATCCTGTGGTAAGCGAGCTGCGTTTCTGATGACGTCCGTGACGGCGCCGAATTGCTCTCGCTGAAGATTCTCGACCGTTCGTGCTGTCTTGTCCGGCAACGCCGGGCGTACCTCCTGCTGCCAGAGTGCCCTCAGGGCGGGCAGCCCGCCTCCAAAGAGCTCTAACGTGTCGTGGATGTACAGGGTATCCTGCGCCTTCTTCTCCGATTTTCGGTACTTCTGGATCAAGAGCTTCTGTGCAATGAAGCTCACCGGGTTTGCCAACATGACGTCTACCGGAGAATGCACGGGCACTCCGATCTCCTTCGTCAGTCGCACCCCCCAGGGACTCACAAGCAGCAAGTCCAAATGTCTCAGCTTTTGTGCCCTGACGCCCGCTTTCGCCATGGTCACGTCCGGTTGTCCGTTTCGCTTCAGCCCGCTCCCGCGCAGTGGCGCCAGGAACTCCGCGAAAAAACCCTGATCGTCGCCCTCGAGCCGATACTGCGTGATTGGTGGCGTGTGCTCTCCTGAGAAGTCTTCATGGAAACCGGCAGCCTTCATAGCTGCGGCAATGTCGCCAGTGAGCGGTGCAGATAGTGAGAAGGCGATGTCTGCATCCCTCGTCCGTAGCGCCGCATAGGTTGGTGGATGCGACAGCGGATGAAAGCGGTGCAGCCGATGTGCCCAACCGCCAATGATCACGACGTGTTCAAGCCACGGCTGGAGAGCATCGAGCAACCGCGCGAACGCCGCGAAATCATCCACGTTGACTTCCTTGAATCAGAGGATTGAGCACGCGCTTGCGGATGAGGTCGGCTTGTTCTTCTCCACGAGAAGGATGGGCGGAGACATCGAGCCAGACTTGCAGGACGTCGCATGATGCGACGCCGCGCGGCCGGACTGCTCCGCGAAACACCGACTCGGGAGAAGGCGCCTGCCGAACGATGATGTCAGGCTGCTCGCCCGGCGCAACAGGCACGAGATTCTTCCAGGCGGACAGGCTGGCGGGGCCGAGTCGCCGAACGTACACGTAAGGCGGCACACCATGTACGAAACCAAAGCCGAGTGCATCCGCCGCTGCGAACAGTGCGAGACACGCCCAGCCTGTATCGAGTATGCGTTGTAGTGGGGCGCGCGAATCGCTTCCGCGCAGCAGGAAGCGCATGGGCGCTTCATTGACCCGCCGAAAGGCTGAGGCCTGCCACCGTCGGAATAGCTCGTCACGGCGAACCACGTTCAAGTACGGGCTGGATTCGTGCAGGTAACCCTCGCGCTGAAGCTGTTGCACAAATCGGAAGCCGCTCATCACGGAGACGTTGGCCGCTCGAGCGAGTTGTGAGGCGTTTCGGTACTGCCCACGCGGTGCCGAGAGTAATTCGTCCGGCAGCTCCGGTGCGAGGAGCACCTTGAGCATCCATTGATTGAGATCTGAGAAAAGGTTCTGTTGCTCCTTGGGAACACGCGAATCCAGTGGGGGCTTTGGAGCTGCGTCGGCGTTCAGGGGTTCCAAGTGCGGGCCCCGAAACAGACGGAAGCCTGCGAAGTCGATAACGCCGGCTGCCGCATCGGGCGCGTATTGTTCTGCGAACTTCAGCACGTGTTCGGCGACTCGTGATGCGATGTGCGGGGCGGCGACAACGGCAAGCGGAGCGTGTTCTCCTGCAGCGCGGGCGGCTTGCAGACAGGCCTGCGACCAGAGCGGAATCAGCCGGTCACTTCGTCCCTCCGCCCCCAC
>Ga0184627_10000269_pt1 | contig 21516 bp, 21 predicted proteins | sample PLM3_127_b1_FD_133150 | JGI IMG/M metagenome (GOLD analysis project Ga0184627, IMG submission 133150) | Groundwater sediment microbial communities from an aquifer in East River, Colorado, USA - PLM3_127_b1 | ecosystem: Environmental > Terrestrial > Soil > Riparian zone | place: USA: East River...
CGGGGGGCGGCCCCGGGTGCCGGTGACTTTCTTTTTGCTCGCCCATAAAAGAAAGTCACCAAAGAAAAAGGGCGCCCCGGTTCGCCGAGGAAAATCAGGGACAGACCTGATGTCTGGGTCTGTCCCTGATTTTCCTTCCCCTGCGCTGCTCGACCGGCCCGGCGGTCTGCGCAACTCGCGCACCGTTTCGACTCCTGCCTGTTCATCAGGCGCGAATTTCCTGTGATCCAGCTAGCGTGTACCCAACTCGCCCAGTGCTCGCCCGAAACCCCGGGCCGATCTGCGCTGCTTGGCGGCGAACAGGGGCCCCAAGAACAGGAGCCGTCGCTCATCACTTGGGGTAAATCGCCCCCAGCACACGTAGCCCGCGCGCGCCGGTGACGGCAGGCAGGTTGCCCGGCTCGCGCCGGAGCGCCTGGCGCGCGAGCCAGGCGAAAGCCAGCGCCTCGACGTGCTCGGGCTCGACGCCGAGCGCGGCGGTGGTGGCGATTCGCTGGCCCGGCAGCAGCGCGGCCAGGCAGGCGAGCAGCGCGCCGTTGCGCGCGCCGCCGCCGCAGACGAAGACCTCGCGCGCGCCAGCGCAATGCGAGCGCACCGCTTGCGCGATGTCCGTTGCGGTGAATTCGAGCAGCGTCGCCTGCACGTCCACCGGCCGTTCCGCGCCGGTCAACGCGCGTTGCAGCCACGCGAGGCCGAACTCGTCGCGCCCCGTGCTTTTCGGCGGCCGGCGGCGGATAAAGGGATGAGCGAGCAGCTTCTTTAGCAGACTCGGGACGACACGGCCGCTCGCGGCCCAGGTTCCGCCAGCGTCGTAGTACTTGCGCCGCTTCAGCCGGATCCAGGCGTCGAGCAGGCAGTTGCCCGGCCCGCAATCGAAACCGGTGACCGCGCCGCGCACGGGAAGCCAGGTGATATTGGCGATGCCGCCAACGTTGACGATGACGCGGCTGCGGCGCGCATCCGCGAACAGGGCGCGGTGAACGGCGGGCGCGAGCGGCGCGCCTTCGCCGCCGGCCGCGATGTCGCGGCTGCGGAAATCGCAGACGGCGGTGATGCCCGTGCGTTCCGCGAGCCGCGCGCCGTTGACGAGCTGCAGCGAGTAGCCCGCCAGCGGACGATGGCGCACGGTCTGTCCGTGGCAGCCGATGGCAGTCACGGCGCGCGCGCTGACCCGAGCGCGCGTGAGCAACCTGCGTACCGCTGATGCGTACAGGGCGGAAAGCTCATTGGCTAGCAGGGCGGAACGATGGAGCTCATCCGGGCCCGCGTCATGCAATGCAAGCAGCCGGGCCCGCAGCCTGGACGGGTATGGCAAGTGAACCTTCTCGCGCACCCGCACGCGCGTGCCGCTCGACGCGGCAAGCACGGCATCAACGCCGTCGAGACTGGTGCCTGACATTATTCCGATGTAGTAATCCGGCATAACGCGTATGCCGGATTAATCAAGGCGCACGAGATGGGTGTTTCGCAGGAGCATCAGCTGCTGCAACAGCGGCGCGACTTCAGCCTCGAACACGGGCTTCTGCTCGGGACTGATGGGCGGCGCGGCCGGCATCACCATGCGCAGCGGATTCTGGTGCACGTCGTTGATGCGGAACTCGTAGTGCAGGTGCGGGCCGGTGGCGAGCCCGGTCGAGCCGACGGTGCCGATCACTTCGCTCTGGCCTACCCGCTTCCCCTTGCGCAGGTCCTTGGCGAAACCGGAAAGGTGGCCGTACCAGGTGGTGTACTTCGACTGGTGGCGCAGCACCACCAGGTTGCCGTAGCCCCGGTTGTCCCGTCCCGCGAACTCGACCACGCCGTCGCCGGTGGCCTTCACGCGGGTCCCGCTGGGAGCTGCGTAATCGATGCCCTTGTGCGCGCGCCACTCCCTGAGGATCGGGTGAAAGCGCGAGTTGGAAAATCCGGAGGTGATGCGCGAGTACTCGAGCGGGGAGCGCAGGAAAGCCTTGCGGATGTTTCTGCCGTCGGCGGTGTAATAGCCGCCGTGGCTCCCGGAGTGCTGGAAATAGACCGCCCGGTAGAGCTTGCCGACGTTGATGAACTCCGCGGCCAGCACGCGGCCCGACCGCGCCGGCTCGCCGCCGTCGTAGTACACCTCGTAGAGCACCGAGAAATGGTCGCCGCGGCGCAGGTCGCGATGAAAATCGATGTCGGTCGAAAAAATATCCGCCAGCTGGGTCGCGATGGCATCTGAGAGACCGGCGGCGTCGGTTGCCGTGAACAGCGAGCTGCGGATCTCGGCGGACTTCATCAGCACGCGCCGCTCGAGCTCGACCGGCTCCTCGGCAGCGGTGAAGCCGTCGCCGGTGCGCGACACGGTCAGCACGTTACCGCCGTTGCGGTAGCGCAATTCGAGCAGGCGGCCGTCCGCCGTGGTCTGCGCGCGCACCGCTCTTCCCGGCACCAACCGGTAAAGCGACCGGGTCGAACGCGTGCTGCGCAGCATCCGCAGTGCTTCCGGGTCGTCGGCTCCCAGCCGCGCCAGCAGCGTCGCCACCGTGTCGCCGCGCTGGATGCGCTCCTCGCGCCAATAGCCCTCGTCGGCGCCGACCCCGATGCGCTCGGCGGAAAGCTCGATTTCCTGCACCACCCGCGATTGCGGCACCGGGTCGGTGACGGTATCGGGCGCGATGCCGAATGCGGCCACCACGCCGACAAAGGGCAACACGATTGCCGCCATCACGCGGCATAGCCGGGAGCCCGCGACGAGCCGGGCGAGCTCTAACAGCCTGGCGGGGCGCCAGGTCCGACAGGCTGCTACAATCATACTGTTCTCTTGCGGCATGATTTCCCTGACATTTTTCCAGGCTGCGGCAAGCTTAGCAGAATTATCCACAGGGGCAAACCCGGTTTCCTGATGACATCCATCGCACACCAACTGGAGATCATCAAGCGCGGCGCGGACGAGCTGCTGATCGAAGCGGAGCTGCGGGAGAAGCTTGGCTCCGGGCGTCCGCTGCGGGTAAAGGCCGGCTTCGATCCCACCGCGCCCGACTTGCACCTCGGCCACACCGTGCTCCTCAACAAGCTGAAGCAGCTGCAGGACCTCGGGCACCACATCCTGTTTCTGATCGGTGACTTCACCGGCATGATCGGCGACCCTTCGGGCAAGAACTCGACGCGCCCGCCGCTGTCACGCGAGGAAGTGGAACGCAACGCCGCGACTTACACCGACCAGGTGTTCAAGATCCTCGATCGCGGCCGGACCGAGGTGGTGTTCAATTCGGCGTGGATGGGGCGGATGAACGCGGCGGACCTGGTGCGGCTCGCCGCGCGGCACACGGTGGCGCGCATGCTGGAGCGCGACGATTTCGCGAAACGCTACCAGGGCCGGCAGCCGATCGCGATCCATGAATTCCTCTACCCCCTGGTGCAGGGCTACGACTCGGTGGCGCTGAAGAGCGACCTCGAGCTGGGCGGCACCGACCAGAGATTCAACCTGCTGATGGGGCGCGAGGTGCAGAAAGAGCACGGGCAGCCCCCGCAGTGCATACTTACCATGCCGTTGCTGGAAGGGACGGACGGCGTCAACAAGATGTCGAAATCGCTCGGTAACACGATCGGCATCAACGAGCCGCCCGGCGAAATCTTCGGCAAGATCATGTCCATCTCCGATGAGTTGATGTGGCGCTACATCGAACTGCTATCTTTTGAGTTGCCTCAAAAGATTAGTGAAAAAAAACGGTCTGTTGAACAAGGCGGCAATCCACGGGATGTGAAGTTCGATTTTGCGAAGGAGATCGTCGCGCGCTTTCACGACCTTCAGGCCGCGGCGGCCGCCGCTGCCGATTTCGAGACCCGTTTCAAGCGGGACGAAATTCCGGAGAATATCCCGGAGGTCAACCTGAATTCACAAGGCAGCGGGTTGACTCTGCCCCGGCTGCTGAAACAGGCGGGGCTCACGGCGAGCACATCGGAGGCGCTGCGACTGATCGAGCAAGGCGGAGTCAGGATCGACGGGGAAAAAGTAGTCAACAAATCGCTTACGTTGGGCCCGGGGAAGCGATTTGTTGTCCAGGTGGGCAAGCGCAAGTTCGCCCGCGTGACCATCGCCTGATGCTCTAGCAGCCTGTCGGACTTAGGTGTCCGACAGGCTGCTAACGTCACGAGCCCGGTTTCCCCCACAGCTGCTGCAGCCGCGCCTCGCGCCCGCAGCCGCTCTTGTAGAACTTGTAGCGCGCCGGGTTTTTCAGGTGGTAATCCTGGTGATAGTCCTCAGCGGCGTAGAACTGTGACGCCTGGGCGATCTCGGTCACGATCTCGCCCCGGAACGGCTTATTCTTCTGCAGCGCCAGCCGGGAGGCTTCCGCGAGCCGCTTCTGTTCCCCGTCCTGATAGAAGATGCCGCTGCGGTACTGCGAGCCTTGATCGCAGAACTGGGCGTTCTTCTGGGTCGGATCGATGTTGCGCCAGAACACCTCGAGCAATTTCGCGTAGGTGACTTTGGCGGGGTCGTATTCCACCTGCACCACCTCGGCGTGGCCGGTCCGGCCGGTGCCGATCTGCTCGTAGGTCGGGTTCTTGGAATGCCCGCCCATGTAGCCGGAGACGGTGGCGATCACCCCGGGCACCTTGTCGTAGGCCTCTTCCATGCACCAGAAGCAGCCGCCGGCGAACGTCGCCCTGGCGGTGGCCGGCTTGGCGCCGGGGCTCGGCTGCGCCTGCGCCGCGGCGAGGCCGGCGGCGCTGAAAGTGAGAGCAGCGATGCAGAGCAGCTGGAACAGTCGTTTTGCGTTCATATCCGGTTTCCTGAGGTGGAGGGCGGTTTCTTGCGTCTGAGATCGACAAAGACCTGAAGTTCCCAATGGCGGATCGCGACCAGCAGGCTCATCGCCGACCGCTCCGAGGGCGGCAACTTCAGGTCGTTGTTGTGCAGCTCGGAGAACTCCCGCGCCGTGCGCTTGAGCCTCTCGATGATCACGGCGCTGGATGCCCGGGAGAGCATTCCGTTCACGGCAACCATATGCTCGTCGGGCCGGTCGAAGCGCGAACGGAAGTAGTCGCTGTGCGCGTGTTGCTTGAAAAAACGCTGGATCGGGCCATCGGGCAGCCAGGTAAAGTCGCGGGATACCATGAGCCTTATACGGTTGTTGGGCAGCAACCGGATGAACCCCACCCGGTCGAGTTTGAGGAGCAACTGGATGCACTCGGGCTTCGAAATGTCGTAGAGTGCGACGATCTGGTCCGGATCGACGTGATTCAACACGCACACCGCGACCAGGAACAGCTTGATGCTCGATGCGATTTCCTTCTCCTGCTCGAGGGAGAGCTGGGAAAGCAGTTTCTCGTCCCGGGCGAGCGCCTGTGCCAGGTCGGAAAATTCGCCTTGCGTGAGCTGGCAGACCTGGTCGAGACGCTTCAGCGTGAAATCCCGTCTCGAGAACATGCGCTTCACGCTGGCCTCGCTCAGACTGAGCTTGCGCGCGACCTGCGCATAGGTGATGCCGCGCGACCTCAGCTCGCGCTTGAGCACCTCAACCAATCCGGAAGTCGTGGTCATCGCGCTCCTCCCTGTTCCCTGTTATTGGCGCCTATTGGTAGCTCGATAGTATCGCCCCATGATACCGGGGGGAGAGCGGGTAGCAACATCGCAGCCCGCGCTTGTTTGGCCTATTGCGCCGCAGCAATACTGGTTTCGCACGCGGGCAACCGCCCGCGACCAACCGCACAGGGGGAAACCATGCAAGCGATAGCAACGACGACCACGAATCAGCGTCAGCAACAGGAGCAAACACGGGTACGCGCACTCGTCCGTTTCAACGCGTTGACGTTTCACAGCCTGGCTGTCGCCTCTTTCCTGGAGACGGCCGTGCCGCTGCAAGCCGAGCGCCTGAACCCGGTGTTGGCCGGTCACCCCGACGTCAGGCTCTGGCTCGAGCAGGTGTGGTGGCCGCAGCGGGCCGCGCACGGGCAGCGGCTGCGCGAGTACATCGGGACGACCTGGCCTGAATTCGACTGGAACGCCGCGTACGAGGAGTTCTACCAAACCTACCGCACGCGCTCCGGGCTCGAAGGGCGGGGCGGCAGCGTCGCACTGGAGGCCCTCCGCCTGTGCGTCATGGCGGCTCAGGCCGCGGTGTTCTATCGCGCGCTCGGCAACTGCGCCGACGAGCCGGCGCTGCGCGCCCTGGCGCGCGAGGCGGCGTGCAACCACGTGGCTTACTTCGAGCATTTCCGCGCGCTGTTCGAGCGCTGGAAGCGGCGCGACCGCATCGGCTTTGCCGCGGGCTGGCGCGCGTTGCAGACTGCCTGCCGCTCGGCGCGCGATTTCGACGTGGCGGTGGCATTCGCGCCGCTCGGCGGTCAATGGAACGGCGCCCGCACCGTGCCCGATCTGGCCTACGGCGAATTCCGCTCGCGCATGGCCTCGCACATCCGGCGTCACGCCGCGCTGGGGCGCATCGAGCGCCTGCTGTTCCGGCCGTGGCTCGAGCGCGGGGGCGCCACGCCCGCGCCTCAATCGCCGTCCGCGCTGCCGCCGCGCTGGCTGCCGCTGACGCCGCGGCCCGGCGTCGCCTGATCCGGATATCCGCGGCGCGGGCGGCCTGCCGCCCGCGCCGTGAATCCGCTACACTGCCCGCTCCGTATCAGCAGCAACCTTCACTTTTACGCGGAGCGAAGCCCTTGAATCCCGCAACGACGGTTCCCGCCGGCCAGGAGATCGCCACGCTCGCCGGCGGTTGTTACTGGTGTCTGGAGGCGGTGTTCGACGGCTTGAAAGGCGTGGCCTCCGTCGAGTCGGGCTACATGGGCGGGCGCGCGCCCAATCCCACCTACGAGCAGGTATGCGGCGGCGCCACCGGTCATGCCGAAGTCGTGCGCGTCACCTACGATCCGGCGCAGGTATCGTTCAAGGAGCTGCTGGAAGTGTTCTTCGTGATACACGATCCGACGACCTTGAACCGCCAGGGCAACGACGCCGGGACCCAGTACCGCTCGGCGGTTTTCTACCACACGCCGCAGCAGAAGGCCGACGCCGGGGAGGTGATCGCGCGCCTCAATGCCGCGCAGCTGTGGAACGGCCCGATCGTTACCGAGGTGGCTCCCGCGTCAGCCTTCTACCTGGCCGAGGGCTACCACCAGGAGTACTTCGCGCGCAATCCCTCCCAGCCGTACTGCCAGGCCGTGGTCGCTCCCAAAGTCGCCAAGTTCCGCAAGCACTTCCTGGAAAAACTCAAGAAGTCCTGAATCCCTGCGGAAGGCGGATGCTGCGCTCGATTAGCCGCCAAGGCGCCAAGAAAAGCTGAGACACGAAGGACACAAAGGACACGAAGGAAAACGAATCAGAAATTGAACCGCCAAGACGCCAAGGCGCCAAGGCGCCAAAAATCAAGAAATAGACAGGATTAACAAGATTTACAGGATTAGAACAAAACCATTTCCCTCCTGCCGGAGGGTGAGCCGGGGTTTCCGTTCCCTCATCCCTTCCCCTTCTCCCGAGAGGAGAAGGGCAAGCTCGAGCCTCCCCTCTCACCTTGGGAGAGGGGCGGGGGTGAGGGATTGAATGTGCCTGCGCACATTCGAGCCGGTGAACGCCCGACTCGATGCAGCGAGACGGGCCAGCAATGATCGTAACCTGTCGTTTAATTTAGCAGCTTGTCGGGGCGAAAGCCCGACAAGCTGCTAGTCCGACAAACTCCTGGGCCGGCGTGTAACAATTCCGTCATGTGGGTGTCATATACTTGGCGCCGTCACGGAATTCGCCTACGCGATGAACAGCATCGTTCTCGTTGTCGAAGATGAGCCGGCGATCCAGGAACTGGTCGCAGTCAATCTCGAGCACGCCGGGTACCAGGCACGGCGCGCCTCCAGCGCGGAGGAAGCGGATGCGCTGGTACGCGACGCGCTGCCGGACGTCATCCTGCTGGACTGGATGCTGCCCGGAATATCGGGGCTCGCCTACGCGCGCAAGCTGCGCGGTGCCGAGCGCACCCGCCGCATCCCGATTATCATGCTCACGGCGCGCGCCGAGGAGCGCGACAAGATCGAGGGGCTGGAGGGCGGCGCGGATGATTACCTTACCAAGCCGTTTTCACCGAAGGAGCTGCTCGCGCGCATCAAGGCGGTGCTCCGGCGCCGCGCGCCCGAGCACACCGATGACAGAGTCGAAATCGCCGGCTTGCGGCTTGATCCGGCGACACATCGCGTGGCCGGCAACGGGCGGGAGATCGCGCTCGGACCGACCGAGTTCCGGATGCTGCATTTTTTCATGACGCACCCGGAGCGCGTGCACAGCCGCGCACAGCTGCTCGACCACGTGTGGGGGGACCACGTGTTCGCCGAGGAGCGCACGGTTGACGTGCACATCCGAAGGTTGCGCCAGGCGCTGGAGGCGAGCGGTCACGACCGTCTCATCGAAACGGTGCGCAGCAGCGGCTACCGGATGCGGGGAGCCTAGTCTCGCGGGCCGGAGGCCGTGAGATAATCCGCGCTTCCATTCAGGAGGCATTCGCGCTTGAATCACCCGCTGCTGCGAGCTGCTTCGACCGTGGCCATGATCGCGGCCGTGGCACTGCTCGCGGGACTCGGGCTCGGCGCCGCGACGGGATGGGCCGTGCTGGCGCTGGGCGCGCTCGCGCTGCTTGCCTATCACGCCGCCAAACTCGCTGCGCTCATCCGCTGGCTCAGGCAGCCCCGGGCCGATGCTCTGCCCGAGGCGCGCGGCGCGTGGGACGAGGCGTTCGCGCTGCTCTACCGCTACGAGCGCGCCGCCGTCCGGGAAGCGGACCGCCTCTCGCATGCCCTGCTGCGCTGGCGCCAGGCCGGCGAGGCTTTGCCTGACGGCGTGGTCAGACTCGACGCGCAGAACCGCGTCGAATGGTGCAACGAAGGCGCGGGCCGGCATTTCGGACTCGACCTTGGCACCGATGTCGGCCGGCCGGTAATCAACCTGGTGCGCCAGCCCGAGTTTGCCGCCTACATCGAGGCCGAAGACTACGCGCACACGATCCAGATGCGCTCGGAGCACGGCGGCGGGCTCACCCTGTCGGTGCAGGTCATTCCTTATGGGGAAGCGCAGAAGCTGTTGCTCTCGCGCGACATTACCCGGTTCGAAAAAGTCGAGACCACGCGCCGCGATTTCGTGGCCAACGTGTCGCACGAGCTGCGCACGCCGCTCACCGTGCTCGCCGGTTTTCTGGAAACGGTGCAGGAGCTCAAGCTCGATCCGCAGCGCACGCGCGACTACATGAACCTCATGGTCGAGCAGGCCCGGCGCATGCAACGCATCGTTGACGATCTGCTCGCGCTCTCCACCCTGGAGTCCTCGCCCGAGCCCTCGCTGGAGGAGCGCGTGAACGTGCATGGCGTGCTCGCCAGGGTCAAGGCGGACGCCGATGCATTGAGCGGTGGCAGGCACCGCGTAACCCTGGATGCGATGGAGGGACTCGACATCGCCGGCGCCGAAAGCGAGATCGCGAGCGCTTTCGGCAACCTCGCCAGCAACGCGGTGCGCTACACGCCCGAGGGTGGCACGGTGCGCCTGATCTGGCGCGCTTCGGATGGGGGAGCCGAATTCACCGTCGAGGATACGGGCGTTGGCATCGAGCCCCAGCACATTGCGCGGCTGACCGAGCGGTTCTACCGCGTGGACCGCGGGCGCTCGCGTGAGACCGGCGGCACCGGGCTCGGGCTGGCGATCGTCAAGCACGCGCTGTTGCGCCATCAGGCCACGCTCGATATCCAGAGCGAGCCCGGCAGGGGCAGCCGGTTCACCGCCCACTTCCCGGCGCTGCGCGTGCTCCCCGCAGCGACTCGACCGCGGGACGCCGCCACGACCTGAACCCGTGGGACGACATGTCACGTTAACCGCGCAGGTCAGGAGCCAATCACGCCGCTATCCTGGCGGCGAATGACAATCCAGGTACCACAGGCCCGCGAGCGCTTCTCCACGCAGGGACTGGACGTTTACGGCAATTCCCCGTCCGAATACCAGGCCTATCTGGGCGCCGAGCTCGCGAAGTGGGATAGGGTCATACGCGCGGCCGGCGTTCGCGTCGAATAGCGGCGTGTTCCGAGGGCTGTCAGGCGGCCTCGAGCAACGCGCCCTGATATTCCTCGCGGAGCGTTTCGAGCCGGTGCGAGGCCACGGCGAATATGCCGTGCGCCTCCGCGAGCACGAGCCGTTTCTTGTCGTCCAGCGCAGCGGGCGATTCCAGAACCGCCCGGAGCCTTTCGGCGCGTACGCGCACGTCCTCCACGCCGTTTAACGGCAGCTCCCTGACGACCTCGGGCAGGTGGTGCAGGGGGTCGCAGTGGCGCACCGCCTCGACATACGCGGTCAGCAGAAAATAGATCTCGTGCTCGTTATCGGCTTCGCGAATGACATCAATGATCAACATATCTGGCTCCTTTCGAGAGGGTGGCGGGATACCGTCGCTCATCAGACTACCCCGCGCGTATGACAGGAATATGGAGCTTGGCAATGACTCATTACTCCCCGGAGCCGCGCTCCCCCGTCTGAACGGCTCGTCGGAATCATCCCCGCTGTGAGGGCGGCCTTCACGGGCCGGCGCAAACTCTCCTTGTTTCGGTGAGCTACTGGTCCCGGCGTCACGGCTGTCATAAAGCTGTAACAGAGGCTGTTTATTATCGTGCCTGCCAGGAGAGAGTTGAAACCGTGTGACAGGAGAACGCAATGGAACAGAAAAGGCGATTGAAAATGCTGGGTTTGGCGGTGGTAACCGCCGCCGCACTCGGCTTGCCGCTGGCCGCACCGGCGCAGATAGTGAAGGTGGACGGATCGAGCACCGTGTATCCGATCACCGAGGCGGTGGCGGAGGAGTTCCAGAAGGCGAAGAAGGGCGTGATCAAGGTGACGGTCGGCATTTCCGGCACCGGCGGCGGATTCAAGAAGTTCTGCCGTGGCGAGATTGACATTTCGGATGCCTCACGGCCGATCCTGAAGTCCGAGATGGAGGAGTGCAGGAAGAACGGCATCGAGTACATGGAGATGCCGGTCGCCTACGACGCGCTCACCATCGTAATCAATCCGAAGAACACCTGGATCAAGAGCCTGACCGTGGCGGAGCTCAAGAAGATGTGGGAACCGGCGGCGCAGGGCAAGGTCACCCGCTGGAACCAGGTGAACCCTTCATGGCCCGACGCGCCGCTCAAGCTGTTTGGCGCCGGGTCGGATTCGGGCACGTTCGATTACTTCACCGAAGCGATCAACGGCAGATCAAAAGCGAGCCGCGGCGACTTCACCGCCAGTGAAGATGACAACGTGCTGGTGCAGGGCGTGGCGCGCGACGTGAACGCGCTCGGCTTTTTCGGCTTCGCCTATTACGTGGAAAACAGCGACAAGCTCAAGGCGGTCGCGATTGTGGACAAGGAGGGCAAGGCCGCGATTTCCCCTTCGATGGAGACCGTGATAAACGGGACCTATCGGCCGCTCGCGCGTCCCATTTTCATCTATGTCAACGCCAAGTCGGCGCAAAAGCCGGAGATCAAGGAGTTCGTGGAGTACTACAACCGGCACGGCGAGAAGCTCGCCAGGGAAGTGAAATACGTGCCGCTTCCTTCCAAGGCGTACTCTCACAATCTCGAAATCTTCTCCAAGAAGCGGCTCGGCACCAAGTTCGGCGGCGAGAACAAGGTCGGTCTCACCATTGAAGAGCTGATGAAGCTCGAAGCCAAGCTCTAAGCGTCAGCGGTTCCGCTGGAAGGGGAGGGGCGCCCGCCCCTCCCGCTTTTTTGGGATGGTTGGTGACTTGCACGATTACCTGCAATAATTGGCGGAAATAGAAGAATGTCCTCGATATCCCAGGCGCACAGGATATACGTAGTGCCGGAGAATTTCGTCAGCGACCGGTTGGCGCGGCGCCAGTGGCGCCACGGCAAGGAACGCGCCATCGAGTTCATCCTGTTCCTGGCGGCGTTCGTGTCGGTGGCAACCACCGTCGGCATCGTCGTGATCCTGCTCAAGGAGTCGTACGTTTTCTTCCAGCACGTGTCGTTGTGGGATTTTCTCACCGACACCCAGTGGACGCCGCTCTTCGCAGATGCGCACTACGGCATCCTGCCGCTGCTGTCGGGGACGCTGGTAAGCTCCGCGGTGGCGCTGCTGGTGGCGATCCCGCTCGGCACGATCATCGCCATCTACCTGTCGGAATTCGCGCCGTTCACGGTGCGCGAAGTGGCCAAGCCGTTCCTCGAGATGCTGGGCGGGGTCCCGACCATCGTTTACGGCTATTTCGCGCTGCTGTTCGTCACGCCGCTGCTGCAGATGCTCTATCCGGGGCTGCCCGGTTTCAACCTGCTGTCCGCGGGCATCGTCATGGGCATCATGATCATCCCGTACGTGAGCTCGGTGTCCGAGGACGCGATGCGCGCGGTGCCGATGGCGCTGCGGGAAGGCTCCTACGCGATGGGCGCGACGCGCTTCCAGACCGCGATCCGGGTCGTGACGCCGGCGGCGTTCTCCGGCATCGCGGCGGCATACATCCTCGGCATCTCGCGCGCGGTGGGCGAGACCATGATCCTCGCGGTCGCGGCCGGCATGCAGCCCAAGCTGACTTGGAACCCGCTCGAGCCGGCGGCGACCATCACCGCCTACATCGTGCAGGTGGCGCTGGGCGACCTGCCGCACGGCTCGATCGGCTATCAGACGATTTTCGCCGCGGGGCTGACGCTGGCCCTGGTCACGTTGCTCTTCAACGTGCTCGGCCATCTGCTGCGCAAGCGCTACCGCCAGGCCTACTGATCGTGAGTGACGCCGCCAAAGTCCGGGAAATCCGCGCGCTGATCGCTGCGCACAAGCGCTGGGACCTGGTGTTCGCCATAGTCGGCCTGCTGGCGCTGATGGTGGGCGTGCTGACGTTCGTGGCGCTGTTCGGGCAGATGGTAATCGAGGGCGCGCCGCGGCTATCGTGGGACTTCTTCACCCAGTTTCCTTCCCGCAAACCCGACCAGGCGGGCATACTCTCGGCCTGGGTCGGCTCAACGCTGGTGATGATCGTGACCGCCGCCACCGCGGTGCCGCTCGGGGTCGGCGCCGGGGTGTATCTCGAGGAATACGCGCCCAGGAACTGGATGACGGATCTCATCGAGATCAACGTGACCAATCTCGCCGGCGTGCCGTCCATCGTCTACGGCCTGCTCGCGCTGGGTCTTTTCGTCTACCAGTTCGGGCTCGGCCAGAGCATCCTGACGGCCGGACTCACGCTGGGCTTGCTGATTCTGCCGGTGGTGATCGTCGCGACGCGCGAGGCGATCCGCGCCATTCCCGCCGCGATTCGCGAGGGCGCGTACGCGCTCGGCGCCAGCAAGTGGCAAACCACCTCGGACCACATCCTGCCGTATTCCATGGCGGGCATCCTGACCGGCGTCATCATCGGCATGGCGCGCGCCATCGGCGAGACCGCGCCGGTGATCACCATCGGGGCGCTCACCTTCATCGCGTTCCTGCCCGCGGCGCCGTTCACCGGCGATCCGCCGGCCGGGCCGTTCGAGTGGATCCTGTCGCCCTTCACCGTGATGCCGATCCAGATGTTCAACTGGACTTCGCGTCCCGAGGCCGCCTTCCAGCACAACGCCGCGGCGGCGGGGCTGGTGCTGGTCGTGATGACGCTGTCCATGAACGCGTTCGCCATCTACATCCGTTACCGCCTGAGAAAGAACATCAAATGGTAGCCACCCCCGCACCGCAGATTGCTCCGGTCGCGGCCGCGCCGGTTCCCTCCAAGAAGTCGGAATCGAGGGGCCTCGGTTTCTATTACAGCTCGTTCCAGGCGCTCAAGAACATCAACATGCCGATCTACGAAAAGAAGGTGACGGCGCTGATCGGACCGTCGGGCTGCGGCAAGTCCACCTACTTGCGCTGCTTCAATCGCATGCATGACCTCTACCCGGGCAACCGCTACGAGGGCAACATCATGCTCTACCCGGACCACACCAACATCCTCAACCCGGACGTGGACCCGATCGAGGTGCGTATGCGCATCAGCATGGTGTTCCAGAAGCCGAATCCGTTTCCCAAGTCCATATACGAGAACGTCGCCTACGGGCTGCGGGTGCGCGGCGAGCGCAAGCGCGCGTTGCTCGACGAAAAAGTGGAAGAGGCGCTGCGCGGAGCGGCGCTGTGGGAGGAGGTGAAGAACCGTCTCAACGACCTCGCCTTCAACCTGTCCGGCGGACAGCAGCAGCGCCTGTGCATCGCCCGGGCGCTCGCGACCGATCCCGAGATGCTGCTGTTCGATGAGCCGACTTCCGCGCTCGACCCGATCGCGACCGCCAGCATCGAGCAGCTGCTCGCCGAGCTCAAGGAGAAGGTCACCATCCTGATCGTCACGCACAACATGCAGCAGGCGGCGCGCGTCTCCGATTACACCGCCTACATGTACCTCGGCGAGATGATCGAGTTTGATGCGACCGACACCATCTTCATGAAGCCGAAGCACAAGCAGACCGAGGATTACATCACCGGTCGCTTCGGTTAGCGATCCGTCGCGGAGGCAGACATGACAACTACCGAGCACCTGTCCAAGCAATTCGACGTCGATCTTGAGTCGCTGCGCTCCCATATGCTGCAGATGGGGGGGCTGATCGAGTCGCAGATTCTGGCCGCGATCGAGGGCTTCTACAACGGCGACCTCAAGGCTCTGCAGCAGGTGATCGAGAACGACCGCCGCGTCAACGGCTACGAGGTAAGCATCGACACCGAGTGCAGTCACATCATCGCCCGCCGCCAGCCCGCGGCGAGCGACCTGCGCATGATCATGGGGGTGAGCAAGGCGGTGACAGACCTCGAGCGCGTTGGCGATGAAGCAAAAAAAATCGCCGTGGTGAGCATACAGATCCACGAGAGCGGGCGTTTGCAGGTTCCGCGATTTGGAGACATCCGGCGTACCGGCAGCATCGTGGTCGGCATGCTGCGCAAGGCGCTCGACGCCTTCGCCCGGCTCGACTCGATGGCGGCGGCGGAGGTGATCCGCGACGACGCCACGATCGACGAGGCGTTCCGCGGGATCATGCGCCAGCTGATCACCTTCATGATGGAGGACCCGCGCACCATTACCACCGCCCTCGAGATCGTGTGGGTGGCGCGCGCGCTCGAGCGCATGGGTGACCATTCCAAGAACATGGCGGAGCAGGTGATCTACATCGTCAAGGGCACCGACGTCCGCCATACCACCTTCGAGGATATCGAGCGCAAGGCCTCGCGTTGAGCGGCGATCTGCCCTCGAGCGCATCCACCCCGGCAAGCGCCCGATAGGAAAGCCGCTACCGCACCCCGTCCCCTGCGGCGTGGCTCGGCTGGTGGGGCGGCCGGTTTCGAGGTCGCGGCAGCCGGCGGCCGAAATTTGCGAGCGCAGTCTGCCTGCATGCGATCGCCGATCCCGGTTCCGAAGGACACCTCCAGACTTGAACTTACGCGGATAAGTCCTTGACTTCATGTTGCTGCGGGACCGGGACCCTCGCCAGCGGACGCTCGCCGCCGCGCCCGAAGTCGGCGCCAACCGGATGCATGGCACTGCGCGAGCGGGGCGAAGCAACTGTCCGCGCATGGCGACACTCGCAAAAAACGCTTGCAAGGATGCGCGGACATTGGCATCCTCTACTCGCCGATTTCAAAGTTAGAAATCGTTACCAACCACCCGCGCTGTTTCAGCGCAATCTACGGGAGAAAGTCAATGGCGAAAGCAAAGAAAAGCAAACCCAAGAAGGCGAAGAAGAGCGGCCGCAAGCCGAATGCCGCGTTCATGAAGCCGATGAACACGAGTGCCACCCTCGCGGCTGTGATCGGCAGCGGCGCCATGCCGCGCACCGAGGTTACCAAGAAGCTGTGGGGCTACATCAAGCGCAACGGCCTGCAGGACAAGATGAACCGGCGCATGATCAACGCCGATGACAAGTTGCGCGCCGTGTTCGGCGGCAAGTCGCAGGTGTCGATGTTCGACATGACCAAGCTGGTCAGCAAGCACCTGAGCTAGAACTCGCTTCACTTGTAGAACGGGGCCGCGAGCGCGGCCCCGTTTTTATGTGCGGCGTTCTGCGAGAGTGAACGGGAGGCGGTAAACGGAAGGCAGTGAGCAGAACCCGCTCTTGTCGAGAGGACGAAGTTCCTCCGCTCACCGCTCACTGCTCGCCGTTCACCGGCTCATTTACCCCGGGTGGCGAAAAAACCGGCGACGAGGAGCGACGCTCCCATCGCCCAGAACACCGGCAGCATGCCGAGCGCGGCGCCGAGCGCGCCGGAGGCGAGCGGCACGCTGGTCTGGCAGAAGTTGATGATCCAGGTGCGCACGCTCAGCACTTCGGCGCCGCGTCCCGCCGGTGCCTTCGCGTAGAGCAGCGCCATCAGGAACGGTTGCGTTCCGCCCAGCCCGATCCCCAGCAGGAAGGACAGCGCCAGCAGCAGCGGCACGCCATCGACCAGCGGGAACACGAGCAGCGTCGCGCCGGACACGAACATCGCGGCGATCAGCATGCGCCATTCGTCGAGGCGGTGCGCGATCAGCGGCAGCGCGAGCCGCACCATGAAGACCGCGGCGCCGAAGGCGCCCAGGATCACGCCGATGGTGGAAGCGGAGAGCCCGAGCTGCGAGCCGTAGATCGGGATGACGAAGGCGAACAGGTCCCAGGTCATCGACAACGCGCCGCTGACGATGAATACCAGCCGGAAGCCGGGGATGCGCAGCAGGTCGGCGATCCGCCGTTTCCCTTCCTGGGCAGCGGCCGGCTCGTGACGCTGGACCTCGACCTTGCGTGTGCCCAGCACCAGCGTGTTCACCAGCGCGCCGGCGGCGAGCACCAGCATCGCGTTGGCGTGGCCGATGCCGTCGATGGCGAAGCCGGCGAGCATCGGCCCGAGAAAGCCCGAGGTCGAGAAGGCAAGCGCCAGCAGGCTGAAATTCTTCACGCGGTCCTCGGGACGGCCGATCATGGCCGCCGCCTGGCCGGCGGCAATGTGGTAGAGGAAGAAGCCCGAGCCGGCAAGCGGGCTGGCGATGAACAGCGTTTCCAGGCGCGGCACGGCCCACACCAGCACCATCGCCGCGACGATCGCCACCACGCCGCCGAACATCGGCCAGCGCACGCCGACGCGGTCCACCCAGCGCCCCCAGCGCACTGCGAACAGCATGGCGACGACGGTCAGCAGCGCCATCACCACGCCGACGGTGAAGGGCGAGGCCTGGTGGTGGATCGCCATCAGCGACAGCACCACGCGGAAGCCGGCGAACGACAGGTGCGAGAGGACGGTGAGAAAGGCGAGAAGGCGGATGCTCAAAGCGGCGCGCCGGGATCACCGGACCTCATCTCAAGAAGCGAAAGCAAAACTAGCCGCCGATGAACGCCGATGGACGCCGATAAAATCTTCGATACCAATGTGCTGCGATCTCGACATACCGGGCTTACGTCAGCTCCTGGCCAGCAATCTGACTCTTCCGGGACAGCTTTTGGAAATTGTAACCGTCCAGTTTGGGGCGCTTCACGATCGGGACGCCTTCGCGGAGCGCGCCGATAAGGAAGATCGCCAGGTCACCAGCGTAACACCCAGGCAGGTGACGGCGATGCCGAACAGCGAAAGCGCGCTCGGCAGCACCCCGAACATCGCCAGCTCCAGCGCCACCGCGAAGATCGGCGTGAGGTAGAGCAAGCTGGTGACGCGCGTGGCCTGGCCGCGGCGCATCAGGGTATGCAGCGCGCTCACCGCGAGTATCGAAGCCCCGATTACCAGGAAAACGATGGAGCCGACCATCGGCCAGGCCCAGTTCACGGTAAACCCTTCGACCCACCACGCGAGCGGCGCGAGCGCGGTTATCGTCACGACGAACTGGATGAAGGTCGCGCTGCGCAGGTCCACGAGCGGGCAGTAGATACGCTGGTAGAGGGTGCCCGCCGTGACGCCCGCGAGCGCAACCGTGACGGCGGCGAGACTGCCGACGGTCGCTTCCCGCACGTCCACTTTGTGCCACACGATAAGCGTGACGCCCGCCAGGCCGATCGCCACGCCCGCCCACTGGCGGAGCGCAAGCCGCTCGCCCATCCAGCGCACGGCAATGAGCGCCGTGATCAGCGGCTGCGCCGACAGGATCAGCGCGGTGATCCCGGCGGACATGCCGAGATACTGAGTGTAATGGCTGCCGCCGAGATGAACGGCGTGCATCAGCAGCCCCGCGACGACGACGTGGCCGAATTCGGCACGCGAGCGCGGAAAGCGCGGCCGCATGACGAGCAGGATCGGCACCAGGCAAGCCAGCCCGAACAGGAAGCGCAGCGTGAGAAAAGTGAAGGGCGGGGCGTACTGCAGCCCGATCTTGGTGGCGATGAAACCCGAGCCCCAGACGGTCACGAAATACCACGCCAGCGCAGCGGTGAGCCAGGGATGCTTCGACATTCGGACGTTCATTAAGGGTGGACAGGCTTCCGGAGTTCCCATCGACCGCCGCGCTTTAACCGGCGTTCCGATTATAGACGGCCGCGCCGGGCGGCCGTCTATAGGCTCATCCGGTTGCGGCCTTTGTCCTTGGCGCGGTAGAGGGCCCGGTCCGCGGCCTGGATCACCGCTTGCGGAGTGACGAGGCGCTCGTTGCGCTCGGCCACGCCGATGCTCACCGTCACCGACACCGAGTCCTTGGCGCGCCAGCCGCCGCGCTGGCGCTTGCCCTCTCTCGTCTTCTGCTGACGGTCCGGGTTGCGCAGCGCCAGCCGGTACGATTCGACCTCCCGGCGCAGCGTCTCCAGGTACGGGATCGCCTGCTGGGCGTTCTTGCCGGGGAACAGGATCGTGAACTCCTCGCCGCCGTAGCGGTAAGCCCTGCCGCCGCCGCCCACGGCGGCGATGTGCGCGGCCACCATCTTCAGCACCTCGTCGCCGCGGTCGTGGCCGTAAGTGTCGTTGAAGTTCTTGAAGTGGTCGACGTCCACCATGGCCACGGTATAGAAGCGGCCCAATCCCGCCAGCGTCTCGTTCAACGCGCGGCGGCTGGGTATGCCGGTCAATTCGTCGCGGAACGCCATGCGGAAGGTGTCCTGCAGCACGGCGACGGCCACCATCAGCTCGGCCATCGCGATGAATACCGAGAATGTGACAGAAGCCGTGGGCACGTGCGCCGCGATCGCGAACGCGGCGATGGCGCCCGCCAGGGCGGCGCTGATGGCGGAGCGCGTTACCAGCGTCTTCGCCATCGTGATCAGCAGGCCGAGGCCGATCAGCGCGATGCCGAGCTGCGGAATGCGTCCGGCGCTGAACGGCGCCGGGTCGAGAAACTTCTGATGCGCCAGGTCAACGAGATCGACGCGGCCGGCTTCAATGACCCATGCCGTGAACGCGACCTGCACCAGGAGCACGCCGTAGCGCAGCGCGCCATGGTGGTTGAAGCTGCCGCGCTCGGGCAGCACGGATAGCAGCGCCAGATCGAGCGGCACGAAGATCGTGAGCGCGGCGTAGACCGCGCGCGCATGCAAGGTATCGAGACCTTCCTGCAACCACCATTGCCGCGACGCATAGGCAACGGCCAGGATGACGAGAGCGAGCACCGCGCGGCCGCGGCCGTACCCGACCGCGAGCGCGATGCCCAGGGCGAACATGATATGGGGGCTGTAGATCGTGAACCCGGCGAGCGAGGGCGGCAGCGCCGCGCTGTAGAAGACGAGGGCGAAGCCTGCGGCGAGGACCGCGAGGGGTACGACGAGCAGGGCCAACGCCCTCAGCATTGCAATCATGGAAGGTAACTATCAGGAGTTTGTCCGACCTGAGTCCGACAAACTCCTAGGGCGCCAGCCGCTCGATCCGCCAGCCGCCGCGGACGCGACGGTAGAGGATGCGGTCGTGGAGCCGGTCCTCCCGTCCCTGCCAGAACTCGATCGCCTCGGGCACCAGGCGGTAACCGCCCCAGTGCGGCGGGCGCGGCACGGCATCGGGATACTTCCGCGCCGCGGCAGCGAAGCGGCGCTCGAGCGCGGCACGGCCCGCCACGATCGTGCTCTGCGGCGAGGCCCAGGCGGAGAGCTGGCTGCCGCGCGGCCGCGTGGCGAAGTAGCCGTCGGATTCGTGGGCCATCACCCTGGCCACCTGGCCGTCCACGCGCACCTGCCGCTTGAGCCCGCCCCAGTAGAAGAGCAGGGAGGCACGCGCGTTGCGCGCGAGTTCGCGCCCCTTGCAGCTGCGGTAGTTGGTGTAGAACACGAAGCCGTGCGCGTCAAAATCCTTCAGCAGCACCATGCGCAGCGACGGATGGCCGGCGGGCGTCGCGGTCGCGAGCGCAACCGCGTTGGGCAGCGGCTTCACGCCTTCGAGCGCGCCTTCGTACCACCGCGCGAACTGCGCGATCGGGTCGCTTTCGACATCCGATTCGGTCAATGGCTGGCGGGTGGATGGCACGCGCGGAATTTTACCGCGTTACGCTGGTATTAGCCGCCAAAGCCGCCAAGAAAAACAAATAGGAAATTTGTCACAGAGAACACACAAACCACAGAGAAAAAATCTCCCATCCCGATTCGTCATGCGCAAGACAGGCACCAATGATGCATCTGGTATTGCAACGCTTTGTCTCACTTGAAGGTGTGCACCCCGCGGCGCACAATGCCGCCATGTCGGACGGCTTCTCGGCTGTCCGGATCAGGGCTGGGTTGCCGAGACTATGGTTGCCGTGCGCAAGGCCGTACCACAGGACGCAGATGCGGCAGTCCAAGTGTTTCAAAGTCCTCACAGCCCCTGCGTGCAGTGCATGTTTTCGCTACCAGGAAAGTCGTTCTCGAAAAGCATTTGCGCGGTTGCCGTGAGCGGCTGGAACCCACCGGCTTCGTATGGGTATCCTGGCCCAAGAGAGCATCGAAAGTCGAAACCGACATTACGGAAGACGTAATACGAGAAACGGCCTTGCCGCTCGGATTCGTGGACATCAAGGTATATGCGGTGAACGAGATATGGTCCGGGCTGAAGCTGGTGGTGCGCAAAAGCGAAAGAGTGGCCTGAACCATCTACGCCGACCTCGCGCCAGAACGGCGTGCAGGATCACACCGTAGGCCCCATTCCACTGCAGGCCCCCCGCTTGCATCACACTTCTACGCGGCAGGACCCAGTCAGCCGATAACGCGCCACGTGCCATCGCCGCCCGGACACGCCTTGGCCCGGCTTGTCTCCTTGCGCTCACCGGCCGTTACCCTGAGGTCGAATTCACGGCATGTCACGCCCTTCTCTTCGAAGCCGCGTAGTGGCGTCAACCGATAAGTCGTGCGTTGGTCGGCGCTGGTCCACGTGACGCGCTTCTTGTCGCCCGCCAACTCCAGCGCATGCCCGAAGCAGGCGCGGTCGGTCTGGTCCATGTCGCGACCGATCTTCGCTCCGATCGCCGCGCCGGCGATGGTGCCGATGACGATCGCCACGTTGCGGCCTTCGCCCTTTCCGACCTGGGAGCCCACGGCGCCGCCCGCGACCGCGCCGATTACCGCGCCGACCGCCTCGCGATTGCAGCGGCCGTCGATGATGCCGTAATCCTTCTTCCATTTCTTGCCGGTATAGCCGGTGTAGTCATCGCCTTTCTTGCGCTTGCCGTGCGCCGGCGCCCA
>Ga0184627_10000270_pt1 | contig 21467 bp, 18 predicted proteins | sample PLM3_127_b1_FD_133150 | JGI IMG/M metagenome (GOLD analysis project Ga0184627, IMG submission 133150) | Groundwater sediment microbial communities from an aquifer in East River, Colorado, USA - PLM3_127_b1 | ecosystem: Environmental > Terrestrial > Soil > Riparian zone | place: USA: East River...
CATTGGCGCTGTGGCTATAGTTCTGGATCTGAAAGGCGCTGTTCTCTTTCAGCACGATGACCGTGCCGTCCACGAACTTCAGCACGGCAAAGCTCTTGGGACCCGTGGTGAGGGTCGTATTGTTGATGAGAGACTGGCCCATCACCGCTTTTATCGGCTGTCCGGTTCCCACGGCCGCCGTGACATTGCCGTTGACTTCGTGGACGTATCCTTGCTGCGCAAAAGAAAGCCCGCTCGTAATAAAAGCGGCAACCCCAATAAGGACCGCAAAGATTCTGAAGTTGTGCGACATGGTCACCTCTTATCTCGATAACTCTCTTTTTTTGTCTTCTATGCGTTTAAGGCCCCCGGGCACACTTGTCGTGCTATAAGCTAATTGAAATATATCACATTTCGCGGAAAATACAGCGACATGTGCCTCGTTTCTGCATGCAGTGCCGGGACTGGATTTCCTCTCATGGACTGGGAATAGCATCATTGAATAGTCACGAATACGACCCGCGCTATCCCTTGATTCTGAACGAATACGAATGCGACGCAGAAGAATCCCCTGGTGGGCTGTAGCCACGCTGCTCGTTGCGGTGCTTGCGGCCGGCCTATTGTCGCAACGGGCGCAGTACTACCCGTACCTGGTATTCCAGGCTGGAGACGCCCTGCAGGTTGCCTTTCTGCAACGCGCCCGCGGACTTGAACGGGAGTGCGAGGCGACGGCAGATCGAATGGCGCAGGCCATGCTCGCGCAGTGCAGTACGTGCCGCCTGGTGGAGCAACGATGCCTTGACGCCCTCGACCCCCGACAACGCAAGATTCTCAGCGGCCAGCCAGTTGATATTCCGGTGATGCACACACCCGGGGGCGCGGTTGCCTTCCTGTCCCGCGAGCCCGGCGTCGCCGACGAGGCCTGCCGCGCTTCGGAACGCCAGTCTTCGGGCAAGCTGCCAGGAAGCGAATGCGCGCCGGCCGGCGCCGATGGCATCGCGCTTTCCCTCGCAACGATCAGTGGACGTGCCGATGCAAACCTGATGCCGAAATTCAAAGCGCTGCTCGGCGTAGTGCTGCTCGCGGCGATAATCTCCCTGCTCGTCTGCTATCTCATCATTCGCTCCGAGCGCGTGCACGGCCGCTTCAGCAACGACGCCACCGCAGCCGGTCCACAGAAGTTCCATGCAGTGCCTACGCCACGGATCGGCGGCGTTGCGATCGCCGCGGCGTTGGCGGCGAGCGTCCTGGCGCTGGAGGCGCTGGACTGGCTCAACGCGGCATCCGCATATGGGCTCACCCTGTTGGTGTTATCGGCGATTCCCGCCTTCGCCGGAGGGTTCGGGGAGGACATTACCCGAAAGGTCGGCGTGCTCGCGCGCCTGATGCTGACTTTCGCCGCCGGCGTCTTCGCATCCATCCTGGTCGGGGCGACTCTCGACCGGCTGGACATGCCCGGGTTGGATACATTGCTGCAACTCTGGCCCGCATTCGCGATTGCCTTCACCGCCTTCGCCGTCGGCGGCATCGCAAATTCAATGAACATTATTGACGGCTACAACGGCCTGGCGGGTGGCTACGCCGTCATTGTTCTGGCCGCGCTGGCATGGGTCGCGGGCCAGGTGGGCGATCCCGTTGTCCTCACCGCGAGCCTCGCGATGTTGGGCGCCCTGCTCGGCTTCCTCTATTGGAACTATCCGAAGGGAAGGATCTTCATGGGAGACGGAGGCGCCTACCTGCTGGGGTTCTGGCTTGGCGAGCTGTCGGTGCTGCTGGTCGTGCGTAACCCGGATGTGTCGCCGTGGTTCCCGCTGATGCTGCTGGCGTACCCGGTGGTGGACACCCTGTTTTCGATCTACCGGCGCACGTTCCTGCGCGGACGGAGCGCGGGCCGCTCAGACTCGATGCATCTTCACCAGTTGATCTACAGGCGGCTCGTCCGCATCGCCACGAATTCCGGGAATCCGGCAGACAAACGGCGCCGCAACAATGTCGTTGTGCTTTACATCTGCACCGGCGCCCTGCTCTTTATCTTCCCTGCGCTGCTGCTGTGGAAGAGCACACCGTGGCTCGTCGCATTGGGCGTCGCCTTTTGGGTCGCTTATCTCTGGCTCTACCTCCGCCTGGTACGCTGGCATGCTCCGGCGTGGATGATCAGCGCTGCCAAGCGCACCGACTAGGAAGGCCTCGTCATTCCCGCGACCCCTGCCTGCGCCGCGATGTTCGCCACCGCGTCGAACCGTCCGCGCAAACAAAGCCTCCAACTTTTGCCGGTCCGATATGTCCAGTTTCTCGAAGCTGAACTTCTCGCGCGTGGACAGCCGTTCCAGACGGGCTTTTTTCAGACCAACGTCGTAGTAATCATTGAGGTTATCGATTCCATGGACCGTGTCACCACGCTCGAGCAACTTTAGCGTCAAGGCGGAACCAATGAACCCGGCAGCCCCCGTTACAAGTATCCGCATGAAATGACCCTAAGAGTCGGTAACATAATGAACTCCCCTCCTGCCCGAGGAGGGGTGTCGCGAAGCGACGGGGTGGTGGGAGTCGACGTGTCTGCGCACCTTCAAGCCGCCGGCTCAAACCAAGCACATACCTGAAAAACCAGTCTCAAAGGCCTTTCCCCCGAGCGATGACCTTAATGCCTCGGCCAATGATGACTAAGTCAAGCCAGAGCAAGAGGAAAGGTGACAACTTAATATACTTGTCAATGTATTCGTACTCGTAAACGGGGTTACCCATCTCCGGCGTCCCCTTCATGACGTGTCCTAGTCCGAGCATGCCGCCCTTGATAAGAAAGCGCGTTACGTTTCCTTGCTGCTGGTCACGCTCGTAATGATGCACCGCCAAAGGCCGTGGTCCGACGATGCTCATGTCGCCTCGGAGGATGTTGTAGAACTGAGGCAGTTCATCCAGGTAGAACTTTTTGACGAAGTGCCCGACATGCGTCCGGCTTTCCGGAGTCCACTCGGCAGAATACGCGTGCCAATCGCCACGCTTGGCGCCCACTTGATCGATGTATTTCATTTTGATCAAGCGAATCTTATATTTTGGAAAGACCCTACCTGCGCTAACCGCGTTATAGCTGAAGAACATCGGACCCCTATTGTCAGGAATTAGCCAGCCCTCAATAACGTAAGCAATTTTTAATATAAGCAGGATAGGCGCTGCAGCCATCAGCAACAATGCCGCCACTATCTTATCGAAAGCAACTTTCAGAAATCGGTCGTCCAAAGGTTTGTCAATCGCGAAGATATGACGATATTTCTGTTTGATCGTCTCATCGGGCGGCTTATAAGGAAATGCCTCTTTGGGTTCTGGTTTGTTGGGCATGAAGCTACCAATGGATTGTTGAGAACCACTCGCGATCTTGGACAGGTCGCGAACCGGGACGTGTTGTCGAAACGTTGGCGTATTTAGGAGTCAGGGAGAGAACCCGAGTCCAAGCCGCGTCAATCGCAGAGAGAAAACAATTCATTTTCGAACCGGGAAAGAATTTCATCCCTCGCCCAGTTGGACTCTGCGTACTCCCGGCCTCTCCGACCCAACGCTCTCCGCCGAGCGGAGTGCTGGGCAAGCAACTCTATCGCCCCGGCGAAGACGTCCACATCCCCGGGCGGGACGACAATTCCACAGCAAGACGCACTTCCCTGACAGAGTGGCGTTGGACGACTGGTACATCAAGAACTGGTCGCCTTGGATCGATATCGTTATTATGTTCAAGTATGGTTACAAATTATACGATCACGAGCGATGTGTCTAATCAGCTGCTTGAGGGAAGCTCATGATTCCTCTATACGGTTTCCACTCCAAATGCGAGACTTCCGCTGACTCTGTCCTATTGATCAAGTACCGATTCCTACAAGTAATTCACCAGGAATTCCCAACCAAAGCAATTGAGCTACTGGCGCTACCTCGTATCTGAGTTCATCTGAGCAAGCCTGTTTTGTTGAACAATCCGGTACACCTGCTCAATTTGTTCATTCATTCCTTCTATCGACCACTTGGATAGATTCAGACGATCTTGAGCTTGCGAAAACTCTCGACATTTTTCAGGATCTCGTAAGAGCTGCGACAATGATTCTTGCATTGCTTCCAAGTCTCTTGGCGGAACGAGGAATCCATTAATCCCGTGAGTGACAATCTCACGCGAGCCGGGGATATCGGTAGCTACGATAGGTAACCGCATTAGCGCATACTGAACAAGTACCCTCGGCATACCTTCGCGCCTTGATGTCAGGAGGCCGATATCGGCAATGGCCATCAACCGCTCAATATCCTTGCGGAATCCTGTCATTATTACCCGTTCACCAATACCTAGACTAGATATACGCTCTGCAATACGGGCATGATCCGGACCTTCCCCGGCGATTATTAGCATCACTTCAGGAAAAACTCTGGCAATTTCCGCGAATGCCGACAGGAACTCGAACTGACCTTTTCGCGCCTCAAGTCGTGATGCAAGAAGCACAAACCTAGGTGCTGCCAAGCGGAATTCGTACCCACGTAAGACCTCTTGCCACCGAACCTTCTCTCGCAGATCGCGCGAAAACTTTCTCAGATCCATTCCGCTTGCGATCACGACGTGCCGATCGGCCGTTCCAATCCCGGCTCTGATGCACTCATCCCTCATTTCTTTCCCGACATTAATGAAGACATCCGTTACGAGAGCAGCTAGGCGCTCGAGTGCTCGGTAGACCAGTGATTGACTCCAACTAACGTTGATGAACGGCAGTATGTGAACTCCATGGATGATAGTGGGGACCCTCACTACATAAGCAGCCATTCGGCCCAATATTCCCGCCTTGCTCGCGTGCGTATGCACGATCTCGGGTCTAATCTTGCGAATCAAAAACACAAGTCGAAAAACCGCGGCAATATCGCAGATCGGTGATACCTCTCTCACCAGCATTAATACCCTCCACACCTTCACTTCGGGCAGCAATGACTCTAGCTGTTTGGGGTCTACCTCTCGCCCGACGATTAAGTGGACATCGTGTCCAGCGGTTGCCTGTCCGTTACAGGTCTGCGCGGTGTTTTCGTCTGCTCCGCCTCTGATGAATCTTGTCATGACATGACAAATTCGCATGCAATTCGCACCTTTGATTTCCGCTTAATCGGGTCTACTTGGGACATTTTGAGGAACTCGATATTGATGGAAAATCACGCTGTCGTTTCAAGCCACGCCTGGAACATAAGCACACTCCACAGACACTGCTGCCAGTCGCGTCGCCCGGAAAGGTGCTCATCCCACTTTTTTCGGATCGGCGCGGGGTCGAAAAAACCCTCCTGCTCGAGCCTCGATTCGTCAAGCAATGCCTCAGCCCACCCGCGAAGAGGCCCCCGCAGCCATTCACCAATGGGTATACCGAAGCCCATCTTGGGCCGTTCGATCAGTTCCCGCGGCACATACTTATAGAGCACCTGCCGCAAAATCCATTTGCCCTGCCCGTCCCGAATCTTCATCGAAAGCGGCAGTCGCCAAGCCAGCTCGACTACGCGGTGGTCCAGAAGCGGCACACGAGTTTCCAGCGATACTCCCATTGCAGCTCTGTCGACCTTGGTCAAAATGTCGTCCGGCAGATAGCTCATCATGTCGAGATACATCATCCGGTGTTCAGGAGCCAGTTGCCTAGGCCAAGCCGCCTTATCTGTTAGCAAAGTGGAGAGCTCCGCCCCCTTGATCACCACGTCCGCTGGCTGCTTCCACTCAGACACCAGGCTAAAGTAAAGATCGTCGACATCACGAACGGTCGCCATTCGCTCAGACAGTTTGTGAAGCTTTTCGCCCAACTGCACAACCCGCAGCCTGTCGGGCAACATGAAGTCCAGCCGTCTGTACAAGCTGTCCCACCGTGAAGCAGGCGCCATGGCGAGAGCGCGCGCCAGCCCCTTACGGAGGGACGTGGGCAGCCAGGCAATCTTTCGCCAGATTTGGTCACCCCAGAAGTAGCGGTTGTATCCTCCAAACAGCTCGTCCCCACCATCCCCGGAAAGGGACACCGTCACCTGCTGCCGCGCCAGTTTGGATACTAGGAACGTGGGGACCTGCGACGAATCAGCAAATGGTTCGTCATAAAGTACCGGTAAGGATGGGATTACTGCCCGTGTTTCCTCTGGGGTGACATATAACTCGGTGTGATCCGTGCCAAGATGACGCGCTACTGCTTTAGCGTCCTCGGCCTCGTTGTAATTGGTTTCATGAAAGCCGATAGTAAACGTTCTCACCGGTCGGCTGGATTGCGCCTGCATGAGAGCCACAACGGTGCTGGAATCCACCCCGCCGGAAAGAAACGCCCCCAGCGGCACATCGGCAACGCACTGCAATCGGATCGACTCGTCAAGCTGGGCCTCAAGCGCAGCAATCGCAGCAGCGTCACTTCCCTCAAAGGGGCTGCTTCGTCCTGCCGCCACTGTATCATTCAGGGTCCAGTAAGCTGTTGTCGAATCTTCTCCCACCCTGCCGACCTTCAGCAAGACCCCGGGAAGCAGCTTGCGTATCCCTTTGTAAACAGAGTACGGTGCAGGGATACAGCTGTGCCGTAGGTATAGCGTCAGTGCATCGCGATTGACTTCAGCGCCGAACATCGGATGCGCCTTCAGGGCTTTTAATTCCGAACCGAACAGGAAAACCCCGTTGTGCCAACCGTAGTAGAGCGGCTTTTCGCCCATGCGGTCGCGAGCGAGATATAGCGTTCGCTCTGCGCGATCCCAGAGAGCCAACGCGAACATGCCCACCGTCTTGCGCAGGGTCGCCTCGACCCCCCATGCCTCAAGACCGGCCAGCAGCGTCTCGGTATCCGAATGACCACGCCATTGCGGGCACTCCAACGCTGTCCTGAGCGAAAGGTGGTTGTATATCTCCCCGTTGAATATGATCACGTACCGCTGGGAAGCCGACGCCATCGGCTGATGCCCGGTAGGAGACACATCCAGGATGGCAAGGCGACGGTGCGCCAGGGCAATCCCTGCATCCCCATCCACCCAGACTCCAGCGTAATCCGGGCCCCGATGGGCGATACACTGGGCCATTGCTGCGGCCGTTGCTTGCGCCTCGTGTTTCGGAAAGCCCCCGGGGCGCCAGAATCCGGTTAAGCCGCACATTTCAGACCCTCACCGCCTGCTGTTACGTTGCGGCATCCCGTAAAACATGGCACAGGAATCCAAAGTGGGGGAAAAGAGCGTCGGCAAAGGACAATGAAAACATAATTCATTCCAAACTCACGAAGGCTCGATGGATAGGCATCGAGATCCTGAAAACACAAGGCAGTACCGAATACGCGCGGGCAAACTTTTCTCATTATGAAAGAGATCATGAAAGCGGCCAGCAAAGTCCCAAAAAACGCTGACCAGAAAGTCGTCGATGGATTTGGAGACGAGTGGGCACGCTTTGATCAAAGAGATCTCGAAGACAGCGAGCTTCAGGCAGCATTTGATGGCTATTTCAAAATATTCCCCTGGGAAAAAATAGGCGCCACAGCGGAAGGCTTTGATATGGGATGCGGGAGCGGACGCTGGGCGAAATTAGTCGCGCCGAGGGTTGGGAAGTTGAACTGCATTGACCCAAGCGAACGCGCCCTTTCGATTGCAAGGGAAAATCTGAGCGGCCATGCAAATTGTTCCTTTTTCTGCTATTCGGTCGATGAAACGGCGCTTTCGCAGTCCTCCCAGGATTTTGGCTATTGTCTGGGCGTCCTTCATCATATCCCGGATTCGTTGAGCGGCCTAAAGTCTTGCGTAAGGATTCTTAAACCTGGCGCTCCCTTGCTGGTCTATTTATATTACGCCTTCGAGAACCGACCACTATGGTTTAAGTTGATATGGAAGGTAACGGATCCCGCAAGGCGCATAGTCTCAAGACTACCTTACAAGATCCGCTATGCATTATCTCAACTCATCGCCGCATTGATTTATTGGCCGCTTGCGCGAACCTCCAGGGTAGCAGAATCAATCGGCCTCAATGTATCCAACTTTCCGCTCTCCTACTATCGGCATCGCAGTTTCTACACCATGAGAACCGACGCTCTTGATAGGTTTGGAACGAGACTTGAAAAAAGATTCACGAAGGATCAGATATTCACCATGATGAGCGAATCCGGATTGGAAAGCATAAATTTTAGTGATACTCCCCCTTTCTGGTGTGCCATTGGATATCGTAAAACGATTTGATCAATCTAGTTCTCCGCCAGCATGCAACAAAAATCCAAGTTATTAGTCATCTGTCCGTTTCCTCAAGGTGTGGCGGCCGGGCAGCGCCTAAAATACGAGCAGTATTTCCAACATTGGAGAGAAAACGGGTATGAGATAACAGTCTCCTCTTTCATGGATATGCCGATGTGGGAGGTCGTGTATACACACGGGAATTTCTTACCCAAGGTGCTCGGAACTCTCCGTGGTTACTACCGACGATTCCGGGACTTGTTTCGCGTTAGTTCGTCCGACGTGGTTTACGTGTTCATGTGGATAACGCCGTTTGGCACATCACTGTTTGAGCGTTTGACAAGAAGTCTGGCAAAAAAGCTGGTGTACGATATCGAAGACAATTTGTTGATCGAGAAGAGCTCCGAATTCAACCCCTTCATCAAGTCAATAAGAAGCCGGGATAAGGTTATTTTCTTGATAAGAACGGCCGACCACGTCATTACCAGTTCCCCTGTCCTGAACGAATATTGCTTGAGCTTGAATCGCCGAAAGGCTTGCACTTTCATCTCTTCGTCCGTAGACACGGACCGCTTTGTCCCAGCGAACGACTATCTGAACAACCGCAAGATAACGATCGGCTGGACGGGCACGTTCAGTTCCCGATTGTACCTCGACCTGCTGCGAAAAGTTTTCGTTAAGCTGGATACGCGCTGCGACTTCAAGCTACGGGTCATCGGAAATTTTGAGTATGAATTGCCTGGTATTGATCTCGAGCTCATTCGATGGACGCAAGCTAACGAGGTTAATGATCTTCAAGGCATCGACATCGGCATTTATCCGTTGGCCCAGGACGAGTGGGTCCTTGGGAAAAGCGGCTTGAAAGCCATTCAATACATGGCGTTCGGGTTGCCGACCGTTGCGACCAATGTGGGTACAACACCACAGATCATCCAGCACCTTGAGAACGGCTGGTTGGTCAGCACCGACGAAGAATGGGTCGTCGCATTGGAGACATTAGTTAAACGCGCGGATCTTCGGCGAAAACTCGGTGTGGCCGCACGAAAGACGGTCCTCGAAAATTACTCAATCCACGCTGTCAAGTCACGCTACCTGTCAATCCTGAACAGTGCCGGGGAATAAAGCGGTGACCCGAAAAAAGCGAATTTACATGGCCGGTTGTGGCGGAATGCTGGGGGAAGCTTTTTACCTGATTTTCAGAGAGAACTACGACCTGAAGTGCTCGGATATCGATGTGAACGAGACATGGCTCTCAAGGCTTGATTTTCGCCGTCTCGACGCATACTGGAAGGATGTGGCCGAGTTCAAGCCGGATTACCTTTTCCACATAGGCGCGCACACCGATCTGGAATACTGCCAGCTCAATCCGAACGATGCTTACGCCACCAACACGATAGCGGTGGAAAATGCGGTTTACATCGCAAACAAGCTTGATGTACCGATTCTTTACATCAGCACCGCAGGCATCTTCGATGGCTCCAAGGATACCTTTGATGATTGGGACCAGCCCAATCCGATCGGTCACTACGCCCGCAGCAAGTACGCGGGGGAGGTCTTCGTCGAGAACAATTGCCGGCGTTATCTGATCTGTCGAGCCGGGTGGATGATGGGCGCCGGGCCAAGAAAAGATAAGAAGTTCATACAGAAGATCATGCGACAACTCAAGGACGGGAAGAGGGAATTGTTCATCGTCAACGATAGGTTGGGCACGCCTACCTACACCCACGATTTCTCCCGCAACGTGAAGGCCTTGCTCGAAAGAGAGCTTTGGGGGCTTTACAACATGGTTTGCAGCGGCGTCACCAGCCGCCTCGAGGTTGCGGAAAAACTTCTAACTATGCTCGGCCTGCAAAACGATGTGAAGATCGTTGTCGTGACCTCTGATTATTGGAAGGAAACCTATTTCGCTCCCCGCCCTTCTTCCGAACGATTAGTCAACAGAAAATTGGATCTCAGACAGATCAACCTGATGCGTGACTGGCGGATTTGCTTGCGCGAGTACCTTCAGGAGTATTACCAGGGATATCTCAAATAGCGGTGGCAGAGTGGAAAGATATGTACAGTAGGAAGCCGTGGTGGCCAATTCAGCCCCTATTCTCCATTCTGTACAAGCTGAGTTCAACCTTCGGGTTGCCCCATAACGCTTGCACACGCCGGAAGACGGCGAAAGCCTTGCGCACCCACGACGCTGGGAGTAAGAGCGGGGCACGGAGGATAGCCTTTTTCCAAGCGGGAATCTCCGCATCCGCCGCGATGAACCTGCGATACTGATCCAGACCGTAGTAACCATAGGCACGGGTCGCCAAGAGTCGGGCCAATGAAGCGGTCGGGCGCCTTTGGCACACGCGAGCTTTCGAGGCGTCTGAATAGTTACCGGTCGGGAGACCCCAGATGACGCGCGGCCAATGAATGAGTTCCACCTCAAAATATCGACTCGCCCAGGTCGCGCCTCCAAGCCTGATACACAGTTGTGGATCCGCCACGAGTCGAGCACGGTTGCCGGCTATGCCCCGATAAAGCACAGCCACATGCACAAAATCAGTATCCAAAAACTCGGTTGGATCCACTGAATCCCACATCGTCTTGTCGAACACCAGACCGCCGAGGAACGTCGCATACCGGACGGTTTCGCAGAACAAAGACTCATGTTCACCGGGAGCGTAGTTACGGTCCCTCTGTACCCTAATGCGTCGCTCTTCGACAACGGACGAGAAATCTGAATTGTGAGACGATGCATTCAATACCAATAGACCCCAATTGTCCTCCCGAAGCAATCCCAGTACGCGGTTTATCGCGCCCGGCAAAGGAAAGTCGTCGTCCCCAAAGAGCCAGACATAGCGGCTGCGAGCCAGCGCAACTGCAGCAACTATTTTCCGATCGATATTGATCGCACTTGGGTCAGTTGCGGTCATCACGAATGGATAACGCCTCCGAAAGTCCTCGATAACGCACTGCGTCTGGCCCGTGTCATCGGTGTATGAAATGCACACAGGAACGCCATGCGGCTCCAACTGGGGCAGGAATGCGTTCAACGTTGCGGCCAGACGGGCCGCCCGCTGATAGGTTGGGATAGCGATTGAGAGGGTGGAATTCAAAAACCAATCCTCGTCAGCTAGCGGGAGACATTTTCAAATTGGGTGCGGATTACCACGGCAGCAGGATATTCTTGTACGGCAGCCAATCTGGCGCATTGATGGCGAAGTTGAGCCAGACCCAAAGAACTGCTGCATATACGAGGCAAATGCCTAGCACCACGGCCGTTCTTGTTGCCCTGTCTGCAAACAGAAGAGGAATCCGCGACCACACATAAATTTGAAGTGGCAAGAGATATAACGCGACACGGTCCACTGCGCTCGAGGCCATGCCCACCAGGAACACGCACCCAATTGCCAACCAAGCCAACCACCGCCAGTGGCCCGGATCAGGCCATCGCCGCGTCCAGCGGCGATTCATTGCCAGCATTATTGCGGCAGGCAAGGCGTTCATCCAGGCCCGTATCGGCCCGCCTTCCGCTACCATTTGCGCCTCAATATAGGTGCTCCAAAGCGGCTCAAAGTGCTCGAGCAAGAAGACACTGCCAGCCAACAATGCCACCAGAGCAAGACCGAGCAACTGTATCCATCGGGTACGGTCCTGCGCCAGGAACGCAAACGGCAGCAGCAGCGCTGCGGATCGGTGGAATGTCGCCCCAAGGGTGACTAGCAGCACGAAGAGCCAGACACGTTTCTCTTCGAGATACGCAAGGCTCCAGAAAGCGAGGCCTAGCGCTGCCCCTTGCCGCGAGTATCCCATGGCCACTGTAACCATTAAAACGGGAGTAGCAACCAACCATGCTAACCAGGGCATTGGCTGGCGAATACAAAAGGCCCCCACGCCAGCCGCGAAGAGAATGCCGCATAACAGATTGACACCATAGATCCCCCAGCCAAGTCGTGCAGATAACCAATTGGCGGCAGCATAGCTTGGGTCGGTAACAGCTAATGCAGAAAGAAATTCCTCTCCACTAATGAAATCATAAATTTCGAGATACCGTTCCCAATCGGCGCCAACTTCATGGCGCAGGCCAATGGCAATGGCAGCAACGACGCCCATCACCATCCAGCCGAACTTTCGTGCGTCTACCGCAAGACTCCGAGGCAACAGGACGACCGCAGTCAAGGGAAGAAAAAACAATAGCCAATAGGAAATCATGGATCGTGTTCAGACCGCGTTTGAAAGTTCAACACGCTCCAAAATTGCTATTGTGGCAACACAAATAGCGTACGGCGTGGGTACACAATGCTCAGCATCGACATTTGAGATCCATTCGGACACCTTCCGGTTCGGACCAGTCTTGTGACGAGGCGAGTCTAATCTAGCCAGTTAAAAAGAAGCTTTCATGGAGAATCACTTTTCCAACCAAGCCGATTCGATGGCCATCGAATCTTATCGTTATTTCAACAGAGAATCCATCTTGTCCACAGCTGGCTTTTCGTGCACAAAAAGAGGAGTAGAAAAAGCCAACCCGTTTTCATAATAGTCCGCGCTATTGGAACACAGTTCATTTCATGTTTCGGCTTGCCCGTGGATTCGGGCAAACGTCGCCACTGCGGGGTCGGCTACAGCCTCGTGGACAAGAGCGCGTGCTGTTTAGATCGGATTCTCGTAAGATTGAACGGCAAATGAACCAGTGGCTAAACATCTTGCGCTGTCCAGACTGCCATGCAGCAAGGCTCGAGGAATCGAGCGATAGACTGGAATTGCGCTGTCCCAAATGCAATTGTTCCTTTCCCGTCCTAGCGGGACGACCGGTTCTCATCCGCAGGGACACCGAATTGTTTGAAATCAATAATTTTATCCAGGCAGCAAATCAACCGCGAATCCACACCCTGTTCGCGAGGGTCGTGCCGAGTCCTTCGGTCAACCTTGCGCGCGCTTCCGCCCTAATCTCCATGGCGGAACTGCTCAAGAACCTCCCATCTCCGACCATCCTTGTCGTTGGAAGTGGCTATCAACGAAAAGAGCTCATTGCTTCATTTGGATTGCTGCCACGAACTCGTCTTCTGTGTACTGACGTGAGCCCAAGTGCGGATGTGGACCTTTTCTGCGATGCACACGAATTGCCGTTTGATGATGGATGGTTCGATGCACTTATCACGACCGCCGTACTGGAACATGTCCTATACCCAGAGCGAGTCGCGGATGAGCTACATCGTGTCGTCAAAGAGGGCGGCCTTATCTATTCTGAAATACCGTTCATGCAACAAGTTCACGAAGGGGCCTATGATTTCACCAGATACACACTGTCTGGTCATCGCCGACTCCTGCATGGCTTCAGGGAGATCAAGTCCGGCATGGTCGCCGGACCAGGCACTGCGCTTGTTTGGTCGATAGAACATTTCATGATCGGATTCGCCCGAAACTCATTTGTGCGTTTGCTCCTAAAGACGCTTGCCAGATTTGCGTTCTCCTGGATAAAGTATTTCGATCTACTCTTCCAACATCGAATCGCGTCTCTAGATGGTGCCTCATGTACCTATTTTTTCGGGTCTAGAAGTTCCCAAATCGTATCCGATGCAGATATAGTCACCAGATACAAGGGAGCAGGCGACTCTAAACCTCGAACATGAGCCGGTAGGCTCTACTGCCCAACCAAGCTAGCTTGGAAATTGAAGCTCAGCGGGCGGATGCTCTTTGTTGGGCATACCTATACTTGCGTGTGCATCAGGCGGCTTCGCAAAATAATTAATCTATTTCGAATGCGAATGAGCTTTTTGTTAAGGTTAGGGTACCTGGCCACAACTAGTTTTGCTAAAAACGGGGTGTTCAGCACGATAGCTGATAAGAGATCCGGCGCATGGCCTCGTAGGTGTGCAATAGCTCGCTTCAGTGCGCTGCCAGTTCGTTCGAATTTTACAGTCTCAATGATAAAACTTCGGCAAGCGCGCAAAAGCACACGGATTTTCCATTCCTCCAAATCGATCGGGCTTATACCTGATTTGGTGAGAGCTTCATGCCATAGATCAAAGTACATCCTAAGAACAGAGACCAACTGAGCCCAAGTTTTGTGACCTGTAAGGATGTTTTCCCCGTGATATCGGTAGACACAGACCAAGCCCTGTAAGACTCCGATCTTGAAACTAAGGGAAATCCGAAAGAAAAGATCGGCATCGCAAGAAATGTTATCTGGATCATGAAAGGCATGCAGATCAATCGCTGTTCGGCGATGAAATAGCACACCACATAAGATGAACTCTACAGGTTTGACTAGCTTGTCTCGGTTGATGAAGACCCGCTTTCCGTCTTCAATTCGATTGTATGGTATGCGCATACATACTTCTGCGCCCTCCATTTCGTAGAGTACCTTGCCGGGAGCATAGACCATTCTAATGTCGTCGTCCTCGGCAGCTAGCGCGAGCGCGCGCCTCACAAATGTTGGATCCGTCAGGTAATCATCGTCTGACAAGATGATGAACCACTCCGCGGAGGTGGGCCTATGAAGTAGTTGCGCCCAATTGCGGACCATTCCGATATTCTCGATGATCCTGATATATCGAAGGCGGCTATCCGTAAGGTAGCGTGATACCACGCGCTCAGTCTCATCAGAGGAGGCATTATCAGAAACGATGATTTCAAGCGCGGGATAATCTTGAGCCAACGCGCTTTCAATTGCCTGGGCAAGCAGGTGTGCCCGATTGTACGTGGGGATGAAGATTGAAACCCGTGGTGGGTTAACCTGCTGGTTGTTAGAAAGCATCGGCTGCTACACTGCTGGAGAGGGAAAGGAAAAGGCCCTTTGCTCGCGAAAGTAAAACACCACAAGTGAAGTTAATGAAAGCGCTACAAGAGCGGCGGCGGCAGACGCACGCACTACAACGGGCAGAGGCTCGAGTAGAATGGCCAAGCTATAGGCAAGAATAAAGAGGGGTACGAAAACAACTACGACCTGTTTTAGAGTGGCACTTGCGTATTGTTTTGCCGATATTCCAAACGTCCGAAGAGCGTACACAGGCACATACCAATTATTGGTTAGAAGTTGCGATAGCAGAGTCGCCAATGCAACTCCAATCAAGCCAAGTCTTTCCGACAAGATCAACGCAAGCGCAACATTCAATATCCCTGCCAGAACTGCCATGCTCGCAAAGACTATGTGACCTGCGGCCATTACGCCCAAAGCAAGAGACACATGATTCGCCTCCAGAAGAAAAACGAGCATCAGAGTAATGACCAGGAATCGGTCAGGTACGATCGAAGACCCAACCCAAATCGTAATAATGGATTCATAAAAAGCAAGAAAAACCGAGCACAACACGACCATCGTGAGCAACGCAAACCTGTTGTTAGCAAGAAGTAGGCGATTAAAATCCTCCCGGCGTTCCCCCGAATACAGGCGGCCGAGGGTTGGTACTGCAATCGATGCTGGAATTATCGCAAAGCCTACGAATGCAAACCCCATCTTGCTCACGGCGTCGTAGATAGGAACCAATGACACACTCAGCTTGCTTGCTATTACGAGGTTGCTCGTCTGAAAAATGAGGAGAGCGCCCAAGGACATCACTGCCCACCTCAGGCTCGGGCCGAGTAGCTTCAAGGCCACTCCTGTATTGATATCTCCATTCGGATACATCGCGGATAATCGGCGCATCCTGTGCCTCGAAAGCAGCAAGGCGAGCCCACCCTGAAAAAACATTCCAAGGCCAAACGAGAGTACATCCAGGTCAAACTGCAAAAGAAGGGCTGACAAAACCAGACCGGTTAACGCACAGATCGTTCGTATAACCTTAGAGAGTGATACGTGCCCAAAGCCTTCCAATCCTGCAAGGAAATTCAGGGCTCTTAGATTAAAAACCGTTCCCACTCCAAACAGAGTCCAAGCCACAAGAACTCTGTTGGCATGTGCCGCGGTGTCAAGGAGGGAAACCAGGTAGGCTGCACCAGCGGGTATGCATACAAAGAGAGCGATTAGACAAGCCGTATTGATAAGCCGCGCTTGTGTCGCCAACAGCCTTGACATTGAGCTGGATTCAGCGGCATTGTCCGCACCCGCTCTTCCCAGCGACAAGCTCATTTCGCGAGTTAGAGTTGGCCCGAAGCCAAAATCAAATAGCAATATATATGACGCCAATGTCATCACGACGAGCCACAATCCCGCGACGGGTCTGGAAAGATAGTCAACGACAAGTTTGAATTGGACTAACGAGACAACCACCGCTGTCACAAAGTACGCAATACCTGCGACATTTGCCCAAATAAGGTTGCTACGCTTATTCAACTGGGCCTTCTGCTGCGATAGTCTGGTGAATGCCGGAAACCAAATCTGTTCGCGGACTCCATCCCGGGAGAGAGTGTGAGGGCCGCCACGGACGCATGACTTCACGCGCTCGATAGGGACGCCCACCCCATTCAATGTTTGGGTGTCTACCCGATACCACTTCGTAGGTCTTTACGAGTGACCTCAATGAAACCAATTCACCAGACGAAACACCGTAGGACGCATTGCTGCCCGTTTTACCCCCAAGCACAAGGTCGCCGGCAATCTCGAAAGCATCGACGATGTCCTCTACATAAACAAGATCCAGCAACTGGTGACCTGGCGAAAACTTGATTGGAACTACAGAATGCGAAGCAGCCCTTAGAAGATTGAATAGCTTCTGGCGGGGATCATGGGGTCCATAGCTCTCAAAAAGCTTCAATGTGATGTTCCTAATTCCTTTGGCATTGCAATAAAACACGAGGAGATCCTCGGCCGCTTGCTTTGTAGCTGCGTAAAGAGAGGCCGGATCGTAGTCGTCTTGTTGATTGTGTTGCCAAGACGTGCCAACGCTAACGATGGCGTCTGAGCCCGTCTGGGCCATCGCCTCAAAAAGCTGAGTTGAAAAAAGGATGTTTGAATTAATCAGCCGTTCTAAGTCATCCGGTCCGTGTTCGGCGACAAAATAGGCTGCAAGATGAAACACCAACGTCGGCTGTACTTTCTGCAGCAAATTGGCTAGGGTGCCTGTCTCCCGACCTATTCGATGGATCACAAGCCGATCACGAAAAGTGTTAAGGAAAGTGCTACTAGGTTCGGTTCTTACGAGTATATGTACGTCGTAATCGGTATGAGCAAGTCGACGCGCCAAGTAACTCCCAATAAATCCTGTGGCTCCAGTGATGAGTATGCATCTCCGCGCGTGCATGGAAACCTAATAGCGGAATGGGGTAACAAACTTTTCAAGACTAGAGAAGCTTTGATCTCGTTCTGAAAGAATAGGTAATCCGGTCGGCCAAGTGATGCCTGCACTGTTCCAAAGAATTCCAGAATCGAGATCCGGGGCATATACACTTGTTACTTTGTAGGTCACAGTAGCTGTCTCCGAAACCACGAAGAACCCGTGAGCCAATCCGATAGGTACATATATCTGGTTTGCCTTATCCGTACTTAGCAGCACAGAATAGTGCTTGCGATACGTCGGTGAGCCCTGACGAAGGTCAACGACGACATCAAGGACTTCCCCGTGCGCGCAATAAACCAACTTTGCGTGAGCAGCAGGCGGTAGTTGAAAGTGCAGCCCACGTAGAACACCGCGCTGTGAAACCGTGTAGTACTCTTCCCTAAAATCCACCGCAAGCCCGTGTTGACGGAAGAAATCTTCGTGAAACGTCTTGACGAATTTTCCGCGGCTATCCGTCCGAATAGCCGGTATCATCTCATAGCAACTTGGAATTGTCGTCTCGTTTATTGTGAACATCAAAATCCGATTCCGAAGAACACTTCGAGCGCTTGGGCGCAATAATCAAGCATCTACCCTGTGAGCCCGCGATATACACCAATCCAAAAGTTCAAGTTCATGACTGTGTCGATGTTATCGAGAGCGCCACTGAAGCGATATTTACGGCGATCAAAGTAGGGCTGGCGCGTAATCAAAGCTATCCGATATCCGTCAGCCAGAAACCGGCGGGCAAGATGACTACCTAGAAAGCCCGTGCCGCCCGTCAGAAGGATGCTCGGCACAGCTGACACGGCCTCACCGGTACTGCATGGCGAATTCGACGAAACTCTGATGCATGTGTGCCACCATGGCCTCAGTCAGGCCGTGGTGGCAAGCTATAAGCATGCCACCTCTCATCACGCGGTCTGCCTGCGGATATCCGTCCGGTCCCACGCGCTTCGGCATGTCACGGAAGCCCGGCTGGCGGATTATGTTGCCAGTGAAGACAACGCGCGTCTGGATATTGCGCTTCTCGAGGAATATCTGCAGCTCTTTGCGCGTAAACGGCGCGGTGTCACGCAAAGTGAGCGGGAAGGCCAGCCAACCGGTGTAGGCTCCGGGCGTTTGCTTCGGAAGCACAAACCAGTCTTCGTACTGCTTAAAAAAGTCATACTGAGCGCAGAAGTTGCGAATGCGCGCCTCAATGTTGCCCTTGAGTTTGCGCAGTTGCACGAGACCGAAGGCTGCGCCCAGCTCGGACGGTTCAAGGTTGTAGCCCACCGTTTCGAAAACAAATTTCGCGTCGTAGTCTATGCCGTCGACTTTAACGTTGAACCGATTTTCGATGGTTTCGGACTCCTCAATCAGCGACGAGCTGCGGCCCCAGGAGCGCAAAAGCTTAGCGCGGCGTGCTTGCTTTCCGTCGTTCACGCAGAGAATGCCGCCATTGCCGGCACAGTTGATGACGTGTGAGCCGTAAAAGCTGGTGATACTGATGTCGGACCAGTGCCCACTGGAACGGCCGTTCAGGGTGCCACCGAGCGTGTCCGCTGAATCCTCGATCAACTTCAGGCCGTGTTTCTTTGCGATGGCACCCAAGCGCTCCCATTGACAGACATTGCCGATCAGATTGGGAATGCACATTGCACGCGTGCTCGGTGTAATCATTGCCTCGACTCGGTCAGGGTCAATGCAATAGGTACCCTCCTTTACGTCCACGAAGACTGGAGTCAACTGATTTGTTAGTAAGCACGACACGGTAGTGGCGAAAGTCAACGCGGGTGTGATTACTTCAGTGCCTGGCGGCAAATCTAAGATCTTGGCCGCCAAGAACAACGCCGATGATCCGGAATTGACCATGATGCCGTGGTTCTTTTCAAATAGCTTCGCAACTTTTTCTTCGAATTCGCGAACATTGGTTCCCATTTGGGTGGAGGTACGCAGTACGTGGTTAACAGCAGCGATTTCCTCTTCGCCGTGCACCGTCATGCCGTAAGGGACGCGGATTGGAGTGGTAGTTGTAACCTCGTTCATGCGGCGGATCCATTGATGAGCTTGGTGTAATCGCCAATCTGGCGACCCGTAATGGCCTGAAGATCACCGCCCTGAGCGTGCGCCTGATACCACTCAACGGTAAGGCGTAGCGCCTGTTCGAGCTTTAGTATTCGCCGCCAGCCGAGCCGCTCTTTCGCCTTCGAGCTGTCGAGCTTCAAATAATGCGCTTCATGGGGCTGCCTCTTCTCGTCCACTTTCCATCCCGCTCCGTCTCCCCACATGGCCGCCAGCTTGTTGGCCACCCACCGTACTGGTTTGGCGTCGTGCTCGTCAGACCCGAAATTCCAAGCTTCGGCATAACTACTACCTTCACTCCAAAGGCGCTGCGCAAGCACGAGGTACCCCGATAGCGGCTCAAGCACATGTTGCCAAGGGCGGATTGCATCAGGATTCCGAATGACAGCCGGCTTACCCCCCATGAAGGCACGGACCACGTCGGGTATTAGGCGATCTTCGGCCCAATCGCCACCTCCCACCACATTGCCAGCTCGAACTGAGGCCAGGCTCATGGAGTCGGTCGCTGCTGGTGAATTAAAGAATGAAGTGCGGTAGGCCGCCGTAACGAGTTCGGCGCATCCTTTGCTACTCGAGTAGGGGTCATATCCACCCATCGGCTCATTCTCTCGATAGCCCCACACCCACTCCCGATTCTCATAGCACTTGTCGCTCGTGACGTTAACGCAAGCCCGCACATCCCTCACGCGCCGCACAGCTTCGAGTAAGTGAACGGTCCCCATCACGTTAGTCGCATAGGTCTCCACCGGATTCGCGTATGATTGCCGCACGAGCGGTTGTGCGGCCATGTGAAAGACGATCTCCGGTCTAAAATTCTCCACGACGCGACAAACATGATCAAGGTCGCGAATGTCACCAGTAACATCCTGCATACTCTCGCCAACACACGCAATTTCGTACAAGTTCGGGCTTGTGGAAGGCGGCAGAGAATACCCGGTCACCTGGGCTCCAAGCCCTTTGAGCCACAGGCACAACCATCCCCCTTTAAACCCGGTATGCCCTGTAACTAGAACACGTTTCCCGGCCCAAAACTGATGGTCCAACATCACCAGATTTTCCAGGGAGCTTTACCAGACGCCCAGAGGTCTTCAAGGTGGTTCTTGTCCCGCAGCGTGTCCATTGGCTGCCAAAAGCCCCGATGGAAAAATGCAGATAATTGATTCTCTTCGGCAAGACGCTCCATAGGTTCTTTCTCCCACAAAGTGTCATCACTCGCAATGTAGTCGACCACTCTGGGAGATAAGACAAAAAACCCACCGTTAATCCAACCACCATCACCTTGAGGCTTTTCCTGAAATCGACTTACGAGATTGCTCTTGTTGAGAACCAGCGCGCCAAATCTGCCCGGCGGTTGAGTAGCTGTCAAGGTAGCAAGTGTATTCTGACTTCTGTGAAATTGGATGAGTTCGGTAATATTGACATTTCCAACACCGTCACCGTAGGTGAAACAAAAATCCTCGCCGCCCAAGTGGGAAGCGACTCGCCTTAATCTCCCTCCCGTCATCGTATTTTCACCGGTATCGATCAGGGTTATCCGCCAGGGTTCTGCGTTGTTTTGATGAACTTCCATCTTGTTATTCAGCATGTCAAACGTCACATCTGACATGTGAAGGAAATAATTGGCGAAATACTCCTTGATCATGTATCCCTTATAGCCTACGCAGATGATGAATTCATTGATGCCATGGGCGGAGTACATTTTCATGATGTGCCAGAGAATTGGCCTTCCGCCGATCTCCACCATGGGCTTGGGTTTGGAAACTGTCTCTTCACTGATGCGGGTACCCATCCCGCCGGCAAGTATCACTGCTTTCATGGGGCGCTAGTTAAAACGCTGAACGAACCGAAGCGTCACGTTCTGCTCGAAAGATAGCGTTTCAGGAGATCGAGCCGATCAGCTTGATGTGGGTTTTGTCGGGCCCTTTGGCCGGCTTCACTTACGAATGCCCATATAACAGCCAGGAAACCTGCTACGAGTGCTGTCAAGATCGTAATGAGAGCCAGTTTGGGCTTGGATTTCCTCTCCGGCTCTGTCGCCTTATCAAGGACTTGAATCAGTGAGGCATCGCGCGCCTCGTCTATTCTGGC
>Ga0184627_10000271_pt1 | contig 21394 bp, 37 predicted proteins | sample PLM3_127_b1_FD_133150 | JGI IMG/M metagenome (GOLD analysis project Ga0184627, IMG submission 133150) | Groundwater sediment microbial communities from an aquifer in East River, Colorado, USA - PLM3_127_b1 | ecosystem: Environmental > Terrestrial > Soil > Riparian zone | place: USA: East River...
TCCGGTGTCTGCAAAAATAGCCGCCCGCCCTCGGCGCAATGCCCAGGTAACGAGCGCCTCTTGGTGAGGAAACATGTCGGCATGAACATGCCGCGTATCGATCAAGCCGGTTGGCAGTGTCAACGCCAATTTGCGCTCGATCAACTCTGCATAGTCCAACATAGATTTCCCATGGGGTGATTAACCTTGCATTACGCGCCTTCGGTTTCGGTGTCAAGCGCAAGTCGCGCCCATCTTGCACGTTGCCCGGCACTGCGGTTGCGGAATTCAAGACGCCGCTTGGCGACAATAATCTTGGGATGTTTGCAACCCTTGTCTGAGGCACACCAAATGTACAGTGTGTCGTAGAAACTCTGCACAACACAATTCTTCGCCGGCCTTCTCTTATCGCAACAGAGGCACCAAAGCAGTCGATTTGCCGACCACTGAACAGTGAACGGTTGGAGACCATTGTTGTCTGTCCAATTAGTCGCAGGCTGTATCTTGGCGGTGTAAATGTGTACTAGCGACACCATCATCCTTTCACGGTGCGACACACTGCCACACCACAGCCACGACAATCGCCACCAGGATCACCCACAGCGCGCGCCGGCTCGTGTGCGTTGGCTTGCGCCGGCGCGATAGGCGAGCGGCTATGGCGCGGATTTCTGCATCGGTTTGATGCATGTGCGCGTTATGCTCGTTGGGCTTCATGTTGCCCTCACAAACTTGCGCACGATGTAGCGCAGACCCTTGTTCCGCTGAACGCCGCTCCGTGTAATTCCCGTGGTGTAGCGATTCGCCGCGGCACGGGTCTTGCACTATTCAAGCACCACGGCACAGCCATTCCGGTTGACCATGATGACGAGCCAATAGTGCGTTGGGATTTGCGGTCGCTTCATTCCGCCTTCGTTGTCAGGCCACGCCATGATTTATCCTGATGAGAAACTGTACCGAGGAATTCGCTTCTTCCGTATTCGATCGCGCCTTGTATGGACGCACTCAGAAATCCCCACGTCATCCCGTCCCAATGCGCATACAAACTATGAGCCGAAGTGATTCGCAACATGTAAACGCCGATGTGCACTGGCTTGAGAGTGGTTCGCGCCATGTAAACGCCGATGTGCACTGGCTTGATATTCATCGAGAACCAGGTTAGTTTTGGTCTGCTCATTCGAACCTCAACTTCTCGAACTTGGCAAGCTGCTTGCGTAGCGATGCCAGTTTCCGGATTCGAGCGGCATTCGCTGCGACGACAGCGGCCTCGCGAGTAAGGAAAACCTCATCACCAACATCGAGACGATAGGACCATCGCCCGCGCTCGACCGTACGAATGCGCTTGTCGCCTTCGCGATAGTCCTCGTCCGTATTTTGTTCTCTGATGCCTTTGGTCAAGGCGTATTTGGTGATCCAGACTTTCACGTTGGCCTCTTGCGGTTAAGAATTTGATACACGCGCTCCGCTCTTAATAGCTCTGAAAACGAGATGGTGCGCTCTGTGATTCAGAGCGCGCTTGCCGTTAATGCACTCCATGCAAAAGAGTGCAGAGAAATGCCTTAAGTTGTCAATTTTTTCGCACGAACGACAGACGATCATGCTAATTCCCGAAAGAAATCAGCAGCCTTGATTTTGCCGCCGGTCGCAGTCTCAATCGTTTTCCAGTGCTCGACACGGACACCATTCTTGCGCCAGTGCTGGATCAACTGGCGCGAAACTCCGCACAGCCGCGCCAACGAATTGACGCCGCCCACCGCTTCAATGGCTCTGTCGATCGCTCGCATTTGCATCGTGTGGCATACACTAATGCAAATTTCGCTTGCATGCAAACGTTTTTTATGGCACGCTCTGTCCCTCGAGCAACACATCGGGACAATCATGACTACCGACCAAGCCTACGTCAACGCACTCGCCACCGAGTTTCAGCTTCGCGCGCTGCTGGACGCGATCCGCAGGCAGTGGAGGATGGTATGAGCGTCTCATTGGCCGCTGACCCGCTAGATAGATTCACGCCATGGTTTGATGAGGACTCAGTTGGAAGAAACGAGCGCGTTATCTCCCTACTACTGATGCACGCAATGGAGACAACATGACTAACATCCTGAAAATGATCGCCGACGATCCGAACCTCGATCCAGCGTTCGCCGCAGCGCTCGAACCTGAGCGCGTGTCCTGCCTGCCGGTAACCATTACACATGGCCGCCTGCCGCTATCCGGCTGCGGCACCATAACCTACAGCGGCAAGGATCGGGATGCGGTCGAGGCTAAGGCCAAGACCGGGCAAGACCATATCGACTACATGCGCTCGCCGTCCCTATCGATGCCGTGCCGGCAGCCGGATGGAACATGGTTCGTCGTGTTGACATTTTTCGGAACGGACTGAGCCATGAGCATGTCCTATTATTACTTGCGTGCTCCATTCACGTCGGTGCGTCTGGAACACATCGGCGAGCACGACAAAGTAACGCTTTGGGAGAATGGCGCCAATGCTGGAACGCTCACTTTGAGTAAAGGAGTCGGGCGGAAATTCCTCTACATGATGACTGATCATGTTGATGATTCGCAAGCTCCTATGCGAATTTATTGGGGCGACAGCGACAAAGGATGTGTCGTCACCGAAAATGTGCGTGGACTCGATCCAGATCTGATGCTCATCAGCGAATACGGCGAGCCTCTACGCGTCAGCGAGATTCGCGACCGCGCCGGCCATGTGCGCAAGGACAAGATGCCGGGGGAATTGTTCGGATACGATGAGGCGAAGCCATGAGCGTTGACTACAGAGATTTGCCATTGCACATGCAAGATGCCGCACGAGAATACGTTGAGCACGGGCAACCGCCTGGTGGCTTCTTCCGCTATGTTCTCGAAAATAGACTAGCCGAGGCTTGTAGACATGCCGATAACACTAACATCCATTACATGCGCGAGTGGGCCAACTGGCTATACGGAGAATGCCCAATACCAGCATGGGGATCGCCGGCAGAGGTTGACGAATGGATTAACAAACACGCAGCCAAGCGCGCAGAGGGAAAGCCATGAGATTTATCGATGACGGTGGGTCGGCTTTCCCTCAGCCGGGATGGATAGATAGTGACGGTAGTCATCACTTCCCAGCCGATGGATACGGAATGGGCGGGATGACTTTGCGCGACTACTTTGCCGCGGCAGCACTAGCGCATCCGTCTACGCACGACCAACCGGCATATGACACGCCAACGGATCACGCAGCAGCATGGGCCTACTCGGTTGCCGATGCGATGCTCGCCGAGCGATCTAAGCCATGATCCCGCGCGCTCCTGCCGCCATCATCGCCGCTGGCATTGGCCTGTTGGGCTGGGCATGGGGTCGCTGGGTGAACGAAAGCGATGCGAAGGTCGAGCGCGACATCGTGCGGATGCAGGCGCATACGATCTGCGATGGCCCCGCATGGATCGACGCCGACGACGACCGACACGTGCTGTGTGCCACTGGATCGATGCGACTACTCCGAAGGAGAAACGATGACAATCTATGTGGTGATGATTCGAGATAGACACACAGACACAGAGGCGCACCTGTTCTCCACATCTGAGAAGGCGATTTCATTTGCCCAAAGCTACTTAGTAGGTTGCGGTGATTCGGCGCAGTACGTTGATCCAAAAGACGCCACGATGAGTTCGAAAGAGTTGGAGTCTGCTGGTTGGTTGTTCTACACCTGCTACTCAGCAGAGGGCGATTGCGTTTGGATGTTGCCGAAAGAAGTAGACAACAGCACGGTGAAATAATGAACCGCAGAACCCGCAACTTTTGGCTCGCTATCGCCCGCTTCTTTGACCGCCATGCGGCGTGTGTCAGGCGCATGATGCGAGCGGGAACGCCCAAACGCGGCCCACGCATTCCGAAGGTGACGCCATGACCGACACAACAGCCCCGGCAATCGTACAAGCGTCAGACACCGCATCGCTGATGCGGATCATTGAGCGAGCGACGACCGATCCTGCCTTCGATGTCGCCAAGTTGCAGGCGTTGCTTGACGTGCGCGACCGCTGGCTCGCCGGCGAAGCGAAAAGGGCTTATGACACCGCATTCGCCGCCTTCAAGGCCGAGGCAGTGCGGATTGTCAGGAACACAAATATCACGGATGGGCCGCTACGCGGAAAACAATACGCAAATCTGTTTGCCTGCGTTGATGCTCTCACGCCAGCGCTATCCAGAAACGGCCTTAGTTCCAGTTGGTCAATCGTCAAGGACGAAAAGGAATGGATTGAAACTGCATGCATTCTGAAACACGTCAGCGGTCATTCCGAGATTAGCAAAATGGGCGGACCACCAGATACCGGCGTGGCAAAGAACGCGATTCAAGCGCGTGCAAGCTCGTTGAGCTATCTTGAGCGCTACACATTTCTGGCCGTAACAGGCATGGCCACTGCCGATCAGGACGATGATGGCGGAGGGGGCGGTGACGGTGACCCGCCACCCGCCGATCCTTGGACAGATGAGCTTCGCGCTGCCGGCAAATCGGCAGCAGGCAATGGAGTCAAGGCCTATCGAGGCTGGTGGCGAACGCTGACTGAAGAATTTCGCCTCGCCGCGGCGCCGACAAAACAGCATGGCGACTTCAAGACCGTCGCCAACGATGCAGATACCATGAAAAAGGCCGCAGCATGACTCAAGACGCGGCCGGCGGCCCCAATCCAAGCAATCCGCTGCAAGGAACCGCCGATTGGATACGCGAACGGATCGGCTGCTTGACCGCATCACGCATGGCGGATGCGATGGACTTCCTGAAAAACGGCAATTCAAGTGCGGCGCGAACGAAACTGATGCGCGGGTTACTCGCAGAGAGGCTTGTCAATGCAGCGATGGATCACTACGTCACGCCCGCAATGGAGTGGGGCCTCGCACACGAGGCCGGCGCACGCGATCGCTACGAGGCGATTAGTGGAAACCTCGTGCAGCTTGTCGGATTCGTCCCGCATCGAAGCATAGAATGGTTTGGCGCCAGCCCAGACGGGTTCATCGACGACGATGGATTGGTAGAGATCAAGTGCCCAACTACGCCGGCGTACATCGCTTGGCGGACCGCAAGCGTAGTGCCAGAGGAATACAAACCACAAATGCTTGCCCAACTTTCCTGCACGCGACGTAAGTTCTGCGACTTCGTTGCATTCGATCCAAGGGTCAAGGAAAGGCGCTTGCAGTTGTTTGTCCGCCGCTTCACGCCGGTTGAAGCCGAGATCGCCGAAGTCGAAATACGGGCGATTCAGTTCTTGCGGGAACTGGATTCCATGTTCGACGCATTCCACGCGAAGGAAGCGCATGACTGAAATTGTCGAGTATTCCAAGACCGAGGCCGCGCTGACTGAACTTGCGAGCACATACAAAGGCGTGATCTATGAAGTTGCAAAACCTGATGGCATGAAAGCCGCGATACTCGCGCGGGCCGACATCCGCGGTTACCGAGTGGCGCTGGAAAAAATGCGAGTGCAAATCAAAGAGCCTGCATTGCGTCGCACTCAGTTGATCGATTCCGAGGCGCGACGCATCACTGCCGTATTGACCGCACTTGAAACGCCGATCGACGATCAGATCAAGGCAGAAGAGCGCCGCAAAGAAGAGGAAAAAACGGCGGTAGTGCGAGCCGAACAAGCGCGTATTGCGGCTGAAGAAGCTGCCCGCAAAAAGATCGAAGAAGAAAAACTCGCAGCCGAACGTGCTGAGATCGCGCGCCAACGTGCGGAACTTGAAAAGGCCGAGCAAGCCCGCATCGCCGCCGAGACGGCCACACGGATGGTAATTGAAGAAGAGCAGCGCGCGTCCCGCATGAAGATTGAGCGGGAACAGCGTGAGGCGCGTGCTGCGATTGAGACACAAGAACGCGAAGCGAAGCGCATACGCGAAGCCGAAGAACTCAAGCTAAAGGCAGAACGAGATCAGCTGGAAGCAGAGCGGCGCAAGGTCGAGGATGCGGCCCGAAAAGCGCGCGAAGCAGAAGAAGCGGCGGACAGAGAAGTTGAACGCAAGAAAAATGAAGTTCTCGATGCCATGGAAATGCTCAGGATATTTCAAGCGCGATTTAGGCATCTACCACGGTTTGCCGAGATCGTGCGCGTTATCGACTTACATCTGATTAGGGAGGCAGCATGACCCGCAAATACCAGAAGCGCAGCACAATGACCCGCGACGAGGCTTTGGCCGTCGCCGAGAAGTACGCCGGCAAATCGATTACGGAAGCGGCGTTCGATGCTGCTAGTCAGCCACCGCAAGGGGAGGCATTGATCGGCGCAAAGCAACCGATGACGATTACAAGTCGCGTCGTCGAGGCCGAGAATCGCTTGGCGAGTACGCTCCAATGGCTCGACGAGATCGATGCCGAATTGAGAAAGATCAGCGCGCGGATCGGACTCTAAACCAACCAACACGAAAGGATTACCAATGAAAGCCACGAAACCAACGGCACCGACAATACAACGCCAAGGCGATGTGTTGATCGTCTCTGTTACAAAATTGCCGGACGGCTGCGTCGAAATCCAGCCTGATGCGGCTGGTCGTCTCGTGCTTGCCTACGGCGAGGCCACCGGCCATGCGCATGCAATCCAGGTGCGTGAGATGGGGCCACAAGCGGCGGACGAAATAACCGAAGCGCTGATCGCGCGCTGCCGGCTGTACCGATCTCCTGCCGGCGACCGCTATCTGGTCGTCGATGCACCGGTGCAGTTGCTCCATGAAGAGCACACGCAACAAGACATCGGCATCGGCATCTATGAGATTCCGGCTCAGATGGAATATGACGCATCGACAATACGCCGCGTGGCTGACTGAACCCATGATGAGGGGCGCCTGATGAAATACCTTGACAAGCTCACGCCTGAGCAGGAAGCACGGATGCAGTCCTGGGCTGACGAATGGATTGCTACCGGGTTGCGTACTGGGTCAGCCGATCGATCGACATTTGAACGTGCCGCCAAGAAGTGCTACGAGTATGCCGATATCAAGTGGCCGCGCAATGTTATTTGGGTAAGCTCGCCCATTGTGATGGCAATAGCTGCACCAGTTGCTGCTTTGTTGATTCAAGTCATGCGTAAGCACGACGCGGTGCGCGACGCGGTGGGCGACGCGGTGCACGACGCGGTGCGCGACGCGGTGGGCGACGCGGTGCACGACGCGGTGCGCGGCGCGGTGCACGACGCGGTGAGCGGCGCGGTGCACGACGCGGTGGGCGGCGCGGTGCACGACGCGGTGGGCGTCGCGGTGCACGACGCGGTGGGCGTCGCGGTGGACGACGCGGTGGGCGGCGCGGTGGACGGCGCGGTGCACGACGCGGTGCGCGTCGCGGTGGGCGGCGCGGTGCACGACGCGGTGGGCGGCGCGGTGCGCGACGCGGTGCGCGTCGCGGTGGGCGGCGCGGTGCGCGACGCGGTGGGCGTCGCGGTGGACGGCGCGGTGCGCGACGCGGTGGGCGTCGCGGTGCGCGACGCGGTGCGCGTCGCGGTGGGCGGCGCGGTGAGCGGCGCGGTGCGCGACGCGGTGGGCGTCGCGGTGGGCGGCGCGGTGCACGACGCGGTGGGCGTCGCGGTGGGCGGTGAAAAACAGATACATCATGCAGTCAAGGATGTTATCTGTCGCAGCTGGGCCAACTACATCGGCGGTCAATTCTGGCCAAGCGGCTGGTACTGTGGTGGCGCGTTCATGTCATTTTTCCGCGAAATCTGCTCGCTGGAACTCGCAGGCGACCTGTGGGAGCGTGGTCTCGCCTATGAAGATACGATCAAGTCAGCGTGTTGGTGGTACCCGCACCGCGACTTCGTCATAGTTTGCGAGCGGCCGGTATTTATCAAACTTGAACTGGCCAATCCAGCCCGCCCGCACGGAATAGGTTCACATCGCTTGCACGGTGACGGTGGCCCGGCAATAGTTTGGCCGGATGGATGGGGCGTGTACGCAACGCACGGTGTGCGTGTTCCGCCTTGGATCATCGAACAACCTGACGCAATAACAGTTCAGTTGATCAACAAGGAAACTAACACCGAAATACGCCGGATCATGATCAAGTTGTACGGATATGCTAAATATCTGTCCGACGGTAATTTTGATCTGATCGAAGCGCGCGAGACAAATGATGCATTAGTCGGTCTGCGTGATTGCAAACTATGGAAGAGTAGCGACACAGTGCTGCTGGACATGCTCAACAGTACGCCTGAGCCTGATGGCTCGACAAAACGCTATGTGCTACCGGTTGATCCGCAAGCCTACAACGGCCGTGCATCGCGTGAATGTCTAGCGGCTATGGCTAGTACGTGGCGAAAACCATCGGACCCGACACAACTTTATTTTGCGTCGCCGGAGCACTATCGGCCGATGGTGGAATCGTAATGCTAAGGCAAAGCCGATGAGACTTCCAGAACTTCCAGAACTTCCAGAACCTTCCAGTGCCGTATTCTCGTCAGTTGAAGGTGAACAGCAGCGCACGCCGTATGGCGGGTACAGCACGGATCAGATGATCGCCTATGGCCACGCCTGCACAGAGGCAATGCATGCCTACGTCACAGACCAAGACAAAGCGCTTGAGTTTGCACTCAAACTGCAACCTGATCCGGATGGGGCATTACTTGACCGTGCACGCATCGCCGAAGCACGCGTCGCCGAGCTTGAACAATTACTGGCCGATCAACATAACAGACTTTTGGAGGACTACCGATGTCTGACCGATATGATGGGACCATAACCAATGCCCGCGCGATGCGGCGTGTAATGAAAGCGCTTGGAATTTATGCACCAGATGTAAAACACGATTGACCGGCCAGGCTGTAGCGGACGCGCCATCAACAGGATGAGCAAACAGTAGAGAGACGATGAGAGACATTGGAACTATCTTACGTCGCGTAATGGTTGATCTCTCGATCACGGAGGATGAGGCTAAGGTTGCGCACATTTATCTCGACTGTTGCTTGAAACGACAGAAACGATTCATAACATGGCTCGGCGTATTGTGCGCAATGCTGCTGGCGCTTGTTGCTACAATGTGGGGAGGACGAGCAATCGGTTGGCTATGACCCTAAGAGATATATGGCGCAAGCACGCCATCAACAGGTTGAGCAAGCAGTAACCGAAGGGGCTACTAATGAGCAATGACGTGACTCTCCTCCCAGATGGTAGTGCATTCATAATTGGACCATTCCCGCTGCCGAAAGACCATTGGCTGTACGCGCGAGAGCCGAATGGGATAATGAACGCGACTGCATGGCGGATACGCCGCATCCGATATTGACAAACGCGCAGCGAGAGGCAGTAGCTACGGCAGCACGGTATGCGATTCGCGGAGCGACAATGTGCGGAAAGGAAAACGACTTCGATCCCGACGCGCTAGTACTAAACTTAGTATACGCCATCTGTGGTCCGGCCGGGGTTTTTTCGGAATCATGCACATGCCGATAGCCTTCGACCTTGTGGCGCACCTTCGGCGACAAGCCGAGTTCAGCGCACGCACGTTCGGGCCTGGCGCTCGCGTGGAGGGCGTGACCGACCACATCAGCAAGGAGCTGAAGGAAGTGCGCGACAGTGGCGGTGCACTGAGCGAGTGGGTGGACGTGATCATCCTCGGCCTCGACGGTGCATGGCGCAGCGGCGCTACGGCCGAGCAGATCGTTGCAGCAATCGCCGCGAAACAGGCCAAGAACGAGGGTCGCAGGTGGCCTGACTGGCGTACCGCCGAGCTGGGCAAGGCCATCGAGCACGACCGCACCACGGACGTTGCATGAGGCTGATGCCTAAATGAGGCCAGGGCGCTTGGCAAAATATTCATTGAGACGGCACGATCGCGAGAAACGGCACCTCAAAGTGCACCCGTACGTAATGCCAGCGACCGTCGATCGTGATCTTGCGGTACAAATGGATTGTGCGCGGAGCATCAGGTCTGTAGGTTTTCACCAGCTCAGGGCCGAGGCGTTGGCACAGCTCACCGAAAGTCAGACCGTCTAATTCGCTGCCTGGTTCGATCACGAATGCGTGCAAGGACTTCGGCGGTTTGATCACTTGTCCGCCCCCGCGGGAACGTACTCGTAGGTGATCCTGACTCTGATCCTGCCGTGAACCGCGCGCAAGTGATAGGGATCGAAGATCGTGTGCACGATGTATCGGTCCCAGCGTCGTTTGTAGATCGCCCGCCCTTTGGAGTCGTGTACGATCCCGCCGCCGGCCCTCACGATCGCATGAGCAACGGCCTTTGCAACAGCTCCGAACGGGAGATCATCGACTGCCGCCATTCGGCCACGCGGCGATCATTTTGGCAAGGTCGGCTGCATGGAGTTCAGCCGCGTCAGCCATTCTTCCCGCTTCGCCGTCAGCCTCTGCAAATAATTCCCCGAGGCGGGCGGCACGGTTACGACAGGCATCGAGGGAGTCTGTGGCGGGGCCACGGGCGCCGATGGCAGCAAGGGCGTCGCGCAGCCCACGAGACTCAGTGTCAGAGCGCTTGCGAGCATTCTGTACGGTTTGCAGGTCTTTTGCATGGCTTGCCTCGGCGGCGTGAAGTTTGGTTGACCAGTCTTGCTCGATCTGCCGGTTCTCGGCTTGCTGCGCGGCGATCGCCGTTTGATTCTCAGCCGCCGCCTTGTTCCACTTTGCCGCCCAGATATTATCAGCGAGCTTGTAGCCTCCCCACCCCGCCGATGCGGCAATGGCGGCGGCGATGACGGCATAGGCGATCAGGCGGTACGGGATCATCGGGACAACGCTCCGGCAAGCACGGCGATCAGTACCACGAATAAAAGCCATACCGCGATCGTCTTGAGTTCACGCGTGTAGGCGTCTTCACCGGGCGTCAAACCTTTTTCCTCAAATCTCGGAAGTCTCATCGGCGTTCTCGATCGTGATCCAGACCTGCTCGCCAGTTTGCCGCGCCTTCAGCAAGGCATCAAAGAGCCGATTGTAGGCGACCTTCGAGTCGCGCAACGACTCCGCATGCCATGCCACACCGACCAAGATGCAGCCGAGTGTGTCGGCATCAGTGTTTCCCGAATGAATCCTAATGCCATGGAAGCCTGGCACGTTAAGCAGCAGCGGCATGTCCGCGCCGAAGCGGTTCGAGTACGTGATGATGATCTCGTATCGTCCTGCCGGGATAGCAGTCTGCCCGTACACCTTTTTGCCTTCATCGGCAGACGTGGCAGGATCGTCCACCCTGACCATGTCTTCGAGACTGAAACACTCCAACTTGTCGCCGATGTAAAGCTCGCCGAGCGTGCTGTGGGCGCCGGATTCATCACGTTTGAGAGTGAGTTCCATCAGATGTGATCCGCATCAAAGGGATTAAGGAGTTTCTGAAACCAGCGCGCGATCGACCCCTGCCAGTCGTCGTCGTTAACATGCCGGCGGCATCTGCGGGTGTACGTCCATGACCAGAATGCCCACCGCTTCCAGCCTTTCTCTTTCTCGCCCGGAACGCCCCAAGGCCATTCCAAAAACAGCAGTGAGCCGGCCGTCGCGTTGAAGACCAGATCGAGGATGTAGCCGATCGCGATCGGAGGCCCGATCAATGCGTAGGTTGTCCAAAGGAACTTCTGCCCGGCCAAGTGCGCCGTATGCCAAGCGCCGAAGATGATAAAGCAGAGATAGAACACCCAGATCAGACCGCCGGTCCAGAGCACGAGATCAATCATCTTTGCTCTCCAACGATGGTAGGCGGTTTGCGGCAGTGTTTTCGTACCTTAAGCAGGATGCCAAGGCCAAAGATCAATATGCCGGCGTACAGCAATACGGATTGCGGCTTCGCGACCTCATCCTGAACAACATGGCCGATCCGCACAACGCAGGCCAGGCCGACGACACTCATCCCGAGGCGTTGCACCCAATTGTCGCGGTACTTTTCGCTCACGCTGCCCCAAAAACACAAGGCAAGGATGCCAAGCATAAGTGCGATGGCAATGAATTCCATGAACCCGAGATCGCCCATATTAGCCTCCGATCCGTTTTTTGACTGCCTCCAATATCACGGTCCACGCCTCCGAGACGTTCGCGGCCTTGATCATCTCGTAGACTTTGCCGGCGCAAATCATGCCGAATAAGCCTACGGCTAACCCGATGAACGAGATAGCACCCGCATGCGTGATGTCCATCATCCACGCAATCCACGGACCGACGTAATAGGAGATCGCGCTACCGCCGACCCAGGTGCTCAGCTTCAGGCCCCACGTGCCTTCGAGCCAACGCAAGGCAATCCCGCTGCCGATGGCACCGGGCGCGGCCTGTACGACTTCCGGAGGGATTTCCATCATTGTCCTTTACGAACGATCAACTTGAGCACGTCGGTGTACTTGCCGTCACCCTTCAGGCGCCAGGCGGCGTAGGCAAGGCCGGCAATGAATGCGATTGCTCCAACGGTTGCGGTAAACATGATTGCTCCTTGTCCTTCGGTTGCTCAATTCGGATCGTATTCCGCGGCCAAAGCGGCTGCCACATCCTTCTTGAAACGTCCTGAAATTTCCAGATTGATTTCATAACTCCTCCTTAGAACGCTGCCATGTAGGTCACAGATACATAGGTGTTTGCCACTGCTGCCCATGTTGGACACATGAGATTTCCATTAGGAAGCATCATCGCCGACGAATGACTTACACCGCTCGTGTCACTGAATGCACCACCACCACCTGCTTCTGCTGGCGCGATCGCCGCTGGGAACGCATTGAAAAACGACGTTCCGGAAGTCGAGGCAATCGTGGTCGTGCTCGTTGCTTTAATAATGACGAACACCATCTTGCCACGCTTGACATATCTACCTGTATATGTTGGCGTGCCTACTACGGTGAATCCATTGGCTGTAGGAGTAAACGTTCCCTCCATCGGTTCCGTGTACACCGTGTTGCGCGCCCCACTGTTCACGACTTTGGTTGTCGCAACAATTTGCGGGCAGATCACGATGTTATCGACTGCCTCAGAACCGGCGAAATTAATTCCATTCGTCAATGCGCCGGCATTTACGTCGATCGATGTAATTAGAAATGTGTCGAGTTTGCCAAACGTTCTAATGCCGTTATCTGCGGTGGCATCGATTGATTCAATTGACCCTTCCCATTTATTCGCAGCTAGCGGCAACGTCACCCCTGATGCACCTATTACCAGTGCATCGTCTTTCCAATTGGCAAGTAAGTGCCACGAAATATGATTGTCATTGAATGCGGAAAGGCCGGCCCCTCCAGTTACCGGGTTATCAACTTGAATGCAGTTGTTCACAAAACCACCGCCATCTATTCCGCCAAATTCAAATCGACTATTGATGATGGCGCGATCCTGAGCCGGGGCAAACGTCACCATACTGCGAGGAGAACCGCTGGTGAACTGCAACATATGACGGATAAATACCTTGCTTTGCTGAAAGTGATTGCCACCGAATTGAGGTTCGTCAACTGTCGGGTTGAATAGAACCATTGTTTGTCCTGCGCTACCGCCAGATCGTTGCAGCACGCAGTCCATGTCCACAGTGCAATTATCGAGCGTGTTGAACGTCAAGACATTGCCGCTGATGTTGTCCCACCGGATAATGCAGCCCTTGAAGATGTAGTTCATATAGGCGGCAGGGCCGATACTCACGGCCGTTGTGCAGTTAATCCTGTTGACATGCGCTCCGGCTGCCGTGACCCCAGGACCAATAACTTCCAGCGAATAGCCGTTGGTCTGCGCGTAGTTGATGGCTTCTTGCAGGCCTGACGTGGTGGTTCCTGCGGTGCTGATTAATGTCGAATCCGGCGCCACGACGACCCACAAACCGCCGGAACGAGTCATCAACACGGTCGCAGGCTTTGGTAGCGTGGCTTGAAACGTAAGCGTCTCTGGTCCTGCTGCCTCGACCAACGCGATTCCTGCTCCTGCGGTTGCGGTTCTAATTGCCATTATGCGTATTCCCAAACAAGCACGATGCCGTCGGCACCAGAACTGGAAGGGCCACCCCCGGCACCGCTATTCGCTTCCCCTGTTGTCGCAGTTCCACCACCTAGACAAGCCGATGATCCGCCGGAGGCAACAGTACCGACATTGCCGCGGAGATTTATATCGCCGCTGGAACCTACACCAGCACTACCGGATGTATTGCCACCGGTCGCTGTTGCGTGTGCTCCAAAGCTTGAACTATTTCCATTAGCGCTAGTCGCGCCACCAATGCCAACAGTAACGGTTTCTGTAGCCCCCAACGAAGCAAGCAGAACGTGCTTTTTTGAATAGCCTCCTGCACCACCGCCATTAGAGGCACCATTGCCGCCGGCGCCGCTTGCCTGTACTTCAACCAACACAGAGCCGACCTCCGTAGGACGTGTCCACGTGCCTGATGCCGTGAATTTCGTTAGCCGCAACAAACTTCCGGTAGGCACCGCAACCATAAGTATGCCATCGACAAAAATCGTTCCTGCACTTGTGCCAACTCCAGGCACACCGCCGGTGAACTTGACTTTCGCAAATCTCGAAGTGCTCGGCGCCGTAACCCGTCCGCGTTTTGCCGTATATACGGTTTCTGTATTTGCCAATGAGTAAACCGTAGAGACTGAAATTTGCGCTTGCGCAGAGTCGTACCAAACAATCTCCAACTTGCTTGATACGTTTGCGATACTTCCTTTCACATAACAGGAAGCACTAAAAATTCGACCATCGGCGACAGGAATAAAGGCGCTTGTTAAAATATCGCCACCACCGTTTGCCGTACTGCTGCTTGTAATCGAAGTCGCGTAAGACCCATCGATAACGTTCGAGGCGGTACTCGTAATAACGATCGACCCGCCGGTGTATTGGGTGACGGTCCACGATGTCAATGCACCAACTTCAAATGATCCGTTACGAACGTAGTTCGAGCCGATTTCGATGAGTACCGAATCGACTCCATCGTGACTGTGATTCTGCACGGCACCAGTAGTGAAGCTCGCGCCAAGCCACTCGCGTAAGTGGATCAGGTCATCACGAATGCCTGTCATCAGCGCCTGATCGGCAGGCGACTCTGCGTCTACCGCGCCATCGGCAATCGTGACCCACGCTTTAGAGATTGCAGTCATGTCAGATTATCAAATAACCTGCGGTGCCGCCGCTCATCAAACCGGAGGCATTACAAATGTAAGCGTACCGTTTTTCATTCGCCGTTGCTGAACCAAAATTCGCCTGTCCGTTAGGAGCGATAAATGCATATCGCCGGCCGGCAAACGTTGTCGTCTGTGCCACGACCTCGCGCTTATCCGACTCCTCGGACACACTCAAGATTCGACAACGTGACACTTTGGCATTGCCTTCAGTGTCGGTCAACAAGTCGGTCGTGACGTCTGCCAGTTCACCAAGCTCGACCGGAGTCATGCGATCAATGTCGAATGCAATTTCGTATGGCGCATCCCTGACGTAAGACAATCTTCGCGCGACTAGCGCTGAAACATGAATCTCATTCGCGGCGGACAACCACGAGCTTTGCTGAACGTCCGTCCGAGTATCGGCATATTCGAGATCACTTTGAGCTTCGGTGTCAATCCTGACTTCCGCGCGGAGATAGTTTTTGTTTTCTCTTTCATTGTCCGTTGCCGATCGAATGTCATAGTATTGCGCCGTTTGAGTGAGTCGTGATCCATCCATACGTGAGATATCGACGGACTTCAGTATCATCGTATCGTTTGTGTATGCTTCGCCTGATGCGCTGATGTTCGGAACGTTTACCTTGAACTGGACAAGTTGTGCAACCGGGTTCCACCACACCATCAGGTTCAGGTCTTCGCAGAGGTTAGACAATTCATTGATGATGGTTTCCGGCTTGCTTCGACAAGTTGTAATATAGGCAACCTCACGAAGCCAAGTCTCATCCTCGAATGCGAGCATCGTTGTATCGATGTATTGTGTTGCAATCCCGCCGGCCTCAAGCAATTCCTGTACAACATCACGAACACGTGCCGATGACCAGACCTTGCAAAGCTGTACCTGCTTATCGAAATTGTGTGACTCTCGCGTCGTGCCGAACTGCGCTCGATACGTTCCGTCGGTGAGGATCAACACATCGTTAGAACGTGACGAAAACCTGATGATCTCATCGGAGATTCGAAAGTATCCGGAGTCACCGTACTGTGCGCCATTTCCTGAACCGACATCGATCCGCAAACGGACGATCTCGAACTGAGACGTTGTGTCAGGCAACACATTCCACGCTGCGACAGTCGCCGTTAGAGTGGTCCCAACATATCCACTCAACACACGACGCTGGCCTGACCCGGCTCCACCGGTGATGAAGATTTCCATACCATCATATTCAGCATTGATAGCCGAGGCGCCATTAGGCAAGACAACGGTTGTCAGCGTGGACGATTGAATGAATCCGGTGAAGTATGTATCCGGAAACTCAACTACCAACTTGCCGTCGGTCGCCGCAGGAATGACAGCCTTCTCCAGCAGTTTGATCGGGTCGGCAAGTGTGATCTTGATCGCACCGGACGAATCAGGCCCGGCGATTGAATCGATGATGAATCGCTGCTCCTCGAAATAGACCTCGCTGTATGGCTCGGCCAGGAAGCCGCGGCGGATTCTCGCCGGTCGGCCGAACGTGTACAGGTGTCGCGCCTGGAACCTGCGCCAGAACGTGCCGCCCGCAACGGCCGCACGCGTGTCAACGTATGGGTCTAGCTCGGTGTCGTTGTCTGTCTCATCAACCAGTGTGCAGGTCGCCCTTGATCGGATCGCAAGACCTTTGCCGGGCTGAATCTCGGTCGGAGCGATATCGATGTTCGTCAGGTATGGCCGAGCAGTCTGTCCAGGTTGCGCCGGCATGCCGCGAAGACAGAACTTGAGCGTTTGCACGGTCTGGATAAAGTTCGGTTTATCCTTGCACGTGCTGAAAGTGTTGTAGCACTTGGTTCCTGTGGCAGTGCATGGCGTAATGCCGAATGTGTTGGCGCATACACTCACATCCAATTCAAGATACGCCGCGGTGAACCGATCATGAGCCTGTGCCGGATCAGTCCCAAGCACAAGCTGCGCACCGGAAGCCGTGAAGACGGGGATGCCCGTAGGGCTGACGACAAAGGCGCGTGGGGCGATGGGCTTGGTCATTCAACCACCGCAGTCAGGTCGAAACTCACATCAGCTTGCGCGGCCTGGTAGTGCGGCAAACGAAGATCATCGCCGGCCGTCACCAAATATGGTTCCGCGTCAACGCCGGCATTCCACTGCCAGCCGAACGGAGTCGCTCGCAGATGAGCACGCCACGCCGGCAGGAACGTTGCCCGAATCCAAGTCCAGGATGTGCGCCGGAATGTCACCGCTTGCGACCATTCGACGAACTGCGTCACCTTGCCGAGCGGCTGACCGTTCTCGTTCCGGTTCGTCCGCGTCACGCTTGATCTGGATAGCGGGTCAAAATCTACGCTGAGGAATCCGTCCGGCTCAAGCTTCACTCCGGCAGCAACAATCGCCAAGCTCGGCATTGTCGTCCCGGTTATCCTGATCCGCCAGTACCGAAACGACGTTGATGTAAACGTTCGGGCGAATGCAGCGTTGCTTATTGGCGTCAATGTGTCAACAAGAACGTTCGATGCAGCAAAATTATCCGTCGATCCGCGAAGCTCAATCGTCGCCGCCTGCGTGAACAGGTCGTGGCCGTAGACGAACCAGTAGTCGGCAGCCTGCGCAGTCAGGCAATCCACCGTTACCGTAGCCGGCAAAGCAGTTGGCTTCCACCATGTGTACGGCCGCCAGTCCCATAGGTTATCCGCGTGAAACGGCAACGCCGCAGTCGTGCTCGCCGTCACGATGCCGTCGGTGAAATTGTTATCGTATAAGATGCGTGGCTTCATGATTGCGTCACCAGCAAATCTGCGCCATCACTAATAGCTTCGTTCAATAACGGCAGAAGTTCATCCCGAATCTGGCGCGCAGAGAATGCGCTGCCGACCAGCGTCACGTTGATTGTCTGCCGTTGTCTTGCCGTTACGCTGGCATTGGCAGTCGGACTCGGTACGTCGAATCTTCCTTGCCCAGGTATTACAGGCACAGCACCGCCGGCCGCAGCACCGCCGCCAAACGACGTGGACCTGATTCTTTGCACGTTCGCAAGTCCGGCCGCGATCGCAGCAGCAGCAGCGATGGCACCAAGTATGGGACCAACATAAGGAATGCCGGCCATCGCCGAGAACGCGGCCGTAGCCGACTTGTATGTGTTGATGACCGTCTCACCGATCGCCGCGGCCTTGCCGACTTCGAACATGCTGCGAGACTTGGAATTCATTAGTGCAGATAATTGATTCAGGAAAAATCCAGCCGAGTCAAAATCGAGTTTTCGATACAGGCGGTTTATCCCGAACCTGCGGCGGGCCTCTTCTTCTTCGATATCGAAGAGTCTTTGCTGATGATCCTGTTCGGCCTTTTCGCGCAAATCTTGAAACTCGCGCTCAGTGATTAGCTCATCCTCGCGGAACGCGATCAACGCAAACGATCGTTCTAGATAGGTGCGATTTTCAGTTTCAAGTTGCGTTTCGAGCGAGAACCGCAACGACTCAAGCCGAGCATCCTGTGAATCCTGGAATGCCTTCGACTCTCGCGCGATCCGCTCAAGTGTTTTCTGGGCTTCTTCTTCTGATCTTTTGAAGGCTTCTGTTGCTTTTTCTTCGGCATCATCAACCAGCTTAAGCCGGAATAACTCGCGCTTCAGTTCATCATCTCTTAGCTTGGCAAGCGCTTCTTGAGCTTTCTTCGCTTTTTCTGCGGCCTTCTCATCGATGATCGGGGCATCTACTCGGCCTTGATCGCCCCTATCCCGTCGAAGGAATGCTCTCGCCTGATCCTGAATCCGCGTGATAAGTGCCTCAGTTTCGCGAAGCTCTATATTCGCAGCCTGAATCATCTCCGGGTTGCGCTGGGTTTCGAGTTCCTTACGGAGGGAAGCGACACGCATTTGCAAACGCGCGAGAACTTTGTCGCTTGAATTCTCGGACTCACTGCCGCTGATAGCGATGAATGAATTTACAATCGCAGCAGTCGCACCGCCTACGCTTAGCTTCAATTTCTCCCAGCTTGTTGAGAGTTTGTCTATTTCAGATTGGAGCTTGACCGCACTCTGAATTGCTTCTTCTGATACTCCGCCGAACTTAGTCAAACCTTCGCGGCCCTGATTTAGGAACGCCGTCATTCGCGCGCCGGCACGGCCGAACAGGTCTACAGCTAATGCATTCTTTGCGAGACCATCATTGAACGTGGAGAACCTATCAGCAACATCACCCAGAATCTGCTCCGTGTTACGCAGGTTGCCGCTTGAGTCCTTGAGCGATATTCCGAGCGCCTTGAACAAGGCGACCGCTTTCTCGTTACCTCCCGCCGCCTCGGCGATCTTGACGTTCAGCTTTGAGATACTCGTGGTGAACTGATTAGAATCTACGCCGGCAGCTCTAGCCGACAATTGAAACGCAGAAAGCGATGATGCCGCAACACCAATGCCTTGCGCAGCCTCATCGAGATCATCAAGGGCATTGACGATATTAGTCAGACCGGAGATTATGGCGGCGCCGCCGATGACGGCACCGAACGCAGCACTCGCAGCGCCAAGCCCGCCGAACGAGCCAGCTAGACCAGCAAGGGATTTGTCGATCTGGCGAAAGACGCTTGAGGCGTTGTCTTCCGCGGTGATCTTGATCTTGGATTCAGCCATCTTTCAGCACATCCCGCAGCGCGTACAGCCTCTCCAACATCAAGACTTCATCATCTACACCTTCGACCGCCATCAGATACAACACGTCAGGGAATCGAACCTCACTCCCGAGCTTGTTCCAGATGTGGATCGCGGCTTCGTTTCCTCCGGTCAATGGTGGAAGGTGTTTTGTGTTGTCTCCGGGTTGGCAGAATCCCATCTTGACCATGTTCGCCTCCTGCCGATCGGAGCGAACATGGTCCGTCAGTTTTTTATCTCGGCTTCCTTCTTCGACTTTCGTTCGTCGTACCGTCTCACCAACTCGCGAAACCCGTCGTCATAAAGCTCCGGCCATTTGTCGAACACGTACTCCACAAGCTCTGGCGCGAATGCCATCGGATCGGTCGGGAGATCATCTGCTAGATGGCACATACGCACACCAGTCCATCCGACGATGGCTTGGTTCATTACCACCGGTTGAAGCCTGCCCATATCTAATGGCTCGCCCTTCGAATGCACTTGTCTCATAGCCTGCCGCATTTGCATCTCTGTCGGGATGCGAAGCTTCAAACCGATCTCGTCTTTCTCAAATGTGAATTCACGGCTTGCCTCAATCCTGAGTTTCAGTTCTGCCGCATCCATAAATCCTTAATAGCGCGTCACGAGATTAGCGAGAGTAAATGTGAGGTTTGTAGTCAGCGGAGAATTCAATGCAATCGTCGGCGTGCGCTGGATCGCCCAGTACCCGGTTCCGTAGATAATCGATCCGCTCGGCAAGGTAAATCGAATTGCCATTAGGGCTTTGGCATCGGACGCAGTAGTGACCACGGCCACGTAGCCTTGCGTTGTGTCATCGAGCATTGTGAATGTGAACGTTGACGGACTCTCGACGGTCGGAATCTGCTTCTGGATCACGTCTTCCAGCGTCGTCACATCGGCGAACTGAGTCTCGCCACCGGCGAACGCAACCTCACGGATGCCATTCAGGCTTACCCACGTTGATATTTCTCTCACCGATCCAGTACCTTGGCCAGCCGGGAAAAACGTTGTCGAAGTCGTGTTGATGTCATCGAAGGTCACGTCATTGGTCGCGACCGCCGAAGCTCGAACAACTCGTTTGTCGAGACGCCCCCATCCGGATATGACTTCGAGAATGTCGTTGACAACAACGCCGTGCGAAGCTTCAAGCGTGGCGACCGCCTCGGTTGCATTCGAGATCGCCGTCATGCTCTTGACAGCGGCGTACACGGAAGCAACTGCAACTGATGTGCCGGTGGATAGCGTTACGGTTGCCATGTCTCATTCCTAAAGTAGTGTCCCCGGCGCATTCGCCGCCGTGTAAACCGATGTCTCGTACCTGAGCGCCATGCGTGCAATTGGTCTGTCCGCCTCGCCGGCGAATTCAGGCCTATCCGTCGCCGTCAGTCTCAGGTAAATTTGTTTGCCGCCTACAGTCAACACAACCCCCAATGCAACCTCGACCTCTTCCGCAATCTGATCCAGCAAATTCGAAGCATCGGCTATGCTTTTCGTGATCGGCTCAACCGCGATCTCTAGAATACGCAGCAATATAAGGGGCGAGTCCAAAGACTCTACTGTCACGGACTCGCTGCACGTCACCAGAAGTCCCGGTAGCTGATTCTCCTGAAACTGATACGGGTCTTCGGTGTAAACCCTTGCCCCCGTTGTAGCCAATCCTGTTACCGCAGTAACTACAGCGTCGCGCACCAGTTTGCGGGCGTGTGCCATCTACTGGCGCTCCAATAACAGCACCGTTATCCCCGTTCCGTCCGGTTCGATCCCAACTACTTTGTAGGA
>Ga0184627_10000272_pt1 | contig 21356 bp, 17 predicted proteins | sample PLM3_127_b1_FD_133150 | JGI IMG/M metagenome (GOLD analysis project Ga0184627, IMG submission 133150) | Groundwater sediment microbial communities from an aquifer in East River, Colorado, USA - PLM3_127_b1 | ecosystem: Environmental > Terrestrial > Soil > Riparian zone | place: USA: East River...
GTCACCTCCACCAACGTCGACACCAGAATCGCCGGCCGCGACTCGCACACCGAAGGAAAGGACATGGTCGAGATGACCAGGCAGTTCACCAAATGGAGCGCCGAAGTTCATCGCGCCGACCGCATCCCCGAGTACCTCAATCGCGCCTTCAAAGTCGCTTCCACGCCGCCGACGGGCCCGGTCTATCTCGCCTTGCCGAGCAACCTGCTCGGAGAAACCATCAAGATCGCGAATCCCGACGCCGAGCGCTCGCGAATCACCCCGCGCATCGCCGGCGATCCGGAAGCGTTGGCGCAAGCGGCCAAACTGCTCGCACGGGCGAAACGGCCGCTGATCGTCGCCGGCAGCGGCATCGCCAGGGCCGGCGCCACCGAAGAGCTGATCAAGCTCGCCGAGATGATCGCCGCGCCGGTGGTGATGGAGCCGCGCTATTCCTTTCTCGCCTTTCCAACGACGCATCCGCAAAGCTTTCAGATCGCCGAGCGCCAGCCGTCTTTCGACCTTCCCGTGTGGGGCGCGCCGGACGTGATCCTCGCCATCGGCTGCCGTTTGATTCGCGAATACCGATTTCTGCCGGAGCCGGTCATCAAACCGGAGACCCGCTGCATCCACATCGAAGAGGATCCCTGGGAGATCGGCAAAGTGTTTCCCGTCGACGTCGGCGTCATCGCCGACCCCAGGAGCGCGCTGCGCTCGCTCGTGGAGATCTATCCGAAAGTTGCTCCGTCATCAGAAGTCAAAGCCGAGCGATCGGAATGTATCCGCAATGCCAAGGCGCAAGCGAACGCCGAGATCGAAAGCCGGGTGACCCAAGGCTGGGACGCGGTGCCGATCAACGCGGCGCGGCTGGGGCGCGCCATGGATAAGCTCTTCGACAAGGATTTATTGATCGTCAACGAGAGCCCGACGAGCAAGGACCTGCTTATGTCGAGCTTCCGGTTCTCGCCGGGTCGGGATTATTTTTCCAATTCTTCCGGTGGATACCTGGGCTGGGGCTTGGGCGCGGCCATCGGCGCCAAGCTCGCCGCGCCCAAGCGCCGCGTCGTCGCCTGTCTCGGCGACGGCAGCACGATGTTCGGCCTGCAAGGCCTTTGGACGCTGGCGAAATATCGCATTCCATTGCTCGTCATTGTTTTTAATAATCGCGCCTACATGGCGGTGAAGAATCAATTCCGCGGCTCCGAGGAAAGAATTAAAATCGCCGCCGAGATGGGCGCTGAGATCACCGGCCCCGAAATCAACTTCGCCAGGCTGGCGGACACCTTCGGCATCTTCGGCCAGCGGGTGGAATCTCCGGACGCCATCGAACCGGCGCTCAAGCGGGCGCTGGAGCAAAACGGGCCGGCGCTCATCGACGTGGTCATCAGCCAGAACACCAGGAAGGATTGACCGCAAAGAACTTAGCGCGGCGAAGCCACAACCAAAAAAGAAAGAGGGTATTCACCACGAAGGACACGAAGAGCACGAAGTTCGGAGTTTTAATGATCTGAACCCTTCGTGTCCTTCGTGCTCTTCGTGGTGAGATCGTATTCTCGTGTTGATTTGATAATTTGGGACTCTGAAAGGAGTAATCATGGCACAAGATTCTAAGGATGCATTCGAGAAAACTTCGCTCGGCGCGGAGAACAAAGCCTACGACATCATCGCCAAGCTCGACCCGGAATACTTCGAGAAGCTCAAAGGCATCTACGTCGACGGCACCTTTGGCCGCGACGGCGCGCTGCCGCGCAAGACCAAGGAACTCATCATGGTGGGCATCACCTGCGCGCTCAACCGCCCGCGCGGCGTGAAGCTGCACTGCGAGCGGGCGCTCACTTTGGGAGCGACTCCGCGTGAGGTGCTGGAAGCCGTGGAAGTCGCGGCGATTCCCGGCGGCATGCCGGGATTATGGCTCGGCGTGGAAACGCTGCAAGAAATTCTCAAAGCAAAAGGAATCGAGTTTAAGTGAGGTTTCGTATTCGATCGAGTCTCCATATTATTCCCTCGCCCGCTTTGCGGAAGAGGGTTAGGGTGAGGGCACGAGCCCACCCTCACCTCTATCCTCTCCCTCCACGGGAGGGCGAGGAAGTTTTCGGAAGCGGCTGCTGGTATTATTTCATGCTACGTCCAGATTGTCTGAAAAGCCTGAACACTGGTTTCTGAAATGAGTAACCCCAACAACGGCCCCCTCGCCGGCGTGCGCGTTCTTGACTTGACGCGCGTCTTGGCCGGCCCCTACTGCACGATGTTTCTCGGCGATCTCGGCGCCGAGATCGTAAAAGTAGAACAGCCGGGCGTAGGCGACGACACCCGCGGCTGGGGGCCGCCCTTTGCCGGCGGCGAGAGCGCTTACTTTCTCTGCGTCAACCGGAACAAGAAAAGCATCACCGTCGATCTCAAGTCGAAGGACGGCGTCGCGCTCATCCGGCAACTGTCGGAACATGCCGACGTGCTGATCGAAAACTTTCGCCCCGGGGCGATGGATCGCCTCGGTCTCGGCGAAAAAGAGCTGCGCGCCGCCAATCCTAAACTGATTTACGCTTCGTTGTCGGGATTCGGCGCCGACGGTCCGATGAGCGACGTGCCCGGCTACGACCTGATCGTTCAGGCCTGGGGCGGCTTGATGAGCATCACCGGCAAGCCCGACGGCGATCCGACCAAGGTCGGCGTGGCGATCATCGATCTGGTGGCGGGCTTGATGCTCGGCAAGGCGATCGCCGCGGCGCTTTTCGCTCGGGAAAAACTCGGCGTCGGCCAGAAAATCGACACCTCGCTGCTTGAAGCCGAGGTCGCGTCCTTGATCAACGCCGGGAGCAATTATTTGATCGGCGGCCAGGTCCCCGGCCGCTGGGGCAACGCGCACCCGACGATCGTGCCCTATCAGAGCTTTCAAACCGCCGACGGCTTCCTCGTCCTCGGCGTCGCCAGCGAAGGCATTTGGCACCGCTTCTGCCAGGCGATCGGCAAGCCCGATCTGGCCGACGATCGGCGCTTCGCAAAAAACGCCGATCGCGTCGAAAATCGCTCCCTATTGATCGACGTTCTCGCCGAGATGTTTCGCGGCCGTGATAATGAATCGTGGTTGAAAGTTCTGCAACAAGCCGAGGTGCCTTGCGCGCCGGTGCAAACCATCGACCAGGTATTCAACGCGCCGCAAGTGCGCCATCGCGAGATGCTGATGGAAGTCGAGCATCCGACCGCGGGCACGGTGCGCATGGCGGGCATTCCAGTTAAATTTTCCACGACGCCGGCCTCGGTGCGCCTGCCGCCGCCGCTGCTCGGCCAACACACCGAAGAAGTGCTGGCATCGTGGCTGGGAATGGGAGATAAAGAAATCGTGGAGCTAAAAAGAAAACAGGTGATATGAAGAATCTTTGCAGTACGCTGTCTCCTCAATTCGTCGTCCATCTCAAACGTCATTCCGGCCAAGGCGGCGATTCCGCCAAAGTCCTCCACAGGCGGATCAGCCTCAGGCTGAAGCTGCCGCGAGCCGGAATCCAGGTTTTTTTGTAGAGGCGTATGGCAATACGCCCTGACTGGATTCCCTGCTTGTGCGGGAATGGCGCATCGGATTATTCATTGAGCTTGTGAGACAGGACAGCGTCTTATCTGACAGCCTCCTCGCCCTCCATTGGAGGGAGAGGATTGAGGTGAGGGTGGCTTACGTTGGCTTACCCTCACCCTCGCTCCTTCGACGCGCTCAGGACAGACTTTCTCCCGCGCGCGGGAGAGGGAACCGGAGAAAAGACAATGCACAAGGGCAAAACATTTGAAGGCTTCCATCCCGGCGACCGCTTTACCACCGGCCGGCGCACGATCACCGAGCATGACATCATGCAGTTCGTGACCCTGGTAGGTCTCACCGAGCCGCTCTTCCTCGACCTGGAATACATTCGCAACGAGAGCTTGTTCGGCGAGCGCATCGCGCCGGGAAGTTTAACCTTCGGCATGGCCGAGGGGCTGACGGTTCAGACCGGGATCATTCACGGCACCGGCATGGCGTTCGCCGGACTGGATAAGATGCGGCTCTTCGGTCCGGTGAAAGTCAACGATACGATTCAAGTCGAGATCGAGGTGCTCGACCTCAAACCCATTCCCGCGCGCGGCGGCGGAATCGTCCGCTATCGCCAATGGGTAAAAAACCAGTGCGGCGAGACGGTCATGGAGTACGACGTCGCGCGCTTGATCCGCGGAGCGGCACAAGAAAATAAATAGGCTCCTGTTCAACGTTCAAGGTTCAATGTTCAAAGTCCCCCTCCCCACACCTTGAACTTTGAACCCGGAACCTTGAACGAAGAAGCACGAGAGACATTTCACAAATCTGACAGGCAACACGATGGGCAATTCACAAACAAATTTTGGCATTCTTCTCCCGACCCGTGAAGCCGTCATGTCAGCCCGAGCCGATCCGAGCGCTCTCTTTGAGCTGGCCGAGCGCGCCGAAGCGCTGGGCTTTCACTCCGTTTGGGTCGGCGACAGCCTCACCGCCCGGCCGCGCATCGACGCGCTCACCACACTCGCCGCGGTCGGCGCGCGCACGCGCCGCGTGCGCCTAGGCACGGCGATCTTTCTCGCCGCTTTGCGCCACCCGGTCATGCTCGCCTATCAGCTCGCCAGCCTCGACTGGATCACCGGCGGCCGCGTCGATCTCGGCGTCGGCTACGGCCGGCCCAAGGAACCGGCGTCGGAACATGAGTTCCAGATCCTGGGCCTCGATCCGAGCGCGCGCATGAAGATGAGTGAAGAACTCGTGCAAGTCATGCGCCGGCTTTGGCGCGAGAATGATGTATCGCACGCCGGTCGATTCAGCCGCTTCGAGCATGTAACCATCGAACCCAAACCCGCGCAGCTCGGCGGCGTGCCGATCTGGCTTGCGTCGAACAACGTTGAGCCGGGACTCAAGCGCGTCGCGCGCCTGGGCGACGGCTGGCTCAACAACATCAAGAGCCCGGAGTTGTTCGGCGAGTGCTGGCAAAAGATTCGCGCTTACGCCGCGGCCGCCAATCGCGATCCCGACTCGATCCATCCCGCCATTTATTTCACCCTGGCCGCCGGCAGCAAAGAAGCGGTCGTCGAAGGGCAAGGGTTTTTAGCGCAATATTACAACCGCTCCTTTGAAGCGGTGGCGAACGCCATGCTCTGCGTTACCGGCTCCTGGGACGAGGTGATCGACTGGATGGAGAAATATATTGAAGCCGGGGCGCGCAGCGTCGTTTTGCGCTTCGCCGCGCGCGATCAGCTCGCGACTCTCGAAGCCTGCGCCGAAGCGCTCGCCAAGCGAGGTCTCCTCCGCAGGCCCTCATAGCTGTAAAAAGGTCGCTAGGGGCAGACGGCGAGCGGACTGTTTCAATCCTCGCCCGCTCCGCAGCGCGGGCGCTACCAGGGGTTCGAGCACCTGGGTCAGCCAGTTTAAAGTGTCGTAACTATAGATTGTCGGGTTGCCGAGGGAATAAAATCAACACAATGAAGCCTGACACCCTTCCTTACCGTCTGGCCATCCTCGGACCATCCCCACACGCGTGGGGAAAACATCTGCCCCGCGGCTTTCGTCGCCTGGATAGCCGGACCATCCCCACACGCGTGGGGAAAACACCCACGATTCTCCGGTTTTCATCTTCGTGCCCGGACCATCCCCACACGCGTGGGGAAAACTGGTTAAGAAGGATTCAGTTATGAAAGCCGTTCGGACCATCCCCACACGCGTGGGGAAAACATGATGGCTGACAACACTGCGCAAAAATTCGACGGACCATCCCCACACGCGTGGGGAAAACGGTCACTTCTAACGGGCGGCTTGTTACCACCTCGGACCATCCCCACACGCGTGGGGAAAACACTCCGCCCCGAGCTAAGGCTATGGCCGTTACCGGACCATCCCCACACGCGTGGGGAAAACCAAAGTTGGGTGTGTTTCATTCCATCCCCAGCCGGACCATCCCCACACGCGTGGGGAAAACCGTGCCGCTCAAGGTGCCCACTGTCGGGAATGCGGACCATCCCCACACGCGTGGGGAAAACACATCGCGACGGCGCAGGTGATGAGCGGAGCGCGGACCATCCCCACACGCGTGGGGAAAACTTGCGCACATAGGCGAGGTGGTTGTGTATCACCGGACCATCCCCACACGCGTGGGGAAAACCATCAATAACTGTTGATGTCGCTCGACCAGCGCTGGACCATCCCCACACGCGTGGGGAAAACTTCCCGGAGGACTCGAAGACGCTGCTGCTGAACGGACCATCCCCACACGCGTGGGGAAAACACGAGAATGCCTATCGCTACAACGATGTAGGTCGGACCATCCCCACACGCGTGGGGAAAACGAAGAATGCGCGAAGGCAAACCCATATAAAACCGGACCATCCCCACACGCGTGGGGAAAACTGCCACTGCTTCGATCCACGCCGGTATCACTCCGGACCATCCCCACACGCGTGGGGAAAACGCCCTCTTTGGATTCGATCATTTCAGTTCCGCCGGACCATCCCCACACGCGTGGGGAAAACAGGAGCGTAAACCAACCCAATTTTGGATACGACGGACCATCCCCACACGCGTGGGGAAAACCTGCGTACGATTATATTCTCCATTTTTTCCCCCGGACCATCCCCACACGCGTGGGGAAAACTTCCCCCATCATGACTACTAGCCGCCAATACGCGGACCATCCCCACACGCGTGGGGAAAACTGGCTGAGTTCCACTGGTTCTATAAAAACACCCGGACCATCCCCACACGCGTGGGGAAAACTGCCGATCTCTGATTATTTTGATGATGTTTGCCGGACCATCCCCACACGCGTGGGGAAAACGATCGTGGTCACTGAGCTGTAGACCACCTGAACGGACCATCCCCACACGCGTGGGGAAAACCCGTCCTGGAATATTGGACTCCCGCCGACTGGCGGACCATCCCCACACGCGTGGGGAAAACCCTGGCGTGATATCCGCAATATCCCTTTTACCCGGACCATCCCCACACGCGTGGGGAAAACACTGGGAGAATGAGCTGGATCAATGCTCCACTCGGACCATCCCCACACGCGTGGGGAAAACAATATCCCCGCCAGTGGGGATGAATCCTAACTCGGACCATCCCCACACGCGTGGGGAAAACGCCCTGCGTATGCCGGCGTAGCGTTCGATTAACGGACCATCCCCACACGCGTGGGGAAAACAGATTCGCGTTACTGGTATCACGAGAGAACCTCGGACCATCCCCACACGCGTGGGGAAAACTGGTTGAAGTTAATAACAATAGCAGGGTCAGTCGGACCATCCCCACACGCGTGGGGAAAACCCGCCTATGAGTACGCGGAAAAACTGAGACTCCGGACCATCCCCACACGCGTGGGGAAAACCCTAGTTCCCGCCATCGACTAGGGTAAAAAAACGGACCATCCCCACACGCGTGGGGAAAACTTTACACCGTTTACAGTATGCCCAACACATTGCGGACCATCCCCACACGCGTGGGGAAAACCCGTCGATCTGCTTCAGCTTCATCGTCTAGTACGGACCATCCCCACACGCGTGGGGAAAACTCCATGATCGTTGCCCGCCGTTTCTCGATAGACGGACCATCCCCACACGCGTGGGGAAAACATATTATCTCGCTGAGCTTCGTACAGTTCTGCCGGACCATCCCCACACGCGTGGGGAAAACGAATCCTGATAAATAAATTGTTGATCTACGCCCGGACCATCCCCACACGCGTGGGGAAAACCGCATCCGCAACGGCGGCAGGTCATTTAGTCTCGGACCATCCCCACACGCGTGGGGAAAACTGGCCGCTGACGATTCACAACACGAGCTATGCCGGACCATCCCCACACGCGTGGGGAAAACTTGCCGCCTCATCGGCGTGGCCCAAGGGCGCTTGGACCATCCCCACACGCGTGGGGAAAACTGACCAACAACAAAATTATTGAGCCTAAAATCCGGACCATCCCCACACGCGTGGGGAAAACGCCAGTTTCAAACAGCGCATGGCGTTTCTGCACGGACCATCCCCACACGCGTGGGGAAAACTCTGCCATCTTGTGGCAGGGCAGATCATGCGGTACGACCTTTTGTGGTGTCAGAGTCGATCTATTGCGGCGGTTGTGCTTCCTCCCATTTTTCGGCGACCATCCAAAGGCCGGTCACTTCGATACCTTTGCGGTCGGTCGGGCCCGTGGTTTCGATTTTGTAGCCCTGACAGTTCGGGAAACTGCTGATTATCAGCAGCCCGATGCCGAGCGCATTGCGTTTGATGTACTCGATTGTTTTCTCGTGCGTGCGCCGGTTGAGCGTGCCGACGAAAACGTTGGGACGCGGTTCGATGAACCAACGTTTGAGCATCCCGCGAATAGCATCGGGTGTATCGTGAGCAACGATGACTGTCATTGGATGAGTTCCTCCAAGTCCTTGGGCATCCGCTGTAGAAGTCTCCCCTGCTCGATGCGTTCCTTGAGCAATGTGCGCGTCAACTCGCCCCTGTCGTCTGGCTCCTGTCGGATCGCTTGAAACGCTGCCGGCATGGAGGTGATCTCCTTGTAGAGATCGGCCACGTCGTAAATGAACGGCAAGGTCCCGCCGTCGTGGATAAATCCCAGGGACGGCACGTAGCCGAGCGAGCAGCAGACAGCAGCGCATACGGCGTAGAGACTCGCATTGGCGGCGGACAGGGCGCGGTTTATGTTATCGGCGAGATTCCAGTTTGATTTGTCATAGTCACGGCCTTTCCAGGTGATACCGTACTGCTGGCCGAGTTCAGCGTACTTGGCGCGGACGCGTAATCCTTCCATGCCACGCAACTCGGGGACGGAATGCGCCTGCACGTCCACGCCCGGGAACCGGAGCGTGAACATGCGTCGGGCAATCTCGGCCCGCTTCTTCTTGTCGGCCCACAATGCGGCGTGATGGCGGGGCTTCGTGTTGTCGTGATTCGGCGTGATGCCGAAAGAGTAGAACCGCATCCCGTCCTCGCCGATCCAGCACACCGGGGTGTTGGAATCTGCACAGGCCTTCATCGCCGCGTGAGTTACAGTGGTCCCCGGCCCGAGCAAGACCGCCGACAGCGTGGCGACCGGCAGCCTATACACCAGCCCATCTGCCCCGATCCATTTAATGCTGGAGTCGTCCACTTCTAGCCGACCGTGCTCCAGGTATATCGGCGTCCACCGGTCCTTGGCCGGAGTCAGCGTTTCCAGCGGCGGTTTTTCGAAGATGGGCATGCTGAGTTTAACCGCGAATTAACAGCAATCAGATTCCTGGTTCGCGTCGCAGGTGGCGAGCAGCGAAATGCCGAACATCGGGGCCACTACTACTGCCGTCTCCGAAACTAACAGGTTGGTCCCTGATCGTGAAATGTGCCGCCGATGGGTCAGCGACCTCCACGATCTGTTCGAACGACTTGATCCGCGCCTCTGGTGGCAATCTTGCCGCGTGCGACAGTGCTTTCCAAGCGTCCTCTTCTGACCGGCATAGGCCGCCGGCCAGCACGGGGGCGGCCGGAACGCAGCTTTTACGGCCGAGCCAGACGCCCCAAATAGGATTGCGAAGGGCGCTCACGACTGCTTCCAAGAGGTCAGATGGCCCTGAGAGGATTACGCCGAAGCGCGCATCAAGCAAGTACTCGCGGCGGCTCAATGTCGCATCTTTGTCTGGCTTGCCCGAAGCAGTCCGGGGCACGGATTGCCGCTGCTTGTCGAGATCGTAGCCGCCGCCAACGGTGTGGTAGTCATCGAGCCGGCGGGGTTCAAGCCAGTGCGCACGTTCGCCGATTTGCGGCTGGCGACTCCACGGCTTTGGTCTGGGCAAGACGATAACCAGCATCGGGAGTTTGCCCAGTTTGGGCAACTTCCGGCTTTCCTCTGGCGAACCTTTCGCCAAACCCATCGCCGCGCAGATCAACCCGATGACTCCGCTCTTGGTCGGATATAGCCCCGTGCTGCGACGTTGGAAGCGGCTGGCGAAACCCCACGATTGCAGTGGCGCATCCAATAACATGGCAACGAACTGTTCCATTACGAACTCCGCATCACGCTGTCCGATCAATTGAAGCTTGTTCTGCGAGCCGTCGGCAGAAATCTTTGAGGCTGGCTCGTTCAGGAACGAGTATCAATGGCTCGTTTTCTTGATCCTTCCCGTCAGCCACGGGACGAGAGCTGCCGAAGGCTAGTTCCAGCGCCGGCCTGACGAGATCACCGTAATCTTCCCGGATTCGCTGGAGGTGAAGCAACATCCGGCGAACGGATGGCGCGAGTAACCCTTTGTAGGGTGGGACTGGCGCTTCAAACGCATTGACCAATTGGAGAGGTTGCCCGGTTGTGCGGTAAATACCGAGCGCATAACCGACATCCGTGTGGCTGTTATGCGAGTTGTCGCGCGCTGACGGGATCGCAAGCAAAGTCGCTTGAACGAACGTGGAAAGTAGCCGCTGGCGAAGGACAACATCCGTGAGTTGCCTGAGGTTGCCATTGTTTGGGTCAAACAATAGATCCAAGTTGAGCGCTGCATAACGATAAAATACTCCACTCGTGAACTCCGCTACGTTCATATTGGCCGCACCAGCATCCTCACCTGGGTCTTTGTTGTCATCCACCGCCGTCCAGAAATCAACTTCCTGTTTTGCTTCGTGTGTCGTAAGGGCATGATTGAACAGGCCGGCACCTTCCATCGTGAGATCGTGAGCGTTGGCGACCATGCGACCAAAAATGGCAATGTCCGCGAGATCGCGTGCCCGCACTGCCTTTGGGTCCTTTAATGCTTTGACAGCAATAGCTTTCGGGTCTGGTGCTTCCGGCTTTTCCAGTATCGCTTTGGCCATGAGATTAATCTCGCCAGGAGAGAAATAAAGCAGCGTGCTCGTTTTCCCGGCGGTATCCTCCGCCGACACACTTGGGTTGGTCTGCATCTCCTTTTTCCCTTTGCCCGATTGCTTCTCTTTCGGTTGCTTCTTGTCCGAAAGTAAGCTGTGACAGACGTTCCTTGCTATTTCATCGGCCTTCTGATCTGAGAGTGGATGTACTTTCCAATCATCCAGCGGTTTAGTCAGCCGGTCTCGGAGATCATCCACCGCTTTGCGTGTTCGCGTACCGGCGAAGAGTTTGTCACCGCGGTCTTTTTCCAATGTCTGTGCGTACAGACGAATTGCCCGTTTCAAGCACTGGCTGGAGATACGGGCGCGGGTGACGCCGCCGAACGTGGCGGTCTTTGGTACACCGACCTCGTCGCGGTTCAGGCACGAGACGGGGAACGATTGCAGGATGTGCAGTTCGATCAGTTTCATTGTTTTTTCCTTTCTGTTGTTTGGATTTGTTTAGGAAGTTGGCGCGATGATCAGCAGGCCGAAGCCAAATGCTTTGGCGCTGCCGATGCCGCGCGTAAAAGTTTCGTGGAACTTGGCCGGGTCGGTCACGGTCAGCATGCCGGCGAACTCCACGGAGCTATGTGTACCGCCTTGGTCTTTTTTCTGGAAGCGTTCCGGGCCTCGTGGAATTGTGCGCAACTTCTCCACTTCGACCCGAAACCCGCCCTGCTCCCCTTTCCGCTCCATCCAAGCAACCAGTTCCTCGCGTAGACGGAGGGGAACGCGTTTGCCATTCTTGGTCGTGCTGCCACCCGGATTTAGCTTCGCGACTTTCTTCGTCGGATTGGCGCAGAGTTGGAACGCGTACCGATTTTTGCCGAAATAGCTCTCTGGAATAGGCTTAGTCTGCCAGCATCCGGATGGACACCAATCTGGCCGCGTCGGCTCGACGGGCGCAACGATCAGCAGGCGGAATCCGTCCGGGCGTTCATCCAGCCGGCTGAGGAAATCCCGCTGCTGCCCATCACGTCTGGGAAACGCTCTCCACACCGCCTGATGCCAGTCGTAACTGTCCCATTTCCACAGTTTCAACTGTCGCGCGGTGGCGCAATCAATCAACACTTGGGTGAGGTAGGTCATGGCATCACTCTGGCATCGGGGCTGGTTCTTCTTCGATAGGTGTGCCAAGCCCAGCGAGGCTAAAGCCAGCAGGCTCAGCCGGCACTTGCCAGTAGGCTTTGGCCCACTCGACCTTCGTGCGGTCATTCCACCACCACAAATCCAAGAATAGCTGGCGATAGTTCACTGGTGCATCTTTGGAGGATTTGGCCAGCCGTACGACGTGCGGGACATGCTGACAGATTGCCTCCTGGTCATCACACGCCAGCAACCGGCGGAACCGGGTATGAGGCTCTTTTTCGTCGCGCATCTTCTCGTCAGGCATGGTTCGGCGCGTCGTTTCGCCGAAGTTGCCGATGGCCGGCGCTTTCTCAAACGGATACAAAGCAAAACAGCCGGCGATCGTCTCGAAAACGGGATGGCCAACCGCCAATTCCCCGAAGAGCCGCCCGAGAACCGGCCATGCGTCTTGCTGGGTTCCCTCGCTGAGTCCGCGCCGCAGCAGGGCCAGTGGCCCGCGGTTCTGCTCAAGCTGCCATCGCTCCAATTGGCTGACCAGCCGGTCAGCCAGTTCTTGCACTTCATCGCGTATCCATCGTTTCATTCTTCGCCTCCGTCCTTTGAATCATCGTCGTCACCCTTCTCTGGCGCAGTGGATTTGGGCCGGTCTTCCCTGCGCAAAGCCACCAGCCCGGCCGCGTAGGCCCGCAATTGGCGCGGCGTGCCGCGCGGACAGGAAAGCTCGTAGGCATCGTGCGTCGCTTTCCAGACTTCGCGTCCCCATGGCGAATTCGCCATCCAGTTGTCACCGACGGACAGGTATTTATCGGAGTTGAGCGCCACGTCGTGGAGCAACACCGGCTCAGCCTGCTGTTCCAAGGCGGTCCAATATCGCATCGCCGCCTGATTCTTAACTTTCTTCCCCCGATCAGCGTTCTGTTTGAAACTGTCCTTGAGCGATTCATGGTACACTTGCACGGCCCACTGAAGTTTCCCGGCCCAGCGTTCTGCAAATCCCACGCCTTGTCGGTAGGTCTGGTTCGGTCCGGGTTGGTTCCGAGGATCATCCACCACCGTGCTGTCCGCATCCTCAAGGAACTGGACGGGCAGACGGAAAACGCTCTCGATTACGTCACCGACCTTGGCTCGATAGCCCACGAGAGCGCCACACCACAGAGCAGCTTCCTGAACGTTCATTGTGTGGAGGTGTTCGAGCGCCATCGGCCCGCCGCGTTTCGCGGAATGCCTGAGCAGCGCAATCGAATGCAATTCGCGCCAAGCAGCCTTCGGCACGCCGTCTCCCGCCGATGCAGAAACGAGCCTACATTTCTCTGGTTCGCGCTTTACCGGCTCGATGGACGCGGTGGGTTCCCGGATGCCTGTGCTGGGTTTGATCCTCTTGGTTTTCTGATCCTTCGAAGCCGCGAATACGCCGTACCGCAGCCCGTTCGCAATCTCTGCGGACTTCCGGTCTTCGCGTAACCAGACTGCTCGGCCCAGGGGCGCGAGTCGTCCCAGATAAGAGGTCTTTATGTCGGATTCGGGCAAGTCTCCGAGTTTGCTCTTCTTGTATTCCCATACTGGCATCGCTGTCTTCTGCCAAGTCACGGGAGTCGTAATCTGAGAGCGACAAAGCAAGTTCCAGTGTAGGGTCTCGTTGAGATTAGTTCCGCAGATCAGGGCGTGCAATGCTCCACCCTCACGGCAAAGTGCAGCCTCGCCAGATTGCGGCTCGTCTTTGATCTTGCCGGCCTTCGTCTTGCGGCCTGCAGGCGAAGGCTCGCTCCCGCCAGATTTGCCGCCCGCAGCAAACGACTGAAAGGTGACCAATGCAACTGCCAAGTCCGCCGGCTTGAGCGTTGCCCCCGGCTGAACATGCGCGTCGAAAAGAACAGAGCCGTCCTTGTCAACCAGTGCGAGGCGGAATACCGCCATCTCGCGGGGCTTCCCGGAACCATGCGCCTGGAGAAATCTCGGCCCGTCGCCGAAGAGATTGAAGCAGTCCTTGTGTTGATCCAAGTAAGCCACGGCTTCCGGTGAAAACCGATCGTTGCATTTCTTCCAGTCATCTTCGTCTTCCGGGCCGTTGAGCGCGCGTTGGGCGATGCAGATTAGCAGGCGCATCAGGGCGATGCGTTCGTGCGCGTAACAGCGCAGGTCAACGATCTTTTCGCCGTGCTCGAAGGCCTCTCGCAGGCTGACACGCGGGAGCGGCCCACGGCTCTTCCCATCGGGAAAGTTCTCAGCGAGCGTGACCGGCAACCACGGTTCCTCCACGAGGTTAAAACATTCCGTCTTCATTCTCTCCGTCATAATCGTTCTGAATGGCGCTTCGAGCCGGTTGCTTCTTCAACCACAGACCTTCGAGCGGATGATAGCAGATAACCGGCGAGCGGTGAGAGTCTTTCGTGTTCAGAACAAGCTCATCGCTGCGCGCGCCGAGGTACACAGCCATGGCGACGTCTTCTACGAAGTACTGAGCGAGCACAGGCGGCAGCGTCTGCCGGAGGGACTTCGGCAGCCACCACGCGGGGATGGACGCAATGTTCAGGTGCAGTTTGCGGGCGGCGTGAAGATTGAACTTGCGGATGTCCTCCGCTTTGAGCTTTATGCCATTGAGCAAGTGGAGTTCTGCCGGATTCCCGCCTTTGTCCACGTTGTCGGATACCCACCGTAACAACAGCAGGAAGAGTTGTCGTTGAGTGGTGAACCTCGTTCCAAGCCCCTCCTCGTCTGGACGCAAAGGTTGCCTGCGCACATCCGTGGCGGATAGGGCAAGGATCTCAAGCCTCTTCCGTTCAGTCTTGAGGTCATCGTAAAGCTCTCGCCAGCCGGCTGGAAGGTCGTGGCGGTTGGAGTAGGTGCTTTCCAACAACTGGCGAATGACCGGACCGCGGAGTTCGACCTGCGGCTGCTCCCACTGTTCCCAGGTGCGAACCAACACATAGGGCGAGTAAACCCGACCGACAGTTCCCAACGAGTTCTTGATTTCTGTGGCGGCAAGACTGCGCGAATTCTCCGCAATGGTCTGCGGTACGACCAGATAGGCGATGGGCTGGCCACGGTCCCCCCGGTGATGCCGATGCAAACGACCCAAGCGTTGCAGGAGCATATCGGTGGGGGCGAGGTCAGTGATGAGTACGTCGGCGTCAACGTCCACGCTCTGCTCAACCACCTGCGTGGCTACCAGCACGCTCCCTTTAGGGCGGGCGTCGGCGCGCGGCGGTTCCGGCTTGCCGAGCATCCAGAGCCAACGTTCTTCGTGCAGATGATGCTTCTTCAATTCCTCCATGCTCGACTTTGGATAGCTGGCGCGCTGATATGCCGGGCAACGGGACTGGAGCAAACCGGTTTCGAAAGCGCCCTGGCACAGCTGTTCATTGATTGCCCGGTAGGCAAGCCGCGCGTGGTCAATAGTGTTGCGAATCCATACGACGTTTCGGCCTTCTGCTGCCAACTTCGCCGCGATGGCGACAACAGCCTGGACGTTATCAAAGTCGGCCACGGGCATGGGAACGATTTGAACCGATTTCGTTTCTGTGTGGCTCTGCACAGGCAACAGTTTCGCCACCGCTGACTCGCTCGTCTTGACAGTGATGGCTGGATATGGAACAGCGGCCGCGCTGGAATCCGCGGCCTCACCCAGCAGGCTTGCGCGCTGTTTGGCGGTCAGCGTTGCCGACAAAATCACCGGCGTGGCCCCGAGTTCGCGAAGTCGCTTGACCAAGTGCTGAATGAGCGTTCCGGTATAAAGGTCGTAGGAATGCACTTCGTCGAGCACAACAACCTTGCCAGCCAGAGCGAATTGACGGAGGAAAAACCACTTCGCGGCAACGACACCCAACAACGCCTGGTCCATTGTTCCGACGGCAAAGGGGGCAAGCAATCCACGCCGAGCGGACGCGAACCACTTGCGCACGGACTCCGCATGTTCGTCTGGTATTTCGTCCCTGGACGAATCACGACGATCAGTCCAGGCTGGGCGCACGTTCGGAAGTTCTTTGAGCCAAGCCTGACCATGCACCAATGGCGGCTCAACACCATTCGGGGAAACCTGAGCTAAAAATCCCCGGACGCGCCGGTGAATTCGGTCACTGGTGACCCGCGTCGGTAACCCGAAATACAGACCCCGTGCCTGGCCCGTCGCTATAAGCCGGTACGCGAGCCAGAGTGCAGCCTCCGTTTTGCCGCTGCCCATCACGTCTTCAATCACGTAAACGCCGGGCACAGGTTTTTGCGCAGCGATGATCTCCCGCTGAAGCGGCCGTGGCGGATTGCCTTTGAGTGGTTCCACGAAGACCTTCTCGAAGGTTTTGTTAGCGACAAATGTTGCGCCAGCGAGTTCTAGCCGTTGGACGACCTCGTCGGCTTTGGCACGTTGCGTCGTTTTGTCCAGAGTTCCGCAGTTCTCAGGAGAGAAGTTGTTCTCGTCGGAACCAAGCCAGTCGGCAAGCGTGATCAGCCCTGCCATGAGCCATTCAACGGCTTCACTCTCGGCATCCTCCAAAGGCAGCGGCCCAAATTCGACTTCCAATGCCGCCAACAACTCCCCTCGTTCTTGCTCCCATACCTTGCCGCCTACGTCACCCGGAGCGTCATAACCTTGAACACGCCCATGATGCGCCCCGATCGCCTCGGCCCATCCCCGCAGATGACCGTCGTGAAGAGATTCGATTAAGATTTTCGAGACGCGCCCGTGGCGGCTCTCATAACCCGCATCGCGCTTGAACCAAGATTGATTACCCCCAACCCAAGCATCGCACTTCTGCTGAAACCCCGGTGAGACCTTGCCGATGTCGTGTAGAGCGGCAAGAGTCGCAGCGCTAGGTGGAAGAAGATTCCGAAGTTGTTGGGGCAGCAGGTTCAGCAGCGCTTCGGCGACACAACCCACATTCAAGCAGTGATCTCGAACGTTGATACCCGGAACCTCTCGGCCTTCAGCATCTTTCGTCGTCTTTGCCCAGCAGTGTTCATGGCGAGGCATCGGTAATTTGATGTCCTCACGGTTGGTTTTACGCCTTGGCGCCGGCATGACTGATTTCACCTCTTCTAACTTCTCTTTTAGCGCGGGGCCAGGCCTGAGTCTGGACTTATTCTGACCATCGTTGGCTTTTTTAATCTGCATGACGTCTGCTTCCCGTAGCTTGTCACCACTGCAATTTTTCCCGCGCAAGTTACCACGCCGATTTGACAGATGAGGTCACGCCGTTAAAGAATTTTTGACATCCGAGGTCACGACTCCTCTTTTGTTCAATGTTCAACGTTCCAGGTTCAAGGTTTAAGAAATTATCGTTCAAATCGTTCCAAACGTTCCAATCGTTACAAACGCGATCCGATTCAAGAGAAAACAAACTCGGCAGGACGTTCCCACGTCTCGGCAATTCCGGAAACGTCGAAATGACTGCCGGTTACCGTTTCCCGTAACGCGCTGCTTTTTCCTTAACCAAAAAGCCGATCCTCCGCTTCGTGGGCTCCGGCGGCGCCATGAGCTGCCGGATCGCCTCGAATAAGGATCTAATGTGCACGTCATGGCTTTCAAGCTTATGCTCTAGGGCATCGAGCTTGCGGGCTAAATCTTTATTGGACAATATCATCTCTCTTAGCCGGACAAAGGCCCGCATGATCTCGATATTGATCTCAACTGCACGCTCACTGTTCAGTACGCTCGATAACATGGCCACTCCCTGCTCCGTAAAAACGTAGGGCAAATACCGACGCCCACCGCGCCGATTCTTTGAGATCACAATTTGTGATCTCAAAAGGTTGGCTTCTTCATCCGACAATTGGAACATAAAATCCGTAGGGAAACGATTCGAGTTTCGCTTTACAGCTTGTACTAGCACGCGAGTTTCAACCCCGTAGAGAACTGCTAAATCGGTATCCAGCATAACCTTATGACCGCGGATCAATAGTATCAGTCTCTCAATCTGCTCGGTTGGGATTATGGCTGCCATTCCCGGATACCTCCCTATGAAACTCCAGCGTCGGGCCTGAGTCTGGACTCATTATTAATGTGGTATTACCTCTTTTGCTTCTCGATGCGCGCCCATTGAGCATCTCGGCCACGGCCCATCGCTTTCAACCTTCCATCTTTTCGCCAGCGATTCATCGGGCCGGGCGCAAATCATTACCGGAATCCTATCCGGCTTGAGGAATTCAACTTTGGGTCATCTCTTAACGACGGTAAAGCCAAATTGGCGGCTGGCCTCGACGAAATGCTTGTCATAAGCGAAGGCCGACCTGGAACCAACAGCTTGCATCACGACCAGACTGCTACAGTCGACCACCCCCCATGTTTTATCCTGGTACCGCTAGAAAAGTTTCAGCGCGTCCGATTCGATTTGTTCGTCAACCGCGACCAGTTCCACAATTGCCCGCGACGTGATGCGCTGCCACAGCCGCTCGGCTTGGCCGAATCCGAGATGGGATTTAACGATAGTTAAAGCCTCGTAGGCCGTCCCATTCGTTGTTACCAGCGCCGTCTGCGTGCTGAGCAGCCGCTGAAAGATCTTGACCGCGTCGCCGCGATTACGGTCCTTGCGGTTGGTGATCGCGACCCACGCGGAAGCGTCGACGAAAACCGGCGCGCTCATTTATCGCCGTAACGGTATTCGCGCACCCGTTGGGACAGATCGGCCGGACCTTCGCCGATGCCGGCGATCTCCAACGCCCAGGCGACCTCGGCCTTGCTGCGCTTGGGTGGATTCTTGAGTCTTTTCTTCACAGCGGCAATGTTGGAGGCCATGCCGGCAGTGTTTCGTCGCTCCGACCGGCCTCCATAATCCTTTGGCTTGGCCTCATTCACCAGCGACCGCCCGGCGGCTGGTTCCTCGCTGCTTTTGGGATATCTCTTGCTGCTCATGGCTCGCCTCCGCGTCACCGTTATTCGATTCCGTACTGAGTCAATCCTAGCCTCTTTCAACGATACGCGCCAATAATCCTCTTCGCTTCTTCTTTGACTTTACTAAGTAAGCTTTCAGGCGAAAGAATCCTGACCTGGCCGCCAAAGCTCAAGATCCACCCGACAAGCTCTTCATTGTCCGCGACCTTGAGCGCCAGTCGTAATTTTCCGTCCTTCAACAAGGTCGTCTCCTGACTTGGATGCCAGCACTTATCTTTGACCCAGGCAGCGGCCTTTTTGGAAAACAACAGCTCGACTTCGATCCGCCGTCCGCGCATGATGTTGAGCGCGTCCTGGACGTACTCTTGAACGTTGAACCCGAGGGGCATCTGGTAAGGATGATCGGTGAGCGTGATCGAGCGGATGCGCTCGACGGCAAATAGCCGAACGTCCTTTCGCAGATGGCAATACGCTATCAGGTAGAGCCCTCCGCCCGCGAACCAAAGATGATAGGGATCAACCTCGCGCCGCGACGTTTGGTCCCGGGAAGCGGAATAGTAGCGCATCTGCGCGGTGCGTCTCTTGTCGATGGCCTGGGAAATAAGGTCGATGGTTTGTTTATGCTCGCGGTAGCTTTTGTGCGGACCGAGCCCCACGGAGAACATCTGCTCCGTGGAGCGGACATACTCATGGCCCTGGGGCGGCAGGGCTGCCGAAGCTTTGCTCAGCGCGGAGTTGAGGGACTCGGCGATCTCCGTGCCTTCGAGCGGTTTCAGTAGATTGCGGCTGAGAAGCAGAGCCATCAGCTCCGTAGCGGAAAATCCAAGCGCTGGAATGGCACGAAAGCCTTCCATCAGCCGCCAGCGGGTTTGACCGTTAACCCGGTCGGTCACCAGCGGAAAACCGCTCGCCTCCAGCGCTTCGAGATCGCGCCGCACCGTGCGGGCGTTTTTTGGATAATCGTCCGGAACGTTATCGACAAGCTCCGGTAACGTCAGGCCGGTGGAGCCTTCCAACCGCCGCAACAAATGCCATTGCCGGGTGATCTGATCGTTCCGGGGCATGGGCGAATCTACTACAATTGCGGGGGCAAGAAAAAGAACCAATTTTGACCCTGCCGTTGCGAATCCGAGCGGATCGGTGCTAGAAAAAACCAGCCGGCCGTTGAAAAAGGCTCACCTGCTTCGTTGCGCTCGACCGCCTCGCTCCACCGTACTCCATAGGTACGCCTTCGCTCGTCGATTCTTCGCGCGCCTTGCATCTGAGACCTTTTTGAACAGCCGCTAAGAGAATATTTCAACAGTCTGCAAGAATTACGACCGTCCAAACGGGAGAATTCACATGCGCCAGCGAACCGACTATCCGACATTTTCCGATCAGGAGATCGAGCGTCGCCACAAAGCGGTATACCAGCTAATGGAGCAAGAAGGCGTCGACGGGCTTCTCATTTACGGCAGCGGGCGGTACGCTTCCGACATCTATTGGCTGAGCGATTGGCCGAGCAGCCGCGAGGCCTACCTGCTCATGCAATCCGGCAAAGAGCCAGTGATTTTGATGCAGCTTTTCAATCATTATCCGATGGCCCGCGTGATGTCGTGGATCAAAGATGTGCGCTGGGCCGGCGCGAACACGACCAACAGCGTCGTCGAGCTGATCCGCGAGCGCGGCTTGGAGACGAAGAAGATCGGCCTGGTCGGGGCGATCTCCTACCAGGTTTACAACAAGCTCCGTGAAACATATCCCAACGCAACCTTTGTCGATCTCGGCGGCAAGCTGCGCATGATGCGCACGGTCAGAAGCCAGGAGGAAATCGAGCGCATTCGCTTCGCCTCGAATTTGACCGATCAGTCGATCCAAGCGCTGGCTGAGGGATTGAAGGAAGGCATGCGCGAGGACGAGATTCCGGCGCTCATCGAGCCGGTCTATCTCAAGCAGGGCGGCTACGCGGGCATACACTTCATGAGCAGCATGCCGATGCGGGAGCCCGACTTTGCGGTGCCGTCGCAGTTCCACTCGAAGCGCAAGCTGCGAGCGGGCGATTGCTTGATCACGGAAATCAGCGGCGCCTACTCCGGCTACAGCGGGCAAATTCACCGCACCTTTTCCATCGGCGAGGGGCCGACGCCGCAGTGGCAAAAGATGCACGACGCGGCGAAGGAAGCCTTCGAAATCCTCTCCAAGGTCATCAAAGACGGCGCGACCACGACGGAGGCCGAAGAGGCGGCGGAAATCATCCACCAACGGGGCTACAGCACCTACGACGATTTAGTCCACGGCGTGAATCAGTACCCACCGATCTTTCAGACCAAAACCCGCAAACGCCACGATTCCAAAGAAATGCCCTTTCGCGAGAACATGGTGATCGTCATCCAGCCGAACCTCATGACCTACGACGAGAAGATGGGCCTGCAATTCGGCGAGACGTTGGTGGTGAAGAAAGACGGCTGCGAGAGCTTGAACGCCTACCCGAGGGAGTGGGTAACGTGCAAGGGATGAGAGGTTATTCTGGGTTTCCTGTGAAGAAGTATTCACCACGAAGGACACGAAGAGCACGAAGGAAAGAAGATTTAACCGCAAAAAGCGCAAAGAACGCAAAGAATTGTTTTAGATCTGTGGGGCAA
>Ga0184627_10000275_pt1 | contig 21275 bp, 17 predicted proteins | sample PLM3_127_b1_FD_133150 | JGI IMG/M metagenome (GOLD analysis project Ga0184627, IMG submission 133150) | Groundwater sediment microbial communities from an aquifer in East River, Colorado, USA - PLM3_127_b1 | ecosystem: Environmental > Terrestrial > Soil > Riparian zone | place: USA: East River...
ACGCGCGAGGCGGTGGCGCACATGCGCAAGGTCGGCGGCGGCCGGGTCATCAACATCACATCCTACTCGGTCAAGGAGCCCATCGCCGGCCTGGTTCTTTCCAACGCGATCCGCAGCAGCGTCGTCGGCATGGCCAAAACCCTTTCGCGGGAGCTTGGCCGCGACAATATTCTCATCAACAACGTTTGCCCCGGACGCATCGATACCGAGCGGGCGCAAAAACTCAACAAGGGTCGAGCGGAGCGGCTGAAAAAACCCGTTGAGGAAGTCAATCGGGAAATGGCCGCCGAAGTGCCCCTGGGTCGTTACGGTACCGCGGAAGAAGCCGCCGACCTGATCGTTTTTCTTGCCTCGGAGCGGGCCAGCTACATCACCGGGACGACGATTCAAGTCGATGGCGGCTTGGTACGGGGGATTCAATAATGGTGCACTTCGTCATTCAATGGGACCTGCCGGATCAGAAGCCGAATCTGACGATCTACGCCAACAAGGCAAAAAACGATTGGTTGCCGGTAACGCTCTCGCACAAGGGCGTGATCGAGATTCGCAACTACCGCAATCCGCTCGAGGTCACGCCTCAGGTCGCCATCACCATCGACTTCGAGACCTTGGACGATTGGCGCGACTTCCTCGACTCTCAGGACTATATCCGCATCATGCGCGAGCTGCGCATTCTCGGTTGCCGCAACTTCACCGCCAACGTCTGGGCGCCGTCGAAATATTTTCCGGAGTCGATGAGGCCGTAGAAAAGATTTAGCCGCAAAGAGCGCAAAAAAGAACTCGGAATATCTCCCGCAAAGACGCTAAGGCGCAAAGGTTTTTGGAAAAAATTCTCTTCTGAACTTGGCGCCTTTGCGCCTTGGCGGGATAATTATCCGAATCCGAGGGCGCTTTTTATACGGCCTGATACGGCCAGATCTCTTTGAGCCGCAGAATGTGGATGCCATGATTCTTGTCGCTGATGTAAATGAAGCCGCGGCGGTCGACGAGCACGTCCTCGGACTGCGCGACGAGCTTGCCCGGTTTGGTGCCGGCTCGCACCTTCGGATCGCCCGGCACGAAGTAGGCGATTTCCTTTGGCTGGCGCGCGTCGCGGATGTCATAAACTCTCAATCCGGCATTGAAGTAGGTGAGGTAGGCGATATCGTCGCGGTCCTCCAAGCAGGCCTGATGATTCGGATGATGATGGTTATGCGGACCGAAGCGGCCGCCTTTTTCGTAAAAATTCTTAAAGCCGCTTTCCGGCGGCGGTTCCGGCAATGGGAAGAGCGAAATCATCCGCGGCTGTTTTTCGTCGCTGATGTCAACGATGCCGGCCAGGTTAAGATTTTCATCGCCGTTCTCGCGAATCGCTTCGTCGTTGATCAAGGCGATCTTGCGGCGCGGCAGCGGTAAGTAAGTGTGAATCCCCTGCGTGGCCGTGATGCCGCGAAAAGCGAGCTGGCTGATCATGCGCGGCTGCGCCATTTCCGAAACGTCGAGAATGATCCCGCCGCCGTCGCCGTAGGAGAGATAAGCACGGTTGCCTTCCACGTGGGCGGGGCCGTGGGATGAAAACTTCAGGCCGCCCGATGAGGCGCCTACGGCTTGCTCAGGTAAAGAAAAGCGGCCGACCTCTCGTGGCTTGCCCGGGTCGGCGATATCCACAATACGGTAGATTTTCCCGTTCAACCCCGGCGCGCCCGCTGCGGCGTGCACGAGGTTGCCCCCGTCGTAGAAGTTTCGATGGGTTCCCGTGCTGCCGGTTTGAAAATGGCCGAGCCGGCGCGGCTGGGTCGGCTCGCTCACGTCAAATATAAAGAACCCTTCGGCAAACGGCTGGCCGTCGACACCACCCCAGCCGGGCGCGATGCGCTCCAGCGCCGTGATCATCTTGCCCTCGGCCACCTGAATCTGAATCGTCCAGCTGTTTTCCGGTCCGGCAACGAACGCGCGGAACTCCGGCGCCGCCGGATCCGTGACCTCGAGCACGCTCCAGCCGCGATGCCAGAGATGCGCGACGTAAAGATACCAGCGGCCGTTGACCTCTTGCATCGCCAGCTTGAAGGCCGGTCTGCCGTTCAAGTCGTGGTAGCCGACGGTTTCGAGGTTGCGCGCGAAAAATCCCTGGGGAATTTGCTGCGCCATGTTTCACCTCGTAACGGTTACGCCGATTCGGCTGCAATATTTCGCGACCGGGCATTGACTGCAAACGGGCGAGATGGGCCGGCAGAGGTGCTGGCCGAAGCTGACCAGGAGGTCGTTGTATTCGATCCAATACTGTTTCGGAAGTTTGCCTCTAAGCGCGAATTCGGTTTTTTCCGGCGTCTGCGTTTTTACGTAGCCCCAGCGGTTGGAGATCCGATGCACGTGGGTATCGACGCAAATGCCGGGTTTGTGGTAGCCGAGCGTCACGACGAGGTTCGCGGTCTTACGTCCGACGCCTTTGAGTCTCAAAAGCTTGTCGATGTCGTCTGGAACTTCACCGCGGTATTGGTTGATCAGGGTTCGACAAATCTCTCGAATGTTTTTCGCCTTCGTCCGATAGAAGCCGACGGGATAGATGAGCTTTTCGATCTTCTTCGCCGTGAGTTTCAGCATCGTCTCGGGCGAATCGGCGAGAGCGAACAGTCGGTGTGAAGCCTTCGCCGTGGTCGCGTCCTGGGTGCGCAGGCTCAAGATGCAGGATATCAGCACCCTGAACGGGCTCTCATAGGTTTCCGCCATCAGGGTCACGATGGGCGTTTGCCATTTGGGCACGGCCCGCCGCAGGATCCGTATGGCGGCGTGGATGTCTCGTTCGTTCACGGCGCTAGTTTTTTTCTTGCCGATTGGCTAAATTAAAGACGGTTCATATCATAGATTTCGATCGGGTCAAAAGTTTCTCATCCTATGCCTGCCGATAGAATCGCCACCGCGCTCAAGTCCCGTTCGCCCCAAACGGTCGCGGGCGACGGCTACAAACCGGCGGCGGTCTTGATACCGATACAAGAAAAAAACGACGGCGACTACCTCGTGCTCACCCAACGGGCCGACCACTTGAATCACCACAGCGGGCAGATCGCGTTTCCGGGCGGGCGCGTGGACGATTCGGACGCTGATGAAATTGACGCCGCGCTGCGCGAGAGCCACGAAGAGATCGGCATTCATCCGCGCGACGTGCGCGTTCTCGGCCGGCTCGACCAGATCGACGCGGCCTACGGCTACCGGGTGACGCCGTTCGTCGGCGTCATTCCCGCGCACTATGAGTTTCGCATGAATCCGGCGGAGACCGCGGCGGTCGCTTCGGTGCCCATCGCCGCGTTACTCGAGCCGGCCAACTTCGTCGTCGACGATTATCTCTCGCCGCGCGGCCAGCCGAGTTATCACTTTTACGTCAACGGCTGGGATGTTTGGGGAGTCACCGCGCGCATCCTGGTGCAATTTTTGGAGCTGGCCTATGACTTTAAAGTCAGGCGGCCGTGATCGGATGAAATTCGTCATCGCGCTTTTTTCCTTGCTTACGGCTTGCGCGCCGGTGCCGCGCTTCTATCTGCAATATGGCAACGAACTTAGACAAAACGACCTGGAAAAATTACTCGCGGCCAATCCGCTGCCGCCGGGAGAAAACATCAAGGTCATCACCCTCGGCCAGGGGCCGGCGGCGAGCCACCATGTCGTGCAGATCCGCGATCGCGAAACCCCGCACCTGCATAAGAGCCACGACGCCACGGTGACCATGCTCAAGGGCCAAGGGTACCTGATGCTTGAGCAGCGGCGCATCGATCTCACGGTCGGCGACGTGGTCTATATTCCGCGCGGCGCGGCGCACTATTTCACCAATACCGCTCGCGAGCCCACCGTCGCGTTTGCGATTTATACCCCGGCTTTCGACGGCAAGGATATAGTTCCCGTAAACAATCCTTAGCGAAACGCACGGCGAAGATCTACGGAAAAATCATCGCGTCGGACCTTTGAAGAGAGCGGCGCCCGGTGAACTTGGGGTAAGCGCGCGCCGCGCCTCATGCAAAAAGGAGAAATCGACGAGTGACTTCGGTTCCTGGACGGTGGGAGAGGGCTGGCCCAATTCCCGCGCCAAGTTCAAGACGTCGCCAACGTTGTTTCGTTCGAGGATGATGGGATTCAAAGCCGTAAAAGCGCCGCGGCGTTCTCGCCGAGAATCTGCCGTTTGAATCTTGTTTTCACCGGAAGGCCGTCGACCGCCTGGCGCGCCTCGGTCGGACTCTGGCCGACGGGAAAATCACTGCCGAAAAGAATCTTCATCGGCACAGTTTGCTCGAAGAGGGACCATGGAATCAGGGTGCGGTATGCCGGGTGCAAGGGCCAAAAAGAGAGGTCGGCGTAGACGTTGGGGTGACGCACGAGCAGGCTGTGGGCGTCCATATAGTCCTGCATGCCCATGTGGGCGAGGACGATCTTCATCTCGGGAAAGTCCAACGCGACGTCGTCGAGGGCAGACGGATTCCAAAATTTGGTCCGGGTTCCCAGGAACGACGGCCCCGTGTGAAACAGGATCGGGACACCGAGCTGTTGAATTTTTTCGTATACGGGATAATAACGAGGATCGTTATATGCGAGCTCGACATTCTGCGCGATGATTTTGATCCCTCGAAGCCGCAGCTTTTCAACCGCATGCTCGACATCCGCCACCGCCTGCTCGCCCGTGTTGGGATCGAAGCTGGCGAATCCGATGAATCGGTCCGGGTGCTGTTGGATCAACTCCGCAGTCGCTTCGTTTCGGGGCCGCGCCGGCTGGTTTTTCCAGCAGGCGGTCAATAGAACCGCTCGATCGATTTCCGCTCGGTCCATTTCCTGGATGAATTCAGCCGCCGATAACTTCAACGCGTCGCGACCGTAATAGGCCTGCGAGAGCCGGTCCACGCCGGGATGAATCGGCGTGCCTGAGAAGACCGGGTGAGCGTGAAAATCGATGATCATGGTCGCGGTTTCTTCTGTGCTCCGGCGGCTTCGCGCCGGACTTCCTGGAGAAAAGAAAAATCGAGAAGCTTCTCCGGGCTATCCAAGCGCATTTCGGCCTGCCCCGCTTCCTTGGCGAGATTCAGGACATCGCGAATTTTTTCCACGGTTACCTCGCCGTCAGGACGCAGCATGGCCGCGGCCTGTCGATAGACTCTTTGCGCCGCGGGAAACGCGAAATTGAACTCGGCGGCGAGAAATTTGGTCGCGAGGTCCGCTTTTTGCCGATAAAGTTGGACGGACTTGAACGTAGCCCTCACCATGCGTTTGACCTGGTCCGGTTGCGAGCGGATTTTCTTGCCACTCGTGACGATGCCGTTGATCGTGGGGGCGTCGGGAACTTCATCGCCCAGGAAGGCGAGAATGCGAAAGCCTTTTTCCTCGGCCAATACAGTGTAGGGAGGCGCCAACACGGCGCCGTCCAAGACGCCCGCGACCAGTCCCTGAAATCCGATCGGCGAGAATTGTCCGGCGACATAGGTAACTTCGGTCTCGGGGTCCAATCCCCGTCTGCGTAAAAACCGCTTCAATATCAGGTGCGGCGTGTCGCCTGGGAAACTGACGCCGATTTTCTTGTTTTTGAGCATTCCGGCGTCCCGGATATCCGCCTGAGTGAACAACCAGAAAGCGGCCTTATCGTCGAGAGCGAAGATCAATCTGATCGGAAAGCCCCGGCTGGCGCCGCGCAGGCCGGCCCCGCCGTGGCCGATGTAATCGAGGCTGCTGGTGTTCAACGCCGTGATCGCCAGATCGGTGCGCATCACGTTGACCTCCACGTCGAGGCCCTCTGCGGAAAAGATTTTTTCTCTGATGCCGAGAAATAGGGGCGCGTATTGGACGGCGATCACCGGCACACCGAGGCGGATCTTCTCGGCCGCCGCCGTCGGCTGGAAAAAAACCAGATCGATCAGACCAACAAAAAGGAAAAGAGCCGGGGAACGGATCGAGTTTTGTTGATGCGGCCGGATCATTTTAGACGCCATGCTTAATCACGAAGCGCGGGCGTATCCAACTGATGAGCGCGGGTAAAAGCAGCAGCCCGCCGAGCATATTCATCGTCAGGATGATGAGCAGTTGATAACCCATCTCCGCTTGGAAACGAAGCGGAGAGAAGGCCCAAAACGCGATGGCGGCAGAAATTAAGAACGCGGTATAGAGAACCGCCTTGCCTGCCGTCGCTACGCCGTCGATTAAAGCGCCGTCAAGATCGTCGCGTTGGCGGCGCCGGTATTCCTCGATCGCCCTGGAAACAATATAAATACCGTAATCTTCGCCAAAGCCGATGCCGAGACTGATGACCGGCAAGGTGTTGACGTTTAGCCCCACGTTCCAATACGCCATCAACGCCATGCCAAAGGTATTCGACATCAACACGATGCCGACGAACAAAAGGCCGGCGGTTAGCGAGCGGAACCCAAAAGCGCAGAAGATAAGCTGCGCCAGGAGCATCATCCCGAGCGTAATTTTGTCGGAGCGGGCGATGACTTCATTGGCCGCGGCCAGAACGCCCACGTATCCGCTGGCCAGTTTGAACTCGGCGCCGGGCATGGGATGGGTGCGAATGAATTCATCGGCGCGATGGATGACGTCGCGAATGGTGTTTCCCTTATGGTCGTAAAGAAAAAACGTCACGCGGCCGTGCTGAAAATTGTAGTTGACCCAGCGGTCAAAGTCTCCCGGCTCGCTGCCGTGCTCCGCGACCATGAGGATGCCGCCCACGTCATCGGCGGAACGCGGCAAAACACCCCAGCGTGGGTCATTATAATGCAGGACCGTATTGATTTGCCGGGTCAGATCGACGAGCGAATCGGTTGCGCCGACGTGAGGAGAGCGCAGCATGTGACGCTGAAACGCTTCGATGGTTGCCAGCACCTTGGGCGATTTTAAAGTATTTTCCGCCGTACCTTTAACGATGACGTAAAGATGGTCCGTGCCCTGAAATTTGTCATTGATGTGCCGCACGCTCTGATTGTAACTGGAATCGGGCCACAGAAGCGGAGAGCCCGGGCGAGAATCGCCGACGGTTAAGAAGCGGTACCAGTAGCAACTCCAAATGATAATCCCGCCAAAGCATGCCAGGACGACGATCCTCCCCACCCGATGGATGCACCATCGCGTCAGCCAGCGCAGCGGAGCGTCCAGCCAGTGCCCCTCCCCGCCTTTAGGAATCCGGCGCGGCGTTGGAAAATAGCAGCAGAGAATCGGATCGAGAATAACCACGGTGACCAGATTGCTCAGCACCCAGAAACTTCCCGCGATGGCGAGCTTAGTGAGAATCGGCATGGGCGCCACAAGCAGAACCGTGAGGCCGATGGCGTCCGTAATAATTGAGACACCGCCGGGCATCATCAGGCCCGCCGCCGACTCGATGGCCGCTTTCTCTTTGTTGCCGTAGCGCTCGAGCTCCTCGAAGAATCTTTCCCGAAACTGGATGGAATGACTGATGGTGCGCGCCGCGATGAGAAATGGCACGACCAGGATAAGAGGCTCAAAGTTGTAGCCTAGCAGCGCCGTGAACCCCGTTCCCCAAATGAACGTGACGAGAGCGGAGAGCACCGGGATCATGACGCCGTTGAGATTCCTATAGTAAAGAGCCAGGAGCGCGAGAATGCTCAGGGAGGTCAGAGCGATGATCACGGTGATGTCTTTTAGATGATAATAGATCCAGCCGTAAAGAATCGGCTCGCCGACGGCGTAGACACGGGTTTTGGAGTCTTCTACCTCTTTAATCGCTTGCTGAATGCGTTGAAACAAAGCGGCATAATCCAGCCGCTCTTCGTGGAAGGCAGCGGTAATCAGGGCCGCCTTGCCGTCCTCCGATACCAGCCGCCCAACGATGGTAGGGTTGGCATAGACGACGTTGCGCAAACGCTCGATCTCTTCAGATGTGCGCGGAACATCGGGCCACATGACGGGTTGCACTTCGATGCCCCAGGCCGTCGCCCGCACGTCCTTCACTTTTTGCCGGGCGATCGAGAATACCTGGTAGTTGTTCACCCCTGGGATGCGTTCGACGGTTTCGGTCAGCTTCTTGATCTTGGTCAGCGCCGCCGGGTTAAAAATGTCGCCATCGGTGGTCTCCAGCGAAATGAGGACGACATTGGCGCCGCCGAAAGTTTTCCAGAATTCGTTATGGGTTTTGATGTAGGAATGGTCTCTGGGCACAAGATCCGAGAAGGCGGTGTACATCTCGATCTTGACCGCGTGGTAACCGAAGAAAAGCGTGAAAAGAGCAATGACGAGCAGGACCGCCAAGCGTCTATTGATAATCCATTGGGCGGCCAAGCGCGCCATGGATTCAATGGACTCCGTTCTTTGACCCTTTCAGATCGATCCTGACGGGCGTCCATCGTTTACCCGCGTCATCCGTACGCAAAATGATTCCCCGGTTGCCGACGATCAGGCCCGTATCATCGGCCCCGAAGGCGATGCCGTTCAGGTTGGATGGCGAGGATTTTGCGTTTGACGCGTCCCAACGGCGGCCATCGATGCGGGATACGAGAATCGTGCCGCGTTCACCGACGGCCCATTTCTTTAAGCCCACCGAGGACGCGGAAAATAGATGGTAGCGTTTTGCATCCGCTGTGAACGCGCCGTCCTGAGCGGCTACCTTCCATTGCTTGCCGTCCGGGCTGGTGAGAATGACTCCATCGAGACCAAAAGCCCAACCGCTGCGGGAATCCGACATCAGAAGCCGAAAGAGGTTACGGCTGGCGCCGCTAATGAAAGGAACCTCGATGGGACTATTTTGCTTTGTCCAGGTGAGACCGCCGTCTCGCGTATAGTAAATACGGCCGAATTCCCCGACGGTCCAGCCTTGGTGCGCATCGAGGAAGCGAACGTCGTTGAGAATAATATCTGCGTCGATGGCGCGCTTCGTCCAGGTTATTCCGCCGTCATCGGTGTGCAGGACGATGCCTCGGCTGCCCACCACCCAGCCTTGGCGCGGATTGATAAAGTCGAGGCCAAAAAGATGCTCATCGGTGGGCGTTTGCTGCTTATGCCAGCTCTTTCCGCCGTCGCCCGTGTGAATAATGGTCCCATAGCTGCCGCAGATCCATGCTTCATTGGCGTTGACCGCGCTCACGCGGAAAAGCGCTTCCGTGATGCCGCTCGGTTGCAGTTCCCAGGTCAAGCCCTGATCGTGGGAGCGCAGGATAGTCCCGTGATACCCCACGATCCAAGCGACCTTGCCATGCATCGCGACGTCATAAAAATTATCGCGCAAGGCCGGCTCCCGCTCCGCCACCGAGATCTTTTGCGCGTGATTCGCAAACGGATACGAGAAAAACCCCCAGACGAAGAGCGCCAGGAACGCCGCCGCGACGGCAACTCTACGAAGCAACTCCATGATCGTCCCCGGATGACCCGCTCAGACCCTATTTTTCTATTCGATGCTGCCGCCGCGCATTATGGTTTCCAGCGTCGCCAGGCTGAACATACTCGCCGGGTAACCCTGATTGTACGCCCGCGTGGCCGTGACGATCGTCGAGCGGCCGTTTTGCACGTTGACGATGACCACGTCGGCGACCGACCAAACTTCGCGGCCGTCGGCGAGCTTTACCGGTGTGAACATGCCGAACTGTTCCTTCCAGTAGTCGCCCTTTTTGTCCCAGATGAGCGTCCAGTGGGTATCGAAAGTCATTTTGTTGAGGTGCAACAGCTTTCTCGGATAGCAATAGTTCGGGTCTTTCGGAGTGATCTCCAGGACATAAGTATCCACCACTTCCCATTTCTCATTCAGCGGCAGGTAGTCCCCGTGCTTGCGGTCAAAGGGGAGCTTTTCCTGGCTCAAGTTGGCCAGAATTTTTTTCTCGCCGAGAAACTTATAATTGAAATCGGTGATCTTGCCGTTGAAGCTGTTGATGTCGTCCAGGTTGAACTCGCTGGGGGCGAGCGTCTGACATCGCTGCGTGGTCGTCGCGCGGCGAATACGCCGGATGCTGGGAATGTAGATATAAAGGTCGTCTGACTTTTTTGGATCGTCGTAGCGAATCTCCAAAGTCGTTGTGCCCGCGGCATCGCGCGGGTAGCTATCGACGCGTAGCTGCATATAGTCGATGTGCTCGTAGCCGGGAATGGCGGGTTTGGGATTCGAGGTATAGCGGGTTCGGGGAAAGAAGAAATAAGACACGAGATCCGCGCGGCGCTCGGAGCCGTCCTTTTCGATCGCCGAGCGGATAATTTTGCCGCCTTTGACAGCCCCGCCGGTCTTGTAATCGTCTCCCAACCATCGCCAAAAAAAATTCCAGGCGAGCTTTTGCCCGATCTGCGGATCACTGAGGTCGAATTTGGGGAAGGGTTGACCCGACACATAGTTCAAAAGTTCGCCGTTCGGCCCTAAACTCACCCGACCCGAATATTTCTCCGTTGCCTCGATATACTCTTTGAGCGGTCGATAGATCTTCGGCGCTTTGATCTGGATCGTGTGTCCCTGCTTGAGGCGGTTGAGGAAATTCTCTCCGACCATGCCTTGTGCTCTCTGCCAGTTCTGCGGGCCGATGGTGTCTCCGGGTTTGAGGTCGAGTTCCGCGGCATGGGATATTAAAACAACCGACAAGAGCGCGACCGAGCAGGCAAGAACGCAGCAAATTGCGGAAAAACACTTTGTCATGGGTTCACCTTTCACAGATAAGTTCATTATTAGCATCCGCTCCCATTCCTAGAATTGGTAGCGCATTTTCAGAAAGACCGAGTCTTTTTCGTCAAAAAAGCCGAACGACTTGAACTTGTTGCGTCCGCCGTAGAAAGCGCCGACCAGGCTGAATTTAATCTTCTCATTTCCCGGAGGTACATAGCTGATGGCCGGGTTCGCCGCCCAGTAACCCTCGGGATCATAAGCGACAAAAACGTCCGGTAGGATCGTGTCGCCGAAGTAACCGGTGCCGATCCTAAAGGTGAGAGCTGTCGAGACTCTCTTGATCTTTTCTGCGGTGGAAAATGGATGAATCCCGTCCTCATGATCGAAGATGATGCTTTGGAAGATCTGGAACGAAAGACTAAACGCTCGCCAGGGATCGTCGGGGTGAAGGAAGGGAATCAACGTCGTACGATCGAAGCCCAGGGCGTATCTAAGGGTATTTTTTTCTACGACGCCGGTGGGGTGGCGCGGATTCACGGTGGCTCTTAGACCGAATGCGCCTGGAAATTTTGCGATGTTATAAGGCTTATCGGGCAAAAACACTACTTCTCCCCTGACCGTGGTGTTGACTGGGATATCCAAAATATCGCCTACCGGATAGTTAAAATGGCCGGCAAATACATTTGTACGATCGTTGACCAGCCGCAGACTGACCACGCTTGGAGCAAAACCTGCCAGACATGGACCCGGGACTGGTGCAGAGCAGCGCACGCTTTTTACCTTGAATACCATGTCCGTTGACTGTGGGTTAAACCCCCAAATATAACCCAAACCAAAATTTAATTTTCCAAGGCTATTTGTAATCCTCGCGCCGATCTTCCAACTATCCCCGGCATCTGGAAGTTCTCTGCCTGTGCTGGGAATGACAAGACAGCCAATTTGGGTTGGGGTTGCCGTTTGGCACGTTACTGGATTCAGCGGGTTCGCGTACATGTTGCCAAAGGCGTTTCGCCCGGCAAGAATCAAACGTGTTTCGGGATGAGCCGACCACCTTCCGTATCTTACTTCGCGATCGGTGGTATCGTTGCTGCCGACGATCTCATCCACTCTTTGCTTTGCCTCATCGAAAAAACCAGGCAGAGCGAAGAACTCAAGGATCGTGTTGCTTACCGGTCGTATTGTGTAAAGGGTTCTCAACCCCACCGAGGGAATTCGCGTCTCATCAAGATTAAAAAGGTTAGGCGCCGCAGGAGGTGAAAACGTGAGATCTTGAGGGTTGATTAAGTCCAGCAGCCGGATACCATCGGTTTCGCCCCAGGATATAAATTGTCTGCCTACTCTGACTTTGAGAGTATCGGTAGGCAACAGGTCCAACACCGCTTCCCAGGGCTTGGGCCTGTATTCGTCATAAAAGGTGTTGCGCAAAGGCTTGACGGGCGCGGCCGGAAAGTAAGAAACGGTTTTCTCCCGGCTTTTGCCCTCGGCGCTGTAACGAATTTCTTTTACGAAGCGCCATGAAATAAAAAACTTGGCCCAACTGGTCGCGTCTACGTTGATCTCGGGCTGGATGGTGAAGCGTTGCATATCCAGTCGGTTCGAGGTGTTGAAATGTCTGTCGCCGTGGCTCACTGAAAGGCCGGTTACGTTCTCGGCAAAACCGCGAAACGAAACTTTGTCTTTAAAAAAGGTTTCCCAGTCGTCGCCGAATAGAGACGCCGCCGAAAGCGGTGTCGTTGAGGTAAATAACAGCGCGAGACAAACACTAAGCCAAAACAAATTCAAACGCCTTTTCGCCATGCCACCACCTCCATTTGATGTTTGTTCCCGATCTATGCGTACAGATCGCATTCGTGGTACCTCTGAAGACAAGCTGGACGATCGAATCTAAAACTCGCGAGGCTAAAAAGTCGTTTATACGTTAACTATTAGTATGTCAAGCATAATTCCTCAATGTTTTATTTCAGCGGTCCTACTTTCCGCCCCTTTCTTAAGTCCGTATTTTTTTCCGGTCGCTTGGGTGGCCTTTGTGCCGCTCTGCCGCGCCATCGATAGGCAAGAAAGTTTACGTCGGGCCGGGTTTGTGGGCTGGCTGGTGGGTTTCCTCGCCAATCTGTTCGGCTTTCACTGGCTGGTCTACACCATCAGCGTTTTCGGCGGCTTTGCGTATCCGTTAAGCGTGGTAGTGTTCATCCTCTATGCGGCCATGCAGGGCGTACAGACGGCGCTCTTCGCGTTGCTCCTCAAGCGCTTCGGTTACGGCCCGCTCTTCCTGTTTCCCGTCGTATTTTGGGTCGCCATCGAGTTTTGGTTCCCGTTCCTTTTTCCCTGGCATCTCGCCAACAGCCAGAGTTCGTTCCTCAGTGTTATTCAAACCGCCGATCTCGTAGGGGCCTACGGCGCGAGTTTTTTGGTCATGTGGTGCAACGTCATCTTGACGCGTGCGATTGCGCGAAGCAGCAAAGATTCGCCCCTACCCTGGGTCCCCGCGCTGATTTGCGCGATCGGTGTAATCGGATCTCTGGCCTATGGTCTTGTGCGCCTCGACCAGGTCGCAGCGGATATAAAAGCCGCGCCCAAACTATCCGTCGCCGCCGTGCAGGGGAATATCCCGGTCGGGATGAAGTGGGACCCCAAGCAGATGAAAGCCAACTTGGAGGCTCATGTAAGACTTACCCGGGATATCGCCGGCGCGCAGCTCGTGATCTGGCCCGAGTCGGCGATTGAAGAATGGTTGCCGGATAGTCTGCCTCAGCTCCCCAAGGAGTTCATCGAGCTTCTGGAGTTGAAAGGCGCCCATTTCATTTTTGGCGCGCGCAGCTTCAGCGGCATTTTCGCGGGAGCCAAGTTCAAGGCTTTCAACAGCGCATTTCTGACCGATCCCCAGGGGCGCGTGCTGGGGCGCTATCACAAGCAGGTGCTCCTGGCTTTCGGCGAATACCTGCCGTTTTCGAGCATTCTTTCCAAGCTGCCGGCCATGCCGTTCGCCGACGGTTTTACTGCCGGAGATGGTCCATCCACGTTAGACTTGCCCGGCGGCGGAAAGATCGCGCCGCTTATTTGTTATGAGGATTTGATGCCGGAGTTGCCGCGGGAATTCATCCGCCGGACAAAAGCAAATTTGCTGGTCAATATCACCAACGATGCGTGGTACGGCCATAGCGTCGCGCTGTGGCAGCACGCGCAACTGGCGCAGCTGCGCGCCATCGAGACGCGCCGCACCTTGCTGCGCGTCACCAACACGGGGGCCACCACCGTGATCGATGCCACCGGAGCGACGATTCAGTCGCTGGCGACCTTCACCGGGGCGGTGATGAGTTCGAACGTGGAGCTGTTGGAGGAGGAGACTCTTTACGTACGCTTCGGTGACTGGTTCGCTTGGGGAATAAGCTTCATCTCGCTGCTCGTGGTCCTTATGTACTGGAAGAAAAACTCACCTGCCTGAAGCGACGAGTTCATGAGGCCGCTTACCCGTCCTGGGCGCGCAGCTTGCTTCCTTAGTAACCGTGATGCCGGCGCGGTAGGGTGATCCAGTTATTGGTCTCTTACCGCGGAACAAAAACGAGGAAGTACTGATACGGCAGAAAAGTGTGCTCCTTGGTGAGGCGGTAGCCGTTGCTCTCCAGCCGTTTGATCACGTCCTCCCGAGCGATCTTCATATTCATCGGCGGGCCGACGGGGAATTCCTTCTTGTGAAAATCGATGATGACGACTTCGCCGCCCGGCTTGAGCATCTTCTTCATCAGTGAGAGATACTTCGTCTGGTTCTCGATATGGTGCCAGACGTCGCAGATGAAAAAGCGATTCACAGACTGGTCGGGCAGCAGCGGGTCGTCGGAGTCGGCGAGAACGGAGACGACGCTGTTCATTTTGAATTCGCGGATGCGCCGGTTGACGTGCAGGATCATGTCCGGGCTTACGTCGACGGCGTAGACCTTTCCCTTCTCGCCGACGTGACGAGCCAAATGGAAAGTGAAGTAGCCTGAGCCCGCGCCGATGTCGGCGATGATCTCTCCCGGTTTCAATCCTAAGGCGTGGACGACCTCGTGCGGTTTTTGATAAGCGTCCCGTTTGGGATCTTCGAGCGCGCCGATGTACGCCTTGGGATCGTTGTGCAGGCGATGCATCTGGTGATCGTCGCGTTTGACCGCGTCCTGGGCATGGCCTGCGCTTGGCAAAGCCATCAGTAGAATGAGAAGGAGAGAAAGTTTCATAATGATTCTCCTGCCTGTCAAAAATGCGTCCTTGATGAACCTCTATTTTGTGGTTCTTCCGGGTTTAGTGTGGATACCTCGGTCCCCGGTCACCCTGAGGCTCTCGAAGGGTGACCTCGGCGAGCTAACCGAGACAACTCGGCCCAGTCGCCCCGCATCAGTGGTTCCTTCTTTTTCCGACCCCAACCTTTGATCTGTCGCTCACAGGTTAAAGCTTCTTCCCGAGTCGGAAACTGCTCTGAGAACACTAACCTCACCGGAAGTCTCGCCGAGGTATAGCCTTCAATTTCGCCAGCCTTATGTTTTGCTATGCGTTCTTCAAGATTATCGGTATGCCCAGTGTAGTAGGAGTTATCGGCACAATGCAGAATGTAGATCCAGAAACTCATAGTCCTATCGCTTTTTGGTCGCGTGCTTCCCCTGAATTCGTCACAAGCGCTACCTAACTATCGGAGCCCTTCGACGGGGCTCAGGGCGAACGGAATTTAGCAGTGTCACATCAGATTACCATCCACTCTAAACCCGGAATGACCCATTTTATAAGATCGCATTCTTGATCGGCAAAAACAATTTGCCTGGCTGCCCTTTTCCCTGCTAATGGTAATCGCTATGGCGCAAACGGAACTGAAACGGCAGATCGGCTTGTTCGACGCGGTGATGCTGATCGCGGGCGACATGATCGGCACCGGCATTTTTATTTCTACCGGGGCGATCGCGGAAACCCTGCCCTCTCCGGGGGGTGTCTTGCTCGTGTGGCTTTTCGGCGGGATGCTCGCTCTCGCGGGCGCGCTGACTTGCGCCGAGTTGTCGGCGAGTATGCCGTACGCCGGCGGCGACTACATTTATATCCGCGAAGCTTACGGCAAACTCATGGGCTTTCTGTCCGGCTGGTCTTCGTTTCTCGTCACCTTCTCCGGCGCGATCGCATTTCTCGCCGTGATATTGAACGGCTTTGTGGCGTTTTTCTTTCCGGTGCTCGGCTCGCAAGACGTGATCTTGTCGATCCCGCTGCCGCTGATTCCGATCAACGCCACGGTGGGTATGATTTTTTCCATGACCGTGGTTTTACTCTTGTCCGGAGTCCACTGCTTGGGGGTCAGGCAGGGGACCCTGATGCAGAATGTTTTGACGACGTTGAAGATCGGCGCGCTGTTGGGAATCATTGTCATGGGCATTCTTTTCGGCAACGGCAACACGAGCCATTTCGAACCGCTCTTCGACTGGCAGAAGATCGGCAATTTCAGTTTGTTTGGCGCGGCGTTTATTCCGGTCATATTCGCCTACTCGGGATGGAACGCGGTGACCTATATCGCCGGCGAGGTGAAAGATCCAGAGAGAAATCTGCCGCGCGCACTGACGTTTGGCGTGCTGATCGTGATCGCGCTCTACTTGGCGATCAACGCGGTCTATATTTATGCCGTTCCAGTGACCGAGATGAAAGGCGCGCTGCGCATGTCGGAAGTCGCCACCACGGCGCTGTTCGGCTACAAAACCTCGGCGTGGATCACCGCCGTCATCACGATATCGATTCTCGGCGCGCTCAACGTCGTGACGATGATCGGGCCGCGAATTTACTACGCGATGGCGAAGGACGGAGTCTTTTTCAAGCGGCTCACCTATGTTCATCCCAATTTCGGCACTCCCACCAGCGCCATCATGCTCCAGGCGCTGTGGAGCTGCTTGCTGATTCTCACCAACACCTGGGGAACGTTGTTTACCTATGTCAGCGTCGCGATCACGCTCTTCTCGGCGTTCACCGTCGGCTCGGTCATCGTGCTGCGTTACAAAAAACCAGAACTCAAGCGGCCCTATCGGCTGTGGGGTTATCCGCTCGTGCCGATTCTTTTTGTGCTCGTTCATCTATGGATCGTCTGGAGCTCGGTGACGGAAAAGCCACACGAATCGCTCATCGGGCTCTTCATTGTCTGTCTGGGAATACCTGTGTATTTGATTTGGAAGAGCCGGCCGCGAAGAGTGTGATTGCAAAATGCAAAATAAAAAATGCAAAATTCAAAATGAAGGAAAACCCGGGAACTGGCTGCTTAGTTCTCTTCGTTCCGAACTTTTGCACTTTGCATTTTGCAATCTGCATTTTGCATTGATCTGAACCTATGGCTGTTCGTATCACCAAAGTTTACACGCGCACGGGAGACGACGGCGAGACCGGCCTGGTCGGGGGCAAGCGAGTCCCCAAGGACTCGCCGCGTATCGAGGCTTACGGCACCATCGACGAGCTGAACTCGATCGTCGGATTGGCTCGCGCTTTCAACGAAGAGCAACTCGACCGCCACGACGCCCACCGTTTTCTCGATCTCACGCTGCGCCAGATTCAAGACGAGCTGTTCGATCTTGGCAGTGAGCTGGCGACGCCGGCGGATTTTTTTAAAGAGGGCATGTACCAAGTCGGCGAGCGCCAGGTTAAGAAGCTCGAGCAGCTCATCGACGAATGCCAGAAAGATTTGCAACCGCTCAAGTCGTTCGTCCTGCCCGGCGGCGGCAAGATCGGCGCGTATCTACACCAGTGCCGCACAGTGTGCCGGAGAGCGGAGCGGGAAATCCTGCGCTTGTCGCGCGCCGAAGAGTTGAGCGAGTGGCCGCTCAAGTACGTCAATCGATTGAGCGACTTGTTCTTCGTGCTGTCGCGCTGGATCAGCAAGCAGACGGGGGAACAAGAATATCTCTGGCAGCGAGGACTCCAAGAAAAACCGAAGAAGCGTTGACTATTTTGGATTTTAGATTTTGGATTTTGGATTGAGGGAGAAAAAACGCATGAATAAAAACTCTTCGAGCCGATTTCTGGATTCTCCTTCCGACAATCCAAAATCGAAAATCCAAAATCCAAAATGGGGTTGGGTTTTCGCTCTCGCCGTCGCATTCGTGTTGTTTGGGGCGGTGGCACTGGCGCAGCAGCCAAAGAAACTCGCGCGCATATGTCATCTAGGGACCACGGTTACTGCTACAGCGGAAATGATAAAGCCATTTCAACAACGTTTACGTGAGCTCGGCTACGTCGAGGGGCAGAACGTCATAATCGATTACCGGTATTTTGAGGGCAAGGTCGAGCGTCTCCCAGACCTTGCCGCCGAGTTCGTCCGTCTCAACTGCGACGTCATCCTTACGAGCGGGAGTGAAGCGCCGGAGGCCGCTAAAAATGCGACCAAGTCGGTGCCGGTTGTCATGGCATTCGGCGCGGATGCCGTAAAGCTTGGCATCGTCGCGGACCTCGCGCGCCCCGGTGGAAATATCACGGGGCTGACCAATATAGGCGCCGAGCTATACGGAAAACGGCTCGAGCTATTAAAAGAAACGGTTCCCAAGCTCTCGCGGGCGGCTTTTCTCTGGAGTTCGAGTCGTCTATCCGCGGACGATGAACTGAAAGAAATAGAGACTGTGGCTCGGTTTTTAAAGGTGGGGATTCAATCCTTGGAAGTGAAAGGGCCCGATGACTTCGAGGGCGCATTTCAAGCCGCAACCAAAAAGCGCGCTCAAGCGCTTATTCTGGGTGGCGGTGGCTTCTTCGCCGCTCACCAAACACGGATTTTAGAGCTGGCGGCAAAGAGTCGACTGCCAGCGATGTATCCCAACACTCGCTATGTCGAGGCAGGCGGACTGATGACTTACTCAGAGGATCGTTCAGAGATGTTCCGGCGCGCCGCTGAGATCGTGGACAAGATTCTCAAAGGGACAAAACCCGCTGACATACCTGTGGAACGGCCCAAGAAGTTCGATTTCGTGATCAATCTCCCAGCGGCGAAGCGGATCGGGTTTACGGTTCCGCCCGAAGTGTTGGCGCGGGCGAGTAGGATCATTAGGTGAAGAAGGCTCCGCCTGAGGCGGATCAGCCCCAGCCTAAGGCTGGTCCGCCTCAGGAGGATCCGGCTGAAATAGGCAACGAGGAGCAAAAGGCAAGATTCGTTTTAGAACCTTATAGGGAATGTTAGCGGACTGACTGCCAATTTATTGCGTCACTTTGTAGGAGTGCCTTGGGCCTGATATATTTTAGCTTCTAAGGACGGGCTAAGCACGACGCGGATAATACAGAAGAGGGTCGAACCCGGAGTGGAAGGAAATAGCAGACATGAGTAAAGCAGCCAAGAGAGCAGGTGAAAACTACATCGAAGCTGGTTATGGGGATAAAGTTGTTTTTAGGCCTAAGAAGAAACCGAAAGCGCCCCGTGCCGTCGTAGCTAGCTGGCAGAGGAGTCAAGGCCTTTGGGCCGCGCATCCCGTGTTCCAAGGCATGACCGTTCGGGAGGTCATCGAGTGGCTAAGAGGCGAGGACTGTGACGTTTAAGATCAGCCTCGATTCAAGCATTATCATTTCTCATCTCTCAGGCGATATTCACAAGGACGATGTGCTGGCCAGTATCGATCGATTGGCATCACTTAAAGCCGAGCATTTCATGTCACTGGTCTGTTATGCTGAGATTTGGACAGGCATTGAGCTGTTGTCAAAGGATAACCAGGGACAGGCGGCTCGCGAGCTCCAAAGGGTGATCCAGGCAAGCGGTATTATGCTAGTCGCAGACAATGTTTCTATTGCTAGGAACGCGGCTAGAGCCCAAGCGGAATACAGGCGCCGTGGTGGTCGCCGGGAATTCCTGATTCCGGATTTTTTGATCGGCGCCAACGCCGCCCACTTTTCAGGCTGCTTGCTTACTACCAATCCCCGGGACTTCCTAAGAAATTTTCCTCGGCTCAAAGTGCTCACCCCAAAATCATTTTTGGCCGAGGTCGACTCTCAAAAGTCATAAGTTGGTCATCAAACTGAACACGGCGAAGCAGATCGGACTGACGGTCCCACCCGAAGTGTTGACGCGGGCGAGTAGAATCATTCGGTGAACAGAAGGCAATAGGCATTGGGCACCAGTAAGAAATTCGGACTACGGAAAAAGCAGAGGAAGGACATTCCGGCTGCGACGTACGTTAATCATCAGTTCATCGTAGGTGGAGAAAAGGGATTTCGGAGCCATGGCCAACCCAAGGACTGCCCGTGAGTGAACCGCCTCTTAAACCGTTACATTCCGATATTTCGCTCAGCCAGACGAAGCTCGGCCAGTTGGATAAATTAACGAACCAAGAGATCATGGACTCACTGAAACCAGGACAATCCGGGTCGCTTAAGGTTAGGCCCGATGGAATGATCATTGATGGCCATCATCGTATAAAGATACTTCGAGATCGTGGGTTCGATGTCGATTCGCTGCCACGAGAGATCATACCCAGGAATTAAATTCTTTTAGCAGGCACCATGAGAACGGAACTCTACTGGATAGAAGGACCATGGCAAGGTAAATTAGTCATTTTACCGCGACCGCGTGGTGGAGATTGGCTGGAAGACGAAGTTCGGGGATGGCGCGCTGCGGGCGTAGACGTTGTTGTTTCATTGCTCACCAGCGATGAGGTCGCTGACTTGGACCTGGCCCAAGAAGGCAGTTTGTGTGAGGCGTATGGCGTAGACTTCCGGCCGTTCCCGATCGTCGATCGAAGCGTTCCCGCATCACGAAATGCTACTTTGGATTTCGTGAAGAAGCTGGCCAAGCTCTTGGCGGAAGGCAAGAGCATTGCCATTCACTGCCGGCAAGGGATCGGCAGGTCGGCTTTGATAGCGGCCAGTCTTTTAGTTCTCTCTGGTATTGTTCCAGAGGCAGCTTTCCTGCGCGTTAGCGAGGGACGGGGATGTTCTGTTCCGGAAACGTCCGAGCAGCGGCAGTGGCTTATGGAATTCGCGCAAGCTTACGCACCTCCGTTGACCAAAGAGTAGCGTGTGGCGGTGTCGCATAACATACTGGGGGTAAAAAATACTGATCGCGGCGAAGTGCGCTGAAGTTGACGTCGGCGCAATGGGGGAAAAAGGGGGACATTCTACTTTATCGATTTACACGTTATTCCGGCTGCCGGAAATGGGACAGGCAACTTTTTGGATTCTGCTGAAAAACCCTCCGTTCATCCTTCGAGAGCCTCAGGACGAACGGAGGAGCGGTTTAAATCGTTGGAGATTTTCCGTTCATGCTGAGCCGAGTCGAAGCATTCATAGGGTTTTTCAGCAGAATCTTTTTGGAAGACGAAAAAGTAGCCAGTCCCCTACTGGATTCCCGCCCTTCGGCGGAGTTTACCCTGAGCTTAGTCGAACGGGATCAGGACAGGCTTGCGCGGGAATGACGACAGGGAGGCATCGAATTCGTCCTGGAATTTCTGTGGAGGAAAAATGAACAGAAGAACCGCCATCCGGCGACTGGCAACTTTTTTTCTGACTACTGCTTCTCTAGCCCACGCGCAGCAGCCGAAGAAAGTCTCCCGGATAGGATATCTATCGTCGGTCGACCCAGCTACTGACTCCCGCCGTGCTGAGGGAATTCGGCAGGCTCTCCGCGAGCGTGGCTACATAGCAGGGCAGAACATCTCCATCGAGTACCGATATGCGGAGGGGAACTTCGATCGGCTTCCTGAGCTTGCCGCCGAGCTGGTGCGTCTAAAGGTCGATGTCATCGTGGTATCAGGAGGGGCCAGGCCGATCCGGGCGGCCA
>Ga0184627_10000276_pt1 | contig 21165 bp, 21 predicted proteins | sample PLM3_127_b1_FD_133150 | JGI IMG/M metagenome (GOLD analysis project Ga0184627, IMG submission 133150) | Groundwater sediment microbial communities from an aquifer in East River, Colorado, USA - PLM3_127_b1 | ecosystem: Environmental > Terrestrial > Soil > Riparian zone | place: USA: East River...
ACCAGCTCGGTGGCGCCGGGCGGATTCGCCATCTGCACCAGTTGCGGCTGCAATTGCAGGAAATCGTCGAGCCGGCGCAGGAAGGCGTAGCCGATGATGATCTGGAAGAGGGTGAGCACCACCAATGCCAGCGGGGAGGCGAACAGCGTTTTCAGCTCCTTGCTTGCGATCGTAAAAATCATGATCGAGTTTTGAGTTTTGAGTTTTGAGTTTTGAGTTGCATGCGCATTGGCGGTTTCATTAACTAACTTAGCACTCAACACTCAACACTCAAAACTATGGGTTCTCTTCACGGCGGGTGAGGTTGACGAAAACATCCTCCAGGGTGGTCTGCGCCGGCTTCAGCTGGCAGAGTCCCCAGTCGCGCGCCGCGGCCTGCTTCACCAGCGCATCGGTCGCGTCCTCGCCCGCGGCAAACTCGACACGATAGAGCGTGGGCTCGACGCATTCCGCGGCCGCCACGCCCGGCAGCGCGGCCAGCTCGGCGAGCGGCGGCGGCCGGCGCAGCCCGACCAGCACGGTGGCGCCGCTCTCGAACTGCTTGAGCGCGGCGATGGTGTCACTGTAGACGAGGTTGCCGTGGTGCATGATTTGCACGCGATCGCAGATCGCCTCCACTTCCGGCAGGATGTGAGTGGAGAGGATAACGCTGTGGGTGCCGCCGAGCTCGCGTATCAGCCCGCGGATCTCCCGTATCTGGTTGGGATCGAGGCCGACCGTGGGCTCGTCCAGTATCACGATGTCGGGCGCGTGCACGATGGCCTGCGCGATGCCGACGCGCTGCTGATAGCCCTTGGACAAAGCGCCGATCAGCCGGCCGCCGGTATCGGCCAGTCCGCAGCGCTGCTTGGCGGCGGCGATCGCCTCCGGGCGCCGGGCGGGCGCCACGCGGTGCAGCCTGGTAGCGAGCGTGAGGTACTCGTCCACGGTCAGCTCGCGGTAGAGCGGCGGCACTTCCGGCAGGTAACCGACGTGTGCCTTGGCGCGCACGGGCTCGTCCAGCAGGTCGATGCCGCAGATGCTGATCTCGCCGCGCGAAGGCGCGAGGTTCCCCGTCAGCATCTGCATGGTGGTGGTCTTGCCGGCGCCGTTCGGCCCGAGGAAGCCGAGCACCTCGCCGCGCCGCAACTCGAGGGTGATGTTGTTGACTGCGATGTGATTGCCGAAGCTGCGGGTGAGGCCCCGCGCGGAGATGGTGCTGACCGTTTCCTGTTCCGGCATGGTGGAGCAGCCTGTCGGACTTAGGAGTTTGTCCGACCTAAGCCCGACAAACTCCTAGGTTATCGCCGAGCCGACGGGCTGTATGACTGCAACCCGTCGGAATCGGTAGTTCAATTTAGCAGCTTGTCGGGGCGAATGCCCGACAAGCTGCTTGTGGACTGCTCGAAATATACCTAATATGTGACTGTTTATGAAGCCGCCGGCCCGCTCGCCGCGCTACCGATCCTCTCCCGTTTTTTGCCCCCCGGTCAGATGACGACGCACCGCTATATTGTGCTGATGGCCTGCGCGGCGCTGGGCGCGTGCGCGCAACCGCCGCGCCCCGTCGGAGAAGGGGAATCGGCGCGCACCGGCGCACCGCCGCCGCGCGTGGTGGCGGCCAAGCCCGACCCGGGCCGCCCGTCGCTGCCCAACATCGAGCTGTCCGAGGACCTGCTGTTCAAGTTGACGCTGGCGGAACTCGCGGTGCAGCGCGGGCAGCCGCATGTCGCGGTGCCCGCGTACCTCGAACTCGCGCGCGCGACGCGCGATCCGCGCGTCGCGCAGCGCGCCACCGAGGTGGCGTGGAATGCGCGCTTCAACTCCGCGGCGCTGGAGGCGGCGAGTATCTGGCTGCAGGCTGATCCGGGTTCGGCGCAGGCGCGCCAGGTGATCGCGGCGCTGCTGGTCAACCAGGCGCGGCTCTCCGACGCGCAGCCGCATCTCGAAAAGTGGATTGCCGCCGACCGCCAGAACGTCGGCCAGAGTTTTGTCGAGCTGACCCCGCTGCTCGCCCGCCACAAGGACAAGGCGGAGGTGCTGAAGCTGACGCAGGCGCTGGCGCAGCCGTATCCCGACGTAGCCGAGGCGCGCCTGGCGGTGGCGCAAGCGGCATGGAATGCCGACGATCAGCGGGTGGCGCTCGACGAGGCGCGCGCGGCGCTGAAGTTGCGGCCCGACTGGGAGCTGGCGGCGCTGTTCACCGCGCAGGTGCTGCAGCGGCGCTCTAACGAGGAGGCGCTGCGTTTCCTCGGCGAGTATCTCCAGCAATACCCGCAGGCGCGCGACGTCCGGCTCAATTACGCGCGGCTGCTGGTCAACGCCAAGGACTACCCGCAGGCGCGCCAACAGTTCGAGCTGCTGGTCGCCGAGTCCCCGCAGAATGCCGACGTCGGCATGGCTATCGCGCTGCTCGCGATGCAGGCGAACGACTACGACGCGGCGGAAACCCAGTTGCAGCGCGTGCTGGAGCTGAACTACAAGGATCCCGACCTGGCGCGCTACTACCTCGGGCAGCTCAACGAGGAACGCAAGCGCTTCGACGACGCGCTGAAATGGTACTCGAGCGTTGCGCAGGGCGAGCAGTACGTCAACGCCCAGGCGCGCTATGCCGGCATACTGGCGAAGCAGGGCAGGCTGCCCGAGGCGCGCCAGTACCTGCAGCAGGCCGGCGCCAACAGCAGCCAGCAACGGGTGCAGCTGACGCAGGCCGAGGCGCAACTGCTGCGCGAAGCCAGCGAGTACCAGGCGGCGTTCGACCTATTGGGCCAAGCGCTCGAGAAGATGCCCAACACGCCTGATCTGCTCTACGACCACGCGATGGCGGCGGAGAAGGTCGACCGCCTCGACGTGCTCGAGGGCAACCTCAAGCGGTTGATCAAGCTCCGCCCCGAGCACGCGCACGCCTATAACGCGCTCGGCTACACGCTGGCGGACCGCAACCAGCGCATCAACGAGGCGCACGGCCTGATCGAGACCGCGTTGAAGCTCGCGCCCGACGATCCCTTCATCATGGACAGCATGGGCTGGGTGCTCTACCGCATGGGCCGCGGCAAGGAAGGACTGGATTACCTGCAACGCGCGTTCGACCAACGCCCCGATCCGGAGATCGCCGCCCACTTCGGCGAGGTGCTATGGGTGCTCGGCCGGCAGGATCAGGCGAAGAAAATCTGGGCCGAATCGCTGAAGGGCCATCCCACCAACGAAGTGTTGCAGAGCACCGTCAAGCGCTTCCTACCCTAGGAATTCGTCGAATTGCTATCCGACGAATTCCTTACTGACGGCAACATGAATGAAGTCCACCTCCCATGCTTCCCTCCTTTCCAGGGTGGGGTGGCCACCAGCGCCGGGATGATGCAGTTCGCTTTAGTAGCTATTCGCGGGTACGTTTCTGTCATTCCTATGTAAGACCGCCGCAGTGTTTGCGGCGGTCTCCGTGCTCGCCGGCTGCGCGCTGGAGCCGGCGCGCCCGGCGCTGCCGCGCGCGCCCGCTTTCGACCTCGTGGGGCGCATGGCGGTAACCCATGACGGGCGCCCCTTTTCCTCCGGCGTGCGCTGGCAGCACGCCGCGGAGCGCGACGAGATCTGGCTGCTGACCCCGCTCGGGCAGGCGCTGACCTACATCGTCAACGACGCGGAAGGCGCCGTCATCACGGGGTCCGACCGGCAGCAGTACCACGCGCGGGACGTCGAAGCCCTGACACGGCGCGCGCTGGGCTGGGAGTTGCCGGTCGCGCGCCTGGCGTGGTGGGTGCGCGGCGGAATCGCGGCCGACGGCGTGATCGCCGAGGTTGAGCGCGACCCGCAGGGCCGCCTGCTCCGCCTCCAGCAGGACGGCTGGTACATCACCTATGTCTATCGTTCCCAGGACGGGGCCGACAGCCTGCCGCAGCGGCTCGACCTCAAACGGGAATCGCAGACCATCCGGCTGGTGATCGACAACTGGCGCTAGGATTTTGTCGGGCCTGATCCGACAAAATCCTTATGAAAACTACTAGTGAATTTAGAATGAATCCCAACAAAAATGTGCCTTGTTGGCCTGTGATTGGCGCCGAGTGAGGTTGAGTTCGTGTTTCAATGGACCTTTTCGCCATTATCCAGCAGGCGGTTTTGCCTAAGGTTTTTGTCCGACCCAAGTCGGACAAAAACCTAATCCAATGAGCGAAACGCACCGCTTTCCGGCGCCCGGCAAGCTCAACCTGATGCTGCGGGTCGTCGGCCGGCGCGCCGACGGCTATCACCTGCTGCAGACGGTGATGCGCTTCATCGATTACGGCGACACGCTGACTTTCCGCGTGCGCGAAGACGGCGTGATCGCGCGGGTGAACGAGGTCGCCGGCGTGCCGGCGGGCGAAGACCTCGCGTTGCGCGCGGCGCGGCTGCTGCAGCAGGCCGCGGGCGCCCGGCTGGGCGCCGACATCACCCTGGAGAAGCGCCTGCCGCTGGGCGGTGGACTCGGCGGGGGCAGCTCGGATGCCGCCACCACGCTCATCGCGCTCAACCACCTGTGGTGCGCCGGGTTCGGGCGCCCGCAACTGGCCGAGCTGGCGCTGCGGCTGGGGGCCGACGTGCCGGTCTTCGTAGGGGGGGAGAATGGTCTGGCGGAGGGTATCGGCGAGCGCCTGACCCCCCTTACCCTGGACCCCGCCTGGTACCTCGTCCTGGTCCCCCCCGTAGCGGTGCCGACCGCCCGGATATTTGCCCATCCCGAATTGAAACGGGACTCAAAACCTATTAAAATCACGGCCTTTTCGGTCGAGCAGGCAGGCAACGACCTGGAGCCGGTGGTATGCCGCGAGTACCCCGAGGTGGCGCGGCACCTGGCATGGCTCAAGCAGGCGGCGCCGGCGTGGGTGACCGGCACGGGAGCGTGCGTGTTTGCTGCGTTCCCGACCGAGAGCGCGGCACGCCGGGTGTGGCAACAGACGCCCGGGGGCATGCAAGGATTCATCGCGCAGGGGCTGGCGCGGCACCCGCTGCGCCAGATGGTGAAGTGAGGGCACGCTTAGGCGGACTCGGGATTTCGGACGGGCGGTGCGCGGCATTGCCCGGCGAGCTGTAGGGGAGTCGCCAAGCTGGTTAAGGCACCGGATTTTGATTCCGGCATGCGAAGGTTCGAATCCTTCCTCCCCTGCCCAATCATTGCCGGGTGCGGCGGCTGGCCGCCCCGGCGTTAACAGAGGTCGAGATGCTGCAGGCACGCAAAGGCGACGACACCGGATTTGACCGCCTGATGGTGTTCACCGGCAATGCCAATCCGCGGCTGGCCGAGGACGTCGTCAAGCATCTCAACATCCGCCTCGGCCGCGCCAAGGTCGGCCGCTTCAGCGACGGCGAGGTGATGGTGGAGATCCTCGAGAACGTGCGCGGGCGCGACGTGTTCCTGCTGCAGTCGATCTGCTCGCCGACCAACGACAACCTGATGGAATTGCTGGTGATGGTGGATTCACTGAAGCGCGCCTCGGCGGGGCGGGTCACCGCAACCATTCCCTACATGGGATACGCGCGCCAGGACCGGCGCCCCAGCTCCGCCCGCGTGCCGATCACCGCCAAGGTGGTCGCCAACATGATGTCCAGCGTGGGCGTGGACCGCGTGCTCACCATGGACCTGCACTCGGAGCAGATCCAGGGCTTCTTCGACATCCCGGTGGACAACATCTACTCGGGGCCGATCCTGCTGGGCGACGTGTGGAAGCGCGGCTTCAAGGATCTGGTGGTGGTGTCGCCCGACGTCGGCGGCGTGGTGCGGGCGCGGGCGCTCGCGAAACGGCTGGAATCCGACCTCGCCATCATCGACAAACGGCGGCCGCGCCCCAACGTCTCCACGGTGATGAACATCATCGGCGAGGTCGAGGGCCGCACCTGCGTCATCATCGACGACATGGTGGACACCGCCAACACGCTGTGCGAAGGGGCGGCGGCATTGAAGGAGCGCGGCGCCGAGCGCGTGCTGGCCTATTGCACGCACGCGGTGCTCTCCGGCAAGGCCGTCGAGCGCATCGCGGGCTCCGCGCTCGACGAGATCGTGGTGACCGACACCATCCCGTTGAGCGAGGACGGCAAGGCGTGCAAGAAGATCCGCTTGCTCACCATCGCGGGCCTGCTGGCGGAGACCATACGCCGCATCAGCAACGAGGACTCCGTCAGTTCGCTATTCGTTGAATAGCGAGCTGAATGTTGAATTTTGAATGTTGAGTGTTTGAATTAGAGGCTGGCGCTCAATTCAAAATTTAGCATTCAACACTTAACACTGTATTTTTTGGAGAATGCAATGAAGATCGAAGTCACAGCTTATCCCCGCACGCAGCAAGGATCGGGTGCGAGCCGCCGCCTGCGCGTGACGGGACGTGTCCCCGGCATCGTCTACGGGGCGGACCAGCCGGCGCAAGACGTCGAGCTCGACCACAAGGAACTGCTGTTCCAGCTGAAGAGCGAGGCGTTCCATTCCTCGATACTCGACCTGGCGATGAACGGCGAGAAGTTTCAGGTGCTGCTGCGGGATTACCAGATGCATCCGTGGAAGCAGCAGGTGCAGCACGTGGATTTCCAGCGCGTCGCCAAAAACCGCAAGATCCACATGAAGGTGCCGCTGCACTACCTCAACGCCGAAATCTGCCCGGGGGTGAAGACCAGCGGCGGCGTGGTGCAGCACAGCATGAACGACCTCGAGATCCAGTGCCTGCCGGACGACCTGCCGGCGTACATCGAGGTCGATCTCAAGGACATGGAGCTCAACCAGACGCTGCACGTCAACGAGCTCGCCATGCCGAACGGTGTGGCGCCCGTCTCCAAGCTCAAGCATGACAACCCGGCGGTGGTATCGGTGCACGTGCCGAAGGAGATCGTGATCGAGGAAGAGGCGGCTGCCGCACCGGTGACCGAGATCATCGGCGAGGTGAAAGCCGAGGGCGAAGCGGGAGCGGAAGGCGCTGCCGCCGAAGGCGAGAAGAAGGAAGCCGCCGCCGGCGACAAGAAAGAGCCTGCCGCCGCCGACAAGAAGGACAAGGGCGCCGAAAAGAAGGAAAAGGGCGCCGACAAGAAGGAAAAGGGAGCCGACAAAAAGGACAAGGTAACCGGCAAGTAACGCCGCGCCTGCGGCAAGAGCCCGCCACGCTGTGCACCGGCCTGGCGGGCTTTTCCAGGCCAGTGTTGAGTTTTGAGTGATGAGTGTTGAGTTGAATGGGCACTCGGTCGTTCTTTAACTCAACGCTCAACATTCAACACTCAACACTCCAATGAAATTGGTCGTAGGTCTCGGCAACCCGGGTGACCGCTACCAGGCGACGCGGCACAACGCGGGCTTCTGGCTGGTCGAGCGCTTTGCCGCGGCCAGCCACACCACGTTGCGCAAGGACGCCAAGTTCGAGGCGCTGGTCGGGCGCCACGAGGCGAGCGGCGCCTGGCTGGTGCTGCCGCAGAGCCACATGAACCTGAGCGGGCGGCCGGTGCAGATGCTGGCCAGCTTCTTCAGGATCGCGCCCGCTGACATCCTGGTAGTGCACGACGAGCTCGACTTCGCGCCGGGCGTGGTGAAAATCAAGCAGGGCGGCAGCGCCGCGGGCCATAACGGGTTGAAGGACATCTCGGCCCGCATCGGCTCCCACGACTACTGGCGGCTGCGCATTGGCATAGGCCATCCTGGCGACCGCGACGCCGTTACCGATTTCGTGCTGCACAAACCCGCGCAGGAAGACCGCGCTGCGATAGACGCCGCGATCGGGCGCGCGCTCGAAGTGCTGCCACAGGTGCTCGCCGGCGATCTCCAGGCCGCGATGCTGAAGCTCCATACCCAGGGGCCGGCCGAATCCGAGGCGGCCGAGCGGCCGGTCAAGCCGGATAAACCAGAGCGGCCGGCGAAAACCGCGAAAGCGGGGAGTGAGTCCGCGAAGCCCAGGAAGGAGAAGGGCGCGAAGGCCGGCAAGAAGCCGGTGGGCAAGCCCGGCAAGATCGAGAAGGAAGGCCTGTTCGGTTCTCTGCTGAGGAAATTATTGCCGGGCTCCGCTCCGAAGCGCAAGAAATGAGCCTCAAGTGCGGTATCGTCGGACTGCCCAACGTCGGCAAGTCCACGTTGTTCAACGCGCTCACCCAGGCGTCCATCCCGGCCGAGAACTACCCGTTCTGCACTATCGTCCCCAACGTCGGCGTGGTGCCGGTGCCGGACCCGCGCCTCGCGAAGATCACCGACATCGCGAAACCCGCCAGGATGACGCCGGCGGTGGTCGAATTCGTGGACATCGCGGGCCTGGTGGCGGGCGCGTCCAGGGGCGAGGGCCTCGGCAACCAGTTCCTCGCCCACATCCGCGAGACCGACGGCACCATCAACATGGTGCGCTGTTTCGAGAACGAGAACGTCGTGCACGTCGCGGGCCGGGTGGACCCGGTCTCCGATATCGAGACCATCCACACCGAGCTCGCGCTCGCCGATCTCGGAACCGTCGAGAAGGCGCAGGCGCGGAACGTGTCGCGCGTGAAGTCCGGCGACAAGGAGGCGGTCAAGCTCGAAGCGCTGCTCGCGCAAGTCCGCGCGCACCTCGACCAGGGCAAGCCGGTGCACAGCCTGCGTCTCGAACCCGAGGCGCTCCCCCTCCTGCAGCCGTTGTGCCTGATCACCGCCAAGCCGGCGCTCTACGTCGCTAACGTGGACGAGCACGGCTTCAAGGACAACCCGCTGCTGGCCCGCGTCGAGGAATACGCCGCGCGGGAGGGTGCCCCGGTGGTGGCCATCTGCGCCGCGATCGAGGCCGAGATGGCCGGTATGAGCCCGGAGGACAAGCAGGCCTTCCTCCACGATCTGGGGCTCGAGGAGCCGGGACTGGACCGCCTGGCGCGCGCCGTCTACGGCCTGCTGGGGCTGCAGACTTATTTCACCGCGGGGCCCAAGGAAGTGCGCGCGTGGACCATTCACAAGGGCGACACGGCGCCGCAGGCCGCCGGCGTGATCCACACCGACTTCGAGCGCGGCTTCATCCGGGCTGAAGTGATTGCCTACGACGACTACATCACCTGCGGCGGCGAGCAGGGGGCAAAGGAAGCCGGCAAGATGCGCCTCGAAGGCAAGGACTACGTCGTGCGCGACGGCGACGTCATCTACTTCCGGACGGCGCCATGACGCCCGTCGCGCGCTCACCGCGGACGGGCGCAGCGCCGTCTGCACCGGATCGAACGGACGCGATGCGCCGTTCATCCGGCGCGGAATGAATCGCTCAATGAATACAGAGGAGGACTGGAATGGCAACCAAATTCAAGCTGCCGGCCATTGATCCGGCCACCGTTTCGCCGGTCACTGGCTCGCGCTACCCGGAACCCTTCAAGTCACGGGTCGCCACGCGCCGCAAGCAGCGGCTGGGCGACGCATGCGGGCTGAAGAATTTCGGGGTCAACATCACCACCATTCCGGCGGGCGCCATGTCGGCGCTGCGGCACTGGCATTCCCACGAAGACGAGTTCATTTACGTCGTGAGCGGAGAGCTGATGCTCGTCACCAACAACGGCGAGCAGAAGCTGACCCCCGGCATGTGCGCAGGTTTTCCCGCGGGCAAGGCCGACGGCCATTGCCTCGTCAACCGCACCAGCCGGGATGCCGTCTATCTCGAAGTCGGCGACCGCCGCCCGGAGGATGCGGTGACCTATCCCGACGATGACATCGCCGGGCGCGCGACGCCGCAGGGACGGCGGTTCACGCGGAAGGACGGCACCCCTTACTAGATGAGGCGTGACTGGCGGCTCGTGACTCGCGGCTGGTGTTCCTTCTGTACTTTTCCGCTGATGCGGGTATAAGGTCGAGTCACGAGCCGCGAGTCACGCTTTTCCAGCTTTCAGGCTGATGACGACGACGCCCACGAGCACCAGTGCGGAGCCGGCAAGCACGACGCGGGGTATCTTCAGCGCATCCATCAGGCCGATCAAATCGGCGCCAATCGACGCCTGTTGACCCGACCTGGGCGTGGTGCTGTCCAGGAAGCGTGTCGTTCCATGGCCCCGCAGGTGAGGCACGATCATGCGGCAGCCGCGGGCCGCGAGCATGGTCACGACATCCGCACAGCTGTGAATGTCATATGGGAATCCATGCAGAAGCGGCACGGGCGGTTCATCGCTGGCGCCGATCATCAGCCGAACGTGAACGAATAAGCCTCCACGCCCGAATCGAGAAACTCGATCTCGACCTGTCGGGCGGCGATGGGCTTCGGTTGCCGGATCAGTTGATACAGCCGCTGTTCGGTAACCTTGCCGTTTCCTTGTTCGTCGACATCGCCTCCGCGAGCCGCGCGCGGCGCCTGTCCATCGATGAGGATGCGAAATCGCACGGAAGTTCCTGGCGCTGCCGGCCCCATGACGAGATGAAGATCGCGGGCGTGAAAGCGGTACGCGATTCGTCCGTTGGGCTTGTTCAGCATCGTGGCCTGTCTTCCTATCGTCCAATCGCCCGAAAGGGCCCAATGATTGAGTCTCAGCCGCGCGGGGGCGGTATAGACGCGACGCTTGTCCGGCGCCGCGCCGCCAGGGGAGGAGAACCCCTGGGTGCGCTCGTAGCCGACGTAGTTTTCCGGAGACCTCAAGTTGCCCCAGTCGGCGGCAGCCTCCGCGCCGCGGCCGTCGACCGAAACCAGTTCACGGCCGATACCGCCGACTCCGGCCTCGGACAGCAATTTTTGAATGGTCCTTTCCGACTGTTCGTATTCGCCCTCGCCGGAATGCTGATGTCGAATCTGTCCCTTCGCGTCGACGAAATAGAGCGCGGGCCAGGAGTTGTTCCTGAAAGCATTCCAGATGGCATAGTTGCTGTCGATCGCGATCGGATAGTTGACCTTCATGTCCTTCGCGGCCCAGCGAATGTTGTCGACGTTTTTCTCGAATTCGAACTCGGGCGTGTGCACGCCGATCACCACCAGGCCCTGATTCCTGTATTTCTCGGCCCATGCCCGGACGTAGGGAAGGGTGCGCAGCCAATTGATGCAGGAATAGGTCCAGAATTCGACGAGGACGACTTTTCCGCGCAGGCCTTCCGCCGTCAATGGCGGCGAATTGAGCCAGCCGGTCGCGCCGCCGAGGGAGGGCATCATTCTGTCTTGCCCGATAGCCGCAATCGCCGTTTCCATCAGTGACATCTTCGCGGCAACGATTGCCGCGGCTGCCGTTCCGAGGAACGTTCGACGCCCGTTTTCTTTTGACATGCGTGCATCCTTTCTGGCGCTGGTCTGGCCAACTGGTCAATAGCCGTTGACTTCGATCGCTACCCCGCTTCCAGGCGGGCAACCCGGATCAATGCTCTTCGACCGTGTAGCCAGCGGCGATCCAGGCGTCAAGGCCACCGTACAGTGGGCGCACCCTCTTGAAGCCGGCGTCTATCAACAGCTTGGCGGCCTCGGCTGCCGAAACCTCGTTCGGGCAGGTGCAATACAGCACGACCTCGCGGTCGCGAGGCAGATTCCTGGCGTGCTGACCGATCGCGTGAAGCGGGACGTGTACCGCGCCGGGAATACGTCTCGGCTGGAGTGCAAGCTCGGTTGGCGACCGTACGTCGACAATGACCGGCACTGCTCCTGCGTCCATCAGCCGGTAGAGCTCATCGACGCCTATGCGCGACATGCGCAGCGTCGAGAAAAACCGATGCCGCTCCCACCATTTGTATCCGATGTAGGTCACGCAAACCGCGACGAGAACCACTACCGCAACAACCCCCATGCGCTCCAGCATTGCGAGAAGTTGCTTGATCTGTTCTTTGAAAAGGATGCCGACGCCAAGCCCCGCTCCGACCCACAGGAATGCGCCCAAAGTGCTGAAGAACAGGAATCGAAACCAGCCGACCCCGATGGCGCCCGCGAGCGGTGGAGCGACCGTGCTGAGACCCGGTAAGAAGTTCGCGATCAGGAGCGCGCTCATGCCCCAGCGCTCGAAAAGCGTCTGCGTCTTGCCCACGCATGTATCAGGCGTCAGAGATACCCGACACAGCGTCTTAATGACGCGGTTGCCGTAATGCCGGCCGGCGAAATACCAGGCGCAGTTGGCGATCAGCGTTGCGATAACTCCGACACCGAATAACTGAGTCGCTGACAGTCTCCCATCAGCGGCGAACGCACCCGCGACCATCAAAGCGGGGATCGCTGGCGCCGGGATTCCGAGCTGATCCAGGAGGACGCTCGCGAATACGAGCACCAGCCCATGCGCCGCTATCAAATTGCCGATGTCTTCCATTTCACCCGGCCTCCATGACGTAGGCGATCTCCTTGCCCGGATGGCTGTGTCTGGCAGCCAACACTCCTGGGGCGAAGTCGACACGCACCTGGATGACCTCACTATTCGGGATGCCCATGTCATGCCGCAGGAGATCGGTGCGCTTGACCCCCGACAGCTGCGCCTGCGCCGCGTGCAGCGTCAGACCTCCTGCGATGAACAGCGCCGCCGCAGTGATGATTCGAGTCGTTTTCATGAGACTTCTTTCATGGTTGCCTGCCGCTTCGGCAGCTTCCACTGCGGCCGCACGAAATGGCAGGTGTAGCCGTCAGGATTTCGCAGGAGGTAGTCCTGGTGCTCGGGTTCCGCTTCCCAGAACTCACCCGCCGGGACGACTTCGGTCACGGCCCTGCCCGGCCACAGGCCGGATGCATCGACGTCGGCGATCGTATCTTCTGCGATCCGCTTCTGCTCTTCACTGGTGTAGAAGATCGCCGATCGATAGCTGCTGCCGACGTCATTGCCCTGGCGGTTGTGCGTGCTCGGGTCGTGGATCTGGAAGAAGATCTCGAGCATCTGCCGATAGCTGATGCGCGCCGGGTCGAAGATGACCTCCACCGCTTCAGCGTGGCCGCCGTGATTGCTATAGGTCGCGTTCGTGACGCTGCCGCCGGTGTAGCCCACCCGCGTCGACCGGACGCCGTCGCGGCGGCGGATGAGGTCCTGCACGCCCCAGAAGCAGCCGCCAGCGAGAATGGCGCGTTCCACAGCCATGGACTTCCTCCACCTGGTCGAGGTAGGCCGCATAACCTTCGGCCTCCATGTCGTCGCGATGAATGAACCGCAGCGCGGCCGAATTTATGCAATAGCGCGATCCGCCGCGGTCCGCTGGGCCGTCCGGAAACACGTGGCCCAGGTGGCTGTCGCCGTGCGCCGAGCGCACTTCGATGCCGCCCTCCATGGCGTCCGGACGCTCGTTCACGTTGGCGGGGTCGATCGGCCGGGTGAAGCTCGGCCAGCCGGTGCCGGGGTCGTACTTGTCGGACGAAGCGAACAGCGGCTCGCCCGACACGACGTCCACGTAGATGCCGGGCTCGTTGTTGTAGAGATGCTCCCCGCTTCCCGGGTGTTCGGTCGCGCCCTGCTGCGTTACGCGATACTGCTTCGGCGAGAGCCTGGAGATGACATCAAGATCTTTCCGATACTTTTGCATTTCGTTCTCCTGAGTCGTTGGGCGACGGATGACGCGCTCGAGAGGCGCGCCATCCGCCGCATGCTGTCTCTTACGTGCGCAGCGACCTCAACCCCGCGCGCAGCTCTTCGACGAAGAGCTTCGGCTGTTCCCATGCCGGGAAGTGGCCGCCCTTGTCGAGTTTGTTGTAGTGGACGAGATCGGGATACGCCCGCTCCGCCCAGCTCCGCGGTGCTTGGTAGAACTCGCCGGGAAAGACGCTCACCGCGACAGGGATAGTGACGTTCTTGAAATCGAAGAACGGGAATTTGTTCTCCCAATAGAGGCGAGCCGAGGAGATCCCCGTGTTCGTCAGCCAGAACAGCGTGATGTTGTCGAGCACGTCGTCTCGCGTGAATTGGTCCCGCGGTTGGCCTTTCGTGGGCGTGCGCAGCGCCGCGGTGATCTGCGCCGCCGGCTTGGCATCGCCGTCACCAAGGTCGATGAGCCAGGCCGCTAGGCCGACGGGGGAGTCCGCGATCCCGTAGAGGGTCTGCGGGCGCGTGGCCATCTCGAACGCGTAGTACACGCCGGTCGCAAAGAGGTTTTTCAGCTTCTGGAACGCGCGGCTTTCCTCGTCGGACAGGCCGGAGGGCGCGGGGCCGCCGGTGGCGATCGCCTTCGATACGTCGGGCGGAACCGCACCAGGCATATTGGTGTGGATTCCGACCAGTTCCGGATGGCCCTGTGCTGCCATCACATCCGTGACGATCGCGCCCCAGTCGCCGCCCTGAGCGACGAACTTCGTGTATCCCAGGCGCTTCATCAGCGCGACCCAGGCGCGCGCCATGCGGGCCGGGTCCCAGCCGGCCTTGTCCGGCTTGTCGGAGAACCCGTAACCCGGCATCGACGGAAAAACCACATCGAAGGCGTCCGCTGCGCTCCCGCCGTGCGCGATGGGATTGACCAGCGGATCGACGATCTTCAGCTGATGGATGATCGAGCCGGGCCAGCCGTGCGTAACGATGACTGGCAACGCGTTCGCGTGCTTCGAGCGGACGTGGATGAAATGAATGTCCAGTCCATCGATCTTGGTGATGAACTGCGGCAGGGCGTTCAGCCTCGCCTCCACCTTGCGCCAGTCGTATTCCGTCGCCCAGTAGCGCGAGACGTCCTGCATCAGCGCGAGCGGGACGCCCTGCGAATCGTCCGCGACGGTCTCTTTCTCGGGCCATTGTGTGGCGGCAATGCGCCGGCGGAGGTCTTGAAGTTTGGCCTCGGGCACGTGGACGGTGAAGGGGCGGATCGAGGCATCTTCAGCCGCCTGGCGCGTGGCGGGCGCTTGGGCGACAGCAACTGCTTCAGTGTCGATGGTCACGGTCGTTTCCTTTGTTTGGTGGAGGTGGAGGTCAGCACTTCCGTCTCCTGGATGTTGGGCAGCGGATGGCGCGCACGCTGGCGCGCCATCCACCGCACGACCTTGCTACCGCAGTGACTTGAACCCCACGCGCAGCTCATTCACGAAGGCCTTCGGCTGCTCCCATGCCGCAAAGTGGCCGCCTTTGTCGAGCTTGTTGTAGTGGATGAGCTTGGGATACGCCTTCTCCGCCCAACTCCGCGGCGCCTGGTAGAGCTCGTCGGGAAACGCGCTCACGGCAACCGGAATAGAGACGCCTTTAACGCCGAAAAAGGCGGACTTGTTCTCCCAGTAGAGACGGCCCGAGGAAATGCCCGTGGTCGTCAACCAGAAGTAGGTGACGTTGTCGAGTACATCATCTCGCGTAAGGCCTTCGGTCTTTCCGTCGAAGGAACGCGCGATGAGCTCCAAACTACGCGCGTCGTGGTCAAGCAGATAGGCTGCCAGGCCGACGGGGGAATCTGCAATCCCGTAGAGCGTCTGCGGACGCAGTCCCATTTGGTATGCGTAGCCGATGCCCTTCGCATATGCAAATGTCAACCGCTCGTACGCGAGTCTCTCGTCAGCTGAGAGATCGGGCGGCGTCGGGGCGCCAGACTGGGCAGCCTTGTCAATGTCGGCCGGAATCACGCCCGCCATATTGGAGTGAATGCCAATCAGTCCCGGGGGAGCTTGCACCCCCATCGCATCGACGACAAGCGCACCCCAATCGCCGCCTTGAGCCACATAGCGCTTGTACCCAAGGCGGTCCATCAGCACCACCCAGGCACGTGCGATGCGGGTGCAGTCCCAGCCCGTCGTGGCCGGTTTGCCGGAGAACCCGTAGCCCGGCATGTTCGGAATCACCACATGGAAAGCGTCGGATGCCTTGCCGCCATGCGCCGTGGGATTGACGAGCGGATCGATGATCTTCAACTGCTCGATGAGCGAGCCGGGCCATCCGTGCGAGATGATGACCGGCAGGGCATTTTCATGCTTCGAGCGAACGTGGACGAAGTGAATGTCGAGCCCATCGATCTCGGTGACGAATTGCGGCAGCGCGTCCATCCTGGCCTCGACCTTGCGCCAATCGTAGTCCGTCGCCCAATAGTGGGCGAGTTTCTGGATCGTCGCGAGCGGCACGCCCTGCGAAAAATCCGCGACAGGTTCCTTTTCCGGCCAGCGGGTGGCAAGAATGCGACGGCGAAGGTCGTCGAGCTCGGCCTGGGGCGCGTGGTAGGTGAAGGGTCGGATCGAGGCATTTTCAGCCTGGCGCGCAGCGGGCGCCTTGGCGACAACAACTTCTTCAGTGGCGGTGGTCATGGTCGGCTCCTTGGTTTGGTGGAAGGTGAGGTCTGTCGCGCGTGCGATTAGATTTCATCAATTCACAATGCGCGGAGGGAATTACATCTGACGCATAGCGTCGCGTCGATTGGACGATGGTATTGCCCAATACCTTGGTATGAACCGCGCTAGTACAGGCCGAGGGCCGGCAGTCATAGAGACTCGCGTCCGGATGCGGCGCGCCGTTGGCATCTCCTTTGATCGTGATGGCGGGCTTGGATGCGAATCGATTGGACGATGGTGTCGGTCGATACCTTCAAGTCAGGGCATCCGCCGATACCAACGTATGGTTGACGTACGCCGTCGGGTGGCGCGTCATCAAAGACCTGTGTAAGCTGTTCGAACGACGGTGATCTCCATGGGCCCCTCAGCGAACCCACAAGACCACATCGTTTTCATCGTGGATGACGACCGTCGGATCTGCGAAGCGCTATCCGAGCTCCTGGCGAGCTTCGATATGCACGCGGTCACGTTTGGATCCGCTGCCCAGTACATCGCGTATCCCAAGCCCGACGTGCCGGCCTGCCTGATCCTCGACGTGGAGCTGCCTGACATTAACGGCCTGGATCTCCAAAGCCAGACTGAGCAGGGAAATCACCTTCCAATCGTGTTCGTCACGGGACACGGCGACATTCCCAGTTCAGTGCGCGCGATGAAGGCAGGCGCGGTCGACTTTCTGACCAAGCCGTTCAACGAGGCAGACCTAATGCGCGCGATCAATGCCGCCCTCGCGCAGGATCGCGAAGCCAGGCGGAAGAGAGCCGAACTGGCCGAGCTGCGTCAGCGCCTCGAGAGCCTGACGCCGCGCGAGCGCGAGGTCTTGCCTCTGGTCGTGAGCGGCCTTCTCAACAAACAGGCTGCGGCCGAGCTAGGCATCAGCGAAGTCACGGTACAGATTCATCGCGGAAAGATCATGCAGAAGATGGGAGCTGAATCACTTGCCGAACTGGTAAGAATGGCCGGGATGCTCGAGATACCGATGACCCACTCCCGGCGTGCGCAAAGATGATTGTTGCGCTTCCGGGATCAAGCGCCGGCGGACGCCGGACTATTGGCCAGCAAGGTAAATTGGAATACGGCGCCCCGTGGGGAGTTCGGGGCAAACCACAAGCGGCCGTTGTGGGCCTCGATGATCGCGCGGCAAATTGACAGACCCATCCCCATGCCGTCGGATTTGGTCGTGAAGAGCGGGTTGAATATCCGCTCGGCGTCTTGCGGGCCGATTCCTGTCCCGGTGTCCGCAATCGATATCATTACACCGTCGCCTTCGTGCGCCTCCGATTTTACGGATAAGACCCTCGGCTCGTCCCTGGCCGCCATCGCGTCAATGGCGTTCGTGATCAAGTTGAGTAGCACCTGTTGCAGCTGGACTCGATTTCCCCGCACCTCCGGCAGCTGCCTATTCGGCTCGGCTTGGACCTGTATCCGGTGCTTCTGCAGTTCGCCGCGTTCCAGGGTAAGTGCTTCCCGGATGAGTTCGTTGACGTCGAGTGAAGTTCTTGTCCGTTCGTCATTCCTGAAGTTCGCGCGAATGCTGTCGACCACCGCTCCCGCGCGATGGCCGTCAGCGGAGATCTGCTTGAATGACTCCTTGGCTCTGTCGAGATTGGGCATGGAGCGATCGAGAAAGCGAAAGCCCGCATCGGCAGTCGTTATCATTGCGGTCAATGGCTGTTTGACCTCGTGAGCAATCGTGGCCGCGACCGCGTCCCCGGTCATCAGTCGCGCCTCACGCTCGCGACGTTGGGCAAGGATCGCGCCGAGCAGCCTCGCATAAAGCGTTTCTATCTCGTACAGCAGGACAATCAGGACGAGACTACTGGCTAAGAACCCGAAGCCCCGGACGGCATACCAGCCGACGCTGAAGCGAGCCGGATCGGGGTAGTAGCTTAGAGGTATCTCTATCGAGAATATGAACATAACGACCATCAACCAAAGATCGAGCGCTGAGCGTCGCCGGATCCAGAGCACGACGATGGCGGAAATACTTAGCAACGCGACCGGGGCCCCAACATAAGGCCACACCGGGCTAAGACGCGTGGAATCGAGAGTCACGCGCGGCAGTAACGCTTCGCCCGCTATGAAAAACAATGCCGCTGCCAAGACGACGGCCGCGGTCAAGGCGATACTCAGGGCGATCGCCGCACGCACCGTGCCTCGCCAGATTCGTCTGCTCGGATCCGCATCCTTCGACAGGGCATAGCCGATGACGAACAGGGGAAGACCTGCGTGCTGGAAAAAGTAGAGCCATGACGTACTCTGCATGCCGCCCATCAGGTTTCCTGGCACAAACACACCTGGGAACACCAAGACAAACGGGATCAGGACAAGCGCTGTGAAGAGATATCCACTCGCGATCACGAGGATGGCACGGGAGCGCAGGATGGAAAACTGCGCGTATAGGAGGATTGCGGTAATCGAATCGCACACGAACATTGCCGCCACATAAGCCGGGACGAAGGCGTCGACCCGGCCAAGGTGGACGCCCTTGAGCGGGCCAGCAGTGATCAAAACAAAGACGACCAATAACCCGAGGACGACAGCAAGGGCCAGCCGTATCTGCACCGGACCTGGCGACAGGCTCGAGAGGATGAAATGCTGTTCCTCCGGGAGTACGGCGGTTTTCCGATTGCCCGCCTGGTCGTCGACAAGAGTGCGGCGCAGCGCAGCCATATGTGCCCGAAGGCTACTCTTCTCTACAAAGGTGCTCGGCCCGACTTTGGCGACCCATTTCCCCCCGGTAACCAATTCGCCGGCACTCTCGAGGATGATACGCTTTGTAACTGCGACAGCCACGCAAAAAACGGTAATTGATAATCGATCGGGATACCAAACTGAGTCATTTCGCAGAATAGCGCTCGAATCGGTGACCTGGGTATACGGCTTGCGCCGATTCGCCGAACCTGAACTGTCACAATCGAGGTGTGCGCGGACGTGGATTCCGCAGAGCCTCGCTGACAGCGGTGAGTAGTTCCTGCCCGTCAAACGGCTTCTTGAAGAGGCGGTAGTAGCCCCGGCTCGCCAGCGGCAATCGATTCAGCAGGTCGGGGTGACCGGTGATGAGGATGATTGGCAATGCCGGCCGCGCCGCCTGTACCGTTCGTAGTAGTTCGAACCCATCCATCACGGGCAGGTCGATGTCCGAGATCAGACAATCAACTTCTGCGACAGAACCGCTTTCCAGCAGGGCTGTGGCAGAGGAAAACAGGCGCACGGCATGGTCCGCGGATTCCAGCAGACTTTTGAGCGACTCGAGAATTCTCTGATCATCGTCGACCACTGCAATGATGAAGCCGGAAGTGCGGTCAGTCATGTATTTCCTTGTTAAGAATCAATGGCAAGCAACGGCGAACTCAGGCGTACCGCAACGACCCATGGCGGTCTGCGACATGGCTACGATGGCAGCCACCGATTCATCGTGACCCGGATTATGCCGGGGTGACGCGCAGCCGTATCTAATAGAAAGATATGATGGCGCCCGGACATCAATGGCACGAGTATGTCCCGGCGCTACCTGACCATGAATCGAGGTCATCACCCATGTCGGACGCTACGCCAATCGTATTCGTCGTTGACGATGACGCCTCGGTGCGCGAATCGCTGAAATTGCTGATCGATTCCGCGGGCTGGAAGCCGGAGACATTCGCGTCCGCGCAGGAGTTCCTGTCCTGCCCGCGAGCGCTCGCCCCGAGCTGCCTGGTGCTTGACGTTACTCTTCCGGGCCTCAATGGTCTCGAGCTGCAGAAGCGCGTCGCTGCCGACCGGATCGACATGCCGATCATCTTCATCTCGGGTTACGGCGACGTGCCGATGACGGTCCAGGCCATGAAGGCGGGAGCTGTCGAGTTCTTGACGAAGCCACTCGTCGGTGACGTGCTGTTGAGCGCCATCCAGCACGCCATCGAACGCAGCCAGGCTGCACTTGGTCACGAGTCGGAGATGCGGGTGCTTCGGGACTGTCACGCGTCACTCAGCCGCCGTGAACGGGAGGTCATGGCATTGGTGGTCTCCGGCCGGTTGAACAAACAGGTCGGCGGTGAACTCGGCATCAGCGAGATTACGGTGAAGGCACACCGGGGCAAAGTGATGCGAAAGATGAAGGCCAGCTCACTTGCCAACCTGGTGAATATGGCTGCGAGACTCCACCTCGCACCTGCGCAGAACGTCTGACGCAGAAGCTGACCAGCCACGTCGCGCGCCGCGAGCTGCGTCCCGCCGCCTGACCAAGGGCGGCACACCGGCCGCCCTTCTAGGGCAGAGCGAGGAGGGCAGAGGGCAGAGGAGTTCTCAGCCGACAGCCGCGGGAACTGCGTGGATCGTGAGTCGTAATTCGACCTTCTCGCCTTGGCTCCTCATCCCTCATCCCTCATCCCTTGGCCGGCGCGGCCGGCCGTAGGCTGATCACCACGACGCCGACGAGCACGAGCGCGGCGCCGGCGAGCTGCAGCGGAGTCATGACTTCTTCCAGCCCGAGCCAACCGAACGCGATGGTGGTGACGGGGCCGAGCGCGCCGATGATGGCGACGGTGTTGGCGCCGATCCGGCGCAGCGCCTCCGATGTCATGAACACCGGCACCGCCGTGGAGAGCACCGCCATCGCCACCGCGTAGCCGTACACCGGCGCCGGCAGGTCGAGGGCGGAGAGCGGGCGCAGCAGCAGGAACTGGACGATGCAGGCGGCGCTCGCGGCGCTCATGGCATAGGCGGTGAAGCGCACCGAGCCGACGCGCGTGATGACCTCGGCGCCGGCGACGAGGTAGAGGGCGTAGCAGATCGAGCTCGCGAAGGCGAGCGTCGCGCCGAGCCAGAAGTTCTTCTGCTCCCCGTCCAGGGCGTGCGCGAACACCAGCGCGAGCCCGGCGTAGGTGAGCCCCAGTGCCGCGAGCTCGCGGGCGGTGACGCGCTTGCGCAGCAGGACCGCCGAAAGAACCACCACGATCGTCGGGTAGGTGAACAGCAGCAAACGGCCGAGACCCGCCGGTATGTACTGGAGGGCGAGGAAGTCGAGGAAGCTTGCGCCGTAGTAGCTGAGAATGCCGAGGGCGACGACGGCGGCGAACTCGCGCCCGGCGAGCGGGCGGTGCTCCGCGCCGCTGCGCACCCA
>Ga0184627_10000277_pt1 | contig 21158 bp, 19 predicted proteins | sample PLM3_127_b1_FD_133150 | JGI IMG/M metagenome (GOLD analysis project Ga0184627, IMG submission 133150) | Groundwater sediment microbial communities from an aquifer in East River, Colorado, USA - PLM3_127_b1 | ecosystem: Environmental > Terrestrial > Soil > Riparian zone | place: USA: East River...
CCGGAATCCGGCCGCCTTGGGGCGGATCCCGAAGACGTAGTACCCGTCGCGCTCGAGCTGCTGGCGGAGGCCGGCCGCGTCCTCGGCCTCGTACTCCCGGTCGAGGACCGCACCGGCGGGGCTGGCCAGCCTGCAGGTAAACTGTGGCATGAGGTCCCGTCCCGCTCCCCCGGGCCGGCCGGGGGGAAGGCATTCTAGCAGGGTTAGATAGAGATGCCAAGTGCCCGCCTCAAGCCCCAGAGGTATACGATCAGGGCGCGTGAGCGGTTTCACGCTTCGCAATGGAGATGCCAAGTGCCCGTCTCCGCCCGCGTCGCTGGCTGGGCCGGCGGCCCGCTGGCTTGCTTTTCCGGGGGGGCTCCGCTAAGGTAGGCCGGCTTCGCGCTGGCGGAGCAGCGGGGGCGAGCAGTATGCGGGAGGTGCGGGCGCTCCTGGAGCAGGCGATCCGGGCCGCAGTGACGCGCCTCGCCGAGGCCGCCCGGGTCCCTGCTCCGGCCGAAATCCCCTGGACCGTCCCCCCCCAGGCCGCCCTCGGCGACTTTTCCACCCCCCTGGCCCTCTCGTTCGCCCCAGCCCTCGGCCAGAGGCCCCGAGAGGTGGCCGAGGCAATCCTGGGCGCCCTCACTCTCGATCCCAACCTCATCGCGCGCGCCGAGGTGGCGGGCGCCGGGTACCTGAACTTCTTCGTAGCCCCCGCCTACTGGCGGCAGGTCGTCCGGGTCGCCCGGGAGCAGGGGCCGGCCTTCGGGCGGTCCTCGATGGGAGGAGGGCGGCCCGTGCAAGTGGAGTTCGTCAGCGCGAACCCGACCGGCCCGATGCACGTCGCCCACGGGCGCGGAGCGGCGGTCGGGGACGCCGTCGCCCGTCTCCTCGAGGCGACCGGCTGGCGCGTGGAGCGGGAGTACTACATTAATGATGCGGGGACCCAGATGGCGCTCCTCGGGACTTCCATCTGGGTCCGCTACCAGGAACTGCACGGCCGCACGGTGCCCTTCCCCCCGGACGGCTATCAGGGCGCCTATGTCCGGCACCTGGCCGAGGCCCTCATGGCGAAGGAGGGAAAGCACCTCCTGGCCCTGCCCGAGGGAGAGGCGGCGATGTTCTGCGCCGCTTTCGGCCGGGACGAGGTCCTCGGTTGGATCCAGCGGGACCTGGCAGCCTTTGGCGTCACCTTCGACCGGTGGGTCTCGGAGCGGGGCCTGCTGGACAGGGGGGAGGTCAAGGCGACGCTCGACTTCCTCCGGACGCGGGGGCACCTGTACGAGCAGGAGGGGGCTCTCTGGTTTCGCTCGAGCGCCTTCGGGGACGACAAGGACCGGGTCCTGGTCAAGTCTTCCGGCGAATTGACGTACGCCGCCTCGGACATCGCCTACCACTGGGACAAGCTCCGGCGCGGGTACAGCCGGCTCATTGACGTGTGGGGGGCGGACCACCACGGCTACGTCTCCCGCATGAAGGCGGCCGTGGCAGCCCTCGGGTACGATCCCGGGTCCCTCACGGTCCTCCTGGTGCAGATCGTCCGGCTCCTCCGGGGGGGACAGGAGGTCCGCATGTCCAAGCGGACGGGGGACTTCATCAGTTTGCAGGAGGTCCTGGAGGAGGTCGGCCCCGATGCCTCCCGGTACATCTTCCTGACCCGGCGGTCCGACAGCCACCTGGACTTCGACCTGGAGGTGGCCAAAGCGCAGTCCATGGAGAACCCGGTCTACTACGTCCAGTACGCCCACGCCCGCTGCGCCAGCATCCTCCGGGAGGCGGAGAAGGCCGGCGTTTCCCTCCCGGCGCCGGAGGCCCCGCTGGACCGCCTGGCCCTGCCGGAAGAGATCGCCCTCCTGAAGCAGTGCGCGCTCTTCCCGGAGGTCGTCGAGGCTGCCGCGCACGCCCTGGAGCCGCACCGCCTCCCGGCCTACCTGCAGACCCTGGCGGCCGAGTTTCACGGCTACTATACCCGGCACCGGGTCCTCTCCGAAGACCGGGCTCTCTCGGCCGCGCGGTTGTCTCTGGTGGCAGCCTTGAAACAGGTTCTCGCCAACGCCCTCACCCTCCTGGGGGTGACCGCCCCTGATCGAATGTAGACCTCCCCGACCCCCTCCGCCGGTCTCCGCGAAAGGCGTTGACAACGGCTTGGCTCTTGCGTAGCCTTCCCGCATTCTTTGGCGTGGGAGGGGCAGGGTAGCCCGGAGGAAGGAGACCATGCCGGAATTCGCACGGATCAAGCGGCTGCCGCCGTACGTCTTCAGCATCGTGAACGACCTCAAGGTCAAGGCGCGGGCCCGGGGGGAGGACATCATTGACTTCGGGATGGGCAACCCGGACCAGGCCACCCCCGAGCACATCGTGGACAAGCTCTGTGAGGCGGCGCGCAACCCCCGGAACCACCGGTACTCGGCCTCCCGCGGCATCACCAAGCTCCGGGACGCCATCTGCGACTGGTACCGGCGGCGCTACGCCGTCGAGCTGGACCCGGAGACGGAGGCGATCGTCACCATCGGGGCGAAGGAGGGGATCTCCCACCTGGCCATGGCCCTGGTGGAGAAGGGGGACGCCGCCCTCGTCCCGAACCCCACATACCCCATCCATACCTACTCCATGGTCATCGCGGGGGCGGACGTGCGCAGCGTGCACCTGGCCCCCGGCGTGGACTTCTTCGGGCGGCTGCGGGAAGCCCACCAGGGGGCCTGGCCGCGGCCCAAGGTCCTGGTCCTCTCCTTCCCCCACAACCCCACGACCGCCGTCGTGGGGGAAGAGTTCTTCGCCCAGGTGGTGGCCTTCTCCCAGGAGCACGACCTCCTGGTCATCCACGACTTCGCCTACGCCGATCTCTGCTTCGACGGCTACCGCGCCCCCTCCTTCCTCCAGGCGCCGGGGGCGAAGGGCGTGGGGGTGGAGTTCTTCACCCTGAGCAAGTCCTACAACATGCCCGGCTGGCGGGTGGGGTTCGCGGTGGGGAACCGGGAGGTCATCGCCGCGCTGCAGCGGATCAAGTCCTACCTGGACTACGGCATCTTCCAGCCGGTCCAGATTGCTTCGATCATCGCGCTCAACGGGCCCCAGGACTGCGTGGAGGAGATCGTGGCCATCTACCGGTCCCGGCGCGATGTCCTGGTGGACGGCCTGAACCGGATCGGCTGGAAGTGCGAGAAGCCGAAGGCGACCATGTTCGTCTGGGCCCGGATCCCGGACGAGTACCAGGCCATGGGCTCCCTGGAGTTCACCAAGTTCCTGCTGGAGAAGGCGAAGGTGGCCGTCTCCCCCGGCGTGGGCTTCGGCTCCTTCGGTGACGAGTACGTCCGGTTCGCCCTGGTGGAGAACGAGCAGCGGACCCGCCAGGCCCTGCACGGATTCAAGCGGGCCCTCTAGTGCCGAGCCAACTAACGTCCCCTCACGTCGTTCTCGGTCGTCGGCGGTCCGGAGCGTACCAGAGCGTACACCTCCGGCCGCCTCCTCCCTCGGGCCTCGTGATGCTCGTCATTTGGCCCGGCACCCCGGGTGTCGCGTGAGCATGAGGGACAATTCGTTCGGGTCGCACTAGGGGCCTTGCGGCTGCCGCGCCCCTCGGGTACAATACCCCTACGGCGACCGCCGCAGCGGGGGAGGCCATGCGGGGGGAGAAGTTCCAGGAGGAGTGCGGGATCTTCGGGGTCTTCCCGCACCCCGAGGCTGCCAACATTACCTACCTCGGGCTCCACGCCCTGCAGCACAGGGGGCAGGAGTCGGCCGGGATCGCGGCCTCTGACGGGGCGGCCGTCCACGTCGAGAAGGCCATGGGCCTGGTGGCGGACGTCTTTACCGAGGCCCGCCTCCGCCGCCTCCCCGGGTCACTGGCCATCGGCCACGTACGCTACTCGACCGCCGGCAGCAGCCAGCTCAAGAACGCCCAGCCCTTCCTGGTGGGGACCCGCCACGGCGCCGTCGCCATCGCGCACAACGGCAACCTGCTGAACGCGGTCGCCCTCCGGGCCGAGCTGGAAGCCCAGGGAGCGGTCTTCTCCTCGACCTCGGACACCGAGGTCATCCTCCACCTGATCGCGCGCTCCAATGCCGGCAGCCTGATGGACGCGGCGGTCGAGGCGCTCCACCAGGTCCGGGGCGCCTACTCCCTGGTCCTGATGAACGAGCACCAGCTCCTGGGCATCCGGGATCCCCGGGGGTTCCGCCCCCTCTCCGTGGGCCGGCTCAAGGACGGGTACCTTCTGGCGTCCGAGTCCTGCGCCTTCGACCTGCTGGAGGCCACCTTCGTGCGGGACGTCGAGCCGGGGGAGTTCGTCTGCATTGACCGGGAGGGCCTCCGCTCGGCCTTCCCCCTCCCCGCCGAGCCCCCCGCCCCCTGCATCTTCGAGCACGTGTACTTCGCCCGGCCGGACAGTCAGGTCTTCGGCCAGCAGGTCTCCCGGGTCCGGAAGGAGCTGGGGCGGCTGCTGGCGGAGGAGGCGCCGGTCGAGGCGGACGTTGTGGTGCCGGTCCCCGACTCGGGGATCTACGCCGCCCTGGGGTACGCCCAGGGGGCGGGTATCCCCTACGATTATGGGATCGTGCGGAATCACTACGTGGGGCGGACCTTCATCGAGCCCCAGAAATCCATCCGGCACTTCGGCGTGAAGATCAAGTTGAATCCTGTCCGGGAAGTCCTGGAGGGACGCCGGGTGGTGCTGGTGGATGACTCCATCGTCCGGGGAACGACCTCCCGGAAGATCGTCAGCATGCTGCGGGCCGCCGGGGCCCGGGAAGTCCACATGCGGATCTCCTCTCCGCCCACCACCTGGCCTTGCTACTACGGCATTGACACCCCCACCCGGCGGGAGCTGATCGCGTCCTCGCACACGGTGGAAGAGATCCGGCGGTACATCCAGGCCGACTCCCTCGCCTACCTGAGCCATCAGGGCCTCCTGCGGGCGGTGGGCAAAGGGGAGGGGTACTGCGCGGCCTGCTTTACCGGAGTGTATCCGGTCCCCTTCCCGGTCGAGGACGTGTCCCAGCTCCGCCTCCTCTGAGGGGCGGCCCTCCGCCGCGCGCACTCGCCGGGGACCGCGACGCATGGCCGAGCCCAAGAACCCGCACGCGGAGGCAAAGCGCTTCGCCCGCCTCATCGTCTCCGACATCCTCCTGTACAACCGCGAGAAAATCCTGGAGGGCATCGCCAACGACACCCTCTTTGAGATCCTGGCCCAGGATATCGAGGCGGGGCGAAAGTACTACGAGAAGCGCGTGGATCCGGAGGTGGCCGGCGAGACCAACTACTTCAACCTGGCCCTGGTGGATATCCTGGTGAAGAAGCACGCCGGCGTCCGTTCCAAGATCTGGTAGGCCGGGGAGGCCCGGCGGCTCCGGTCAGCGGTCTCTCGCCGGTTCGGAAAGGGGGAAGTCTCGTGAGCGAGGCGCAGATCGTCCTGCCGACCTTCGGGGTGACCGAGTGGCGGATTCTGTGGTTTGTCCTCCTCTCGGCCTTCGTGGCGTTGGCCTACGGGGCCTTCCTGGCCGCCCGCGTCCTGCGGGCGGATCCCGGCAGCCCGGCGATGATCCGGGTGGCGGCGGCCATCGAGGAAGGGGCCATGGCCTACATGGCCCGCCAGGTCAAGACGATGATCTGGTTCGTCCTCATCATCACGGTGGGGCTCTACTTCATGTACCGGGGAATCTACGAGGGGCTCACGCTCCCCCTGGGGGTGGCCCTTGCCTTCTTCATGGGCGTGGCCGCCTCCTACGGGGCCGGCTACGTGGGGATGTGGCTGGCGGTGAAGGGGAACGTCCGGACGGCCAACGCCGCCCTCCAGTCCTTCAAGACCTCCTTGGAGATCGCCTTCCGGGCCGGGACCGTCTCCGGCATGTTCACCGTTGGGCTGGGCCTGCTGGGCGCTACCATCATCTTCCTGCTGTTCAAAGAGAACGCCATGAAGATCCTGGTGGGGTTCGGCTTCGGGGGCTCGCTGGCCGCCCTCTTCATGCGGATAGGAGGCGGCATCTACACCAAGGCGGCCGACGTCGGCGCCGATCTGGTGGGGAAGGTGGAGAAGGGGATCCCGGAGGACGACCCCCGGAACGCGGCGGTCATCGCCGACCTCGTGGGGGACAACGTGGGGGACTGCGCCGGGATGGCGGCCGACGTGTTTGAGTCATACGAGGTCACCCTGGTGGCGGCCATCATCCTGGGGGCCGGCGCCATGCTGGACAAGGACTTCGTGGAGGCCTTCGGCGGGTCGGAGAAGGCCTTGCAGGTCACCCTCGGCCTCGTCATCTTCCCGCTCCTGATCAGGGCGGTGGGGGTCTTCGGCTCCATCCTGGGGACCTGGTGCGTCCGGGGAAAGGACGAGCCCGGCATGGACCCGATGCGCCCCATCAACGTGGGGTTCTGGGTGGCGGCGCTGGCCTCGGTCGCCGGGTTCGCGGTCGTCTCCTGGTGGTACTTCGGCGACCTGGTCAGCCCGAAGTACGGCGCCATGGCTCCCCGGTTTTTCGCCGCGACCACCATGGGGATCGGCCTCGCCCTGGTCATCCAGTGGCTGACGGAGCACTTCACCTCCACGGAGAAGAAGCCGGTCACCGAGATCGCCCACGCCGCCAAGACCGGCCCGGCGACGCTGCTCCTGACCGGCTTCGCCTCCGGCCTCGAGTCGAGCGTCTGGGCCATCCTGGCCATCGGCGCCACGATCTACGGCTCCTACAGCATCTTCGGCGGCTCCCTCTCCCTCTCGGCCTACGGGATCGCCCTGGCCGGCCTGGGGCTGCTGGCCACCACCGGCTTCGTCCTCGCCGAGGACACCTTCGGGCCGATCTCGGACAACGCGAACGGCATCTTCGAGATGTCCGGGGCGCTCAAGGGGAACCCGAAGACGCCTTCCGGGATCGAGGCGCACCGGATCGTGGCCAAACTGGATGCGGTGGGGAACACCACCAAGGCCCTGACGAAGGGTCTGGCCATCGCCACCGCCGTCATCGCCGCCGTCTCCCTCTTCCGCGCCTTCATTGACGAGGCCCACCTCTACGAGATCGGGATCCAGGTGAACCTCCCCGAGGTCTTCATCGGGTTCCTCATCGGGGGCGCGGTCCCGTTCCTTTTCTCTTCGTTCGCGATCCAGGCGGTGAGCCGGGCGGCCTTCCTGCTGGTGGAGGAGGTCCGGCGGCAGTTCCGGGAGATCCCGGGCATCATGGAGGGGACCGGCAAGCCCGAGTACAGCCGCTGCGTGGCCATCTGCACCGCGGCGGCCCAGAAGGAGCTGCTGGGCCCGGGCATCCTCTCCATCTTCACCCCGATCCTGGTGGCCTTCTGGCTGGGGGTGCCGGCCCTCGGCGGCTACCTGGCGGGGGCGATTCTCACTGGGCAGCTCATGGCGGTCTTCCTGTCCAACACCGGGGCGGCCTGGGACAACGCCAAGAAGAAGATCGAGGAGGGCCTCTTCGGCGGGAAGGGGACCGAGTACCACAAGGCCGCGGTCATCGGGGACACCGTGGGGGACCCCTTCAAGGACACCGCCGGCCCGGCCATCAACCCGATGATCAAGGTGATGAACCTGGTGGGGATCCTGATCGCCCCCCTGGCACTCCAGCCGTCGGCTGGCCTCCGGTGGACGGCGGTCCTGGGGAGCCTGGCTCTCCTCGGGTTCTCGGTGGCCTTCAGCAAGCGGGGCTCCATCGTGGAGGCCAAGGCGGCCCCGGCGGCTGCTCCCGCCAGCGCCCACAAGTAGGGAAAGCCCCCGGGCTTCACCCCCGATCCCAGGGCAAAAGAGAGGCGGCGGGGAGAAACCTCCCCGCCGCCGGCTTTGTCTCCGGGTCCCTAATAGACCGGGGTCAGCCAGTGCCGGTAGGAGGGGACCTTCCCCCGCACCACATCGAAGTAGAGGCGCTGGAGTTTCGCCGTCACCGGCCCGATGGCCCCCTCCCCCACGGGGCGGCGATCCACCTCCACCACGGGGGCCACCTGCGCCCCCGTGCCGCAGAGGAAGACCTCGTCCGCCAGGTAGACCTCGGTCCGCCCGACCCGCCGCTCCTCCACCGGAAGGCCCAACACCTCCCGCGCTAACGTCAGGATGGTATCCCGCGTGATCCCCTCCAGGATGTTGGCGGAGAGGTCCGGGGTGATGACACGACCCCCCCGCACCAGGAAGATGTTCTCGGCCGACCCCTCGCACAGCACCCCGTCCTCGGTCAGGAAGAGGGCCTCGTCGTAGCCCTGCGCCGCCGCCTCGGTCCTGGCGAGGGCCGAGTTGACGTACCCCCCCGCCACTTTGCACCGGGCCGGGATCGCGTTATCGCTGATCCGGCGCCAGGTGCTGAACCCCACCCGCAGCCCCTGGCTGGTGTCCAGGTACTCGCCGAGGGGGAGCGTGAATACGCCGAAACCGGTCGCATAGCCGTGCAGGCGGGGCCCGATCTCCTCGCTGCTGACGAAGGCGATCGGCCGGATGTAGGTGTCCTCCTCGTGCGCGTTTCGCCGGAGCAGATCGAGCGTCAGGCGGGAGAGCTCCTTGACATCCTTCCCCATGCTCAGGTGGAGGACCCGGCAGTTCCGGAGCATTCGGTCGTAGTGATCGGGCAGCCGGAAGACGTAGAGTTGTCCCCCGTCCGGCTCCCAGTAGGCCCGGATCCCCTCGAAGACCGCCGTCCCGTAGTGGAGGGCATTCGTCCGGATGCTGACCGTGGCCTCCTCGAGCGGCATGAAGCGGTCCCGGAAGTAGACGGTCGCCATACGCCCTCCTTCAAGCAATCCCCGGTGTCGGTCTGCCAAGAGTAGCCACTCGGCTCGGACCTGTCAACGGCGCCGGAAAGGCGCTTGACATGGTGTGGGAGCCACGGTACTTTATGCTGTCTTTTCGATACTTAGGGAGTTTCAGGCCGAGACGGGAGGGGAGGAATAGTGCCGTTTCCGACCAAGAGGGTGCGCCGGGTTGAGGCACCGGCGTCGGGGAGGACCCGCCGGTTTCTCCTGTTTGAAGCCGCGGGTTTCCGCTGCGGCCTGGACGTGCGCATTCTCCGGGAGGTCACCGAGGACCCTGGCATCCCTCCTGCAGAGGGGGGAGCCCGCCCCCTGCTGGGAAGCCTTCCCGTGCAGGGGGGGACGCTCCCGACGGTGGATCTGGCCGCCCTCTTCGAAGGATCCGGGACCGGCCGCCGGGTCCTGGTTGTGGAGGCAGAAGGGAGGAGGCTCGGCCTCTTGGTGGAGCAGACCCTGGGGTTCGCGGATCTCCCCGAGGCGTCCTTCCGGCCGCTGCCGGCCCAGGCCACCCGCCTCTTGCCGGGAACGGTCCGGGCGGTGGCATGGCAGGAGGAGCGGCCGGCCTTCCTGCTGGACGGGAAGAGTCTGGGGCCCCTGCTCAGGACGGCTGCGGAGGACGCGTGAAGAGCGGTGGCCGATGCTGAGGGGGGGCGCTCGAGCCAAGGTCGCACCGGAGCCGGACTCCCTTCAGCTCCTAGCGGTCACCGTCGGCAAGCGCCTCTTCGGGTTCGACATCCACGAGGTGAAGGAGGTCGCGCCCTACCGGGCACCAGCCGGAACACCGCGCCCTCCGAACTTCGTGGAGGGCATCGTGGAACACAAGGGGCGCCTCCTTCCCGTCCTGAGCCTCCGGCGCCGCCTGGGGCTTGCGGAACCGGGGCCGGGGACGCGGCGACCCAGGTTATGGGGGTGAGGGTGGACGAACTGCGGCCCGCCCCCCCGCAGATCTTCGGCATTCGGGCGGAGTATATCCGGGGAGTGTCCAAGCTGGGGGGGCGGCCGGTCGTCTGGCTGGCGACCAGCCGGCTGCTTGCGTCGGCCGAGCCCATCACCATGGTGGAGTAGAGCCGCCGCCCCGCGGCCCATCGGTTCCGCTGGCAGAGGAGGAGGGCATGGGAGCCCGGATCCTGGTGGCTGACGACAGCGTAACCATCCAGAAGGTGGTGGAGCTCACCTTCAGCAAGGAGGATTTCCAGATCGTCCCCGCCCGCAGCGGCGAGGAGGCGATCCGGAAGGCGCGCGAGGTGCGGCCGGACCTCATGCTCATTGACCTGGTGATGCCGGACAAGTCAGGCTACGAGGTCTGCGAGACCCTCCGGAAGGACCCCATCCTGAAGGATGTCCCCATCATCCTCCTGACCGGGACCTTCGAAGCCTTCGACAAGAACGAGGGGGCCAGGGTCGGAGCCAACGACTTCGTCACCAAGCCCTTCGAGTCCCAGATCCTCATCGGTAAGGTCAAGCAACTGCTCTTCGCCAGATCCATGGCCGCCCCGCCGCGGCCCGCCAGCCCGTCCCCCGCCACGGCGCCGGCCCCGGCGTCACCCGGGCCGCTCCCGCCGCCGCCACCCGTCCGGGGGCCCGTGTTTGGGCTCGAGCGGGGAGGGCCGGCGCCCGCTCCCCCGGCTCCTTCCGTCGCGCCGGCCGCGGCGGGAGCGGGGGAGGCGGAGGTCTCGGAGGAGAAGCTCTGGGAGCTGCTGGAGCGCGAGGAGCCGTGGCCCAAGCCCACCTACGTCCTCCCGGAAGAGACCGGCCCCAGCCTGAAGCTGGGGCCCCCGGTGGAGGAGGGGCTCCCGATGGCCCCGAGGGTGCCGGAGGGGGAGCGGGTCTTTTCCCTGGATGAGGGGACCGATGTCGCAGCCAGCCTGAAGGAGATGGCGGCGTCATTGGGTTTGCCCGCGGAGGGACCCCCCGTCGATCTGGAGGCGGTCGCCCCGGTGCCGCGCCCTTCCCCCAGGGCGGAGCCGCCCCCCCCGGAGCCGGCGGAGGACCTCACGATCCCGTTGCTGGACAGCCTCGATATCCTCCAGGAGGAGGAGCCGGCTCCGGCGCCTCTCGCTCCCCCGGCTCCGGTCCCGCCCGCCGCTGCCCCGTCACCTCGGCCCGCCTCGTTCCCCCTGGCGGACGCGGACCGGCTGACCCGAGAGATCACGGAAAAGGTGGCTCGGGCCCTGGTGCAGGAGGTCAGCGAGCGCTTGGCCGGGAAGATCGAGCGGATTGTCTGGGAGGTGGTCCCCGACCTGGCTGAGCACCTCATCACGCAGGAGATCGACCGGATCAGGGCTCAGGCCGAGGGCCCGCCGGAGAAGACATAGCGCCCCCCGGGCGGGGTGGAGGGGAAGGGTCCCTCCTCCCCGTCTTTTTTTGACCCGGGACGGGAGATCCATGGCCGCTGACCGGGCGCCCCTCCAGCCTCAGGATGGGCAGTACGATCCCCGCCCGGTGGAGGACCGCTGGTACCGGGTCTGGGAGGGGGCGGGCTACTTCCACGCCGACGAGGACTCGCCCGCCCCCCCGTACTGCATCGTCATCCCGCCCCCCAACATCACCGGCTCCCTCCACATGGGCCATGCCCTGAACAACACGCTCCAGGACATCCTCATCCGGTGGCGGCGGATGCAGGGGTACAACGCCCTCTGGATGCCCGGCACGGACCACGCCGGGATCGCCACCCAGAACGTGGTGGAGAAGCAGCTTGCCCAGGAGGGGCTGAGCCGCTCCCACCTCGGCCGCGACGCCTTCCTCGAGCGGGTGTGGAAGTGGAAGGCGGAGTCCGGGGGGACGATCATCCGGCAACTGAAACACCTCGGCGCCTCCTGTGATTGGGCCCGCGAGTGTTTCACGATGGATCCTCCCCGCTCCCGGGCGGTGACCGAGGTGTTCGTCCGGCTCTTCGAGGACGGCCTCCTCTACCGGGCCGAACGGCTCGTGAACTGGTGCCCGCGCTGCCAGACAGCGCTCGCCGACATCGAGGTCGTCCACGTGGAGCAGGAGGGGCACCTCTGGCATGTCCGCTACCCCTTCGCCGACGATCCCCGCGGGGGGCTCGTCGTGGCCACGACGCGGCCCGAGACCATGCTGGGGGATATGGCGGTGGCGGTCCACCCGGAGGACCCCCGCTACCGGGATGCGGTCGGGCGGACGGTCCTCCTCCCGCTCGTCGGCCGGAGGCTGCCGGTCATCGCCGACCGGGCGGTGGCGAGGGACTTCGCCACCGGAGTGCTGAAGGTGACGCCGGGGCACGACCCGAACGACTACGAGATCGCCTCGCGACACGGGCTGCTGCCGCCCATTAAGGCCTTCACGGAGACCGGGAAGATCAGCGCCGGCTTCCTCGTGGATGAGGCGGGGCGACCGATTCAGAACGCTCGGGCGCAAGGCTATGTCCTGGCCGACAGGTACGAGGTCCGCCGGATGATGCTCGAGGATCTCCGCAGAGACGGACTGCTGGTGAAGGAGGAACCCTACCGCCACGCCGTCGGGCACTGCTACCGGTGCCAGACCGTCATCGAGCCGTTCCTCACCCCCCAGTGGTTCGTCCGGGTGAAGCCCCTGGCCGAACCGGCGATCCGCGCCGTCGAGGAGGGGCGGGTCCGGATCATCCCGGACCAGTGGGAGCGCAACTACTTCGACTGGATGCACAACATCCGCGACTGGTGCATCTCCCGACAGATCTGGTGGGGCCATCGGATCCCGGCCTGGTACTGCTTGGACTGCAACCCCGACCAGGTGGTGCAGACGAGCACCGGGCCCGCCTTCGCGGCCGAGCGGGGGGCGATGCCCGAAGATACGACGGAGCGCTACACGATCCTCCCGGATGCGAAGCCGATCGTGGCCCGAGAGGCTCCGGCCCGGTGCCCGGCCTGCGGGGGGACGCGGCTGGTGCAGGATCCGGATGTGCTGGATACCTGGTTCAGCAGCGCGCTCTGGCCCTTCTCTACCCTGGGCTGGCCGGAGCGGACGAAGGCGCTGCAGGTCTTCTACCCCACCTCGGTGCTGGTCACCGGCTTCGACATCCTCTTCTTCTGGGTGGCCCGGATGATCATGATGGGCCTCAAGTTCATGGGGGAGATCCCCTTCCGGCAGGTCTACATCCACGCCCTCGTGCGGGATGCCGAGGGGCAGAAGATGTCGAAGTCACGGGGGAACGTGATTGATCCCCTGGTGGTAATTGACAAGTACGGCGCGGACGCCTTCCGGTTCACGCTGGCGGCGCTGGCGGCGCAGGGGCGGGACATCCGCCTCTCGGAGGAGCGCATCGAGGGCTACCGCTACTTCTGCAACAAGCTCTGGAACGCGTACCGGTTCCTGGCGCCGCACCTGAGCCGGGGGGCGTCCCTCCTGCCCGGGCAGCGCCCGGCCCCGGCGGACCTGGCCGACCGCTGGATCCTCAGCCGGCTCCAGGAGGTGGTCGGGTCGGTCACGGAGGCCCTCGAGGCCTTTCGCTTCAACGAGGGGGCCTCGGTCCTCTACCAGTTCGTCTGGCACGAGTACTGCGACTGGTACCTGGAGATGGCCAAGCGCCGGCTCACGGAGGGGGAGGGCCCGGGGGCCGGGGCGGCCCGCGCCGTCCTGGCCCACGTCCTGGAGACGGTTCTCCGCCTGCTCCACCCGATCATGCCCTTCATCACGGAGGAGATCTGGCAGCGTCTCCCCCACGAAGGGGCGACCATCATGCGGGCCCCCTGGCCGGTGCCGGACAGGGCCCTGAGCGATCCCGAGGCCACGGCCGCCCTGGAACTGGTCATGGACCTGGTCCGGGCGATCCGCAACCTCCGCTCGGAGGTCAACATCCCGGCGGCGGCCTGGCTCACCGTCATCTGCCGCTCGCGGGACGAGAACCAAGATGCCACCCTGCGGGCCGCGGAGAGCTACGTCCGGGCCCTGGGGCGCATCGGGGAGTTCCGCTCCGGGACCGGGGAGGTCAAGCCCCCCGCGGCGGCCGCCACGGTCGTCCGCGGGATGGAGGTCTACGTCCCGCTCACCGGGCTCATTGACTTTGCCGCCGAGATCGCCCGCCTCCGCAAGGAGGTCGAGAAGGTGGAGCGGGAGCTGGCCCGGGTCCAGGGGAAGCTCGAGAACCCCGCATTCCGGGCAAAGGCCCCGGCGGAGGTGGTGGAGAAGGAGGTGGGGGTGGCCCGGGAGCTCACCGACATCCGGGCCAAGCTCCTGGAGCACCTGACCCTCCTGGAATCCTCCCGGGGGTAGGGGCATGGGCGGGGGCACCGAGGGGCTCCTGCTGGACGGGGAGGCGCTGCGTCTCCGGGACCCCGAGGCTTTGGTCGGACGCAGGGTCCTCTGCCGCCGGGAGGTGACCTCCACCAGCGCCGTCGCCGCGGCCCTCGCCGCGTCGGGCGAGCCCGAGGGGACGGTTGTCCTGGCCGAGCGGCAGACCGCAGGGCGGGGGCGGCTCGGGCGCACCTGGGCCTCCCCCCCGGGCCTGGGCCTCTGGTTCTCCGCCATCCTGCGGCCACCCATCCCGGCTTCCCGCGCACCGGTCCTCACCCAGGTGGCGGCCGTGGCGGTCGCGGAGGGGGTGGAGGAGGTGGCGGGGCGCCTCCCGGGCGGCATCAAGTGGCCCAATGATTTCATCCTGGCCGGGTGGAAGGTGGCCGGGATCCTGACGGAGATGGTGGCCCGGGGGGAGGAGGTGGCTGCCGTCATCCTGGGCGTCGGCCTGAACGTGAACCAGGGACCGGCGGACTTCCCGCCGGACCTCGGGGGCCAGGCCGGCTCGCTGGCGATGGCGGCGGGCCGGCTTATCCCGCGGGCGGACCTCTTCCGGGCCCTCCTCCGGCGCCTGGACAGCCGCTACCGGGAGTTCCTGGCGGCGGGGCCGGCGGCGGCCCTGGCGGAGGCGGCCGCCCGCTCCCTCACACTGGGGCACCCCGTGCGGGCGCGGGAGGGCGAGGCGGAGCTGAGCGGCGTGGCGTTCCGGTTGGAGGCGGACGGGGCGTTAGCCCTGCGGTTGCAAGACGGCCAGCTCCGGCGGCTGGTGGCGGGGGAGGTCACCCTCCTCCTGGAGACCTGATGCTCCTGGTCCTGGACGTGGGGAACACCAACATCAGCCTCGGCCTCTTTGAGGGCGAGGGCCTCCTGCACCACTGGCGGATCGCGAGCCGGCGGGCGGGGACACCGGACGAGTACGCGATTCTCCTGCGCAACCTCCTGGAGGGGGTGAAGGTGCCCCTGGACGCCATCAACGCGGTCATGATGGCCTCCGTGGTCCCCCCCCTGGACGGGACGGTGGAGGAGATGGTGCGGGGCCTGCTGAAGCTCACCCCCCTCACAGTCGGTCCCGGGACCAAAACGGGCATGCCCGTCCTGTACGACAACCCCCGGGAGGTGGGGGCGGACCGGATCGTGAACGCGGTGGCCGCCTTCGCCCAGTACGGCGGGCCGGCCATCGTGGTGGACTTCGGCACGGCCACGACCTTCGATGCCGTCTCCGCCCGGGGGGAGTACCTGGGGGGGGTCATCGCCCCTGGCATCGGGATCTCCGCCGAGGCCCTCTTCGAGCGAGCGGCCAAGCTCCCCCGGATCGAGATCACCCGGCCCCGGGGGGTGATCGGCAAGAACACGGTCGCGAGCATGCAGTCGGGGCTCTTCTTCGGCTACCTGGCGCTGGTGGACGGGGTTGTCCGGCGGATGCAGCAGGAGATGGGCGGGACGAAGGTGGTGGTGGGGACAGGGGGGCTCGCCCACCTGATCCTGGCCGATTCGGAGACGGTGGACCGGGTGGACCCCCTCCTGACACTCACCGGTCTTCGGCTCCTGTACGAGCGCAACCGCTAGGGGGACGTCCCCACGGCCCCGGGAGACGCGCGGCATGCCCAAGGCGAAGATCCTCGTGGTGGACGATCAGGCCCTGATCCGCACCATGCTGAGCGACCTCCTCACGGAGGCCGGGTACCAGGTGGTGACGGCGGCGGACGGGGAGGAGGGGTTAGCCCTCCTGAAGCGGGAGGCGCCCGCTCTGGTCATCCTGGACAAGGTGATGCCCAGGATGGGGGGGACCCGCTTCATTCTGGAGTCCCGGGAGGCGGGCCTCACGCGGTCGCCCGCATTGATCGTCTACTCCTCGGCCTTCACGGGGCTGCCGCAGGAGCACGCGGACGAGACGTTCCGGGTCCGCCTGCACGTGAGCAAGACCATCAAGGGGGACGCCCTCCTCACGCTCGTGGCGGACCTTTTGGCCCGGACCGGCGCGTAGTTTTCGGTTGACAGCCCCGGGGCTCGCCGCTATAGTGAACCGGTTTTTTTGGGGCGGGGAGACGCAATGCCGATGCGGACCTACATGGCGAGGCCGGGAGAGATCCCCCGAACCTGGCACCTGGTGGACGCGGAGGGGAAGGTCCTGGGGCGGCTGGCCAGCGAGGTGGCCATGCTCCTCCGGGGGAAGCGGAAGCCTACCTTCACCCCCCACCAGGACGTGGGGGACTTCGTCATCGTCATCAACGCGGCCAAGGTGCGGCTCACGGGGAACAAGCTCCGGGACAAGGTCTACTACCGCTATTCGGGGTACCCGGGCGGTCTCAAGGCGGTCACGGCGGGGAAGCTCCTGCAGACGCGCCCGACGCGCGTCGTCGAGCACGCGGTGCGGGGGATGCTCCCCAAGAGCAAGATGGGGGATCTCCTCATCCGCAAGCTCAAGGTGTACGGCGGGGCGGAGCATCCCCACCAGGCCCAGGAACCGGTCCCCCTGGTCCTCGGGTAGCGGGAGGCGGCATGGAGAAGGCGGCGACCTATTACGCGACGGGACGGCGGAAGTCCTCCGTGGCCCGGGTGTGGCTGAAGCCGGGGGAGGGGAAGGTCCGGGTGAACGACCGGCCGGCAGAGGAGTACTTCGGCCGCCCGACCCTCCGGATGGTCATCGCCCAGCCCTTCAAGGTGGCGGGGGTGGAGGCGAAGTTCGACGTGGTCGCGACGGTCCGCGGGGGCGGGGCGAGCGGGCAGGCTGGGGCGCTGCGCCTCGGGATCTCGCGGGCCCTCCTGCAGGTGGGGGAGGAGTTCCGGACCACCCTCAAGAAGGCGGGGTTCCTGACTCGCGACCCGCGGGTCGTGGAGCGGAAGAAGTACGGCCAGCGGGGGGCGCGCGCCCGGTTCCAGTTCTCCAAGCGCTAGGGCCCGGCGGCCGCATGCCACGGAGGGTCACCCCGGGTGACCTTCTTTTTTTTCGGGAGACGGCGGCGGCGGGCGGCCACGGGAGGAGCAGGGACGGATGCAGCGGCGGGTAGCCATCGTGGGGGCCAGCGGCTACACCGGAGCGGAACTGGTCCGCCTGCTGGCCGCCCACCCCGGCGTGGCGGTGGCGGCGGTCACCTCGGAGCAGTCGGCGGGGCAGCCGGTCGAGGCCCTCTTCCCCAGCCTGGCCGGGCACGCGCCCCAGGTCTTGCAGCGCCTGGACCCGCGGGCGGTCGCGGCGGCCGCCGAGGTCGTTTTCCTGGCCCTTCCCCACCAGACGGCGATGGGGGCGGCGGTCCCGATTCTCGAGGCCGGCCGCCGGATCGTGGATCTGTCGGCCGACTTCCGCTTCCGGGACCCTTTGGTGTACGAGTCCTGGTACCGGACCAAGCACCTGGCCCCGGCCCTGTGCGGGGAGGCGGTCTACGGCCTGCCGGAGGTCCACCGGGAGGCCCTGAAGACGGCCCGCCTGGCAGCCGTCCCCGGCTGCTACCCCACGGGGGCCCTCCTGGGGCTCCTCCCCCTCCTGCGGGAGGGGCTCATTGACCCCGAGCAGATTGTCATCAACGCCGCCTCCGGGGTCTCGGGCGCCGGGCGAAAGGTGGAGATCGAGTATGTCTTCGGGGAGGTGAACGAGAACTTCAAGGCCTATGGTGTCGCGGAGCACCGGCATACCCCCGAGATCGAGCAGGAGTTGAGCCGGGTGGCCGGCCGCGAGGTCCGGGTCACCTTCACCCCCCACCTGGCCCCCATGACCCGGGGGCTCCTGAGCACCTGCACCGTGCGCCTGATGCGCCCGGTGGGCACGGCCGACCTGCTCGCCCTCTACCGGGACACCTACAAGGGGGAGCCCTTCATCCGCGTCCTGCCGGAGGGCCGGTTCCCGGAGACGAAGGCGGTCTGGGGATCGAACTACTGTGACATCGCCGCCAAGGTGGATGCCCGGACCGGACGCGCGATCCTCCTGACCGCCATCGACAACCTGGTAAAGGGGGCCTCGGGCCAGGCCATCCAGTGCATGAACCTCATGCTGGGCTTCGAGGAGACGGCGGGCCTGAGGTCGCCCGCCCTGTGGCCGTGACGGGCGCGATGGGCGAAGTGGAGATCACCACCGTGGCGGGGGGGATCACGGCGCCCCGCGGGATCCGGGCGGCGGGGGTCCACTGCGGGATCAAGCGGCAGGCGCCCGACCTGGCCCTGGTGGCCTCCGAGCGCCCCGCCAGCGTGGCCGCCACCTGCACCACCAACCAGATGGCCGCGGCCCCCATCCTGGTCTGCCGCCGCCTCCTGCCGGCGGGCCGCTTCGCCGCTCTGGTGGCGAACAGCGGCAACGCGAACGCCTGCACCGGGGGGGGCGGCCTGGCGGATGCGGAGCGGATGGGGGAGATCGCGGCCGCTGCCCTCGGTGTCCCGGCGGAGGAGGTCTACGTGGCCTCCACCGGGGTCATCGGGGCGCGCCTCCCCATCGGGAAGGTGGAGGCCGGGATCCGCGACGCCGCCGCCCGCCTGAGTCCCGAGGGGGGGAGGGAGGCGGCGGCCGCCATCCTGACCACGGACACCAGGGTGAAGGAGGCGGCCCGGGAGATCCGGCTGCCGGAGGGGTCCTTCCGCGTGGGGGGGATGGCCAAAGGCTCCGGCATGATCGCGCCCGAGATGGCGACCATGCTGGCCTTCCTGGCCACCGATCTGAGCGTCCCCGCACCCCTCCTCCGGACCGCCCTCCAGGAGGCGGTTGCTGGGACCTTCAACTGCATCACCGTGGACGGGGAGACCAGCACCAACGACATGGTCCTGGCCTTTGCCAACGGGCGGGCAGGGGTCCCGGCGGCGGCCCCAGCCAGCCCGGTGCTGGCGGCCTTCGGGCGGGCCCTCCAGGAGGTCTGCGAGGAGCTGGCTTGCATGATCGTCGCGGACGGGGAGGGGGCCACCAAGATGGTGGAGGTCCGGGTGCGGGGCGCCCGGAGCCCCGCCGAGGCGCGCCAGATCGGCCTCCGGATCGGCAACTCCCCCCTGGTCAAGACCGCCTTCTTCGGCCAGGACAGCAACTGGGGGCGGATCATGGCGGCGCTCGGGAGCGCGGGCGTCCCCGTGGATCCCGCCCGGGTGGCCATCGCCGTGGGGGACGTCCCGATCGTCCGGGGTGGGGTCGGGCTCGGCGCGGAGGCGGAACGGGCGGCGAACGAACTGATGCGGCAGAGCACCTTCAGCGTCACCGTGGACCTCGGGCTGGGGTCGGCGGAATGCCGCATCTGGACCACCGATCTGAGCGAGGCGTACGTGCGGATCAACGCCGCCTACCGGAGCTAGCGTGACTCCGACGATTTATCCCTCACGCTCACGCGACGACTGGTGTGCCGGGCTAAATGACGAGCATCACGAGGCCCGAGGGAGGAGCGGGCACCCACCTCCGGTGGGTGCCCGCCCACCGAAGGTGGGTGGGGAGGCGTACGGCCTGGTACGCTCCGGACCGCCGACGACCGAGAACGACGTGAGGTGAAGTTCGTTGGCCCGGCACTGGGCGGCGCTCGGCGGGCCTTGCCCAGTCCCGACCGGTGTGGTATGTAAGGGTAGCGTATTCATTTCACACGCCCCCGGATCCGCTGCGGGTGCCCTCCGGGGCGGGCGGCGGGACGGAAGGGGGCGGCGGCACAACCCGAGCGCGGAGGCTATCCTGTGGCGGCAATCAGCATGAAGGAGCTCCTGGAGGCCGGGGTCCACTTCGGCCACCAGACCAAGCGGTGGAACCCGAAGATGAAGAAGTACCTCTTCGGGGAGCGGAACGGCATCTACATCATTGACCTGCAGAAGACCCTCAAGCAGTTCACGGAGGCCTACGAGTTCCTCCGGGAGCTGGCCGTGGCGGGCGGGACGGTCCTGTTCGTGGGAACCAAGAAGCAGGCGGCGGAGACGATCCAGCAGGAGGCCCAGCGGTGCGGCATGTTCTGGGTGAACCAGCGCTGGCTGGGGGGGACTCTGACGAACTTCGCCACCATCCGCAAGAGCGTGCAGCGCCTGAAGTACCTGGAGGACCTGGAACAGAAGGGCACGCTGGAGCGGCTGACCAAGAAGGAGGGGCTGCGGCTCATGCGGGAGCGGCAGAAGCTCACGCACGCGCTCGCCGGCATCAAGGAGATGGACCGGCTCCCCGGGGCCCTCTTTGTCATTGACACGAAGAAGGAGCGGATCGGGGTCCGGGAGGCGAACCGCCTGGGCATTCCGCTGGTGGCCGTGGTGGACACCAACTGTGACCCGGACGAGATCACCCACCCCATCCCGGGCAACGACGATGCCATCCGGGCCATCCGGCTGCTCACCGCCCGGATGGCTGACGCGGTCATCGAGGGCCGAGGGGTGGTGACCGAGGGGGCCCTGACGGCGGAGATGCCGGTGACAGCCGTGGGGGAACCGGAGGCCGAGGAGCCGGCGGAGGCCGAGGTGGCAGCCGAGGCGGCGCCTGGAGCCTAGGGCGCGGCGGGCGGGGACGGCGGATGGAGATCAGCGCAGCGGCGGTGAAGGAACTCCGCGAGAAGACCGGCGCCGGCATCATGGACTGCAAGTGGGCCCTCGGGCAGGCGCAGGGGGACTTCGAGCGGGCGGTGGACCTGCTCCGGGAGAAAGGGATGGCGGCGGCGGCGAAGCGGAGCGGCCGGGCCGCCTCCGAGGGGCAGGTGGTCTCCTACATCCACGCCGGCGGGAAGATCGGCGTGCTGCTCGAACTCAACTGCGAGACCGACTTCGTGGCCCGCACCGGAGAGTTCGCCGCGCTCGGGCACGATCTGGCCATGCACGTGGCCGCCATCGCCCCCCTCTACGTCCGGCGGGAGGAGGTTCCACCCGAGCTCCTGGAGCGGGAGAAGAAGGTCCTCCGGGCGCAGGCGGAGGCGAGCGGGAAGCCCCCCGCGGTGGTGGAGAAGATGGCGGGCGGCCGGCTGGAGAAGTTCTACCAGGAGGTCTGCCTCGAGGAGCAACCCTTCATCAAGGACCCGACCCGCCTCGTCCGGGATCTGATCAAGAGCGTGGCCGGGGCGGTGGGGGAGAACGTGGTCGTGCGCCGGTTCACCCGGTACCAGCTGGGGGAGACGGCCAAGGCCGGCGGCTAGTGTGACTCCAACGAATTGGAGATCATGCTCCCGCGACGGCTGGAGTGCCGGGCCAAATGACGAGCATCACGAGGCCCGAGGGAGGAGGCGGCCGGAGGCGTACGCCCTGGTACGTTGAGGACCGCCGACGACCGAGAACAAAGTGAGGCGAAGTTAGTTGGCCCGGC
>Ga0184627_10000278_pt1 | contig 21083 bp, 19 predicted proteins | sample PLM3_127_b1_FD_133150 | JGI IMG/M metagenome (GOLD analysis project Ga0184627, IMG submission 133150) | Groundwater sediment microbial communities from an aquifer in East River, Colorado, USA - PLM3_127_b1 | ecosystem: Environmental > Terrestrial > Soil > Riparian zone | place: USA: East River...
CAGAACGTGATCGTCGAGAACCGCGCCGGCGCCAATGGCCAGATCGCCGCAGTTTTTGTGGCCAGGAGTACGGCCGACGGCTATACGCTGTTCATGACCACCAACTCGACCCACGGCGCGAACCCGCATCTTTACAGGAGGCTTGCCTACGACCCGATAAAGGACTTCGAGCCGATCGCGCGCATCGGCACGCTGCCGTTCATGCTGGTAGTCAACCCGGAACTGCCGGTGAACAACACCGCAGAGTTTATTGCGTATGCCAAAGCCCATCCCGGCGGACTTTCCTACGGCACGGCAAGCACTGCGTCGCTGGTCGGGGCTGAAACCATCAACCATCTAGCCGGGCTCGACCTGGTCCGCGTCGGATACAGTTCCAGTTCGCAGGCAATCCTGGATCTGGTCGCCGGGCGCTTGCAGATCATGGTCGCCGACTTCACCACCGCGATGCCGCACGTGAAAGCCGGCAAGCTCAGGGTGCTGGCGGTGACCACGGCACGACACACGACGCTGCTTCCCCAAGTGCCGCCCATCGCGGAGACGCTTGCCGGCTTTGATCTCACTTCGTGGAACGGGATATTCGCGCCGGCGGGCACACCGAAGGAAATCATTGCACGGCTGGAACGCGAGACCCTGGACATTCTGTCGCGGGCGGAGATCAGAAAAAAATTTGCGGCTATCGGATTCGAGATCGCTCCGATGAACACCACCGAGTTCATCCGCTACGTGCGCGAGCAGATCACGTACTGGGGTAAACTCGTGCGTGACGCGGGAATTCCGCCCGAATAAACACACACAAAAAATGCCAGGTCCGTTATCCGGAGTAAGAGTTCTCGATCTCACCACCGTCGTCATGGGCCCGTTCGCAACCCAGCTCCTCGCCGAGCTGGGCGCCGACGTGATCAAGGTCGAGGCGCACGAGGGTGACAACATGCGCCATCCGGCGCCGATGAAAAACCCCGGGATGGGGTACATGTTCCTGAACCTGAACCGCGGCAAGCGCGGCATCGTGCTCGACCTGAAGAAGCCCGAAGGGCGCGAGGCGCTGATGCGCCTGATCCCCGCCACCGACGTGCTGATCTACAACGTGCGGCCGCAGGCGATGGCCCGGCTCGGGCTTTCCTACGAGGAAGTCCGCGCGGCCAATCCGAGGATCATCTACGTCGGCACCTACGGCTACTCGCAGCGCGGGCCATATGCGGCAAAGGCCGCTTACGACGATCTGATCCAGGGCGGCACCGCCATTCCGTGGCTGGTATCGAAGACCGGGGCGAAGGTTCCGAACTACACGCCGGTGAACCTGGCCGACCGGGTCACCGGATTGCACGCCGTATACGCGGTGACCGCGGCGCTGTTCCACCGCGAGCGCAGCGGACTCGGGCAGTCGGTGGAAGTGCCGATGTTCGAGAGCCTTGCGCACTTCGTGCTCGGCGATCACTCCGCCGGGCTGACTTTCGATCCGCCCGCAGGCGAAGCCGGCTACGCCCGGCTGCTCGCCCGCCGCCCCTACCCCACCAGCGACGGGCACCTTTGCGTGCTGGTGTACAACGACAAGCAGTGGCAGAGCTTCACCGATGCCATCGGCCGGCCGGAAATCATGCAGGATCCGCGCTTCGCAACCCAGGCCAGCCGCGCCAGGCACATTTCCGCGATCTACGCGGTCCTTGCGAAACTGTTCCTGACGCGCACCACTTCCGAGTGGATCGAATTGCTTGAGAAGACCGATATCCCTGTGGCACGGTTGAACTCGGTCGAGGATCTCGTCGCCGATCCGCATCTTGCTGCGACCGGATTCTTCACCATGGAAGCGCACCCCAGCGAGGGAACCGTTCGCACCATGCGCACCCCCACCGACTGGTCTGAATCCCAGCCCGGAGCGCAACGGCCCGCGCCGCGACTGGGCGAACACTCGGCGGAGGTGCTGCGCGAGGCCGGATACAGTGACGACGAAATTGCCGAACTTGTGAAAAATGGCGTAACTAAAATCGGTGACCGGATTGATGACGAGTGACTGGTCCTGAACAAGAGCCCGTCACGCGAGCGGCATACGCAAAATGACAGCACAGAACTTGCATTTAATGCTCCCTCTCCGCCGCTTGCGGGGGAGAGGGCCGGGGTGAGGTGGATGAATTTTTCCTTCTCCCCCGACCAACTGGCCATTCGCGACGCGATCGCGAAGTTGTGCGCGCGCTTCGATGCGCAGTACTGGCTGGAGCGGGATCGCCACGGCGGTTTTCCCGAGGATTTCTACCGCGCCGTCGCCGAATCCGGCTGGCTCGGCATCGCCATGCCGCAGCAGTACGGCGGCGCGGGGCTGGGCATCACCGAAGCGGCGCTGATGATGCAGGCCGTGACCGAGTCCGGTGCCGGGTTCTCCGGCGCGTCCGCGTTGCACATGAACATCTTCGGACTGAATCCCGTCGTCGTGTTCGGCACCGACGAACAGAAACAGCGCTGGCTGCCGGCGCTGATCCGGGGCGAGGAAAAAGCCTGCTTCGCGGTGACCGAGCCGGATGCCGGCCTCGACACAGCGAGCATCGCAACATCGGCGCGGCGCGATGGCGGGCACTACATCCTGCGCGGCCAGAAAATCTGGATCTCGACCGCGCAGGTGGCGGACATGATGCTGGTACTTGCGCGCACCGCAGCCGCGCAAGCCGGCGGCAAGGCCACCGACGGCCTGTCGCTGTTCTATACCGATCTTGACCGGCGCTACGTCGAAGTGCGGGAAATCGAAAAAATGGGCCGCAGCGCGGTGGACTCGAACATGCTGTTCATCGAGGAGTTGCCGGTGCCGGTGCAGGACCGCGTCGGCGAGGACGGCAAAGGCTTCGACTACATCCTGCACGGGCTCAACCCCGAACGCATCCTGATCGCCGCCGAGGCGATTGGCCTCGGGCGCGCGGCACTCGCGCGCGCGGTCGCCTACGCCAATGAGCGGGTGGTTTTCGACCGGCCGATCGGACAGAACCAGGCGATCCAGCATCCGCTGGCCCGATGCTGGATGGAACTCGAGGCGGCGAACCTGATGGTGTTCAAGGCGGCGGCGTTGTACGACAAAGGCGAACCCTGCGGTGCCGAGTCGAATGCCGCCAAGTATCTCGCGGCCGAGGCCTGCTTCCGCAGCTGCGAACAGGCGCTGCTGACGCACGGCGGCATGGGCTACGCCAAGGAGTATCACATCGAGCGCTACCTGCGCGAAGCGATGATTCCACGTCTCGCGCCGGTCAGTCCGCAGCTCATCCTCTGCTTCATTGCCGAGAAGGTGCTGGGGTTGCCGAAGTCGTACTGAAGCCTGTTTGAAGCGCAAAGACCTTGACGCAAAGGCGCGAAGGCGCAAAGGATCCCTGAACTGGGACTGAAAATAGCGGAAGATCGGGTCGGTCAATTCCCGTTCGTTCCCCTGGACGAAAACCTCTCGCCCCGACTATCAAGGGCTTCTTAACTACCGTTCGTTTTTTGTCTTTCCTTGCGACTTTGAGCTCCCCTCAAGGGCACCCGTCGAGCGCACCCCTCAAGTGCACCCGTCGAGCGCACCCCTCAAGTGCACCCGTCGAGCGGGTATTGAAAAGAAGGTATTGAAGGGAAGGTATTGAAAAAAAGGTATTGAACAGAAACTTTGCGTCGAGTCGTCTGAATACTGGGGGATTTTTCAGAGCTTCCCCAGGTGGCACCTACAAACTGCTAGCGCTCGCCGCGCCGTCCCATCGTCCTGCGGCCCTTGTTCCTGGCCGGGGCCGGGTTTGCGCCGCGCATGGGAGTTTGACGCCGTCCTCCTGGGCGCCGGTCCCTGGAAGGCGGCCCCGAGTTCTTGGCGCCCGCCAGTCTTTTCACCTTCTCGATTGCGCCGGTCAGCGCCGCCATGTTCGCCGCATGCCGGGAATCCGGGCCGTTCTTCTGCAATTCTTCCTGCTCGTGCTTGAGGAGTTCCTGCAGCTTGCGCAGCGCCTCGTTGCACGCCGTCGCCAGGCTGGCCTCCTTTGCCATTTCCTGCCGCTGCATTTCGATATGCGCAATGCTGTCGGTTACTTCGTCGCTTGCCAATTCCGTGTTCACAATCTGATTCTCCTTCTTCATTGCAGATTCACAACGCGTCCACGCCTCGACTCTGCGCCGGCACGCGCTGGCTGCCGCCTGTGGCTCCGGCGCCCGCAAGCAGGGATCCTTCCAGGCGGGATGCCGACATCGTCACGAGCAGGATCCTCACAGGCAAAGAAACCGGGCCTGACTTCGATGCCGCGCAGAACGTGCAAACCGCGCGTAACCGCCTTCGAGTTCGAAAACCGGGGACCGGGGCGGAATCGCATTCTCCGGAGATGCGGAGATAACCTGACCTCGTTCTATTGTATCTTTCAGCGGTGCCCGAGCCACACGATCATCGAGGCGATCAACACGATCGCGGCGTCCAGCGCGAGCATCCAACCGGCGGTCCGGGGACGGTGTCGACCCATTCGTCGAGCGTCAGATGCATCGTGTCCGCGCCTTGGCCGAGTTGCCTGGTTGAGTACCACCGAAATGCAGCATGGATCCCCCGCTATTGAGCCCATGAACCCGCCCGCCGCCGGGGCGAACCCGCTATTCGCGCCTTGACAGGCGGGCATTGCTGCGCGCAATCGGGCGCGAACCCGAGCCCGTCGCCGGTCCTGCAGTTGCGGCAGACAAGCCGCGCGGCAAATACGCTAAGCTCACTATAAACCAAAGAGGGAGGCATCAAGTGGACACAGGCTCGCTAGGCTGGCGCCGGAGAACCGGATCAATGCACCAGCTGGTTGATTTCGATGATCGGCAGCAATATCGCGAGCACGATCAGCAGCACGATTCCCCCCATCACCAGGATCATCGCCGGCTCGAGCAGCGTGAGAAAGACCGCTAGGCGCCGCTCCAGTGCCTGGGTCTCCAGGTGTGCAGCACGGTTAAGCATCTGCTCCAGCTTCCCGCTCACCTCTCCGCTTGCGACCAGATGGATCAGCAGCGGCGGAAACGCGCGGGTTTCGCCCAGCGCGCGGGCCAGGCTCGCGCCTTCGCGCACCCGCTCGATGGCGTGCCCTACTGCCTCCCCCAACACCATGTTGGTCATCACCCGTGCAGCGGAAGCGAGTGCGGAGAGCAGCGGCACGCCACCGCCGACCAGGATCGCGAGCGTGCTCGCAAAGCGCGAAGTATCGGTGCCGCGGATCAGCGGTCCGAGCCAGGGCGTACGCAGCAACAAGGCGTGCCAACTGCGTCTTGCCGCATCGCGGCGCAGCGCCACGCGTGCGGCTCCAAACCCGCCGCCGATAATTACCAAGAGATACGGCCAAGCCCCGCGCAAGAAATCGCTCAATGCGATCAGCGCGCGCGTCAACAGCGGCAGGCTCTGGCCCGACTGCTGGAACACCTGTACCACCTGCGGCACCACGTAGACCAGCAGCCCGGTGACGATCGCGAGCGCCACGATCGTGACCAGGATGGGGTAAAGCAGCGCGAGGCCGGTTTTCTGTTTCAGCGCCTGGCGGGCGTCGAGATAGTCGGCGAGATGCTGCAACACGGTCGGTAGCGCCCCCGATTCCTCGCCGCCATGCACCAGCGCCCGGTAGAAATCCGGAAAGCTCTTCTCGTAGGCGCCCAGCGCCCCCGCCAATGAACTGCCGGCTGTTACTTCGGTCTTGACCCCGGTCAGCACTTCCCGCGTCACCGGCTCGGTGGCCGCTTCGATCAGCGCGTTGAGCGCCTGCTCAATGGTCAGGCCGGAGTCGAGCAGCGTGGCCATCTGCCTGGTCACCAGACTCAACTCTGCCGGTGAGATGCCGCGCGCCCACGCCTGCCGCGCGCGCTCGCGCGCGTGCACCTGGCCGATCATCGAGGGCAGCAGGCCCTGCGCGCGCAACTGCATGCGCGCCTGGCGCGCCGTGTCGGCCTGCACCACGCCGGTTACCGTGCGACCGGCGGCGTCCAGCGCCTGATACTGGAATGCTTCCATTACCGATTCATCCGGGTTTCAATCATTTCGATCAACTCTCAACGCAGAGGACGCAGAGGACGCAGAGGAAGGGCAAAAGCAAAAAAATATTCGCGTGTAAAAACCTGGTATCGGTGGTCACTTCCGGACCGAGCCTGCTCTTAACTCCCACATGTTTTTCCTCGTTTCTGGTTTTCCTCCGCGTCCTCTGCGTCCTCTGCGGTAAGCGTTTGTCTTTTTTTTCACGCCAACCTTGATGCCGCCGCCGGCTACTCGCGCGTAACGCGCACCACTTCTTCGAGGCTGATGACGCCCTGCGCGGCCCAGCGCATACCGTCATCGCGCAACGAGCGCATACCGCGGGACAGCGCGTGCGCGCGCAGCGCCTGCTCGGAGGCGCGGTCGTGGATCAGCCGGCGCAAGTCGTCGTCGACCGTCAGCAATTCGTAAATGCCGGTGCGGCCGCGATAACCCGTGCGATCGCAGGCGGCGCAACCTTGCGCCGAATAGAACGTGCCGTCGGACGGCGTGAGGCCGAGGGTGCGCAGTTGCGCCACATCGGCGGCAAAGGGCTTGCGGCATTCCAGGCACAGCCGGCGCACCAGGCGCTGCGCCGCCACCCCGATCAGGCTGGAGGCAAGCAGAAACGGCTCCACGCCCATGTCGACCAGCCGCGTGACCGCGCTCACTGCATCGTTGGTGTGCAGCGTGGCGAATACAAGATGCCCGGTGAGGCTCGCCTGAACCGCGATCTGCGCGGTCTCGAGATCGCGGATCTCGCCGATCATGAGCACGTCCGGATCCTGGCGCAGGATGGTCCTCAGCGCCCGCGCGAAGCTCATTTCGATGCGGGGGTTGACCTGGGTCTGGCTGATGCCGTCGAGGTCATACTCGATGGGGTCCTCGACGGTCATGATGTTGAGCGCGGTGGCGTCAAGCCGCGAGAGCGCGGCGTAGAGCGTGGTGGTCTTGCCCGAGCCGGTCGGGCCGGTGACCAGAACGATGCCGTGCGGCTCGAGGATGAGCCGGTCCATGTGCGCAAGCGTGGCCTCGTCCATGCCCAGCCGCGTCAGATCGAGCCGCCCGGCCTGCTTGTCCAGCAGGCGCAGCACCACTCTTTCGCCGTGTCCGGTGGGAATGGTGGACACGCGCACGTCCACCGGCTTGCCGGCCACGCGCAGCGTGATGCGGCCATCCTGCGGCAGGCGTTTTTCCGCGATGTCGAGCTGCGCCATTATTTTCACCCGCGAGACGATCGCGCCATGCAGGGCGCGCGCCGGCTCGATCAGGTCGCGCAGCGTGCCGTCGATGCGCAGCCGCACCACCGAGCGCGTTTCGAAAGGCTCGATATGGATATCCGAGGCGCCGTCGCGCAGCGCCTGGGTGAACAATGCATTGATCAGGCGGATGACCGGCGCATCGTCCTGGCTTTCGAGCAGATCCTCGATCCTGGGGATTTCCTGCAGCAACCTGGAGAGGTCCAGGTCTTGCGCGAGGTCTCCGGCCAGCGCGGCCGCCCCGGCATCGGCGTTGTTGTACGCAGCGGCGATCAACTCGTCGAATTGCTCGGTGCCGATGCGGCGGGCGCGCACGGGCACTCCAAGCGCGCGGCGCAATTCGGCCAGCGCGCCCGCGTGGGCATCGCTGCGCACCGCCACCTCCGCGAGACCGCCGGCCAGGGAAGTGACGACGACGCCGTTGGCCTTGGCAAAGGCGTAGGGGATCTTGCTATGCGGTCCCTGGAGCTTCAAGGAATTCTCTCAGCGCGGCACACTTACTTCCGCCCGGGTTCGTCGCGGCGCAGCGCGCCCGGTTTCGCTGCTTCCGGCGGGCGCGGCGGCAGGGTGGGCGATTCCATGTTCGGCAGAATGGCGTCCTGCGCAGGTTTGGCCTTTTCCTGCTCGCCGAGGATGTAGTCGTAGCGCTCGCCGGTAAATGCGTCGGCGCGCTGGCTGTCGCGCACCAGCGTCGGCCGCAGGAAGATCATCAGATTGGTCTTGCTGCGCGAGCGCGTCTTGTAGCGAAACAGGCCGCCAATCACCGGGAGGTCTCCGAGCACCGGAACCTTCTGCACCCCGTCGCTGACGCTGTCCTGGATCAGGCCGCCGATCACCACGATCTGCCCGTCGTCGACCAGGATCGTCGAAGCCACCGCGCGCTTATTGGTGATCACGCCCGCGGGGTTTAGCCTGTCCTGGATGCTGGAGACCTCCTGGTAGATCTGCAGGCGCACCGTGCCGCCCTCCGAGATCTGCGGCTTGATCCGCAGCGTCAACCCGACATCCAGCCGTTCGATCGTCTGGAAAGGTGTGGGCGTGGTGGCCGCGCCCGTAAGCGCGTACTGGCCGGTGATGATGGGGATGTTCTGGCCGATGACGATCGTGGCTTCCTCGTTGTCCAGCGTCAGCAGCGTCGGCGTGGACAGAATATTGGCGTTGGCGTCGGTTTCCAGCGCGCGTACCAGGACATTGATGTTCAGAACCTCGCCCACGCCGGGAAGGGTTACGGTGCCGTTTACCACCCCGACGTTGAGCCCGGGCCCGGCCGTGGCCGGGTTCCGCGAAATGCCGATGATGTTCTGGCCCGCGGTGCCAAAATTGGTGCCACCGAAGCCCTGGGTATCGGTGCTGCCCAATCCGCTCAGGCTCTGCCATTGGACGCCGAATTCGGCGGCCTTTTCGGCGGTGAGCTCCGCGATCAGCGCCTCGACATACACCTGCGCGCGACGCACGTCGAGTTTGTCCAGCGCTGCGCGCAGATTATTGTAGATCGCGTCGGGCGCGGTGATGATGATCGAATTGGTGGCGGCGTCCGCCTGGATGATGCCGGGCGCGGCCGCAGTTGCCTGTGACTGGCCGCCGGTCGGACCGTAGACAGCCTGCCCCGGCGACGCTGCGGAAGCCGGGGCCGACATCGATGCAAGCGTTGATGCTCCGAGCGCGCCCGGCGCCGATGCGGAACGCGGCGCAGCCGCTGCGCCTGCATCTCCCTGATAGATCGCCCGCAGGGTCTCGGCGAGCTTCACTGCCTCGGCGTTCTTCAGATAAACGACGTGAATATTGCCGCCAGCATTGGTCGGCGAATCCAGCGTCGCCACGAACTTGCGCAACCGGGTGAGATGCGAAGGATCGCCCGAGCGCGCCATCAGACTGTTCGAGCGGGCATCCGCGACCACCGAGAAGCGCTGGGTCGGGTCCTGCGCGGTTGCGCCCTGGGCCTGCGCCGACTCCGCGAACAGCCGGTTGACGGTCGCCGCCACATCGACCGCAGAAGCATACTGAAGCGGGATCACCACCGGGTCGGTGCCGCTCGGCTGGTCGATCGAGTCGATGATCCTTTCCAGGCGCTGCAGATTGGACGCGTAGTCGGTGATGACCAGTGTGTTGTTGTTTTGGAAAGCACTGATGGTGTTGTTGGGTGCAATCAACGGGCGCAGGATCGGCAGCATTTGCAGCGCCGATTCGTGCTTGAGCGTGTAAACGCGGGTTTCGATCCGTTCTCCGGTCGCGCGCCCTGATTCCGGTGGAGCCGACGTCGGACCCGCGTGCAGCTTGGCGTCGGCTTCGGGAAGGATTTTCACGATACCGCGATCCTCGACCGCGGCAAAGCCCTGCAGGCGCAGCGCCGAAAGAAACACCTCGTACACCGAAGCTCTCGGAATCGATTTGCCCGAGACGATGTTCACCGATCCCTTGACCCGCGGATCGAGCACGAAGTTCCTGCCGGTGATCTCGCTGACGGCTTTCACCACGCCCTCGATGTCGGCGTTGACGAAGTTCAGCGTGACCATGTCGGGATTCGGGCGCGCGCCCGCTTGAGGAGAGCGTGCCGCAGGATTGCCCCCGGCTCCGGTTTGCTGAGCCCATGTTTCCTGTACCAGCAACAGCGCAGCCAAACAGACCGCGGTGGCCAGCGACAGGTATCCGGTTTGCAGACTGCGAGGCTTCATATTCGTTATCGGACGCTGCGCGGGCAAGCGACGGCTGCGTCACCTGTTTATGCCTAAACCGGCAGATTCTGCGCTTTTCTGCGGCCACGCGAGTATTTCACGGATTCCGAGGCGTTCCAGGATGACATGATCGGTGCCGACCTCGGCGAGCCGGATGCCGGGAGCAACGTCCTCGCCTTCGCGCACGGCGAGAATCTCTTTCGCCTCGAGTTGCACCACCGCGTATCCGCGCCGCCCCCCCGTGGCCGCGACGATACCGAGCAGCCTGATCGCGATTCCCGTTGGCACCGGACTGTCCGGATCCCGCCGCATGCTGCCGAACAGCGCGCCGGCGGACGCGGGTGCGGTGCCGGTGTCTGCGGCGGCCGGGGCGCGCGGTTCGGGAAGCGGCGCGAGCCAGACCCAGGTCCAGTACGCCGCCACCAGGCCGAGCAACGCCAGCGCGGCAATAGTCGCCAGGGTGACCACGGCCGTTTGCGCAATGTTCGATCGGTCGAGTAGGAGCTGCCGCATACTTAGCGTTGTTGGCGCGCCGGCACGCAATGAAGCGCGGGGCAATGATCGACCTGACAGAATACCCTCACGCAGGACCAAAGTTATACCATAGCGAACGTGCCGTATCTACGCTATCGAACGGAGTGTCTTTCGGCGAACGGGATAATTGGCGTAACTGGCTGGATCGGAACATGACGGGCGACCCTCGGATAATATTGGAATGCAAGAAGCGTCAAATGAAAGTGTCGACCTGGCAACGTGGGTTTACGTTGCTCGAAGTGATGGTGGTGATCGTGATCCTCGGCATACTCGCCGCCCTGGTGGTGCCGAAAATCATCAGCCGCCCCGACGAGGCGCGGGTGATCGCTGCGAAGCAGGATATCGCGAGCCTGATGCAGGCGCTCAAGCTTTACCGCCTGGACAACCAGCGCTACCCCGTGACCGAACAGGGTTTGCAGGCGCTGGTGGCACAGCCGACTACCGCCCCGCTCCCGCCCAACTGGAAAGCGGGCGGGTATGTCGAGCGCCTGCCCAAGGACCCCTGGGGCAATCCCTACCAATATCTGAATCCCGGGATACACGGCGAGATCGACATTTTCAGTTTCGGCGCCGATGGCGCGCCCGGCGGCGAAGGCAACGACGCCGACATCGGTTCGTGGTCGCTCTGAAAAAGACCATCGAAGTCAACATCGAAAAACTCACCACGAAGACACAAAGAACACGAAGCAACACGAAGAGGGACTGAGAAACACGAAAGTAAAAACTGGAAAATGGATTGATATCGTTGCTTAGACACTTTTCCGGCCTTGCCCTTCGTCATATCCACAGTTCTTTGGGTTTTCTTTGTGTTTCTTGGTGCTCTTCGCGCCCCTCGAGGGGGTACTGAAAAGAGTGTCTTCGTGGTAAGAAGTCGGTTCACGGTGAGAAGTTGTCTTGATCGCGTCGAGGACGCAAAATATGTGCCCCCTGAAAAAAGGCCGCGGGTTCACGCTCATCGAGTTGCTGGTGGTGCTGCTGATCATGGGATTGTTCGCCGGCCTGGTAAGCACCATCACGCTGCCCGACCATCGAGCGCTGCTGCGCGTCGAGGCCGAGCGGCTGGCGCAACTGCTGGATCTTGCCGCGATGCAGTCGCGCCTCACCGGCAAGTCCATTGCCTGGACCGCGGACGGGCCGGGTTACCGCTTCTGGCGGTTCAGCGAAGACACTTACTGGTCCGAGATCCTCGACGACGACTCCTTGCGCGCGCGAACGCTCCCACAGGGAATGGCGATCGCCGGAATGCGCGTGGAAAACATGCGGACACCGGAGCACATGCGCCTGGAGTTCAACCCCTACGGCGCCACGCCTTCCTTCAGCGTCGAGATGGCCTTCGGCGCCGCGCGCTGCACGGTGGCGGGCTCCCCGATCGGCGAAGTGCGCGTGTTACCGGAACAGGGAAAAGAGAATGGCGAACTGGTGCGGCGCTAGGCGCGATGGTTTTACCCTGGTCGAGGTGCTGGTCGCCCTTGCAATCATCTCGATCGCACTTCTCGCGGCGCTCCGCGTCGCCGGCGGCAGCACGAGCAGTGTCGGCGAACTGCGTGTGCGTCTGCTCGCCGGCTGGGTTGCGGAAGATCTTCTGGCGGAGCAGCGCGCCCGCGGGGATTGGCCCTCGCTTGGAATACTGAGGGGCACGCAGCGTCAGGGCGGCGTCGACTTCGTCTGGCGCGAGGAGGTCATCGCGACGCCAAACGCCGCCTTCCGGCGGGTTGACGCGCGCGTATTCGCGGCGTCCGAGGAGGCACAGGCGCTCGCGCACCTCACCGGATTCGTCGTGCGTCCGCCCGGAGTGAACAAGTGAGGAGTCCTGCGGGGTATTCAACGCGCGGTTTTACGTTGATCGAGCTGTTGACCGCGCTGCTCATTCTCTCGGCCCTGGCGCTGATGTCCTACCGCGGACTCGGCGCGGTACTCGATGCGCGTGAGCACGTCACCAGGGAAACGGACAAGTGGCGGCGCGTGGCCGCCTTCGTTGCCCGATTCGAGCGCGACGTCATGCTGGCCGCGCCGCGCCCTGTCCGCTCCGCGTCCGGCACCGCACCGGCCTGGCGCGGCATCCCCGGTGCAAAGTCGGAGCCGCTTCTTGAATTCAGCCGCTTTGCCTCCGTCGAGGGCATGGACAGTGCGCGGCGGCTCGCTTACCGGCTCAACGACCGGCAGGAGATCGAACTGTGGCTGTGGCCGGGTCTCGATATCGCGCCCGGCGCGCTGCCCGCGCGCTACCCCGTGCTGGCGGATGTAACGGCATTCGAGCTGCAGTACCTCAATGCCAATCTCGCCTGGGTGGATGGATGGCCGGGCTCGGCGGTCGATGCGCCGATTCCCCAAGCCGTGCGGCTGCGCATCGTGCTCGCCTCGGGCGAGGAAATCGTGCGCGTCTTCGGGCTGAGATCATGAGCGCGAGACAAAGGGGTGTGGCCATCGTTCTTGCCATGGGCGTGGTCGCGTTGGCCGCAATCGCGGCGACGGCGATGATGGTTACGCAGAGTACCTGGTCGCGCGCAGCCGAACTCGCCGCCGCCCATGTCCAGGCGCAGACCCTGGTACAGGCCGGCGTGGATTGGTCGCGCGCGGTGCTGAGCGACGATCGCCGCCTGAGCAACGTCGATCATCTCGGCGAACCCTGGGCGTTGCAGTTGCCGCCGATGTCGGTCGAAAGCGGCGAACTCGCCGGTTACATCGAAGACCAGCAGGGCCGGTTCAACCTCAACAATCTGGTGAGCGATGGAAAGGTGAACTTCGCGCAGCTCGCGCACTTCGAGCGCCTGTTGTCCACGCTGGGTTTGCCCACCGCGCTCGCCGACCCGCTGGCGGACTGGCTTGACGCCGACAGTGAGCCGCAGCCGCAGGGCGGTGCCGAAGATGATTTTTATCTGGCTCTGCAGCCGCCCTACCTCGCTGCCAACCGTCCACTGACCGACGTGGCCGAATTGGCGCTGGTGCGGGGCTTCAACGATGACGTGCGTGCACGTCTGCGCCCGTTTGTCACCGCACTTTCCCGCTTCACCGCCGTGAACGCGAACACTGCTTGGCCCGAAGTCCTTGCCGCAGTGGTCGAAGGCCTGGGCCTGGACGGTGCACGTGAGCTGGTCGCGCAGCGCGAGCGTGCCTATTTTCGCGACCGCACTGTTTTCCTCGCGCAGCTGCCCCCCGGGGCCGTGGCGGGAGGCAACGACATCGCGACCAGCAGCGACTTCTTCCTGGCGAGCGTGCGCGTGACGATCGGCGGCGCGCAGGCGCGCGGCGTGGCGCTGTTGGCGCGCGGGAACACCGGCGGCTGGCCCGCCATCGTCTGGCGTAAGGCGCTGTGAGCCTGCTGCGCATCTACGCTTCGCTACTCGATCCGCCCCAACGGTGCCAGTGGGCGCTCGTCAAAGGCGGCCGCGAACCGATTTTCGGCGAAGGCCGGCTTGCGGAGTTGCCGCGGCGCGCCGAGCGCGTTCAGTTGGTGGTTCCCGCGGCGCAGGTGCTGATCACCCGCGCACACGTGCCGCAGGGGGCCCGCCGCCGCCCCGGGTCGGTACTTGCCTTCGCGGTAGAGGAAAAGACGGCAGGCGAGCCGGATGCCAACCAAGTGAGTTGGCTCGGCGCCGTCGGCGACGAAGACGCGCTCGCGGTCGCGGACAAGGAGGGACTGGAGCGCTGGCGTCATGCGCTCGGTGCTGCGGGCATCCATGCCTACGAGGTGCACTGCGAAACGCTTTTGTTGCCATGGCGAACGGGGGAATGGAGTCTGGTCTGGAATGGCAGCGAGGGGTTTGTGCGCACCGGCGAATTCGAAGGGGCCGCGACCGATTGCGGCGACCGGCAGGCGCCGCCGTTGTCACTGCGCCTGATGCTGGAAGAAGTGCAGGCACGCAGCGCCGGCCCGTCGTCGATCGCGATCTATCCAACTTCGCCGGAGGCGGCGCCGGACATCGCGGCATGGCAAAGCGAGCTTGGAATCGCCCTGCGCATGGCCGAAACATGGGATTGGCGGACCGTGCCTCCCGGCGCCGGCGTGAGCCTGGCCCAGGAGCGCCAACGCTTGCGTCTTTTCTCCGGCGCGGCTTCGCATCTGCGGCCGGCGGCCTGGATCCTTGGCGGCGCGCTGGCGCTGCATGCGGTTGCGCTAGTGGTGGATTGGACGTCGCTTGCGAACGAGCAGCGGGCGTTACGCCAGCAAATGGAATCGCGCTTTCGCGCATCCTTTCCCGAGGCAGTCGCGGTGGTGGACCCGGCGCTGCAAATGCGCCGCAAGCTCGCCGAGGCGCGCCATGCCGCGGGCCAATCCGACAGCCGCGACTTCCTGCCGATGATCGAGACGGTGATGGCGGGAATGAAGGACTTGCCCGAGGGCGGCCTGCGGGTCCTGTCCTACGAGAGTGGGCGGATGACGCTGGGACTCGCCGCAACCGAAGAGGCGGTCGTGAACCGCATCGTGACGCGACTGACGCAGTCGGGCATGAGCGTTGAACGCTCCACCGCCGTGAAGCGCCCGGGAGGCGCGACGGTTGTGATCACCGTGCGGGCGTCATGAACGCGAAACTGCACAGGCTCTGGCAATCGCGGGCACCGCGGGAACGCGTGATCATCGCGGTGCTGGCGGTGCTCGCGGGCGCTGCGTCGTATGTGTGGCTGGTGCAGTCGGCGGACCAGGCTCACCCGCGATCGCGCGCCAGCGTCCCGGCACTGCGGGCGCAGGCTGCCCGTCTCGAACAGCAGGCAGCCGAGCTCGAGCGCCTGCGCGCCGCGCCGGCCGCGTCGGTGTCGCAAACGGATTTGCGCACGCTGGTGCAGGCACAGGCAGGTGTAGCCGGGCTGTCGCGCGCGCTGGTGCGAATCGATGCCCCGGACGCCAATCAAGTGGTGGTGGTGTTCGGCGCCGTTGCGTTCGCGGACTGGCTTAACTGGGTCGCCAGCCTGAAATCGCAGCAGGTCCGACTCGACGCCTGCCGCGTTGAAGCGCTGTCCACGCCGGGCCTCGTCAGCGTGACCGCGACCCTGGTCCGCGCGAAACCGAAATGAGGCGCTGGAGCCTGCTCGCGATCGGGCTTGGCGCTTACGCCCTCGCACTCATTGCCACCGCGCCGGCGACGTTGGTCGACGCCGGCCTGCAACGTGCAAGCCACGGCAGGCTGCGGCTTGCCGAAGCCCAGGGCACGCTGTGGTCGGGGTCGGGGCAGATCGAGATTCGCGATGCGGGCGGGCGAACCGGCGTCGCCAAGAGCCTCGCCTGGCGCTTTCTGCCGGAGTCGTTGCTGCGCGGACGCCTGGTTTGCGAAGTCGAGCTGGACCAGTCGGCCAAGCGCTTTCCGGTGACGATATCGTTGTCCCGGATCGAAATCGCAAATGCCGAAATAAGCCTACCGGCCACGGTGCTGGGTCTGGGCGTGCCCAAGCTTGCACCGCTCGGTCTCACAGGCGATGTACTACTGCGGGTCGCCAGCCTTTCGATTGAACGCAAGGAAATGCAGGGCAACGCCACGCTGCAATGGCGCGACGCCGGATCGGTGCTCACACCGATCTCGCCTTTGGGCGACTATGAACTGCGCCTTGATGGCGAAGGCGCTACGGTCCATGCCTACCTGCGCACCATTCAGGGTCCGCTTCGGCTTGAAGGCAAAGGATCCTGGGCAAACGGGAATCATCCCGTATTTCTCGCCACGGCACGCGTTCCCGCCCAGCACCAGCAGCAGCTCGCACCGCTGCTGCGGCTGATTGCAGTGGAACGCGGCGAAGGCAGCTTCGAACTGGTGCTCAAATAGAGACATCCCGACAGGAATTCGGTGCTGCGCCGCGAGGGCAGCGGGCACTCCATGTTGTCGGCTGTTTCTCGCCAAGGGGCATTGTTGTAGTGCTTGGGTTGCACCGGCTGATACTGATGATCAGGCCTCTGATGTGAGTGGTCCTTCCTAGTCCCGATCGCGTCAGCGTCGTCCCGCCTTGGCAAAGCGTACCTTGATGATATTTTGCAACAGGATCTTCCGCTGTAGGGCGCATTACCCACCGATTTCTACGCTCAGTGTATCCCGCATGTTCACGATGACGGCAAGTTGGTGGTGAACGCGTTCCCCCGCCGGCCAGGGCAGGACCGCCCCCAAAGTGGAAGACGAGGCACTGGATGGCGCGTGCACGAGTCATTCAAAAGAAGTTGCGATTTACGGGTTCGTCCAACACCTTCGAACCAAAAATACCATGTTTCTCCTCCACAAAACTGGCTTTCAGGTTATGAACGCTATTGTGAAAGCCGTTCGACCAACGCTGAGACTCGGTCACGTCAACGTCAAAAAAGTGTTGGACGAACGCTGAGACTCGTCCCGTGATCAGTCAGTTGGTGCGTTGATTGCCAGCAGGTTGACAGCACTATTTCCGCGCACGATGATGGCCGGGGTCAAATGGGTATCGCGCGCGCCCGTTACGCGATGGACTGACCCAACAACATGTAACAAACGAGGGCACACATGATCCGTTCTGGCGAAACTGACGACCCACGCCGTCGACTGCTGATTCAAGCGCTCGCTGCCGGGCTGTTTTCCATCGGACTGCCGGGAGGACGCGCGCACGCGGTCGATATCTTCGGCAACAGGCCCTCAAAGCTCCCGCAGGGGCAGTCGATCTACCGCATTTCCGGCACGGCGCTGGTCAACGGAAAAGTTGCGGCCATGGCGACCCGCATCGGCCCCACCGACACGGTGGAGACCGGAAAAGGGAGCGAAATCGTGTTCGCCGTCGGCGAGAGTGCCTATATCCTGCGCGATGAGAGTCGTGTCGCCCTCCAGACGGCGCAAACAGGCTCGATGCTGGTCTCCGGTCTGCGGCTGCTGACCGGGAAGCTGCTCTCGGTATTTCCCAAGGGAAGACCTGTCCAGGCCTGGACAATTACTTCCACCATAGGCATACGCGGCACGGGTTTTTACCTGGAAACCGACCCGCAGCAGACCTACTTATGCACCTGTTACGGGATTACGGACGTTACGGCCAACAATGACCCGCAGAGCAAGGAAACGGTCACGGCGACGCACCACGACAAGCCGCTCTATATCGTGGCGGACGGCAAGCCCGGCCAGTACATCCGCAGGGCGCCTTTCATCAACCACACCAACCAGGAATTGCAGCTGATCGAGGCGCTGGTGGGACGCACGCCGCCGTTCGTGTTCCCGAAGGAAGACTACCGGGCGCCGCGGCGCGACTACTGATCCGTAATCCCCGTTATTGCGGGGCGCCATTCAGGATCCAGTTCAGGAACAGGTCGTAGTTCACGCGGCCCGGCTGCCCGGGCGCCAGGCTGGCGTTGAACGTGAGTCCCGGGCCACCACCGCGGTGATGGTTGCCTGAGGGCTTGCGCAGCAGCGGACTGGCCTCCAGGTCCGCGAAATTGATGCGGCCGCGCAGCTCGGTGTAGAACCAAAGATCGTCGGTTATGTCGGCGGCGCCTCCGCTGCCATCGCGATCGACGTTGGTGAAGTCAATGGGCGGCAGCGCAATCCCGTTCGCCGTATGGCAGACCGTGCACCCCACGGTCTGGAGCACGTTCTTGATGTTGGTGAAATTGATTGCCGACGTCGCCGGCGAGGGCGCGCTGTCTACCACGATGGTCAACGGCGCAGGCGCGCTGGCGACACCCGCGGATGAGGCGATCAGCTGCAGTCCGTAGGTACCATCCAAGGTCGCATTGAAAGTTGCCTGCGCCGAATTCGCATTGTCCAATGTCGCGCCGCCGGGCCCGGGCACAACGATGGACCATTGAAAGCTGGTGGCGTAAAGGCTACCGGCGGCAGTCAGGGGCGTCGCACCTGGCAGGACGACGCGGTTCGGGCCGGGAATCGCCACCGGACGGCCCGGCCGCAGCACGGCTCCGCCGCTGTCGCGCACGGAGAGGTTTTGGGGGGGCGCCTCGAGGAAGGCGCCGAGGAGTTCCACCCTCGTCGGCGAGGCCCAGAAGTCCTGGAACACGATCTTCGCCAGGGGCATGTTGCCGCGATCGATGACGTGCGCGCGGGTGCGGTCCGCAAATCCCTGGAATTTCGCGAACGAATTGAGATCGATGTCAGACTGGGTGGCATAGCCGCGCACGAGGTGGCATGAACGACAGGCGGGCGCGACAACGCTCGCATACAACGATTCCTGGCCGAGCCAGTCTGCCGGCACGAACGTATCCGAGTAGGTCGCGTTCGGCAGGCCATTCCCTCCGTACGCATTCTTGATCAAGTCGGCCGCCGTGCCCTGCCATTCGTTTGTGCTCGCGACTCTCCGGCAGGCATCCTCCGCGGATACCGGCGCAGCCGCCGGCCGCGGGTAGGTGCACAGCACCATGCCATTCAATGTCTTCAGCGCCGCTTCCTGATCCGCCCGCGTTAAGCCCGCCGTCGTCGAAAAAGCGAAAGTGTCCACCTCCAGCGGCATCATGCGCCCCTGGGCATCACCGCGCTGCATCAACACCGGGTTCGACACGAGCGGGAACAGCGGCTGCCCGCCGGCACCCGGAGGCGTGAGTGCGTCGCCGCGCCCGCCGTGGCAGCTGAGGCACACGCCGGGCATGGCTTTATCGCCCCGGCCGTCCAGGTTCACGGTCAGATCGCGCGCCCCGGTCGCGGGATTGAACTTGAAAAATTTCACAAAGCTCGCGCCGCCGCCGGGGCCGGGACTGAATTCGATGGCGTTGGTATTGTCGTGCCAGCGCCGTTCCTGCAAGACGGCGGCGTCCAGATTCAGGGTCGAGAAAACGTAGTTGACGACCGCGCTGACCAGATAGTTCTCCACCACAGCCGCAATGGTGCCGTCGATGCTTTGCCGCGCGATCATGCGGCGCCCGTAGCCCAGATCGCGGACGTCCCCGAACACTACCTCGACCTGCGTCCCGGTGCCGCTGTCGAACCCGTTTGCCGCCTTCCATTTGGCAAGGGTGTCCTTCGCGTTGGTGGGATCGATGGCGGCGTAGTAGGCCTGCGCATACGCGGTTGAATTGGTCTGGAGCGAACCGTCCGCCTGCACCTGCGGATTGGGAAACAACAGGAAATTGTTCGGGCCGGTGACTGCAGAAGCGCTGGCTGGCGGCGCATCGCCAGTGTTGCCCTGGCCGCACGCGCCGAGCAGCAGTGCCACGAGAACCGGGATGGCACAGGCGAGGAGGCGGTTGTCCGTCATTCTCGAGTCTCCTAGAACCGAACGAGATAGGCCACGCTCAACTGATTGACGTAATAGCGGAACGTGTCGGCCCCCGCGAATCCCGGCTGCTCGATCGCGGTCGACTGGACCCACCTCCAGGACAAATCCAGGGCATGCCGCTCGCCGAACGCCAGGTTGTAGCCGAGCGTCGCAAGAACGGTATCGGCCTTGAGACGATAATCCAGGCGCTCGGTATCGGTGAAAACATCGTCCCGCACGATGGCTTCGGCGATATCGATGAGGGCGAGCGACGGACGCGCCGTGGATACAACGTCACCGTGGCGATACTCGGCGCCGAGGTACACGGTGCTCCCGCGGGCAGGCGAATAATCCAGATTCAGGCGCGCCGAGTAGTCCTGGGTGTCGAACACCGTGCTCTTGCCGTCGCGCATGTTGTAGGCCAGGGAGCCGAACAGATCGATGCGGTCGGTCACGGGTTTGAGCACCCTGACACCTGCGCTGTACCGGTAACCGTCGCGCAGCTCGGACTCATACTGATCCCGGGAGCCCTTCACGAAGAATCCGAAGGTCGGCGCATCGAATCCCCCGGAAGTGCGGTACTGGAACTCGCCCTGGATCCCTCCGAAGTAACGCGACAGGCCATCGTAGGTCTGGTACTTCTCCCCACCCAGAAAAAGAAGCATCACCAGGCGCGTATGCTGCGAGAGCGGGAGGTTCTGGCTCGCGTTCAAGTTGAGGGTGTAGAACCGGTCTGACAGAACGTTTTCGGCGCCGCTTGAGCGAGTAACGTTGTCATCGGCCGTGTAAGCCGCCTCAACGCGGAAGTCAAAGGGTTGCGCGGCGAGCAGTGCAGAGGGCCCGCACAGGGCGCCCAGCAGCACTGCCGATGCGGTAACCGGGCGAGACCACATCTTGCCACCCCCCTTGGATCAACTCCAAACCGAAGCCAAACGATCAACCGACAACGCAGCCGCCCGCCGCCGGGGCGAACCCGCTATTCGCGCCTTGACAGGCGGGCATTGCAGCGCGCAATCGGGCGCGGACCCGAGCCCGTCGCCGCTCCTGCAGTTGCGGCAGACAAGCCGCCCGACGTATACGCTAAGCTCACTATAAACCAAAGAGGGAGGCTTCAAGTGGACACAGGCTCGCTGTTCGAACATCTGCGCCGCTTCGATACGCCCACCATCGCCAACGCACTGGAAATTGCGCGCGGGCAGCGCATCATCACCGGTTTCACCCGGCAGACACTGATCGCCGCGTTGCCGCAATTGCCGCCGGTTGTTGGTTTTGCCAGGACGGTGACCATCCGCTCCGCCACGCCCTACGATCCGGCAGTGCGCAGGAAAAACCAGCTCGCCTACTACGAGTATCTCGCGCAACCCCAGCAGCCCACGATTGCCGTGGTCCAGGATATCGACAGTCAACCCGGAATAGGGAAGCTCTGCATAAGTCCCGCATGCGCGACCGAGGCGATTCGGGTCGAGGGCAAGACGGCGAGGACGCCGTGTAGCCGGCCTACATAAGGAGGAGCCGACGCAGACATCGGCCCGAATC